>PVMK01125678.1_pt1 | contig 26482 bp, 25 predicted proteins | sample 1853481 | NCBI WGS metagenome assembly PVMK01 (sample SAMN08533507, study PRJNA380276) | Marine sediment metagenome, whole genome shotgun sequencing project.
TCGAATCCATCTGTAAAGCGGGTGGAAGCATTCACATAAACAGCGGCGGCATCTACCCGATCGAGGAAAAACTGGGCATGGCTGTAATTCTCTGTGACAATACTCTCCGAATGTTTAGAACCGTATGTATTGATGTGATCTACGGCTTCCTCCAGGGATCCCACCACTTTTGAACTGATGATCAGATCCAGATATTCGGTCCCCCAATCCTCCTCGGTGGCAGCAATAGCCCCCGGGATGAGTCCGCAGGTGGTTTTGTCTCCCCTGATTTCAACGCCTCCCTCTGAAAGGGTTTTGCCGATGTCAGGCAATACCTCCGTGGCTACTTTTTCATGAATCAGAATACTCTCTGCTGCATTGCATACACCAGGACGGTGTGTTTTGGCATTGTAAACAATGGCAACCGCCTTCTCCAGATCGGCCGCTTCATCCACATAGATGTGGCAATTCCCCACCCCGGTCTCTATAACCGGTACAGTACTGTTCTGAACCACTGCCTGAATCAGTCCTGCTCCACCCCTGGGGATCAGAATATCCAGGTAGCTGTTTAGTTTCATCATGGCCACTGCACTCTCCCGGTTGGTGTTCTGCACCAGCTGTACCATATAAGGATCCAGGCCAAGGGCTTCAATGGCCTCATGGAAAATATTTACAATGGCATTGTTAGACTGAAAAGCCTCTTTTCCTCCCCTGAGAACACAGACATTCCCGGTCTTAATGCATAATCCGGCCACATCGGCGGTTACATTGGGTCGTGATTCATAGATTACCCCAACCACACCCAGCGGGACCCTTTTCTTTCCAATCAACAGTCCGTTGGGTCGCTTCTTCATCTCTTCAATCTCCCCAATGGGATCGTCCAGCTGAGCCACCTCCCTGAGTCCATCTGCTATTCCGATGATACGCTCTTTCGATAAGGTAAGCCTCTCCATAATGGCTCCTTTTAATCCCATCTTCTCTCCCTGTTCGAGGTCCAGGGCATTGGCTTTCAGGAGTGAACCCGATTGATCTTCCAGCAATTTGGCCACCCTGATTAATATGTTGTTTTTCAGTTCGCTATTCAAATTGGCCAGCTCACCTGTGGCCCTCTTTGCTCTCTTCCCTATCTCAATCAACTCTTCCATACTTTCTACTTTCTACTTTCTACTTTCTACTTTCTACTTTCTACTTTCTACTCAAATCAGCTTGCCAGCTGATTTGTTGCATCCGATACGAAAAAGGTTCCAAGGTCTTTCCCTTCCAGTACATCCATGATGGTGGCGGGTTCTGTACCATCAGCTATCACCACATCCACATTGTGCTCACGGCACAACTCGGCTGCTGCAATTTTTGAAGCCATTCCTCCCGATCCCAGTTTCGATGAACCTTCTAAATCCACATCTTTCAAATCATCACTGGCATTCATCACCTTGGGCACCTTCTGGGCCGAGTGGTGAGTGTGCGGATCTGCAGTAAAAACACCGTCGGTATTGGTGAGGATCAGCAGCAAATCCGCATGTATCAGGGTAGCTACTGCTGCTGAGAGTGTATCGTTATCCCCGAATTCGATTTCATCTGTGATGACCGTATCATTTTCATTCACCACCGGAATAATTCCCATATCAACCAGTTCATTAATGGTATTCCGGGCATTTTTCCTTCTGATGCTATTCTCGATGCCATCTTTGGTAAGCAGTACCTGGGCCACTGTCAGGTTGTAATCATCGAAGAATTTCTGATACAATCTGAGCAAACCCACCTGTCCGATGGCGGCCAGCGCCTGTTTTTTCACAAGGTCGGTGGGTTTCTCATCCAGACCGATCATTCCGACTCCCATACCCACGGCCCCTGAAGAGACCAGGATCACTTCCCTTCCGCTATTGTGCAGATCTGCCAGCACCCTCACAAGCTTCTCCATGCGTTGCAGGTTCATCTTCCCATTGTCGTAGGCCAGTGTGCTGGTGCCCACCTTCACCACGATTTTTTTCTTGTCCTTTAAATATTTTCTGTGTGTCATGACTTTTCAAAATAGTTACTCAATGTATTTACTACCTCTGAAGTTTCAACAAAACGAAATCCATTAAAAGCCTTGTCCACTTTCGTCTTGATGGCTTCTATGCCGGGATTTCCTACACTTCCAAGGTGTGTATAGGTGTGGTCCCGGCCTGGCCTGTAACGCCCCTTATCTATTTCTGAAGCCACCTCTTTATATGCATCCCTGAAAGGGACCCCCTCCTGAACTTTTTTGTTTCCTTCCTCCACCGTGTAGAGGTATTGATAGGTATCATCCTCCAGAATCTCCTTATTGACCCTGATGCGCTCTACCACATATTGCATCATGGAGAGGCAATCTTTCAGCTCTTCCAGTGCGGGATGAAGAATCTCTTTAAGGATCTGAAAATCTCTGTGGTAGCCAGAAATCAGGTTTCCTGTCACTGCGGATATTCCAGATGGAGTCTGGGTCAAACGGTTACACTTGGCCCGTATAAGCTCGAGCACATCGGGATTCTTTTTATGCGGCATAATAGAAGATCCGGTGGTAAGCTCTGCAGGCAGGGTTAAAAAATTAAAATTCTGACCCATAAAAAGGACTGCATCCATGGCCAGGCGTGCCACCGTAGAGGCTATAGCACTGATTCCCGTAGCCACATACCATTCAGTCTTTCCACGATTCATCTGTGCGTTGACCGAAGAGATGTGCATATTTTCAAATGCCAGCAGTTTTGTGGTGAGTTCCCTGTCCACCGGAAATGATGAGCCGAATCCGGCTGCGGATCCCAAAGGATTTTGGTTAACCACGCTGTAGATTCCTTGCACAAAGGTGAGGTCATCGGCCAGGGCTTCCGCGTAGGCACCGAGCCACAATCCAAAGGAAGAGGGCATGGCCACCTGCATATGTGTATAACCGGGCATCATTACATCACTGTATGCCTGGGCCTGGTTTCCAAGTGTATGGGCCAGATCCTTCACCTCACTCACCAGGTCGTTGAGTTCCTCGCGGAGAAACAGCTTGATATCCACCATCACCTGGTCGTTTCTGGATCTTCCGGTGTGAATGGTTTTACCCAGATCACCCAGTTTAGTGGTTAACATCATCTCCACCTGCGAATGGATATCCTCCACACCCTCGTCAAGCACAAGTTTTCCCTCTTTGGCCTCCCCGAAAAGCTGCATTAGCTCATCCACGAGCGTAGAAGCATCCTCCTTCTTAATAAGGCCTACCTCTGAAAGCATAATGGTATGTGCCATGGAACCCAATACATCGAATGGGGCAAGCTCCAGGTCATAGATTGGATCTTTTCCAGTGGTAAAGGCAAGTATGCGTTGTTCGGTCGATATCTCTTTGTCCCACAATTTCATAGTACGGCTACACATTTAGGTTATCCAGAAACTGGCAATAGCGTTCCACTGCCTGTTCCAATTCACTTTTCAATATATACTCTCCGGCTGTATGAGAGCGAGCCGAATCTCCGGGGCCCATTTTTACAGCCGGATATGGAATCAGAGCCATATCCGACATGGTGGAGCTTCCAAAGGGTTTCAGATTGCTCTTGCGAATGGCATTCATCAGAAAATGATCATCCTGAAGGCCGGAAGGTTTCAGCCTGGTGGAACGCGGTACCAGATCGGCTTCACATCTCGCCCTGATCAGGTCAAGCAAATCTTCATTCCCATATTGATCATTGCTGCGCACATCCACCACAAAGCGGCAAACATCCGGAACCACATTGTGACTCGTTCCTGCCGATATGAGAGTGACCTGAGCTCCTGCTTCAGGAAGCCAGACAGATATATTCTCAAAATCCATCTGCCTAATCTTTTCAATTTCCTGAATGGCCTTGTAGATGGCATTCTCGCCCTCCTTTCGGGCGGCATGTCCGGCAACTCCTTTAACTTCCCCGTCAAGCACCATCAATCCCCTCTCAGCCACCGCAGGAAACATACCCGTAGGCTCACCCACAATGGCCCCATCCAGGTCATCCAGTCCCGTCAATACAGCAGAGATTCCATTTTGCCCGGAAACCTCCTCTTCGGCACTGATAAGTAGCAAGAGGTCTATTGATCCAGCCAGTCGCTCTTTCATCTCTCCATAGGCGGCCATCAGGGTAACCACTGAAGCCCCTGCATCGTTACTACCCAGACCAGTAATCTTATCTCCTTCCATCACCGGGACATAAGGATCCGAATCCCACCCTTCCACCGGCGATACTGTATCCATATGAGAATTCAGAAGAATTCGGGGTCTGGCATCCTGCCTTTTGGGGCTTCCCACCAAAAGGTTGTTAAAAATCCTGGTCACTGAGAATCCCATATCCTTCATAAAACCCTCCAGAAAGTCTGACCGTAAGGTTTCATTTCTGCTCACAGCCGGAATGGCAATCATCTTCATTAATAACTCTATATAGGGAACTTTAACTTTCATTATTTCAAGTCACTAATACCTGAGTAAGATTTTACAATCCCTTTGATCATGGCAGAACTTAATCCATGATGCTCCATCTCATTGAGTCCTGATATGGTGGTTCCCATGGGGGTGGTCACCCGGTCAATTTCAGTCTCAGGATGGTGGTTGGTTTGCTTTAGCAACTCGGCAGCGCCCATGGCAGTTTGTGCAGCAATCTTTCCGGCCTCATCCGCATGAAAACCAATTTGTATTCCACCCTGGGAGACTGCCCTGATAAACCTGAGGAAGAATGCAATGCCACAGGCAGCCAGAATTGTGGCTGCAGGCATCAGGTGCTCCTTAATCACCATGGTTTGTCCCAGGGGTTCAAACAACGCCTGGATTTCCCCAATGGCCTCTTCATCTTCTCCGGCAATACAGGTCATGCTGGCTCCAAATTCTGCTGCAGTATTGGGCATAACCCTGACAATTGTTACTCCTTTTCCGATCCACTCCTCCAGCTCTTTAATACTCACTGCTGAAACTACGCTGACCAATATTTTAGGACTCCCGGAAAGGGAGGGTTTAATCTCCTCTATCACTTCTTTTGCCTGGCCTGGCAATACAGCCAGAATGATGTAGTCACATTCAGCCACAAGGGTATTGTTATCGGTCACCACATAACCCACTTTTTTCTCTCCAACCAGTAATTCACTCTTCTTCCGTGAAAGGTATACTTCTGAAGGATTCATCTTTTTATATGAGACCAGCCCTTTTGCAATGGCCATCCCAATATTACCTGCACCTATAATTCCTACTTTCTTCATGTGCTAAAACAGTTTTAAACTTATTGTTCCTCTTTTCCATTTACGGCATACCAGATTCTCTGCTGGTTCCCCAGAATCCGGGTAAATCCATCTACCTCCTCGGAGGTCCATGCCCGATTCATCTCCCCATAAGAAGCAAATGAGGAATCCATCAGATCGAAGGGGCTATCCACTCCTGTTACCGTAAAGCTGTAGGGTCTTAACCTGACAGTCACCTCACCGGTCACATTTTTCTGGGACGAATCCAGAAATGATTCCAGATCACGCATCACTGGTTCCAGGTATTGGGCCTCATGCACAAACATGCCATACCATTGGCCGATCTGCTCCTTCCAATGTAGCTGCCAGCGGGAAAGCACATGCTTTTCAAGGGCAAGGTGCGCCTCGATGATGATCCTGGCAGCCGCAGCCTCAAATCCGACCCGACCCTTAATTCCAATGATGGTATCTCCCACATGAACATCCCTGCCTACCCCCCAGGGGGATGCCAGTTTCTCCAGTTCCCTGATTACCACAACGGGCTCAAACTTCTCTCCATTGAGACTTACAGGTTCTCCTTCTTCAAATCCAAGCGTAATCACCTCCGTACCTGACCTCTCGACCGGAGTGGGATAGGCCTCATCGGGCAATTCACCGGTGGAAGTTAGGGTCTCCTTGCCCCCCACGCTGGTACCCCAGAGGCCCTGGTTGATGGAGTACTTCATTTTATCCCAATTCAGTTCGATGCCCTCTTTCCGGAGATAGTCAATCTCATCCTCCCTGGAGATCGTAAGGTCCCTGATGGGCGTGATGATCTCAATTTCGGGAGCCAGAACCTGAATGACCAGATCAAAACGAACCTGGTCGTTTCCCGCAGCTGTTGAACCATGAGCTATGCATGTAAATCCCTTCTTCTTGGCATAATTTACCAGTGCAATGGCCTGAAAGGTGCGCTCTGAACTAACCGACAAGGGATAGCTCCGATTCCTTAATACATTTCCAAAAACCATATACCGTATACACTTTTGATAATAATCCGCTGTCACATCCAACACCTCATGGGTAACCACGCCCAGCCTGAAGGCGTGAGCCTCAATTCGTTTCAGCTCCTCCTCAGGAAATCCTCCGGTATTCACAATAGCCGAGTGCACCTCCATTTTTTTATCTCTGGACAGGTATACTGCACAAAACGAGGTATCAAGTCCCCCACTCAGGGCCAATAAAACTTTCTTCTTCTCCATGTCGATTGTTATCAGGTGTGGTTAATATTAACTTTTACTCCGGCTTTGTGTGCCTCACCGTTTACCCTTTTTTTTCTGTGGGATCCATAATCATGGCTGTGCAGAGGCAATCATCCCGCTTGGTTCTCACCAGGATATCGTAATATGGACAAGTCTGACAACCTTTCCAGAAATCCTCGTCATCGGTCAGTTCAGAAAACGTCACCGGCTTATACCCCAATCCACTGTTGATCTTCATCACTGCCAGGCTGGTGGTCAATCCAAAGAGCTTGGCCCCCGGAAAGAGTTTTGCCGACAGATCAAATGCCCTCTTTTTAATCTCAACGGCCAATCCAATTCCCCTGAATTCAGGGGAAACGATCAGTCCGCTGTTGGCCACAAATTTATTGTGCCCCCAGGATTCAATATAACAGAACCCTGCCCATTTTCCTTCACTGCTAATGGCGACAACGGCCTTCCCCTCTTCAATTTTTCCTGTAAGATATTCCTTGCTTCTCACAGCAATACCAGTTCCCTTTTGTTGAGAGGCAATCAATAGGGCCTGCTCAATATCCGGCACATAGGCTAAATGTGCCGAGGAGGCAATGGAAATTTCTATATCGTGTTTCATCGTGTTCTTTGTTATATGTAATTACTGGGCATAATCTGGCACCAGTCCAGGCATTTTTAATTTAAGCACATTGATAACATCGGTTCTGGAGACTCCATCCCTTGGAACCAGCAGGATGGTATCATCTCCTGCAATGGTGGCAGCTATTTCATAGGCCCCCAGGTTATCAATGGTGTATGCGATCATCCCGGCATGTCCCGGCAGGGTCTTTAGGATGGCCAGCCCCTGGGCAAAGTCTAGGGAAATTAATCCATTCAATCCGGGTCCGGAAAATTCCACCTCCTCCACCGAGTGTTCCTTATCGGGAAGAATATAAACATAACCTTCCCAGTCATCTGGCATTTTAGCTACCTTCAGGTATTTAAGATCTCTTGACAATGTGGCCTGAGTTAACTCAAACCCTTCCTTTATCAAAAGCTTCATAAGCTTCTCCTGGCTGGAGATATTCTGACTGCTGATAAGCCGTCTAATCTCCATTAATCTTTCGTTCCTGTTTTTCACGTTGTATATTTATACATTCGAAATGCAAATTTATACATTCTTTTGATATTAATGCAAATCTCTCAGCTTTTTTTTCTATTTTTACGCCCCGGAATATATGGACTCCGGAACCCCCATTTGGGTCATCCTGATCCACAAATTAACAGTCACTTAGGCCATCAAAATGAACGACTCAATCAAAAAAGTGATGATCCTCGGATCGGGAGCATTAAAAATCGGGGAAGCAGGAGAATTTGATTACTCAGGTTCACAAGCCCTTAAAGCACTGCGTGAAGAGGGTGTTTTTACAGTATTGATAAACCCTAATATTGCTACAGTGCAGACCTCGGAGGATGTGGCCGATAAGATCTATTTCCTTCCGATAACCCCATACTTTGTTGAAAAAGTCATTGATAAAGAGAAACCCGACGGGATCCTTCTCGCTTTTGGAGGACAAACGGCCCTGAACTGCGGGGTGGCACTCTATGAGGCAGGTACACTGGAAAAGCATAATGTGCGCGTATTGGGAACGCCTGTACGGGCCATAATGGATACCGAAGATCGCGAACTCTTTATAAATAAACTGGATGAAATCAATGTAAGAACCGCCCGCAGCATTGCAGTTACCTCTGAGGAGGATGCGCACAAAGCAGCCGAGAAACTTGGGTACCCCATCATTATCAGGGCAGCCTATACCCTGGGAGGACAGGGAAGCGGCTTCTGTTACAACACAGAAGATCTTAATAAACTGGCCAATAAAGCCTTTTCATACTCCCCTCAGATCCTGGTAGAGGAGTCGCTAAAGGGCTGGAAAGAGGTGGAATATGAAGTGGTAAGGGATCGTTTTGACAATTGCATTACAGTTTGTAACATGGAAAACTTCGATCCACTGGGCATTCATACCGGGGAAAGCATCGTGGTAGCTCCTTCTCAAACCCTGACCAACAGCGAATACCATAAGCTTCGAAAACTTTCCATCGACATTATCAGGCACATTGGAATCATTGGTGAATGCAATGTCCAATATGCACTTGATCCCAACTCTGAAGATTACAGGGTGATCGAGGTGAATGCAAGGCTCTCCCGCTCATCTGCACTGGCCAGCAAAGCCACCGGTTATCCGCTTGCCTTTGTGGCCGCCAAACTAGCACTGGGATTTGGTTTACATGAATTAAGGAACTCCATTACCAAAACCACCTCTGCCTTTTTCGAACCTGCACTGGACTATATCGTATGTAAAATTCCCCGCTGGGATTTGAATAAATTTCAGGGTGTCTCCAGGCTGATTGACTCCAGCATGAAATCGGTGGGAGAGGTGATGGCCATAGGACGTACCTTCGAAGAGGCCATTCAGAAGGGAATTCGAATGATCGGACAGGGAATGCATGGTTTTGTGGGCAACCATGAGATGGAGACTGAAGACATTGACAAAGAGCTATCGGAACCCACTGACATGCGGATCATGGTCATTGAACAGGCCTTTCAGTCGGGGTATACCATCGACAGGATCCATGAACTGACCCGAATCGATAAATGGTTCCTGGTAAAACTGAAGAATATCTATGATCTGAAGCTGGAACTGGAGAAAGTGAACTCCCTGGAAGAGTTGGAAGATGAATTGCTGCTTCAATCCAAGAAGTCCGGATTCAGTGATTTTCAGGTGGCCCGGCTGGTGATGAGCGGAGATATATCGGAGGACCTGATGACCGTTCGCGAACATCGGAAAAAGAGAAACATTCTACCCAGTGTGAAACAGATTGATACCCTGGCTGCAGAGTATCCCGCCCAGACCAACTACCTCTACTTAACTTACAGTGGCAGTGAGCATGATATAGATTTTTTTAGCGATCAACGCTCGGTCATTGTTTTGGGATCGGGGGCTTATCGCATCGGTTCCAGTGTGGAATTTGACTGGTGTAGTGTAAATGCCCTGAAAACAATTAATGAGGAGGGCTACCGATCCATCATGATCAACTATAATCCGGAGACCGTCTCCACGGACTATGATGTTTGCGACCGCCTCTATTTTGATGAGTTATCCTATGAGCGGGTCATGGATATTTATGATCTTGAATCCCCCAAAGGAGTGATTGTTTCTGTGGGGGGACAGATACCCAATAACCTGGCCATGAGGTTGCACCATCAGAATGTTCACATCCTTGGAACCTCTGCTGAGTCTATCGACGGTGCTGAAAACAGGCATAAGTTTTCCATGATGCTCGACCGACTGGGCATCGATCAACCCCGGTGGAAAGAACTAAGCAGTCTGGATGAAATCTATTCCTTTGTGGATGTGGTAGGATTTCCTTTGCTGGTCAGACCCTCCTACGTACTATCGGGAGCAGCTATGAATGTGGTATCCAACAGGGAAGAACTGGAAGGATTTCTTACCCTGGCTGCCAGGGTTTCAAAACAATACCCTGTTGTGGTGTCCGAATTTATCGAACAGGCCAAGGAGATTGAGATAGATGCTGTGGCACGCGAAGGGGAGCTATTCTCCTATGCACTTTCAGAACATGTGGAATTTGCCGGTGTACACTCCGGAGATGCCACCATGATATTTCCCCCTCAAAAAATTTACTTTGAGACCGTCCGAAGGATCAAAAAAATTGCAAAACAAGTGGCTGAAGAGCTAAATATCTCAGGGCCATTTAATATGCAGTTCCTGGCCAAAGACAATGACATTAAAGTGATAGAATGCAACCTCAGGGCCTCCAGAAGCATGCCCTTTGTCTCTAAAGTCCTTAAATCGAACCTCATCGATCAGGCCACCAAAATTATGCTCAAGGTACCCGTGGAGAAACCCCATAAATCGATCTTCGACCTGGACTATATCGGGTGCAAAGCACCTCAATTCTCCTTTTCCCGATTGAAGAAAGCCGATCCTGTGCTGGGAGTGGATATGTCATCCACAGGTGAAGTGGGATGTATTGGGGACAACTATTACGAGGCCATTCTGAAAGCCATGTTATCGGTGGGTTATACCATCCCGAAGAAAAACATATTGCTTTCCACCGGGGATATGCGTTCCAAAGTGGAACTGGTGAATTCCTGCAAAATGCTTATCGAAAACGGCTACAACCTTTTTGCCAGCCATGGCACGCATGAATTCCTGAAGTTAAATGGCATTGAATCGGTAGACCTGGCCTGGCCCGATGAAGATCGGCAGCCCAATATCATGGAGTACCTGAAGGCCAAGAAGATTGACCTGGTGGTAAATATTCCCAAGGACCTTTCATCCCATGAATTGGCCAATGACTACAGCATCAGGCGAGGTGCGGTAGACTATAACATTCCACTGATCACTAACTCCAGGCTGGCCTCAGCATTTATCTATGCCATCTGCAAGATGACACTGGAGGATATCTCCATCAAAAGCTGGGATGAATATTAGCCCTTCAGGGCCTCTGCGCCACTCACGATTTCAAGAATCTCAGTGGTTATAGATGCCTGTCTTGCCTTATTGAACTGGAGACTCAGCTCCTTCAGCAATTCGGTGGCATTGTCTGTGGCTTTATGCATAGCCGTCATCCGTGCTCCATGCTCCGAAGCATGAGAATCAAGAATTGCTTTGTAGAACTGGAGTTTTAGGGATCTGGGAATCAACTCCTGTACGATATACTCTTTTGTGGGTTCAAAGATATAGTCCACGTTGGACGCGTTTCCTGCTTCCTTAGCAAGCTCACTTACCTGGATAGGAAGAAACTGCTCTTCTATAAGAATTTGAGTTCCGGCATTTTTAAACTGGTTGTAAATGATATCTACATGGTCGTACTCCTTTTCCAGAAAACGCTCCATAATCATTTGAGCCATGCTGTCTACGTTGTCAAATGTCAGGTCATCGAAAATATCACTGCCATCAAAGATTACCTTATATCCTTTCCTGCGAAGAAAATCTGCCCCCTTTTTACCGATTGCGATAAAGTCTACCTGCCTGGCCATCATCTGGCCGTCATACTGGGTAAGTGCCCTCTGTATGCTAGCCTTTATTACATTTGAATTGAAAGCGCCACAAAGTCCCCGGTTAGAGCTAACTAATACAAGCAAGATACGCTCCTTATCTCGTTGTTCGGCATACTGATTGTCCTCATCATCCTTCAGGCTTTCACCAATACTGGCAAGAATCTCCTTCAATTTGTCGGCATAGGGCCTGAACTGAACAATGGCATCCTGGGCCCTCTTTAGCTTGGCGGCAGAAACCATCTTCATTGCACTGGTAATCTGCATGGTTGAAGCCACCGATACCTTACGCTCCCTTATCTCCTTTAAACTTGCCATTTGGGACTACTATTTAAATTTCTCAACGATTTCTTTTGCTGTACTTTCAAGGACACCGGTGATTTCATCTGTAAACTTACCCTGAGCCAGGGCAGCCAGTGTGTCTTTATGCTTCAATTCCAGAAACTCGAGGAACTCAAGCTCAAACTCTTTTACCTTCCCAACAGGTATCCCGGTTAACAATCCCTTCGTTCCACAATAAATAATTGCGGTTTGTTTTTCTACAGTCATGGGTGCATACTGACCCTGTTTCAGAATCTCCACATTCTTTCGGCCTTTATCCAAAATAGCCATGGTTCCAGCATCAAGGTCAGACCCAAATTTAGAAAAAGCCTCAAGTTCGCGGAACAGGGCCTGGTCGATTTTCAAGGTACCGGCAATCTTCTTCATGGATTTGATCTGTGCATTTCCTCCAACCCTGGATACCGAGATTCCCACATTGATTGCAGGACGAACTCCGGCATTAAAAAGGTTCGATTCCAAAAAGATCTGGCCATCTGTAATGGAGATCACATTTGTAGGAATATAGGCAGAAACATCACCCGCCTGGGTCTCAATAATTGGAAGTGCAGTCAGAGACCCGCCTCCTTTTACAAGTGGTTTTAGTTGGGGAGGAAGATCATTCATTTTTCGTGCAATCTCATCAGACTTAATGATCTTGGCCGCACGCTCCAATAAGCGTGAGTGCAGGTAGAAAACATCACCCGGATAAGCTTCCCTTCCGGGGGGACGCCTGAGCAGAAGAGAAACTTCACGGTATGAAACCGCCTGCTTGGAGAGGTCATCGTAAATAATCAAAGCCGGGCGACCGGTGTCCCTGAAATATTCCCCAATGCAGCAACCTGCAAAGGGGGCATAGAATTGCAATGCAGCAGGATCCGATGCGGTGGCTGAAACAATTACCGTATAGTCCATGGCCCCTTTGGCCTCCAGTGTTTTTTGAATATTTGCCACAGTGGATCCTTTTTGTCCAATGGCTACATAGATGCAATAGACAGGTTCCCCTTTCTCATAAAACTCCTTCTGATTAATGATGGTATCAATGGCAATCGCTGTCTTCCCGGTCTGGCGATCACCAATGATAAGTTCACGCTGTCCCCGGCCAATGGGAATCATGGCATCAATGGGCTTCAAGCCTGTCTGCAGGGGTTCATTTACAGGCTGCCGGTAAATAACACCAGGGGCTTTTCTTTCCAGGGGCATCTCTATCATATCCCCTGTGATGGGACCCTTACCATCGATGGCCTCTCCCAGGGTATTGATCACACGACCCAGCAGCGGTTCACCTACATTGATGGAAGCAATCCTCTTGGTACGTTTAACCGAATCTCCCTCCTTAATTAATTCTGTTGAACCCAGCAATACTGCTCCCACATTATCCTCTTCAAGGTTCAGGACGATGCCCATCACCCCACTGTCAAATTCAATCAGCTCATTGGCCTGTACGTTGTTCAGTCCATAAATGCGGGCAATACCATCTCCAACCTGGAGTACGCTACCTACCTCTTCAAGTTCAACATCACTTTTGAACCCTCTATCTGCTTTTTGAGAATTTCCGAAACTTCGGAAGGTTTAATCTGAGACATATGCTATTTCTTTTCAATACTATTTTGAAGTAACTGTTTTTTTATTCTTTTGAGGTTGCTGGCTACACTGGAATCATACTGCCGGTCTTCGATCTTCAGTATAAATCCACCAATCAGCTCACTGTCCACTGAAGCGCTTAGCTCAACATCCGCATCAAAGGATTTTTTTATCAGTTCTCTGATGCTTTTGATCGTCGAATCATCTACTTCCAGGGCAGTCACCAATTCGGCTGAACGAATCCCCTTTTCTGTTCGATACAAATCCCTGAAATTTCTGGCTATGCCGGGCAAATAAGCTTCCCGCTTATTTTTTATAACCAGGTGGATCAAGGCCAGTGAAGTGTCTGACATGTTTTTGGCGAAAATCGAACTGATAAACTTGGATTTCTTACTGGGTTGCAGGGAGGGTAATTCAAGCATGTACTGGAAATCATCCAGCTTACAAGTTTCCGCAAGCAAATCCATATCCTTATTCACAGAATCGAGGATTTTCTTCTCAAGAGCACTCTTGAACAGTGCTTTTGCATATCGTACTGAAATCTGGCTTTCGTTCATAAAATCACTAATTCAGGTCAGCTTCATTCACAAGCTTATTGACCAGGTCCTTCTGCGCTTTGCTGTCTTCCAGTTTGATGCGCAATATTTTTTCCGCAATATCTACCGACAGAGTGATCATTTGGGCCTTCATATCACTGACCGCTGCTTCCTTTTCTGCCTGAATGGCTTCCCTGGCACTCTGCACAATCTTTTGAGCCTCTTCAGTGGCTTTCGCCTTGGCCTCTGCTATAAGGGAATCCTTTACCGCTTTAGCCTCTTTTAGCATGGCATCTCTTTCAGCTTTTGCTTCAGCCAGAATCTTTTCATTATCTGCCTGCAGTTTAGCCATCTCTACTTTTGCCTTATCAGCTGCATCTAAAGCGTTTCTGATGCTTTCGTTACGAGCTTTGACAGCTGTGAGAATGGCAGGCCAGGCAAACTTACCCAGAATAAAGAGTAATAAAAGAAAGAAGAGCGTTGACCAAAAGATCATTCCTATTCCTGGTGTTACTAAATCCATTGTATATCGAGTTTTCTTGTTTTCAAAGAAAGGCCTGCAACCAACCGTTACAGGCCCATTCAATTTTTCAGCCTAGTTACCCATCATGGCTACCACGATGGCAAACAGGGCGGCACCTTCAATCAGAGCAGCTGCAATAATCATTGCGGTCTGAATTTTTCCGGCTGCCTCAGGTTGACGTGCAATGGCATCCATTGCCGATCCACCGATTCTTCCGATTCCCAGTCCTGCTCCGATAACGGCGAGTCCTGCTCCAATTGCTGCTAATGTACCAGTCATAATAAATAAAAATTAAAGTGAACAATTAATCATGGTGATGCTCAGGCATCGCCATTCCAATAAATAATGCGGATAATAAGGTAAATATATAAGCCTGCAGGAATGCTACAAGCAATTCAATACAATCCATAAAAAGCACCATCAACAGCGAAGGTACGGCCACAAATATCGATTTGAAAATGAAAATCATGGAGATCAGACTCAACACTATGATGTGACCTGCTGTAATGTTCGCAAAGAGACGGATCATCAGGGCAAATGGCTTGGTGAAGAGACCGATAATCTCCACGGGGATCATAATTATAAGTAATGGTTTGGGAACCCCGGGGGTGGCAAAAACATGTCGCCAGTGTCCCTTATTCGCGCTGAACTGGGTGATGAAAAAAGTACAAAGTGACAGTACCATGGTTAAGGCAATATTTCCGGTCACATTAGCGCCGAAAGGAAAGATAGGAATCAAACCCAAGATGTTATTGAGTAGGATAAAAAAGAATACCGTTAAGAGGTAGGGCATGAATCGCGAATAATTTTTTTCACCAATATTTGGTATGGCCACATCCTCTTCAATAAATACGATTAAAGGCTCTATGAACCCGGCTAATCCTTTGGGTTCACTGTTTCCCATTTTCTTATAGGATCTGGCCAAACCAAGGAAAACCCATAAAAGAATTACCACAGAGAGGAACATCATAAATACGTTCTTGGTAATGGAAAAATCCAGGGGGAGTCCTGCCTCCACCAACTCACCATGGGAATCAACTTCTACAATTTTTCCTTTCAGGCTTTTCTCAATCGTTTCACCCTTTTTGTTCTCTACTTTGATAGAGCCATGGCCCATTTGAAAACCTTCGTGGGAATGCCCATGGGCTATCTTACTGGACATAAACATATGAAATCCAGAGTGCTTGCTGTAGAGAATGACAGGTAGAGGGACAGCCACATGATGCCCGTCTTTTTTAGTCAGAAGGTGCCACTCATGCGAATCAGCAATGTGGTCCAGAATATATTCAGGTGCATTGAACTCTTCATCGTGGGAGCTACTTTCTGCTCCTTCCTGCGAATGGGAATCTGAAGCCTCATGCGATTGCTCTTCGTGGTGGTCAACCTGTCCATATAAATAGGAACCCGTATTAAAAAAGGCAGTCCCAATAAAAAAAGTGGTAACAGCTACTAATATTCTTACGCTCACGATCAGTGTAATTATTTGTTCTTCAGTATCTTAAACAAGCTTTCTGCCAAAAAAAAAGTAAAGACTAAATATAGTGCAAAAAATGTAACGATAAACCCTTTGGATAGATTTTTTGTAACTCCCCAGAAAACCAGAATATAAGCCAAATAAAGAAGGAATTTCAAGCCAATTCCACCCATCATATAAACGATCCCTTCCCTGTTCTGTTTGTTTGCACCACGAGACATCACCATAAAGGTGAGAAAATTGATGAGTGTAATAACGAGCAATGATATAATGTATGCTTGGAGGCTTAGATCCAATTCGATTTTTGGAATCACCAGAATGCCTGAAATAAGTAAGATGGAGAAAAGTACAAGAAGCTTCCAGAGGTAACGGATAAGTTCAATCATCCTTCTTGGCAATGAAGTCCTTTAACACGAGATAGAGCCCTGAAAAGACACCAATTAGAGTAAGTATAGCTGTGTAGACAGGTTTTTCATTGGCGGCCCTTTCGTCAAGCTTAGATCCCGCCCAGTAAAAAACAAGTATAATTGCAATCATCTGGAATCCCATACCCGAATATCGGGTAAAGGCACTTAAGCCAGAAGATCTAGGGTTGTCCCTCTTTGGTTTTTGGGGCTGGCCCGGTACTGGTTTCTTTGCTTCCACCCATATCACATTTTCCGGTAAAGATAGCGCCTGGTTCGATGGCCAGCTTTCCCGTCTTAATTTCGCCGAATATCTTTGACATGGAACGGAGCGACAAAAGTTCTTCCACAATAACTTTGCCTTCCACTATGCCTTCGATCTCACAATTTTTGCAACGGATCTCTCCATTAACCTTCCCGCTCTGTCCCACAAATACTTTCCCCTTTGTATTCAGGTTACCGTTCAGGTTTCCATCAAACCTTATGTTTTCATTTGAGGAGACACTACCTTCGATGGTTGTACCCACACCAATCATATTGATCTTGTTGGTACTTTCTGATTCACCTATTTTTGCCATGGCTTAATTTTTATACAAAATTAGTCATTATTCTTGTTTCCATCATAAGCCCATTTAAGATAGATGGACCCCCAGGTAAAACCACCTCCAAAAGCGGCCAGAATAATATTGTCGCCCTTCTTTAGCTGAGACTCCCACTCCCACAGGCAAAGAGGAACAGTTGCAGCGGTGGTATTGCCATACTTCTCAATATTAATCATCACCTTTTCTTTGGGAATATCCATTCTCCTGGCAACTGCTTCAATAATTCTCATGTTGGCCTGGTGAGGAACCAACCAGGTTAGTTCTTCAGGATCAAGTTTATTCTTTTTCATGATCTCCAAAGATACGTCTGCCATTTTTGAAACAGCGACTTTAAAAACAGCCTGCCCCTCCTGGTAAACAAAATGTTCTTTTGCATCTATAGTTTCATAAGAAGGAGGACTTAAAGAACCCCCTGATTTCATCTTAAGGTGTTTTACACCAGCTCCATCCACTTCCAGGATAGAATCCCTTACCCCAAGTCCATCTTCAACAGCTTCAACCAGAACAGCTGCAGCCGCATCACCAAAAAGGGGACAGGTGGTGCGGTCGGTATAATCAGTGATGGACGACATCATATCGGCACCCACCATGACTACTTTTTTATATGTTCCTGCCTCAATGAAGCTAGCCGCTGTTTGTAGCCCGAACAAAAAACCCGAGCAGGCCGCAGAAATATCAAAACTCCATGCCTTGGTCATTCCCACCTTGTCGCTAATCAGATTGGCTGTAGCAGGAAAAGGATAATCTGATGTGATGGTTGCACAGATTACAACATCAATCTCTTCAGGCTTTGTACCCGTCTTTTTAAGCAATCCCTCCACAGCACGCGCACCCATATCTGAAGTAGCACCCTCTTTCAAAATCCTTCTCTCCTTAATTCCAATGCGCTGCATGATCCACTCATCCGTGGTCTCCACCATGGTGCTTAATTCTTCATTGGTTAGTCTGTACTCAGGTAACCAAGCATGAATTCCTGTTATTCCAGCCGAAACTTTACTCATCTATCCAATTCTTCTTTAATCTTGTTGACCAATCCGGCTCCCACAACTTCTGAGGTATGAAGGAGCATGTTTTTTATGGCAATCTCGTTGGAAATTCCATGACCGATAATCAGAGGAGCATTTATACCCAATACGGGTAGGCCTCCAAAATTTTCAAAATTAAACATCTCAAAATAACCATTGCCCACTCCTTTCTGGACAATAATCTTATAAAATGCTTCAGCCTGCTTTAACAACATGTTTCCGACAAATCCATCCGTAACCAGAACATCTGCCCTATTGGAAACAAACATTTCTGTGGCTTCAAAATTTCCAATGAAATTATAGTTTGATGACTCTTTCATTAACTGATAGGCACTTCTGACAACCAGATTTCCCTTGCTCTCTTCCAGGCCCACATTCAACAAAGCTACATTCGGATCCTTAATCCCATTCACCAGTTTTGAATAAATGGTACCAATGGTGCCATACTGGTATAAAACATCAGGGCGGGCATCTGGATTCAGTCCCACGTCGAGCAAAACAGATTGCGTCCCTCCAACGTTTGGGATTTGGCCAGCTATTGCAGGGCGTATGATACCTGGAATAGAGGTAATAATTTGCATGGCGCCCACAAGCATGGCTCCGGTATTTCCTGCGCTGCAGAATCCATCAATGGACTGGTCGGCGAGCAAATGACTGCCCAGAAACAGGCTGGCTTTGGGCTTTTCCTTAAATACTTTCAGTGGATGATCTTCCATCCCCACAAAATCGGGGGTATGAATAATGGTAAGACCGGCTAAGTCAAGGTGGTTTTCTTCTGCATAGCAGGATGCTAATTCCTGGTCACCGATAAGGATAACTTCTACATTATCGGGCAAAGTTTCCCTTGCAAGAATTGATCCACGTATTGTGGAACCGGGCGAATAATCGCCCCCCATCATATCTATTCCAATCTGCATGGGTAACTATATTGCCACCCCGGTGGCTTTAGGTATTAAGCTAGATCAGCTTCAGAATCAATAACAAGTTTTCCCTTATAATAAAGGTTCCCGTCTACATAATATGCACGGTGACGCTCATGGACTGTTCCAGTGGTAGAGCAAGTTGACAGGGTTGGAGCCACAGCTTTATAATGGGTCCTTCTTTTATCTCTTCTGGTTTTAGAGATTTTTCTTTTCGGATGTGCCATATCTACTTATTTTTATCAATTATTCCTTTTAATGCATCCCACCTGGGATCTGACCTGCTATTTTGATCCAGATCATTTGCTTTGTGAGCTTCCAGTTTTTTCAACATCGAGGGATCGCAGGAACTATTTCCGTCCTTATCCTCTGGATGTATTCGTTGAAAGGGAAGCGCCAGTAAAATAAATTCATACATGTATTGCGCCACTTCAATCTCGTGCTCATCTCTTGCTATGATGATCACATCGTCATCAACCTCTCCGGCCACCTCCCCCAACTTTACAAAAATAGTTTGCTCTGTGTCTAGGGGAGCCATAAAAGGTTCAAGGCAGCGATCACAGATCACTTCTACCTCTCCAGACAGATTAAAATGAAGTGCAAGAATCCCGGTTCTCTTTTCAAAGATAACCTTGGCCTGCACCATTCCTTTCTCAATTTCCGGATTCTCAAATATAGCAAAGAACTGTTGATCTAACTCAAATGAAAAATCGTGATCCCCGTCTACTAAACCCGAAATGCGTATTGCATATGATCCCCGCTTGCTCACAATCTTCTAATTTGGGAGTGCAAAAGTAGAAATTTATCTCATATAAAAAAACAAATTCGTCTCATTAATTAATGAGTCATAGCTCATTAAATATGATCAGGAAAGTACCTGCTGAATGGTTTCGATGAGAGAATCAATGAAGAAATCGTCTTTTGTAAGATACCTGCTTGCACCGGCTTCCATAAATTTGGTTAGCAGTCTTTCATCTCCCTGCCCTGTAAGAATTACCACTGGAACCTCTTTATCGACCTTCCTGATCTCAATCAGAGTTTCCATCCCGTTCAGGGTATTGTCTCCCATGCCTGCAAGCACATGATCCAGTACAATCAGGCTTGGTTTCTGAGTCATATTTTCAAGACACTCCTCTCCGGTTTGGTAACAAACCACATCGTAATCCTGCCTGGCCTGAAAGGTATACTCCAACAGATTCAGGATCATCTTGTCATCATCGATAAAAAAAATCAGTTTACTCATAGGGGATAGAATCGCCGTTTCAGGTGCGTAAAAATAATAAATATATTTATACAAGCGACACTTCTAATGTCCGCAATCGAACACCAGAACTATAATACCGGACACTCCCTGGAAGTATCTATTAGACTATGTCATTGATATATTGATGTTTGATCAATTTGGCACCAAGCTTGGAGTTATTAATGATTGCATAACCATAAACTAAAGCTCCCATGTCTTTATTAAAAAATTACTTCCTCTCCCTGGCCAGGAATGCCATAAGGGATAAATTCTTTACCCTGTTAAATCTGCTTGGTTTGGCTGTGGGAATCACAGCTTCCATCCTGATTTTCATTTATATACAGGATCAGCTTACCTATGACAAACACAATGAAAATTATGAGCGGATCTATAGATTGGAAGGTGACTTTGTTATCAATGAAAAACTGGGTCAGATAGCCATAGTCCAGATTCCACTGGCGCCCACCCTGAAGGATGAATATCCTGAAGTGGAAGAATTCACCAGGATCCTCCCTCAACCCAACCTTTATTTCGAAAAAGAAGGAAATGCATTTAAAGAAGACAGCATCGCTTATGCAGATTCGACCATATTCAAAGTATTTACCATTCCATTTCTGGCAGGAGATCCGGCTACAGCACTAAGGGAGCCATACACCATGGTGATCAGTGAAACCCTTGCGAAAAAATACTTCGGAAACGGGGACGTGGTAGGAGAAAGTATGAAAGCTCTGGATGGTTCAAATTACACCATTAAAGGTGTTTTTCGAGATCTTCCGACCAATGCACATTTAAGATTTAACGGGCTCCTATCAGCAGCCACCCGTGAAGAACAAATTGGGAGCGAGCAATTTAACGATCGGAGCGCTAATTCCTTCTGGAATGTGGCCACCTATGCCTACATTCTGATGGCCGAAAATACCACCCCGGATATGATTCTGTCGAAATTTCCTGACTTCTATGACAAATATATGGCAGAATTAGGTGAACAGATCAAAGCCAGTTTCGAGCTTCGCATCACTCCCCTGGCCGATGTTCATTTCCAAAAAGATGAGCTCTCTTACGATCTTCCAAAAGGTAACATGAACTATGTATTTATTATGGGGATCATTGGTGTACTGCTGGTAGTCATAGCCAGCATCAACTATACCAATCTGACCACCGCAAGGGCCACCAACAGAAGCAAAGAGATTGGCATACGGAAAGTGGGGGGAGCGGGTAAAAATCGTCTGCGCTCTCAATTCCTTGGAGAATCGGTTGCCATGGCCGTAGCTGCCGGAGTACTGGCTGCAGTAATAACCATTCTGGTATTGCCTCTTTTCAACGACCTTACCTCAAAAACATTTGACTGGAAGATCCTTTTTCAACCCATGGTTATCCTGTTTATGATTGGAGTTTCTGTTCTTACAGGTTTACTTTCAGGCTTATATCCCGCCATGTACCTGGCCTCCTTTAACCCTGTTTCCATCTTAAAGGGGAATGGAGTAAGTTCCTCTGACCGTGGTTGGCTGCGAAGGGGACTGGTGATCGTGCAGTTTCTTATCTCGGCGGTCATGGTCATCGGATCCATTATTATATCCATGCAGATGCGCTTTATTCAAACCAAAGACCTGGGATTTGATAAAGAGCAGATCCTTTTGATTTCGCTCAATGATACTGCGGTGGTAAATAATGCGAATGCATTTATGGAGGAGATCGAACGGCACCCGGCAGTAGAGGAAACTGCATTGTCTACCACCACACCGGGAAGATTTACCGGGAAACAGGTAATGACAGCCGAGGATATAAGTGGAGAGATGCAGGAAAAAGTCTTTAACAACATCATTGTGAATTATGAATACATGGATGCCATGGGGATGACGCTGGTTGAGGGTCGCTTTTATGACAGAGAATTTGGATCCGACCAAACCAATTCTGTGGTGGTAAATGAAGCACTGGTTAAGGATATGCAATGGGGAGACAATGCCCTGGGAAAGAAGTTTATTATGGGCGTGAATATCCAGGGAGCCAATAATCCGGAAGCTGAAATCATTGGAGTGATAAAAGATTTTAATTATGGATCGCTGCATAACCCCATTGAACCCCTGGTGTTAAGGTGCCTTGAAAATACCCAGTTCATGCGACAACTGCATGTACGGGTTAACACGGACCAGATGCAGGAAGCCCTGTCCTGGATTGAAGAGAAACGCAATGAATTCAATCCTTCCTACCCCATACAGTACAGTTATCTGAGTGATGAACTGGATGCCTTATACGAGGAGGAGAAGATCGTATTTGCCCTTGTTATTTCCTTCACTATACTAATCATTTTTATTGCGGCCCTGGGACTCCTGGGACTCTCCGCATTTATGACCGCCAAGCGAACCCGTGAAACCGGTATAAGACGGGTAATGGGAGCCTCTCAAAACCAGATACTCAATATTTTCATTGTTCAGTTTTCAAAATGGGTGATCATCTCCAATGTGATTGCTTGGCCGGTCTCCTATTTTGTGATTCAGCCCTGGCTCCAAAACTTTACCTATCGCATATCATTTCCATTCTGGACCTTTATCATATCTTTGTTGTTATCACTAACCATAGCTGTGATCACCGTAAGCTGGCAGGCAGTTAAAGCTTCGAGGATGAATCCGGCTACCTCCATCAGGGCTGAATGACAACTGGAAAGATACTTGGGAAAACATATGTAGTCAATGGTATTTCGGTGGATATATCAGAGTTTATTCCCGATATGTCTGCCGATATTTACTATGAGGTAGTGCGTTTGGTAGATGGTAAGGTTCTATTTCTTGAAGATCATCTGAATCGGCTTCGGGAATCAATATCCGGAACAGGTTTGCATTTTCCCGGTTCCAGGGAGATTATTGAAAGCCTGAGTGTGTTAATATCAAACAACGATTTCAAGATTGGAAATATCAGAATCTGTCTTCAAAGCGGTGAAAAGAATCAAAGCCAACTCCTCTGTTATTTCGTTCCCTATGTTTACCCGGGGCGTGATCTCTATTTAGGCGGCGTCCGACTCATCACCTACCCCCATATCAGGCCCAATCCGGGCATCAAAAAATGGGACAACGAATTCAGGGTATCGGTAAATCAGTACATCAGAGATCATGGGGTTTATGAAGCCCTCCTGTTAAATGATCAAAAGCAGATTACTGAAGGAAGTCGGTCTAACCTTTTTTTCATAGATCAGAATCAGCAGCTGATTACACCTCCTGAAAAAGATATTCTGTCTGGCATTACCCGAAAATATGTTTTTAGGATATGCCGTCAAAAGGGATTTAATGTGATCGAAAAGTCGGTTATGCTAAACGAATTGGATCAGATGGAGTCTTGTTTTATTACAGGAACCTCCCCAAAAATTTTACCAGTCTGGCAGATAGACGAAGCACATTTTAAGGTGGATCATCCCCTACTTCGCATGTTAATGGAGGAACTAAGTACAATCATTGATCAGAACCTTACTTCCCTCGATTTCGATTATTGATAATAACTGCTTAAATTGAACTTCTATTTAAACAGCTAATGACACTAATCCTGATCAGATCATGAAACCACAATTTGTCTTACTTACTATAGCTCTGGCTTTACTTTCCCTAAAAACCAATGCTCAGAAAAAGATCTATCACTCAAATGGTTTTGAGTTTATCCTCTCAGGTGCAGATGTTAATTTCGATGGAGTCGATGTGAATACCAATATGCGATTCACCCTCTTTTTTCACACACAGCAGCATGTCAATCTGGATTTTAATGACCACTTTGGCCTGTTTTCCGGAATTGGAATCAGGAATGTGGGTTTCATTGTTGAAGATTACTATCAAAATGTGGGCTTTTCAGATATCGGCACCGAACATCAACACTGGAATAAGAACACCAAAATAAAACGCCGCAGTTATTCCCTAGGATTTCCACTGGCATTTAAGGTGGGCTCATTTGACAAGCATTTCTTCTTTTTCGCAGGAGGGGAGTATGAATGGATGCTTCATTACAAACAGAAGCAATTTTTGGATGGGAATAAAGTCATATTTAAAGAGTGGAACAGCAACCGGGTCAACCGCTGGATTCCATCGCTCTTTGCCGGCGTCCAGTTCCCACAGGGCTTTAGATTAAAGTTCAAGTATTACATGGAAGATTTTCTGAACACAGATTTTGTAGGCGTCGATTTCGGTCAACCCGTTGATTATTCAAAATTTGAAAGCACAGGAATGTGGTATGTCTCCATGGCTTTCTTTATCAACAAGAAACAACTGGCAAAACTGAGAAGTGGAACCGCATTTGAAAAATCCGCCTATAACTATTGATAGAAGTTCAGCTTACTCTTTCGGCTGGTACAATTCGTAGGCCTTGGTATCTTTCGAAATGAGCTCATATAGTTCTTCATCAGGTGGAGCATCATTAAAACTACGTATGATATATTTGGAATCCTCAAGGGGTGCACCAAGACTAATTTCGCAATACCTGGTAAGGTATAGTTCAAAACTCCAATGATCTTCCTGACTCTCCACCAAATGAACACGTGTTCCCTTTTCGATGAATGCGCCAAAAAGGTAGGTATCATGAAGTATCTCCTGATCACGCCCCGCTTTCCCAACCTGAAAACCGGTATAAAGAAGTCCTCCGATCAAAAGTGAAATGCCAAAGACCCTGAATAGCGTAAAAAATTGAGTTTTCTGCGAGAATTGCTTTAAGCCATCCACCACATAAATTGATACAAACAGGGCGAAAGCCAGTGCAAAAAACGGCAGTGACGGGCCCAGATAATGGTCTCGTTGGAACAGGGTAATAGCCAGCGGTATTGAACCGGCCAGGCCCATTAAGAAAAAAAAGATCATGAATGTGGTCCTTTCAGGTCTTCCCTGGAAGTCGATTTTCTTTCGCTGGGTAATAAAAATGATTGAACTAATAACAATAGCAGGCAAAAGGTCTAATAATAATCTGAACATAATGTGGAGGTGAGAATTTACCACCGGGATATTATTCATCCGGTCCATTACTCTTGAGTAATAAAAGGTAAAACTCTCCTGAGCATTCTCATTTAATAAGATAAGCAGGAAAAGCAGTACCGGTACAAGGAGCAGGATTAGCGACAGGATGATTACTTTAGGAAATTTAATTTTTGCACCTGATAACCAGTATATCCCCACTGTCACAATCGGGAACAATCCAGCCGGTCCCTTGCAAAATGCCGATAGTAAAATAAATACGCCTCCAAGTATAATATAAAGGTATGATCGCTTACTGTTCTCCAGTCCTTTGAGCACGAAATATACCGATGCCAGAATAAAAATACCCATGGTATTCTCCATTACATTCATCTGATAAGAACGAAACATAATGGGCATGGATAGCCAGAAAAGAACTGGTAACCAGGAGAGTTTTTGGATATCTATATTTCTCCGGTTAACCAGTTTCCAAATATTTGCAATTAAAAAGATCGCTGTTAGGGCAACGAACAGGCCATAGATCCTTTCGGTATATAAGCTATCACCAAAAATCTTAAAAAACAGGCCCTGAATGGCATATACAAGTGGGGGGTTTTCCAGGAAAACATTTGAGCCCATGGCATGAAAATTCTGATACCAATTCTGACTAAAATATGGAGCCCAGAAAGTTCCCAGACCATTTGCCATATTTTTTGAAACAGCAGCATACTGAACCCCGTCAATGAACATTCCATCCTGTATGAGGGATGGCAATAGCGCTATGATAAAAACACTAATTGTAAATATCCAGAAGGGGAGCTGGGAATTGTCACTCCTACTCGATAACTTGTTCATTGGCATTAGAATCTGTGTGCAAAAATAGCAAATATGATCAACTTTGAATGACAGAAAAGACGTTTGGACTAATTCCAATGAAATATTACCTTTGCTCTCCCCCGGAGATTATGGGGTGTTAGCTCAGTTGGTTCAGAGCGCGTGCTTGACAGGCACGAGGTCACTGGTTCGATTCCAGTACATCCCACAGACAAAATGACGTTTCAGCCTTGATACAGCCGATTGCGTCATTTTATGTTTTGCTTGCAAAAACTTAGCAACACAATTTTTCATTTTTCCCCACTATCTTCTCCCGAATCTAATACTGCATAGTCTTGTAATAATCCAACAAGTATCAACGACAGATACTATGTTTCATGATTAGTTGTTAAACGAATGTTAAAATTTGATGAGAGTTGCTTTCAGCTGAGATGTAATGTAAATTTATGAATCACAGGCAATAAGGCGTGTAATAAATCCCAAATAAGGTTGTAACAGACACCAGGTGCATACCATTGTTGCGCCACTGCAAAGGCTCAAACACATACCCTCTCACCAAGTAGAAATTATATCAATTAACATTTAAAAGACAAAATCATGAAAATCAACAAAGAAGACATTCCAATTGTCATGCAGACCCCCG
>PVMK01169237.1_pt1 | contig 26467 bp, 24 predicted proteins | sample 1853481 | NCBI WGS metagenome assembly PVMK01 (sample SAMN08533507, study PRJNA380276) | Marine sediment metagenome, whole genome shotgun sequencing project.
ATCGTACACTCCGATCTAGGGAGTGTACGATAAGGCTGGAATTGGCCCGGGTCTTCGAGAGCTACGACGCCCTTCTCTGCCCGACTATGGCTCAGCCGGCCCCGCCGGTGGAGATGTCGGACGCCGACTTTCAGGACGAAGACGAAGACGGACGCTTTCACGGCCTCGACATGACCGCGCTCTTCAACAACGTCTCGCAATGCCCGGCACTCACCGTGCCCTCGGGCTTCACCGCGCAGGGCCTACCGACGGGCTTGCAGATCGTGGGCCACCGCTTCGACGACCTCACCGTGCTCGACATCGGCGCGGGCCTGGAGGCCGTGCGGCCCTGGGCGGAGCGAAGGCCGGCGCTCTAGGACCCGGATTCTTGCCCCTGCCGCCTAAGGGGCTCTTCCTCTAACAGACGGAGCCTGCTCCAGGCGCTCGCGACGGTCGCGGCCTCGGAAGGGGCCGAACCATCTCCATAGGCGTAGGTCCGGGGCGTCGTCCTCGCCAAGAGGTCAAGGTCGAGGCGCATCTGGGTGAACAGGCCGGCGTTCCGGCAGAAGACGTTGGGCGCGTCGTTCTTCCGGCCCCAGGCCAGCCACCTCCGACATTTATCGAGGTTGGCGCATCGGGCGCAGGCCTTTTCCGCCTGGACCAGTTTACGCCAGTGGTGTTCGCAGGCCATTTCGCGATCGATGTCGAAACGGCTCAACATTTGCCCCATGAGCCGGCGATGCCGGCGGTTGCCATTGAAGCCTGTGAAGAGATCCGTCCGCCCGATCCCGGCTTTCGTAAGCAGACCGGCGAGTTCCTTGTTCGAGAGACCCGCCAGATCCCGGTTCAAGCGGCGCAGCACCCGCTTGTGGCGCAGATTCGCTCTGAGGTTTCGCAAGCCTCGCTTCACATTTGAGGTGGTCGAAAGACGCATGGCGGCCCCTTTCTTGTCCGACCTCCTGCCCGGTCGGGCTCGTCCGGATGAGAACCGTAGTTGTTAGCACCCTCGGGCCCGGTTTGATCTTGATCTATGTCATGCCGACTCTGTCGGCCGGGTCCGAACCGGGACCCGGACTTGCCTCACACCATCTCGAAGTACCGGCGCCGCTCGAGATCCGTGACCCGGGTGTCGAACACGCCCGTCTCGAAACGCGCGACATCCACCATGTTGTCGACCAGCTCCGGTGCGATCACCTCGCGCAAGGCGGCGCTCGACTCCGCTTCCCTGAGGGCCTCGGTGAGGCTCATGGGCACGGTCTCCACGTCCGGCAGGTGATAGCAGTTGCCTTCGCCGGGGGGCTGTAGCGGCAGCTCCTGCTCGATGCCGCGCAGGCCCGCGCCGAGAGAGACGGCCGACGCCAGGTAGGGGTTCAGGTCGGCCCCGCCGATGCGGTTCTCGAGCCGGCACTTGGAAGGCTCGTAGTTGAGCACGCGCAGGGCGGCGGTGCGGTTATCGATGGCCCAGGCCTTGGTGACGCCGGCAAAGCTGTCGAGCTGGAAGCGCTTATAGGAGTTGACGAAGGGCGCGAAGAACAATGTGGCCGGGCGCATCACGTCGAGCTGGCCCGCCAGGTAGTGTTGGAACAGCTTGCTCATCCGGTAACGCTCGGACTCGTCGTAGAAGGCCGAGGCGCCGGAGTCCGCCTGCTTCAGGCTCTGATGGATGTGGCCCGAGTTACCGGAGTAGTCCTCGTGCCATTTGGCCATGAAGGTGGCCGAGAGGCCGGCCTGGGCCGCCAACTGCTTCACCGCGATCTTGAACAGGACCAGGGTGTCGGCCATGGCGACGGCGTCGCTGCGGTGCAGGTTGATCTCGAACTGGCCCTGGCCCCACTCCGGCGTGCAGCCCTCCACCTCGTCCTCGAAGTAGGCGCGGATTCGCGAAACAATCGGCTCGGCAAAGTGGCCTTCGTAGATGGAGTAGCAGTGGATGTCCTGGGACGGCGGCGACAGGTCGTTCCATCCGCCGGCGCGAAACTCGCTGATCGGCTTCGGCATCAGGAAGAACTCGAACTCCAGCGCGAAGACCTCCTCCAGGCCCTTTTTGCGCACCCGCGCCACCTGCCGCTTCAGCTCGCTGCGCGGGCAAAGGGCCAGCGGCTCCCCGTCGGGGCCGTGCCAATCCATGAGCACGATCGCCGCGTCCTCCTCCCAGGGCGCGACGCGCAGGGTGGAAAGGTCCGGCACGCCTTTGATGTCCGGCACGCCGCCGTCGAAGAGGCCGGGCAGCACGTCGTCCACGGGTGTCGTGCACAAGATGAACATCGCGAAATTGAAACCATGCTCGAGCGCCGAATAGAAATAAGGGACCGTCAGGCGCTTGCCCCGCATCACGCCGCCGGGATCGGTGCCGCCGACGATGACGGTCTTGATTCGGTTCGCCTCGAAGACCTCTTTGACGTCCTTGATATCCATATGTACCGCCCCCGATTTCTGTTTGTTCTTCATCTGGCACAGTTCTGTTCCCATCGGCGCCAGCCCAGTGATAGCGAAGCGGAAACGCTTTACCACAGAGCCGGCGACATCCTAGCAAAATCCTGTTCCGTTGGCGGGTGACTTTGCAATAATACGGCCGCGACCGGGCCGGGCGATCGATGTCGTGGTCTGGCGCGGGTCAGGAGCCGGAGTCCGCGAATGTCGTCTTTGCCGCGCGTGTGCATCATAGGAGCCGGGTCGAGCGGCATCGCGGCCTGCAAGGTTTTCCAGGAACAGGCCATTCCCTTCGACTGTTTCGAAGCGAGCGATCGCATCGGCGGCATGTGGGCCTACGAGAATAATCTCGGTGGAACCTCGGCTTATCGCTCGCTGCACATCAACACCTCGACCCGGCAAATGGCCTATTCGGACTTTCCGATCGACCCGGACTTTCCCGATTTTCCGCACCACAGCCAGGTCATCAAATACTTCAACGATTATGCCGACCACTTCGACCTTCGCGACAAGATCGCCTTCAACTGCGCGGTCGAGCACTGCGAGCGGCGGGACGATGGCGTTTGGCGGGTCACCCTGGGGAGCGGCGAGGTCCGGCACTACGACGCCCTTTGCGTGGCCAACGGGCACCATTGGAACCCGCGCTGGCCGGACCCGCCGTTTGCCGGCTCTTTCGACGGCCAGGTCCTGCACTCCCACGACTATCGCCACCCCGAGGATCCGGTCGACTGCATCGGCAAGAACGTGGTGATCGTCGGCATGGGTAACTCGGCCCTCGACATCGCCTGCGAGTTGGGGCTCTCGGGCCACGCGCGGCAGGTCTATCTGTCGGTCCGGCGCGGCTATTACATCGTTCCCAAGTACGTCGGCAGCGATACGCTGGACGCCGACGACCCGCATCCGAGCGAAGAACCGCCGCTCGGCTACTGGCTGGTTCCGACCTGGCTGAAACGCCGGCTCCGGCAACGGCGCATCGAGGCGGTGATCGGCCGTCCCGAGGACTATGGCCTGCCCAAACCCGACTACCCTTATGGCGCCACCCATCCGACGATCTCGAACGAGATCCTGATTCGGATCGGCTCGGGCGACGTTATCCCGAAGCCCAATATCGAAACGCTTTCGGGCGACAGCATCCGCTTCGTCGACGGCTCGAGCGTGCCGGCGGAGGTGCTTATCTATGCCACCGGCTACCGGATCGCTTTCCCTTTCCTGGACTCGGAGTTCGTGTCGGCGCCGAACAACGAGCTGCCGTTGTTCAAGCGGGTGATCCACCCGCGCTACAACAGCCTCTTCTTCATCGGCCTCATTCAGCCGCTCTGCGCCACCATGCCGATCGCGGAACTGCAGTCGCGCTGGATCGCCGAGCTTCTGACCGGCGCCTACGCCTTGCCGCCCAAGGCCGAGGTCGAGCGGGCGACCAACGAGTTTTACGAGTCCATGAAGGCGCGCTATCTCGCCTCGCCCCGGCACACGATCCAGATCGATTGCACCGAGTATTCGCACGATCTGCGTAAGGAGATGCGGGCGGGCCGCCAACGCGCCGAGGTCCTCGGCAACGCCCTCACCATCCCGCCGCTGGCGGCGGGTGCCGAGGGTGCCAGGCCGACTAAGGCCGCCGCCGAGTAATCAGCACCGTCTCAGGCGGCGAGCGCCAAGCCCTGCTGCATGTAGTCGTCGAGGAACGCCGTGCGGTACCCGTTTTCGGTCCACAGGATCGGGAAGTAGTTCTCGTCCATGGTGAGATCGCCATGGCGCTGGTAGCGGCGGTAGATCGGGGCAATCCCGGTGTTCGAGGTATCGCCGGAGAATCGTGCTTCCGATGAGATGCAGTGCACCACCAACGAGCGTCGTGGATTTTCGCTGCGATTGAATCCCGAGCCGTGCCAGGCCCAGCCGTGATGGAAGGCGCCGCCGCCGCGCGGCACCACCACCGGCACCACCTCGGGCTCCACCGGCTCCGCTTTGGCGGCCGCCTCCATGGCGCTGCGGTAGTCGCTCGGCCCGTGAAAATGCGTCGCCGGTTTCGAGTCGTGGGCCCAACGGTGAGAGCCGCGCACGTGTTCGAGGGTACCGCCCTCGGCGCTGGTGTCGTCGAGGGCGATCCAGCAGCTAATCATTTCCGGCGGGTCGATCCAGCCGAGGTAGGCCGAGTCCTGGTGGAAGGCCAAGGGGCGCGTGCCCGGCGGCTTCCACAGCACATTGTCGACGTGCACGCGCGCGCCGGGCCAGCCGCCCAGACGGGCGCAGGCGCGTCCGATATCGGCGCGGAACACGACGGTTGCGATCACCCGGTCGGCCTTCCAGCCGCAGCAGATCTGGCGCGCGAGTTCGGGCGAATCCCGGCCTTCCTGCCAGTTCACCTCATCCGGCCGCACGCCGGTCTCGAATTCGCCGCGGAACAACGGCTCATAACGCCCAACCGCCCGATCCACCGCCGCATCGTCCACGATCCGGTCGACCATGAGGAAACCGTCGCCGTCAAACTGATCGGCTTGCACCTGGGTCAGCTCGAAATCCATGGGGGTCTTTCCTTTCTTGGTGCACTGGGTCCCGCGGGAGCGATGCGTTCAAGGCAGACAGTCCAGGTAAGTGTCCACGTCCCAGTTCGAGACCTGCCAGATGAATTTGTTCCATTCATCGCGCTTGTACCAGTCATAGATAGTGTAGAGCTCGCCGGGCAGCGCCGCCTTCACCACCTGGTTCTCGGCCAGGGCGTCCAAGGCCTTCTCCAGGGTGTTGGGAATCCGGTCGATCTTCTCGCCCGAGGCCATCACCTCCGCGACGTTGCGTTCTTCGGGCTCGCCCGGATCGATCTTATTGTTCAGGCCGTCGTCGATCACCTTCAAGAGCGCCCCTTGCATGAGATAGGGGTTGACCATGGAATCCGCGGCCCGGAATTCGAAGCGGTCCGGGCTGGACACACGAATGGCGCAGGAGCGGTTCTGCAGGCCCCAGCTTGCGCCGACCGGCGCCCACATGCCGGTGTCGTTCAGCCGGCGGTAGGAATTCACCGTGGAGGAACCGATCGCCGTCAGGGCGTTCAGGTGCTTCAGCATGCCGCCCAGGGCATGACGGCCGACCTCCGCCGGCAGCCAACGCTCGGAGGGATCGTGCTGCTCGTTGGTGCCGCCCTTGGTGTAGGTGAAGACCTCGTCCAGGCCCGGCAACGGGTCCTTCACCAGCCGGACGACCTCGGGCGACCCGCCGCGCCACAGCGAGATGTTGTGATGGCAGCCGTTGGCCGGCATGCCCATGTAGGGCTTCGACATGAACACCGCGATCAGGTCGAACTCCCGCGCCACCTGGGCGCAGATCTGGCGATAGGTGGTCAGCCGGTCCGAAGTGTTCAGAACCGTGTCGTAGGTGAAGTTGAGCTCGATCTGGCCCGGCGCATCCTCGTGGTCGCCCTGGATCACGTCGAGCCCCATGGCAATCGCGTAGTCGTAAACGCGCAGCCAGACATCGGACAGCTGTTCGAACTGGTCGATGTGGTAGGCGTAGGGCTTGGTCGTCCCCTTGTACGGCTCTTTGTCGTCGCCCGGCCTGAGCCAGAGCATCTCCGGCTCGCAGCCGACGCGCATGTGAAGACCGTCGTGCGCCTCGCGGAACGCGGCGTCGATGCGCATGAGGTTGCCGCGGCAGTCCATGTCCATGTGGGCCCCGGGGCAGTGCTCTTCCTCGCGATTCCAATAAACGGTGCAGAAGACCCGCGCGAGGCGCTTGTTCCAGGGCAGCTGGCAGAAGGTTTCGGGATCGGGAAGGGCGAGCAGCTCGGAAGCGTTCGGGGGAAAGCCGATCAGGTTGCCGTCGCGGTCCGTGAAGACGTTGGTGAGTCCGCCGATCCAGGTCTGTACGCCGTCCATGGCGACCTGCTCCCAATGGAAGGTGGGCACCGCCTTGCCCATGATCCGCCCGGTGATGGAGACATACTGGTAATAGATGTAATCGATCCCCAGCTCGTCGATTTTTGCGCGCACCTGCTTGATGCGCTCGGCTCGTTCCCCGTCGGCCACCGCCCTGTCAAAATCCGTCACGCTCACACCCCTTTGTTCTTGTCCTGTGATCTTGCTCATCCACCTCGTCGCCTGCCTTCAGACCACCTCGATGTAGCGCGCCCGTTCGAATGCGCTGACATGGCGGTCGATGGCCTCGACCTCGCGCCTGCGCGACCGCACGAAATAGTCGATGAAGGCGCCCGAGAAACACTGCCGCGCCGCCTCCGAAGCCGCCAACCTCTCGCTGGCTTCCAACAGGTTGCGCGGTAGGGCGTCGAGCCCCTCCACCGAGAGCTCCCGGCCATCGCCGGCGACCGGCGCCGGCGGTTCGGCCTCCTGCTCCAAACCCCACAAGCCCGCGCCCAGGCAGAGGGCCATCGCCAGATAGGGGTTGGTGTCCGCGGCCGGGACCCGAAACTCGACCCGCGCGTCCTCCGGCGCCGTGGCAACCGCGCGCACCGCCGTGGTGTAGTTTCCGACACCCCAAGTCGGCGTGCGCGGCGCCCAGTTGCCCGGCACCATGCGCCGGTAGGCGTTGACCGTATGGCTGCAGAGCGCCAGGCAATCGGGCAGCAGGGTGACCAGGCCGCCGATGAAGTGGCGCATGCGCGCGCTCATGCCCACCGCATCCTCCGGATCGTGAAACAGGGGCGCGCCGGTTTCCTTGTCCACGAGGGACAGATGGACGTGCCCGGAAAGGCCGGGAAAGTCGGTCGAAAGCTGCGCCATGAAGGAGGCCGTCAGATCCTGCTCGCGGCAGAAGGCCTTGGTGTAGACCTTGAACAGGGCGGCATCATCGGCCGCGGCCAGCGCTTCGCGTGCCGCCAAAGTGGCTTCGAAGCAGCCCGGACCCAATTCCATGCCCAGGCGATGAAGCGGGATGCCGAGAATGCGGACCATGTTTTCGAGGCCGGTCACGAAGTCCGCGTTGGTGGCGGCGGTCATACCCGACCAGCAGCGATTGTCCGCGGCGAAAAGGCTCAGGTCGTCGAAGCCCTTATCCCGCAAGGACTCAGCCGATTCATCCAGGACGATAAATTCGAACTCGAGGGCGGCACGCACGCCAAAGCCCACGGCACTGGCCCGGGCGAGCTGAGCTTTCAGCAGCTCCCGCGGGGAGCAGGTCCGCGACGGCCCGGCATAGTCCGCGATGATGAGGCCGGCATTGGCCTCGAAGGGGTAGCGCCTCAGGCTGGTTGGATCGAGGTGGACCGGCTCGTCCACGTAGGGCGCTTCGCCATAGACGCTTTCACCCGAATCCCATTTGTGCAGCACGTTACAGAAGGAATAGCCGCCGGCCAGGGCCCGGCGCACTTGGTCGATCGGCAAGCGCTGTTCGCGGAAGGCGGCGTCGAGATCGAAGATGCCGACATGGACCCGTTCGATCCCGTCGCTCTCGAGGACGGCGAGGGCGTCATCGGCGTCCTTCGGGCGGGCTAGAGCCTCCATTGCCAGTCTTTCTTCCATCTCGACTCTCGGTCACGGCGCGCCTGGTTGGCTGGATCACTCATCCTCTTTGAGAAGCAGATAGACGGACAGCAGAATCAACACTAGGGAGCCGACCACGATCAGGGTGCCGATGGCATTGATCTCCGGGGTAATGCCGCGGCGGATGGTCGAATAGATGTACATGGGTAGTGTGTTTTCGCGGCCGGTGAGGAAGAAGGTCACCGGAATCTCGTCGAAGGAAAGAGTGAAGCTCAGCAAGGCGGAGCCGATGATCGCGGAGCGAATGTTCGGTAGCGTGACGAAGAGGAAGGTCTGCCAGGGCTTGGCGCCGAGATCGCTCGAGGCCTCCTCGATGTTTCGATTGAAGCGCTGCAAGCGGGCAAAGACCTGCGTGATGACGACGGCGCTCAGCGCCGTTCCGTGGCCGAGGATCACTGTGAACAAGGAGAGGTCCAGCCCCATCGCCCGAAACATATTGAGCATGGCGATACCGGTGATCAGCCCCGGCAGCGTGATGGGCAGCAGGGCGAAGCGTCGAAACAGCGCTTTGCCGGGAAAATCGAAGCGGTCGAGCGCGAAAGCCGAGGGAACGCCGATCAGGAGGCACAGCACGAGGGCGAAAAGGCCGACGTAGAAGCTGTTGAAGATGGCAGCCAGCATATCCTCGTTGGCCAGCGCCCGTTCGTACCAGACCAGGGTGAAGCCGCGGAGCGGCAACGTCGTGACCGGGTTGTCGTTGAAGCTGAAGACGATGAGAACGAGGATCGGCGCATAGAGGAAGATGAACCCGCACACCGCCGCCAGCATCAGCGCGTGGCCGGACAGGTCGCCAAGGCCGAAACGCCGCCATAGCCTCGAGAAGGCCAAGCCGTTGCCGCGGTCCGTGCCCAAGGTGGTGGTGCTCTCCGTCATGAGCTAACCCAGGTCCAGCCGCCCGGTCCGCTCGAAGCGGTCGGAGACGGTAATGATCGTCAGCACGATGACCAGCATGACCATGGAGAGCGCCGAGCCCAACGGCCAGTTGAACGCCGTTCCGAACTGCACCTGCACCACGTTGGCGATCATCAGGCCGTCCGGGCCGCCGACCAGAAACGGCGCGATGAAATCGCCCATGGTCAGGCAGAAGGTGAAGGTCATCCCGGCAAGGATGCCCGGCACCGAAAGCGGCAACGTGATCCGCAGGAAGGTCCGCCAATGGCCCACGCCCAGATCCTTGGAGGCCTCGATCAGATTGCGCGGGATCTTCTCGAGCGAGGTGTATACCGGCATGACCAGGAAGGGGATATAGATGTAGGTCAGCACGATGACCATGGCGAACTGGCTATAAAGGAAAATGCTCGCCGGCTCGTCGATGATCCCGATCCAGATCAGGAACGAGTTCAACACGCCCTCGCTGCCGAGGATCGTCTTCCAGGTGTAGGCGCGCAGCAGGTAGGAAACCCAAAGCGGCACGATCACGGCGATGTAGAGCACCGTGCGCAGGCGCACCGATTTGATCCGGAACACCAGATAATAGGTCAGAGGATAGGCGATCACCAGCGCGGCCAGCGAGACCAGGACGGCGATCTTGAGCGTCCGCAGCAGCACCTGGTAATACTGGGGGTCGGTCACGAGGGTGATGTAATTGCCGATCTGGAAGTCGGGAATGATGGCCGGAAACTGCCGCGAATAAAAACTGTAGGCAAACATCACCGCATAGGGGATGAAGAGGAACGCGATCATCCACAGGAGCGGTCCGGAGACCACGCCGAACATGGTGAGCCGGCGCCGTTGCGACTGCTTCATGCGGTCCCCGCTGCCGCGAATACGATCACGTTCGCCGGGTCGACAACGAGGGTAATCGAGCTGCCGGTTTCGGGCAGGCTGAATTGCCCCAACGCCGAGTCGAGGCGCAGGTCGACCATGCAGGTCACCCCGCCGCTCAGAGTGACCGCCATGCGAACGGCGCTGCCGTGGAAGAAATGCTCGTCGACGACACCGTTCACGGTGCTAAAGCCCGCCGGCGCGCTCGCGCCGGACGCGAGAAGATGAATTCTTTCCGGCCGGATGCAGACTGTGATCGGGGCGCCGACCTCCAGCGCCAAACCGTTGCGCGCCGCGCGGATCTGTTGCTCGCCCACCTGACCGACGACAGCGTCGGCCTGAATCTCGCGAACCTCACCCGAGAGCAGGTTCGATGATCCGATGAAGTTGGCCACATAGGGCGTCGCGGGACGATCGTAGAGATCGGCGGGCGTGCCATCCTGAAGGATCTTGCCGTCGCTCATGACGATGACGCGATCCGACATCACTAAGGCTTCGGTCTGATCGTGGGTCACCATGATGAAGGTGATGCCCAGCTTTTCGTGCAGGTGCTTGAGCTCGACCTGCATCGCTTCGCGCAATTTCAGGTCGAGCGCGGACAAGGGTTCATCCAGCAGCAGCACCTTAGGTCGTCGAATGAGCGCACGGGCCAGCGCGACGCGTTGTTTCTGCCCGTTGGAAAGCTCCGAGGGACGGTTGCCGGCCTTGTCCGAAAGATCCACCATGCGCAGGCTCGCGCTCACGCGATCGGCGATCTCGCTCTTGTCGAGGCCGGCGATGCGAAGCCCATAGCCTATGTTTTGCGCCACCGACATATGGGGAAACAACGCGAAGTCCTGAAACACCAGATTAACCGGGCGATGATAGGCCGGCAGGTCGGTGACGTCCTGCCCATCGAGCATGACGCGCCCGCTGTCGGGCTCCTCGAAGCCGCCGATTATGCGCAGGGTCGTCGTCTTGCCGCAGCCGGATGGGCCCAGCAGGGTCACGAATTCCCCCTCACGGATATTCAGACTGACGTCGTCGACGGCACGAACGTTGCCCTTGAACGTTCTTCTAAGTCTATGGAGCTCGATGATGTTGCTCAACGCTGTGACCCCGAAAAACCCATGCCCCGCGCCCGGTCCTTGCACATACCGGGCGCCAGCGCTCGTAAGATAGGATGCCGCGGCGGCGGGAGGCGTCTGGGTAACGCTTTCTCCGCCGCCGCTGGCGTCTCGGTCTACTGAGCCGCCTTCACGGCGTTCCAGGTGTTGATGTATTTCTCCAGCCGCTCCGGCTCCTCCCAGAGGATCAGGCGGTTGATGTAGTCCACATCGTCCATGTGCAAGGCCGAGAAAGTCGCATCGTCCACGCACTCTTTCAGCGCGACCGGATTGGCGGAGCCGTAGCCCGTCTCGCCGGAAACCCCGCACTGGCCTTTCGGCGCGATGGAATAATTGATCCAGGCGTAAGCGCAGTCGGTGTTGCTCGAGCCCTTCACGATTTGCCAGGAATCCATCCAGCCCTCGGCGTTCTCCTTTGGGAATGAACTCCTTCACGGGAATGCCCTGGGCCTCGAGCTCGGCCGACTGATAGCCGCCCCAGGTGTTGGAGATCCACACCTCGCCATTGGCGTAGAGGTTGATCAGCTCGCCCGGCCGTGCCCCAGTACTTGCGGACCAGCGGCTTCTGCTCGATGAGCTTCTGCTTGGCCGCCTCGAACTGCGCATCGTCGAGGCTGTAAATGTTCATGTCGCCGTTGAGGCGCGCCGCCACATAGATTGCGGATTTGTCGTCCCAGAGCGAGATTTTACCCGCATATTTGGGGTTCCCAGAGGTCCGGCAATCGAGGTCGGTTCCTCGGTGATCTTGTCGGTCCGGTACATGAAGGGGAATCGAACCCCAGGTGAAGGGCACGCCCCAGAGCTGGCCGTCCATATTGATGCCGGCCGCGTCCCGGAACTGCGGGAAGACCTCGTCCAGACGCTCCACCCTTGGCCGGATCGATAGGGCTCGACCAGGCCGGCCTTGACCATCACGCTGGTGGTGTCGATCGAGGGCGAAATCAGGTCGTAGACCCCGCCGCCGGCCGCCAGCTTGGGCGCAAAGTCGTCGTTGGAGCCGACATAGGTGGCCGTCAGTTTGCAGCCGCTCTCGGCCTCGAAATCCTTCACAAAGCTTTCGTCCGCATAGCCTTCCCATGTCAGCAGTGCGACCTCGCCCGCAGCCGACGCCGTCGACGTGACGGCCGCCAAGCCGCCTGCCGCCAGCGCCACGGCCACAATTGTCGAAGTCAATAATGAAGCACGTCGATCCATTACATCGCCTCCTCAGATCTGTATCGTTATATTAATTGCTACTGCCCGCCGCCGTTTGGGTGCCGATCGAGATGCCCAAACTTGGGCGTGAACGGCGTTGTTCCTCCCGGTGCGGGCCCTAGGCGGAGAACTATAGCGAGGGCTCAGGGTCCCCGAATCCACCAGTTGTGAGGCAAAATAACGCCAAGCCCAAACGGCCCCAACCGTCGCAAAGCAGAGGCAGAATTGAGCCATGTCCTGAGGTTCAGGCGCGACAGTCAGGTTTCTTCCCTTCGGGCTCCGGCCAGGCGACGATCACGGTTGGCCCGATTCCCGGCCCGTAACTCTCAGCAAAAAGGATTCCAAAGCGCGGATCGCGGTCTCGTCGTCGTAGATCAGAAGCCCCCGTTCGCGCATTTGCTCCCCTATATGGCTTCTCCATTCGTCGTCCAGGCCCAGCCTGACGGCGATATCGACATAGTCATCCGGCGTGGCCGCCACGGTTTCGGTGAGATCCATCATCTTGAGCATTGCGAAGCTGTGCCGTTTGCGCATGAGGGCGCCCGGCAGTGTGACCACGGGCAGACCCATTGCGATGGCTTCGAAGGTCGTATTGCAGCCGGACCAACCGATGCCGTCCAGATAGATGTCCGCGGCCTCGTTGAGGGCGAGGAATTCGCCGGGACTCAAGCGATCGTGAATGACGATGCGGCCGGGCTGGATGCCCTTGTCCTGGCACAGAGCCGACAAGCGCGCGCGAAATCGCTCCGTGATGGCGGCGGCCGGGCGCGCAAGGAACCACAGCTCGCTGTCCGGAACGGCCTCCAATACGCGCGCGAAAAGGATATCGTGCTCCGGCAGAAGCTTGCCCAGGTTCTGGGCGCAGAGATAAACGATGCGCTGCCGTCGGAGGTGGCGGAGATCGGCCTCGCCCCGCTGCCGCAGGATTCGCTCCAGACTGTAACAAAACGAGAGATTGGGCAGCCTTTCGAGCCGCTCCGTGTACTGGATTTCACCGTTCTCCGGCTCCATGAGCGCGCTGCTGAGGGCCCAGTCGATGGTCGGCAGGCCCGATGTGATCGGATGACCCAACCCCTGGCACTGTATGGGTGCAAGACGCAGCGCGGCGGGCAAGAGCATGGTCGGCTCCATGCCCAAATCGGGATAAATGATTACGTCGAGATCGAGGTCTCTCAAAGTTTGAAGCAAGGAGACGCCCACGGCCGGGTGATGAACGAAATGCTCGCAGGCGCGCTCGATATCGTCGCTCATGGCGTCCCGCTCGGGGCCGGTATGGACCGCGAAGACCTCGAGCTTGTCAGGATCCAGGTGCGTGGCCCAGGCGCCATGGGTCTTCGCCATGGAATGATGGCGAAAGAAAGCCGTCACAAGACCGATTCTGGGCCGCCCGGAGCGCGGACGCGGCGAATGGGGCCGGGCAAAATCCGGATAGCGCGCGGAGGCCACGCGATGAAGCAGCTCGCCGTAAATCCCCTGCTCGGCACGGTCGTCTAACCCCTGTTGCGGCAGCGAGAAATTCTGCACCGTAAAGAGGGCGTCGGCGGTTGCCTCGATCTCTTCGGGTTGGTCCAAACGCAGGGTCTCGCGTAGGGCCTCCAGATTTCGCCTGTACTGGGCCCGCCAGCGCGCGATTTCGCTCTCCGACGTGTAGACCTGAGGCAAGGTGAACGCCCGTCCGTAGAGGGCGCGTACATCTTCCGGATCATCCCGCAGAAGCCCGTCATATACATCGATGGCCGCATCCTCCTCTCCATTGAGGGCTAGGGCCTTGGCCAGGATTCGCAGCGGCCGGGCGTTCTCCGTGGCGTCCGCAGCCTGGGCGGCGCGCCGGGCAACCGGGATGGCCTGTTCGGAGTCCAGCTGCAACAGCGTGGCGGCCAGGTTCGTCAGGGCGAAAAAGTGGTCCGGATGGCCTTCGAGCACGGACCGGAAGGCGCCCGCCGCCTGGTTCAGATGGCCGAGCTTGAAGAAAACCACACCCAGTTGAAGTTTCGCGTCCCCGTAGTCCGGCCGGAGCGACAAGGCGTGCTGCAGAGGCTCGACCGCTTCGCCATAGCGCAGCTGTTGAAGCAGGACCGTGGCAAAGTTGAAACAGGCGACCGGATCATGGCGGACGCCCTCATAGGCCTCGCAGAGAAGCCGATGGGCCTCGTCGTGTTGGCCTTGCCGTTGGCGCAGCAGGCCCATGGTGTGCAGGGCGTGGGGATGCGCCGGGGCAAGACCCAGAACGGACTTCAGGCTTGCGCACGCCCCGTCCATGTCGCCCTGCTGGAGCTGGCGTTTGGCTTGCAGGAGCCACTCGGCGATCTGCTGGGCGGTCTGCTGGGCGGTCTGTGGCGGGGTGTTGCTGGCCATGGCCCTCAGGTGCGCGCTTGAGACGGCGCTACTTTGCCCAGCGCGAACGGCCGGCTCAAGCTCTCAGCACCCGCCGCCCAGAGCCGTCTCGACCCAAGCGGGGTTCACGGTCCGGCTGTAATCCTCGAGCACCGTCGGGATCTTCCGCTCGCCTTTCAAGAACTCCGAGGTGAGCTTGAGGGCCTTGGCGCCGCCACCCGCCGCCCCGCCGCCGAGCCAGCGCACCGAGGCCTGTTCTTCCAGGGTCGGAAAATCGTAGAGATCGAGCACGCCCGGCACGTCCTCGGGATTGCCGCCGATCAGTCCGACGATGGCCTGCACCTCCGGCGAGTCGGCGGTCCAGGCCTCGGTGTTGTCGCGGTAGGCGGCGTCGGCCGCGGCGATGGTCTTGACGAAGGTGCACATGAAGTCAGGGTTGCGGGCGGCCCAGCTTCGCTCTGCCACCAGGCCGTCGAAGGTCGCCTTGCCCCAGTTGGAAAGCTGGCCCGACGTGATCAGGACATTGCCGCTGCGCTTGATTTGGCCGAGGGCCGGGTCCCAAACGAAGGCCGCGTCGATCTCGCCCCGCTCCCAGGCCTCGACGATCTCGGGGGGTTGCAGATGCTGGAGCTGGACCTCCTTGGGGTCGATGCCGAACTGCTCCAAGGCGAACAGGGTGTGAAAATGGGTGGTGGACGCGAAAGGAACGCCGAGGCGCTTACCGCGCAGGTCCTGGGGCGCGGTAATGCCCGAGCCCTCGCGCACCACCAGCGCCTCGGCCGAGGCGATGTCCTCGATGATCCAGACGAGCTCGAGGTTGAGGCCGCGGCTAACGCCGGCGGCGATCGGGCTGGAGCCGGCCATCGCCAGCTGCACGCTGCCCGACGCAAGGGCGGTGATGACCTTGCCGCCGGAATCGAATTTGCGCCAGGTGATGTCGTAGCCGGTCGCCTCTTCGAAGGCGCCGGCAGCGATCGCCGCCTTCCAAGGGTTGTAGATCGGCTGATAGCCGATGGTGACCCGCTTCTCCTGAGCCTGCACGGCAGCCGGCGCATACGCCCAAAGCAGGACGGAGAGGAGCGCCAGTCTCACGCCGATGGAGGTTGCGGGGCCTATGGTTACCTCCCTGGAGTGTCGGCCGCCGTATGCGTTCGCCGATCGCCAACAGGGCGTTTGCTCAGGGAAAATCATCATAGCCTCAAGGCGTTAGCGCTTCCAGGACGAATTGCGCGCCCGCTGTGGAGCCAGCGGCCGTTTCCGGCCAGGTGGTGCGAAGTCGGGGGTTGTCCTAGTCCGGCAGATGCAGGCCGTCGACGATCGCCATGTAATCCGGGTCATCGGGGCCGATGAGGCCACGGCGCACCATGAAATCGATGATGACCAGCGCCACGTTGAACTTGAAGTCGTCGGTTTCGGCGAGGCGCGCCGTCACTTTCTCCATCGGCCAGAGCTCGAAAGTCTCGACCTCGCCGTCGGTGTTGCGCGGCTCGAAGTCCGCCGGGAGGACGAGGTCGTAGCAGAACAGCACGTCGTCGCGCAGGCCCTCGGCCCGCTCGCAGCGGTAGGAGACGGCGCCGACGGCGACCGCCTGGCGGGCGAGCGACGCCGGCAGGTCGGCCTCCTCGGCGGCCTCCTTGATGAGGTTGTCGAACACGCCCATGCCGTAGGGCTGGCCGCCGGCCACCAGATGGTCCAGCTTGCCGGCGTCGGCGGGCTTGTTCATCGCGCGCCAGCCGACCCACATTTTAAGGCCGTCCGGGGCCTCGACCAGGCCGTTCAGATGCACGCCGTAGCCGCGCACGCCGAAGTCGGGCACCGCGCCCCGGTCGATCTTGAGCAAGGGCTCGTCGCCCCAAAGCGGAACCACCGGATAGAGCTCGCCGCGGTAGCGCTCGATCTCGCCAGCCTCGACCAGATCCTGCACGACGCCGTCCACCGCCTCGCTCCGGCCGGCGAAGTCGTCGAGGGCGGAGCGCAACGCGACCGCCTGGTCCGAGACCTCGAAGACATTGGGAAAGTCGCGCAGCCGCTCGGCCATGGCATGGCGCAGGCGGCCGATCAGGGTGCGGCCGATGTACCAGGGCCGGTAGGCCTCGGAGCGCCAGCCGTGACAGGCGCGGACGCGGTCGAGCAGGCTCATGGGCGAAATTCCGGTCGCGAGAGACTCTGCACCCCGTGCTTACGCCCCGGCCTTCTCCGAGGTCAAGACCGAACGCACGTCGGCGATCTGGGCCAGGCAGCGGGCGAGATAGTCCCTGTCCTGGCGAGTCAGACCGACGACCTGAAGGTCGATCATCAGCTCGGCCCCGCGATCAGCCATACCCCGATCAGAGGGCCCGTGGACGCCGCTCACCCAGCGCTCGGGCACTAGATTGCGCTTGGCGAAGAGCTCGAGCACCCGGGGCATGACCCCGGGCTCCGCCGCGGCCTGGATCGAAAAGCAGACGGTGCACGCGGCACCGCCATCCAAAAGAGCGGCACGCGGACTTCGGTCGGACAATGAAGAGGAATCAGATGGGGCTTGAGACAACATGGCACAGAGAACTCCTGTTGGAATCGAAACGAAATACAGCGCTGACCGAACGCTTGTTAAAGCGCCCGGGTGGTAATTCGCTCGTTCCGGTCCAACAGGTTTCGTCTGTGCATGGATTAAGGGTACTGGCGATGCAGACGCCCGGTCAAGGCCGGCAGCCTGGCGGCCGTGTGCCGGCTAGAGATCGAGGGAGGCCGGCATTCTCATGTTTAAGAGTGTAGGTTGACCTACTCGTGCGTCTGGACCTCGCTATTCGGCCGCCTGCGATCTACGACGCCAGCTTGTCCTTCAGCCAAGCCAGCAACGCTTTAACCTCCGGCCGAGACGGACCCCCTTGGGATTTATAGACCGAGAGGCCGTCGGGAAGCGGCACGGACTCCTTGAACGGGCGCACCAGCGCCCTGGACCGCAGTAGATTTTCCATCGTGCGGCGCCAGCCGAGCGTCATGCCGTGGCCCTCGATGGCCGCCTGAATCATGATCGGATAGCTATCGAAGACCGAGCCCTTGCCGCCCACCCGCAGGGGCAGCCCAAGCTGGGCCAGCCAGTCGTCCCATTCCAGCCAGTCCTGCGGGTCGGCCTTGTGGTGCAGCAAGTGCTCATCCGCCAGTTGGGAGAGATCCAAGGGCGTTTGGCGCCCCGCCAGATAGCCCGGGCTGCAGACCGGAAAGACCTCGTCCGATGCCGTAAAGACCAGGGGGCACGAGCCGCTCGCACGACCGGAGGTCTGCAGCGCTACGTCGAAATGCCCATCCGCCTCGGTCAGAGGCCTGGCGGAGGCCGAGACCCGCACCTCGATATTTGGGTGGAACTGGTGAAACTCCGACAGTCGCGGCATCACCCAGTAGAGCCCTTCGCAGAGCTGGGCGAACAGCACCACCTCGCCGCTCCGGCGCACGCCGCGCAGATGGCCCGCCTGGGCCGCGATGCCCTGCAGCGCCCCCGTGACCACCCGCCCGAACTCGCGGCCGGCCTCGGTCAGATGGACGGCCCGGTTCCGCCGCTCGAAGAGTTGGGATCCGAGGTCTTCTTCCAGAGCCCGAATTTGACGGCTGATCGCCGCCTGCGTCAGCCCCAATTCCTCGGCGGCCCGGGTAAAGCTTTCAAGGCGTGCGGCCGCCTCGAACGGCAGCAGGCTCGACAGAGGGGGGAGAGATTTTCCGAGTCTATTCATAATCTCAGCTCATGTAATTTATCCGAAAACTCATTTGTTTCCAGTAGCTAATGATCCACATGCTTTATCCACAGTAAATATTCCGAAAGACCGTACATGGATCGACACAAGACCCTGCGCCCAGAGAATACGATGCTCGGTATCACGTTGATCGTGGGGTCGGTCTTCCTGATGACTCTAGCCGACGCGCTCGTGAAACTCGTGAGCGCGGACATCACGCTCTGGCAGATCTATGTGACCCGGTCTCTCATCTCTATTCCGGTTCTGGCCGTTATCATATTCTGGCGAGGCTCCGGGCTCTGGCCGAAAGCGGCTGGCTGGGCCTACCTGCGCGCGGCGCTGCTCGTGCTCATGTGGATCGCCTACTACGCCTCGCTCCCGCTTCTCAGCCTCTCTGTCGCGGCCGTGGCGCTTTACACATCACCGCTCCTTATCGCGTTGTTGTCCGCACGTTTGATCGGAGAGCCCGTCGGTCCGCGGCGCTGGATCGCCCTCCTCATCGGTTTCGTGGGCGTTCTGACCATTCTCCAGCCGGGAACCGGCTCGTTCTCATGGTTCACGCTGCTCCCGATCCTGGGAGCGGTGTTCTATGCCCTCGCGATGATCCTGACGCGCAGTAAGTGTCTCGACGAGACTCCGCTCACCCTTGCGCTCGCTTTGAACGTCTCGCTCATGGCGGCAGGCTCGGTGATGACCGGCGTCCTATGGGTCTTGGATCTCACGCCGAGGGCGTCCTCGACCTATCCCTTCGTGCTCGGACCATGGGCGGGAATGGGGGTGCGAGAATGGGGCGTCGTTTCACTCTTGGGCGTCCTGATCGCCGTCTACAGCGCGGGCGTTGCCAAGGCCTATCAATCTGCCGCGCCCTCGATCGTCGGGACGTTCGACTACGCCTATCTCGTCTTCGCCGCCTTGTGGGGTTTCGTGATCTTCGCCGAGACCCCCGATGCCGCGACACTCATCGGCATGATACTGATCGCCGCCTCCGGCATCCTTGTCGCCCGTCCGCTCGAGACAGCGCGCCATTCTTTGGCAGGTCAACCTTCTGACCAGCCGTAGTTCCGCTCGACGTCACGGCAAGCGTCTTCGAGCTGATCATCCCGCAATAGCCCGCCTTTCTCGGACCTCCGGCACCATCACCTTACAAGCGTGACCACTGCCCAAAGCCAGGGCATAAAGCCAGGGTATAAAGATTGTAGCAGCGGGTTCCTGCTGCTAAGACTCCTCGCTTGTCGCCCGGCCATGTCGAAAAGTTCATGTCTATCGATTTTGAACCGCGTCGTGATCTCTCACTGTCATTTGCCACCCCGATCGCCCGGATGCGTGTCAAGGAAGCGAGCAGAATCAATCCTGGCATCAGAAAGGCCATTCTGGAAAAAGAATCCGCCAGCCAGAGCGCGGTGCGCAGCAACGTAGGCGGATGGCATTCCTCCGACGACCTATTGGAATGGTCCGAACCGGGCTTCGAGACCCTCAAGGCGACGATGCGGGACGCGGCCGTTGCCATGACCAAGCTGACCATCGGCAGAAAGACATTCGAGGGCCGCGTGAAGCTGACGGCATGGGCCAACGTGATGCGGCACGGCGGCTACCACCAGCCGCATACCCACCCGCACAATCATTGGTCCGGAGTCTATTACGTGGATGCCGGTCATCCAGATCCGGATTGGCCCAAGAGCGGCAAGATCGAGATACAAGACCCGAGAGAGCGGGCCGAAATGTTTCGGTTGCCCGACGATCCCTATGGCCTGACCGCGGAATTCCAGGCAGAGGCGGGCGCCCTGGTCGTTTGGCCCAGTTGGCTACTTCATTGGGTCAATCCGTTCTATGGCGAAGGTGAGCGCATCTCCATCGCCTTCAACGCACGAATCGAACAGCCTAGAACCACACCATAAAACCGGCCATGCTACGAACCGTGGCGGATACCCTCTCTTGCCGAGAGGCCGGCTATCGCTTCGAGACGTCCGGCGGCCCTGGCGCGAGGACGTGGTCTTCGCCCTCGCCACCGCGATCGAAACCGAACTCGGCGGCTACTGAAGGCCAGCGCTTTGAAAGACACAGCCTTGGGCTCTCGCCGCCTCGGGGCGGGCGTTGTGTCTCAACCCACCGGGCCGAACGACTCAGTGTGGATGCGCTCGGCGGGGACGTTTCGGCGCTCGAGCGCGCTCTGGACGTCGGCCATGAAGCGTTTCGGACCGCACAGCATGTAATGTGCGTCCAGGTTCCCCATGAGTTTGGACAGCAGGGTGCCGTCGACACGACCCTCGCTATCATAATCCGTGCCGAACGCGTCCTCGGGCTTCGGTCTGCTATAGGCGACGTGGACCCGAACGCCCGGATTTCGTGCGGCGAGCTCACGGACCTCGCGCGCCAAGGGATGGTGATCGCCGTCGCGCGCACCGTGGACAAACCAGACAGGGCGCTCGCCGTTCTGCGCGGCAAGGTCATGAAGCATGCTCGCCATGGGCGTTACGCCGACCCCGGCGCTCACGAGCACGACGGGGCATTTGCTGCAGGGGAGCAGGAAGTCGCCCGCGGGCGTGCGAGCTTCGAGGATCGTACCGACCTCGACGCTATCGTGGAGGTGGCGCGATGCGAGGCCCCTTGGCTCGCGCTTTACGCTGATTCTGTATCGCTCGTCACTCGGCGCACCGGAGAGCGAGTAGGTCCGGCGAACCGGTTCCTCGAGGCCCGGCACATGAAGCTCAATCGGCAGGTGCTGGCCAGCCTGGAAGGACGGCAGCGGACCCCCGTCCCGGGCCTCGAATACGAAGGAGGTGACGTCATCGCTCTCGCGGGTCTTTTCGACGAGCCGCAGCGAGCGCACCGACTCGGCACTCGCGTCCCAGCGCAGAGGCACGGCCGTGGGAAGCTCGACGATTTCCTCGATGTCGAACATCACAAGGCGCCGGGCGCCGGGGTAGCGTGCCACCGCGTCGGAGTCCCAGTCGATCGTCGCCTGGCCGGTGAGCTGAAGCAGACTACCGGTCTCGAAGTCGACGAACAGCAGGCCGGCGCGAGGATCGAGAACCAAATTGCCGATCGTGTTGAAGTGGTTGTTGCCCGCATAGTCGGGGAACATGAGACGCGTTTCGCTCACGACCTGAACGAATCCGGGATCGCCGCCACGGTGAGAGGCGTCCATGCCGTAGGTGGGGTTCTCACCGTCGCCGCGGTGACCGCTCGCGATGAAGAAGGTATCGGCCGAGGCGATCCAATCGTGCTGGGATGGCGTGAGGCGCGTGACCCTTACCGGCGTTCCGGCCGGCTCGCCGTCGACAGTGCGCCACTCGCGCTCGCGGATGTATTGCGGACAATTGCCGAATGCCTGTTCCACCGCAAAGACGATCGCGCCCGAGCCAGCTTCCCTAACACGGCCATTCACGCGGTTGCGTCGCCGAGCGGCAAGCTCGATGCCGAGAATCCCGAGGTCGGCCCCTTCCACAAGGGCCCCTTCTAGCGCATCGCCGGGGGCGGGCTTCGCCGCGATAACCAGCGACTCCGGGTCAGGCGAGGTTACGAAACCCTCCCGACCGGCAAGCAGGGTCGGCCACGGGCGCCCCCGCGCGTCGCGGGCCGCAGCCACCAGAAAAGGCATCTCTGTGTGGAACGCGCGGTGTTCCTCCGGCAGGTAGGGACGCACCACCTTGCGCGCCCAGTCCTCGATGTCGCGCACGCCGAGGCGTTCCTGAACCTGCTGCTCGCCCGCATGGAATGGCGAGGTGTCGTTGTTCCAACCGTCAGGCATCGCTCTCGCTCCGCCAGGGATTCCTGCTTGTGCTCGGAAGCCGGCTAGCTCAGCCCTCGAGCGCGATGAATTCCATGCGAATGCCGCCCGGGATCGTGCACATCATGTGCTGCGTTGCTCCGCCGCCTAGGGACTCCGGCGCGAACTCGGTCTCGACGCCGTCCGTCGTACTTAGCTTGTGATGGAGCGTTTCCAGCACGTCCGAGTTCTCGACCTTCAGCGCGAAATGATGCAGGCCGATGGCGTTCTTGCGGTCGAAGGAGACTGCCGCCGCCGGGTTCTCGGCCTGCCACAGGGTGATCATGGTGGTGCCGTCGGTCAGGAAGACCGCGGGATAGTCGGGCACCTCGCCGACCTGGGAAAAGCCCAGCGTGTCGAGGAAGAAGGCACGGGTCTTGGCCAGGTCCGGGACGGTCAGGCCGATGTGATGGGCACCTTGGGTAACGGCTGTGTCTGGCATGGTCTCTCTCCTTTGGATCAGCGATCTCTACGCTGGATGGGTCAAGAGGGCCGACCCGGGCAGTCCGACATTGGGTGGTTCTAGAGGCCAAGATCGGACAGCCCGGGATGATCGTCGGGCCGCCGTCCCAGAGGCCAGTGATACTTGCGGTCCTCGGCTCCGATCGGCAAATCGTTGATGCTGGCGATGCGGCGGCGCATCAGGCCGTGCTCGTCGAACTCCCAGTTTTCGTTCCCGTAGGACCGAAACCACTGCCCGCTGTCGTCATGCCACTCATAGGCGAACCGAACGGCAATGCGGTCCTCGCGGTAGGTCCACACCTCCTTGATCAAGCGGTAGTCCAGTTCGCGCGCCCATTTGCGGGTGAGGAAGGCCTCGATCTGCTCCCGGCCCTGGACGAATTCCGCCCGGTTCCGCCACTGGCTATCGACGGTGTAGGCCTGGGCGACGCGCTTCGGGTCCCGGCTGTTCCAGGCATCTTCGGCGAGCCGCGCCTTTTCCGCCGCCGTGTCCGCGGTAAACGGGGGGAGAGGTGGGCGTGTCATTGCGAAGTGTCCTTATTCCCGATCGCGTCTGGGGCCATCAATCCGGGGCCATGAAAGGTCCTCGGCCCGTACCGCTATTAGGCCAGGATTATGGTTCTTTTCACTCTGGAGCGGAATAGGCATAATGTGAAAGAGATTATTTCATTTTCTGGAATTATAGGTGGATCGCCTGCACACCATGTCCGTCTTCGTGGCCGTGGCCGAGGAGACCGGCTTCGCGGCGGCGGCCCGGCGCCTCAGCATGTCGCCGCCCTCGGTGACCCGGGCCGTGTCTGAGCTGGAACAGCGGTTGGGGGCCAAGCTGCTACACCGCACCACCCGGTCGGTGCAGTTGACCGACGCCGGCCAGCGCTACCTCGCCGACTGCCGGCGCATCCTGGGCGACAGCGAGGAGGTCGAGCGGCACGCCGCGGGAATCCACGCAACACCGCGCGGCATGGTGACGGTCACGGCCTCGGTCCTGTTCGGCCGCATGGTGATGGCGCCGATCCTGCTCGATCTGCTGGACCGCTATCCGGATATCGCGGTCACCACCATGTTCGTCGACCGGGTCGTGCACTTGGTGGACGAAGGCGTCGACGTCGCCATACGGATCGCCGATCTGCCCGATTCGTCCCTCTCGGCCGTGCGGGTCGGCAGCGTGCGGCGGGTGCTTTGCGCCGCGCCCGACTATCTGGACGCCCGCGGCCGGTCCGACGCGCCCGCCGGCCTCGCCGGGCATGAGACCATCGACTTCGTCACCATGACGCCGGGCGGCGAATGGGCCTTCCAGAAAAATGGCAAGACCCACCGATTCAGACCGCAGTCCCGGCTGCGCGTGAACAGCGCCGATGCGGCCATTGCCGCCGCCGTTCGCGGCCGGGGAATCACCCGCGTGCTGTCCTATATGATCGGCCCGCAGCTCGAGGCCGGAACCCTCGAGCTTGTGCTGGACGACTTCGGGCCGCCGTCCGTGCCGGTTCACGTCGTTCACAAGGAACCGGGCCAGACCTCCGCGCGGATCCGCGCCGTGGTCGACCACCTTGCCGAAAATCTCCGGCGGGACACCGCCCTGAATCACGACCGTGGCGCCGGGTAGCGCGATTCAATCGATCGGTATATTCCGTCTGTGGACAACTTCGTGCGCCCCTCGGCCACTTCCACCTTTGATCCGAAGGCGGCATCTGCAAGTGCGAGCAAATAGAAATTGCCAGACTCCAGAACGTACCGTAAAGGTAGGCATGGACGTTCCAACGTGGCTTCAAGCAAATGGTTTCGAACGCTTCGTTGACCCCCACGTCGCGATCGTGGCGTTGATTTGAGCACTTTTGTCGTGGGCACTTCCGCCGTGAGCACGGCCCAACCGTTTCGCCAACGAATGTGGCGGCATGGCGCACGTCACTTGAGAGAAATTGACCCGCTGTAACGAGAACAGACCACTATGCCCTCATTCGATATCGTCTCCCGCACCGACCTTCAAGAGGTCGATAACGCTGTTCAGAGCGCCATGCGCGAGATTTCGACGCGCTATGACTTCAAGGGCAGCAACTGCTCGATCGAACGGTCCGAATCAACCTTGGCGATCAAGGCGGATGACGACTTTAAGCTGAAGCAGGTGCAGGACCTATTGCGCGGCCACCTGGCCAGGCGGAAGGTAGACGGCGGCGCATTCGATTTCGCCAAGCCCGAGAAGGCCTCCGGCGCCACGTTGCGCCAAGCGGTCAGCATCAAACAGGGCGTCGAGCGCGACCTCGCCCAGCAAATCGTCAAGGCCATCAAGGGAGCGAAGCTGAAGGTGCAGGCCGCCATCCAGGGCGACGAGTTGCGCATCTCCGGTAAGAAGCGAGACGACCTGCAGGAGGTGATCGCGCTGGTCAAAGAGCTCAAGATCACCCAGCCCCTTCAATATGTGAATTTCCGGGACTGAGGCCTCTGGGTTGGCAGACATTGCCAGACATTGGCTGCCGCTTTGTCCGATTTCAGCCCGATTACGTCGGGCTGAACCATAGCGTAATTCCGGTGGTCACTCTCCCTGGCCTATCATGCGGGGGCGCAATAAGGAGCGCCCCAGTAGGCACGAATGGCGAGTGACCGAGGGGTTCACATATCCTCTGGATCGATGCCTGGCACCGCAGTGATTCCCGCCCTCTGCTTCCAATCGACGGGGTAGGCGGCGTAGAAGATGACGCACTTCTCGTCCGATTCGTATGCGATGTCGTTATCCTTGGGGACGAGCATCATATCGCCGGGATTGAGGACATAAGCATTGCCATCGCACATGAGACGAAAGGTCCCCTGATGACAGTAAATGAGCTCGTCGCAGGTCAGCTTCCAAGGTACGGAGACCTTGTTGAGGAAATTCAGGCCCCCGGCCATGCTCTCGGAGTTTTTCACGGTCGCAAAAGGCTTGATGTAGGTTTTGCCCTCCGGCAGCTCATGCAAGCGGTGCTCGATCTCGGACAGTCGGAAAACAATCGGTTCATTCATGAAGCGCTCCATTTTTTGTCGCCCAGGGCAAAATCTCGTTCTTTGGTCGCTCTACCAAAATGATTCGTTCAGCTCAACCTTGTAGCCATAGGGGCCTTCGACGGATTGCGTCGCTAGTTACTCATTAGAAGGGCTTGACGCATTGGCGAAAAGGATCATCAAAGGGCCACAAAGCGATTTAGAAAGGCGAAGTCGACATGACCAAAGCTAAGGCCCGCCAACGGGCAAAGGCGAAAGCGGCGCAGAAAGCCAGAAAGCCAGAGGCCGACACCGACCGACCCGGCCCAAAGATCCGGCCGGGGCAGTTCGATCCGGGAGCGGGTTCGATAAAGGGCCCGAGCGCGAGTGCCAGCACCAGGACCTTCGCCGGGGCGAGACGCGGCGCGGCGCGGTCGAGATAGGCCGTGCCATTCGACATCCGCCGCTAGTGTCCGCGTGGTGTTGTCCGCGGTCGTTCCGAGGCTCGTCGGGCACCGTCCGTGATTGTCCGGTTTCGGCGGCACCACAATAGCTCTTTCCTTACGAAATTCGATGGTAGACCCTATACGGCCTTTGGCGGGGGTCATCGAGCGCATGGAAGATCTCTTCGTCACAACCGGAGTAAGAGGCCCCTATATCGTCACAAAGGGTTCGCTCAGCCGAAAATTGGCGGTTGACGCTCTATGCGTTTCCAACTCGCTCACTAACCAATTGCGAAACAGTGTGATCAGGCCAGTATCATGGTCAAATCGAAACTGCAGGAAATAGAGCGCATAGTCGGAGTCACGAACGACGCTTAAGGGCTTAATGAGAGTGCCGTCGTTTAGCAGGTCGGCCGCCACCAGATCATCGCCAAGTCCCACGCCCTCGCAGGCGATGACCCTGTCAAATATGGTCGAGGTGCTGTGAAAGATCGGACCTTCTGACCCATCCCAACTAGTAACGCCGGCTGCCATCAACCAGTTTGCCCAACCGGCAGTATCCCCCTCATGAAGCAGCGTGAAACGCCTTAGGTCCGACGGCTTTGTCAACGGAGGCCATATTTCGAGGAGGTTGGGGCTGCAGACCGGAAATTCGACGGCAACTATTAATTGCTGCGAATGAAACTCCGGCCACTCACCGCGGCCGAAGTGAACCGCAAGGTCCGCTCCGCTCTTGAGGTGGTCGTCGATATCGCGACCGAAAACAATTTCGAGTTGGAGGTCGGGGACGATACTTTGAAACCCAGCAAGTCGTGACCCCAGCCAACACTCTATGAACCCGGCGTCGGCG
>PVMK01115728.1_pt1 | contig 26455 bp, 21 predicted proteins | sample 1853481 | NCBI WGS metagenome assembly PVMK01 (sample SAMN08533507, study PRJNA380276) | Marine sediment metagenome, whole genome shotgun sequencing project.
GCCCAGATAGTCATGAGCGCCATAAAAATGGCCGGGATGCCGGAAATCAGCCACTTCAACCCGCCGCGGCGTTTCAGATACAGGGTGATAATAATTAAGGCCAGGGCCGCCAGGGTTTGATTGACGGCACCGAAAAGCGGCCAGAGTTTGAGTGCGCCTTTTCCACCGGCACCGGTTACGAATGCCAGTATGAGGGCCGATCCAACAGCCACGCTGGTTGCCACATAGCGGTTGGTCAACACCTTGAGGTTGAGACCGCCGAACAGCTCGGCGATCACATAGCGTTGAATCCGGGTGGCCGTATCAAGGGTGGTTCCGGCAAAGGAGGCCACAAATACACCCATAATCACCAGTGCAAATTTTTTCGAAATACCGATGGCGGCAATCATATTGGCCGATCCATCAACAAAGGCAGCAATCTTGGACCCTAAACCCGCTGCCGCCGCCCAGGATGAATAATGGGTGGTCCAGGCAGCTGCGCCCATTAAGGTTTCGCCTGCTTTGGTGGTATAGCCGAGGCCGATTCCGGCTGAAACGGCGATGATCACCAGGGTTGCCAGCACACCTTCCAGCAACATGGACCCATAACCCACAAACAGCGAATCCTGCTCATTCCGCACCTGTTTGGCCGAAGTGCCCGAGGATACCAGGGAATGAAACCCGGATATGGCACCGCAGGCAATCGTAATAAATAAGAACGGCCACATCGGTGGCGCCTTTGCCGGTGAGAGCTGCACAGCCGGGGCCACGATCTCCAGATTACCGCTGAAGGCCGTAAAAAGAACGCCTAAAGACAGCAATGTCAGGGCCACGATCAGCTGATGGGAGTTGATAAAGTCACGCGGCTGCAGCAGGGTGGTAACCGGCAAGGTCGATGCAATAAAGGCGTATGCCAGCAGGATGATGGTCCACACACCGGTGGGCGGTATTCCGGCGATCGCGGGCATCTTGATCGGCAGGTAGGCACCGATGAACACCGTTATGTACATCACAATAACGGCAATGATCGACCAGGTCATCACGTTGGCCCCCTTTTTGTAAATCAAATAGCCCAGATAAATGGCAATGGGGACTTCCAGCCAGACCGCCAGCACCGCTGTCGGATACATGGCGAACACCACGGCGATCACGAGCCCGAAGATGGCGATCACGATCCACAATTCCAGAAAGACGATCAGGAAAAAGAACATCTTGGTGCGGTTGTTGATGTACTTGGCGGTGTATTCGGAAATGGATTTTCCCTGGTTGCGCATCGAAATGATCAGGGCACCGAAATCATGCACCGCGCCCATCACAATGCTGCCCACAAACACCCATAGCAGAGCCGGCACCCAGCCCCAGATAATGGCGATGGCCGGCCCGACAATGGGACCGGTTCCGGCAATCGAGGTGAAATGGTGACCGAAAATCACTTCCTTTTTGGTTGGGACATAGTCGACCCCGTCCTCCATTTCAACGGCCGGGGTCTTGGCTGCGCCGGATAACGCAAAAATTTTCGAGCCGATAAACTTTACCGTACAACTGGTACATGATAATGTACCCGGCGAATGCCAGCACCATAATCGCTAAAGCACCCATATTTCCTCCTTTCGGTTAGCATTAACCTTCTCCTCCTTTGGTTCGGGTAAAACCAAAGCTTTGTTAAAAACCTTTAAACAAAACTTAACCGCCTTCCATTTCGCCATAAGTGGTTGTAGAAAAAAAACGTTTGAATACCGCAACGTTTTTTTGACAACCCCTATAAGTGACAATCCATTTTAGCATGCATGGAAAGGCTGTTTTACCGCTCAGAATCCTTATGTATGCTTTGCAAAAAGTCAACAAAATTTTAACATTTTTAATTTGGCGCCATTCGATGGTTTAGAATTTATGCCAAAAATCAAAAAATATATATAAATTTTAGTTACTTATATTTTTAAATAATTATAAACTCTAGGTTAACCAAATTTAATCAGCAGCCATGCGGATTATCTGAAAATATTGGCCGCTAGGGGCTCTACATCAGCCGTGTCCTCTTATTGCAGCCCGAATGGATTAACCCGGAGCCTTTACGAAGCAAATCGTAACAAGGCTGGTCCCGAATACAAGGGGGCTTTTATCAGACAACTTCAACCGATAGATCCGGAAACTCTTTCTGAAAAGCTTCAGTCAGCGAGTTTATGGTGCCGGAAATAAGCAGTCCCTGAATAACGGTGCAGCAATATTTGTGATTGGGTTTGAGATTACAGGAGAAGACCATCAGTTTCTTCTTTTCTTCATTATAGCGAACCCGTTCCACAAACCCCAATTGAGCCATGGTCAATCCGGTTTCCGGTTCTTTGACCGTGTCCAGAACCCTGTCTATTTTTTCTTTCATTACTGAGTCCATGCCTCACCATATTTCATCGTTATGCGGCTGTCAAGATTATGAGTTCATAGCGGTTAAAGATAAGCGCACGCAATAAAACAGGCCGAACAAGTTTTGATAAACACGAAAGGGTTTCCAGTGTTTTGGAACGATTCCGGACGATATGAGCTATGAGGTGGGGGTTACCCTGTGACCCCGCACGCTTATTTTTTGCACTGCCATTAACGATATCGCAGCCATGACAGCTCCTCCGAAAAACGGAATCCGGTAATCCATGACCCACAGGAAGCCCCCGATGGCCGGCAGAAAGACGGCGGCGATATGATTGATGGTAAACCCCACGGCCATGCTGGGTGCGATATCCCGGGGGTCTCCGACTTTCTGAAAATAGGTTCGAATGGCGATGGAAAAATTAAAGAAAATGTGATCCAGAATATAAAGGACCGCCACAAACCAGTTAGAACCGGTGGTCGCATAAGCGATAAATATGAATACCAGGCTGAAGTACTCCAGGGATAAAACCTTACGCTCCCCGAAGCGGATGATGCTTTTTCCAATCAAAGGGCTCAAATAATAATTGATGATATTGTTGATCACAAAAAGGATGGTAATTTCCTGGATTGAATAATGAAACTTCTGGACCATCAGCAGCACTGAAAACGCCATAAAAATCTGGCGACGAGCGCCGGCCATAAGGGTGAGAAAATAAAAAAGCCAGTATTTTTTGCGGAAAACCATTTTTTTGCGCTGGGGTATCACGGTCTGTTTGGCCGGCTGTTGGGTATACCCCCAGATGGCTGAGGCGATGATCAGTCCACCGATCAGCAGGTAGATTTTAGAAAAGCTTAAGAAAAAAGCCAGCGCATAAATTAAAAGACCCAGGACAACACTGGAAGCAGCGGCATAGCTGCGCTGTTTTCCAAAAACCCATGGAGAGGTGACTACATCAAAGTGTTGCAGGGTGAGAGACATGTTGGTGGTTTCGAAATAGTGGAAGCCAAAACTCATAACCAGGGTGGTCAAAATGAGCCCGGGATATGATGGAAATAAGCCGGTTACGGCCAGACCAAGGCCTAAAGTGAGAACCGATAATGCCGATAGACGATGCTCTTTGAGGATCATGATGATATAGACCGCCAGCAGCGCCAGAAATCCGGGAACCTCCCGCACCGATTGAATCACACCGATATGATTTCCATCCAAACCGGCAACGTCCACGGCGAAATTGTTGAACAGCGTTAGCCACGCCTGCAATCCGATGGTGGAACCAATGGTCAATACCACCAGGTACAAATACATCGGATTTTTTTTAATTTCTTTTTCGGATTTCATGCGCTTATGGCTTTATTATTGCAGATACAATTGGTTCTTTACGGCTGTTTGTGCTTGCGTATTTATCCACACGCAAGGCCGCGTGTCGCGCCTTTTTGTCGCGGCGAAGCTTTATTAGCGAAGACGGAAGCTTCAGCGACGGCGGGCAAAGCTCGCAAAGGAAATAATTTTAGGTAGACAACTAAAAAACTTGGCGTTTTCGCGTTTTTGCTTAAGATTGGTCTTGGGTTAGCCTTACCCGGTCCGGGCTTAATTATGAAAAGGTTTTCCCACGAATTTATCGCTAGTTCAAAGCTATAAACTCAATTTTTTAATTTAATTTTAATAAGTTATGCTTTTTTTTCTAAGCAAAAAAAGCCAGGGTTCACAATTTTGAACCTCACCCAATAATAAAAAAATGGTTTAAAAACAACAGGTTTTTCAATTTGCTGCCGGATCGGGTTAAAAATTGTGAACCGAACCTTTAAATTTTAGCGCTCAATATTGTTTATGAATAAATATCAATCGGAACTTTTATATTTGTAACTATTTGTATTTTAATATAAAAATAAAAAATAGGTTATAATTTCGGAGACGGAAATTATCTTTGGCAAGCTATTTGCACTAAGCTTATGGCAGCCTAATAATTTCTTCATCTGTTCTCCTCCTTAACGGCTAATTGGAAAAAAACCAGTTAGCCGTTAATTTTTTTCAAATACCCGCTTTTTAATTTTCAGATCCAATTAAATCCCGTGATAATCATGCCTGATAAGGTCTGCTTTGGAGTGCTGGAGTGTTGGAGAAGTGGAGTGATGGTATTTTTAACTGTTTTTATGTCCTATTTTGAATTATGATCATCGTTGATGATCATTGATGCCCATACCCATATATTCCCCGATGAAATTCGTAAGAACAGGGAAAAATATTTTTCAGGCGAACCGGCATTTAAAAAACTGTATCAATCGCCTAAATCGCGGCTGATCGGTGCACAGGAAATGCTGGCTGCGATGGATGACAGTCAGGTGGATAAAGCCGTTGTTTTTGGATTTCCCTGGAAAAATTCAGAGCTTTTTAAACGACATAACGATTACATCCATGAGGGGGTCGACCGTTACCCGGACCGTTTTATCGGTCTGGGCTGTTTTGATCCCTTCAGTAAAGGAGCGGAGGAAGAAGCCCGGCGATGTTTGCAAAAAAGCGGGCTATCCGGAATCGGGGAATTGGCATTTTACCAATCCGGGATTGAAGATTCTGCTCTGGCCAGACTGGAGCCTGTCATGGAAATTTGCAGGGATCGAAATCTACCCGTTTTGATTCATACCAATGAACCCATCGGCCATTCATATCCCGGAAAAACTTCCAATACCCTGGCACAGATTTATCAACTGATTCAAACCTTTCCACAAAACAAAATTATTCTGGCTCACTGGGGCGGCGGATTGTTTTTTTTCAGCCTTCTTAAAAAAGAAATCAAACAGAGCCTAAAGTATGTGTATTTTGATACGGCCGCCTCGCCTTATCTGTACGATGCGGATGTCTATCGGTTGGCGATCCAGCTGGCTGGAGTGGAAAAAATCCTGTTTGGCAGTGATTTTCCACTTCTGCCGCCGGTACGATATTTTGATGAGATGAAGGCCGCCGGTCTGGCAGAAGATGAAATGCAGCAGATCTGCGGCCGCAATGCCGCTAAACTTTTCAATCTCTAAATAAATGGCTTTTTTTCCTACAACTGGTTCATGGTCCAATATATTTGGCCGCTGGCTTCTCGCTTCTGGCACCTGGCAACTGGTCAGTGACCCTCAGCCAGCAGCAAGTAGCCAGTGACCAGCAGCCGGTGACCTCTAAACCTTTAAAAGTTGAACTTGGGAATTGATATCTGAAATTTTTGTAAAGTGGAGTACAAATGAAAAAGTATAAGGTTGCGGTGGTGCGGTATGAAAAGCCGACCGAATCGGTTCGCAAAGCTGTTGAGATGTCGGGAGGTCTGGAGCATATGCCCGCTCAGGCCAGAGTTTTTATCAAGCCCAATATTGTGTTCTGGACCCGCGCCACTGCCTTTCCCAAATGGGGCGTGATTACCACTTCCCGTATTGTTGAAGATATCATCATTTTGCTCAAAGAGCGCGGAGTTGATGACATCACCATCGGGGAGGGAACGGTGACGATGAACCCCAAAGATACTGAAACCCCGGCCCATGCATTTGAGACCCTGGGATACAACGTCCTCAAACAAAAATACGGCATCAAGTATATCAATGTTTTTGAAAGGCCTTTTGAAAAAGTAGACCTGGACGACGGCGTTGAGCTGAGCTTTAACACCGATATTTTAAACAGCGATTTTGTCGTTGATCTGCCGGTGATGAAAGCCCACAACCAGACGGTTGTGAGCCTGGGAATTAAAAACTTGAAGGGCACCATCGATATCCCCTCCCGCAAACGGTGCCACACCATGACGCCGGGCAAAGACCTTCATTTCTGGGTGGCCAAGCTGGCCGATAAAATGCCGCCCATGTTTACCCTTTTAGATGGAGTTTATACCAATGAGCGGGGTCCCGGCCCGGATGGACGTATGCACCGCAGCAACCTGCTGCTGGCATCATCCGATGTACTTGCGGCGGATCTGGTAGGGGCGAAATTACTCGGCCATGAACCGCGGAATGTTCCCCACCTGGTGCATGCCGCCCGCAATCGCAAACGCACTTTTGATCTTTCCGACATTGAGATACGGGGTGAGGACATCGAGGGCCTCAGTGAATTCCACGAATACGACTTTCCATACAGTGATACCGAAGACGGCATGCTGCCGCTGCCTTTAGCCAAGCAGGGGCTTAAAGGCGTTTTTTACCGTAAATACGATCTTTCGATGTGCACTTACTGCTCCTGGATAAACGGTGTCATGCTGGCAGCGATCCGCTATGCCTGGAAGGGTGAAGCCTGGGATGGGATCGAGATTCTGACCGGCAAATCCATGCAGCCCACCCCCGGTATGAAAAAGACGATTCTGCTCGGCAAATGCATGTACCAGGCCCACAAAGACAATCCGGACATCCAGGAAATGATAGCGATCAAAGGCTGTCCGCCTGCCCCCAAATCCATGCTTGAAGCACTGCACCGGGCCGGCATTGCTGCAGATCCGGGTTTGTTTGAAAACATGGATCAACTGCCGGGCCTTTTCCTCAGCCGTTACAAGGACAGGCCTGAGTTTGATGAGTCGTTCTTTCAGGTGAAGGAATAATTTCACCTGATATTATATACCTCAAAGCTCTAGTCCTGCTACAGCAGGACGATCCTAAAGCGAAGCGCTCCTCTAACGGGTCATCTAAAATAGGTCGTAATTCGGTTATCCTCGATTCGATTAGACTAAATCCGTATATCTCGAAGGGATTGTAGGATGGGTTCCATTTTAGTACGGTGTTCCGGCGGGATCATCAAAACCTTAAGGGGATGATTCGCGATCAGTCCCACGGTTGTGCATTTTAATCGATTGTCTTCATAAGCCTGCCGATTCTCCTCTACGGCCAATACCCCCAACATGTGCAGCAGGTTGCCACTGCAACCATTGGCATCCATATGTTCAATGGTTTGCAAAAACATGGTGGTTACCGAAAGTACGAAATCATCCATATCGGCATAACCTTTTTTAACGCAATCATGACGCGATACCAGGCAGCGGCAGCCAAAAGGGCGGACAGCATATATCGGGCACTGGTTTTCGGTTAAAAAAGGGCATGATTTCCATTCGCTGTTTTTTTCTTCCGGAGGTTCGATACCGTCCGCGCAGAGATTGGCGAGCTGGTTAGTGGTAATTTTAGGTTTGAAATACGTTTGGGCGGCTGCCTGCCGAATTTTTTCGCCCCACTCTGCCTTTGCGCTTGATTGTAAAGCCCTAATAATTTTATATCCCTCAATCGTAGTCAGGGTAACGCTGGTGGTGCAGCAGTAGCTGCAATATTTTTTACAGGCCAAATTCAGCGAAGCTGCAAATTGGTCGTATATGGCGTATATCCGGTCTAAAACAGCTAGTTTTGATGACGGCTTCATTAGTTTCTTATTTTGATCGTGGCTGGCCTGCGACGAGGAGTTCGACTGAGGCTCACTCGAAGTCCTACTTTCGGCCTGAGCTCAAGTCGAAGGCAGCCGACTCGAAGCCGCTCCCACAGATCTAGCGTGGCTGGTGGGAGCGGCTTCTATCCGCGATTCTTAAGGTTGACAACCTGAAACAACCACACTATAGACGGGGGTTCTATTACCTCAATCTTGCATGAAAATTAATGAGAAGTTGAAAGCCTCCGACTCGTGCAAAATTCAGGTATTACAAGGAGAAGACCATGCCAGGTACCGTCTATTTTATTGATATGAGAGCAAAATACAAGGAGAACTTTGTTGATAAGCTGGGAAAATTGCTGGAATCCGCCGGAATTGACCAAACCGTCAAAAAAAGAGGTCTGACGGCGGTTAAACTTCATTTTGGAGAGATCGGAAATACGGCCTATATCCGCCCTGTTTTTATCCGTAAAGTTATCGAGTGCACCAGGGAAGCCGGCGGGGTTCCATTTTTAACCGATGCCAATACACTCTACGCCGGAAACCGCAGCGATGCTCCCCGGCATCTGGTGACCGCCGTCCAAAACGGATTTGCCTATTCGGTGGTGGATGCACCGGTCATTATTGCCGATGGATTGCGCGGCAAAAGTGAGACGGCGGTGATTGTCAATAAAAAGCACTTTAAAAGGACCTATATCGGAGCGGAAATCATACAGGCCGATTCGCTGATTTCAGTTGCGCATTTTAAAGGCCATGAATTTTCCGGCTTTGCCGGTACCCTGAAAAACGTGGGTATGGGCTGCGCATCCCGCAAAGGCAAGATGGCCCAGCATGCAGATGTGGCGCCCAAAGTCAAAGTAAAAGATTGCGTTGGCTGCGGCGAGTGTGTTGAGCATTGTCCCGTCAAAGCCATAGCGCTGGTTGAAGACAAGGCCCATATCAACGACGATAAGTGTATCGGCTGCGGAGAATGTGTCATCGTTTGCCCGAATGAGGCTGTTAGAATTCAGTGGAATGAGTCCGTGCCTTTGTTTTTAGAAAAGATGGTCGAATATACCCTGGGGGTGCTAAAAGGTAAAAAGGGCCGTTCAATGTTTGTTAACTTTATTACCGATGTATCACCGGCCTGCGATTGTGCGCCGTTTAACGATGCGCCCATTGTCAGGGATATCGGTGTGGTGGCTTCAATCGATCCGGTGGCAATTGATCAGGCTTCAGTGGATCTGGTCAATCAGGAAAAGGCGCTGCCGGGCAGCTGCCTGAAGGAAAACACGGGTCCCGGTGAAGACAAATTCAAAGGCATCTACCCGAAAGTCGACTGGGAGATCCAACTCGACTATGCTGAAAAAATCAAACTGGGCACCCGCGATTATGTATTGGAAAAGATTTAATCTGAGTCACCGACCACCCGCGGTGCGGGTGGTACCGGGTGCACAGCACCCGGTCTGTATACAAACAACCACCCGGTTTGAAAACACCCAATCAGCCACTCCGCTGGATTAGCGTCCGTTCCTATGGAACATGCCAAACTCACCAGGGCCGACTCCGAAAGGCCGCCAAGAAGTGTTCGGGTCTGGGATTTCCCGACACGGCTGTTTCACTGGTTGCTGGTGATCTTTGTGATCATCTCTTTTGTAACCGGAAACATCGGTGGTAATGCCATGCAGTACCATGAATGGAGCGGATTTACGATCCTTTCCCTGCTCCTGTTCCGACTGGTTTGGGGATTTATCGGCAGCCGGGAATCACGCTTTATGACCTTTATTCGGGGTCCGTCTGCAGTCGTTCGCTATGCAACGACGCTTCTGCGCAGCGATTCGACGCGCTACCTCGGTCATAATCCGCTCGGCGGGTGGTCGATAATCGCCATGCTGTTCGCCCTGTTGGTCCAGGCCGGAACCGGATTGTTCGCCAACGACGACATCGTCAGCGAGGGTCCACTTTTTGACTGGGTAAGCAAGACGACCAGCGACTGGCTCACCCGGATTCACAAGCTGAATCAAGAGGTGATCATCGCACTCGTATCCATCCACGTCCTGGCGGTGCTCTTTTACTTCTTCTACAAGCGCGAAAACCTGGTAAAACCGATGATCACCGGTGTCAAGCAGTGGAGTGAAGCTGAACCCGAACCCGCAACCGGCCGCACCTGGATGGCAGCGGTGATTACGGGGTTGGCTGCGCTTGCCGTCTATCTTCTCGTGCGCTAGGGCCAGGCTTAACAAAAGGCCGGGCCAACCGCGATTTACATATTGGCAGACCCGGCGCCTATTTGGTGCGGAACTGGGTGTGACAGGCCTTGCAGCTCTTTCCGACCTGTCCAAACTGTGCTTTGATGGCGTTAAAATCGCCACTTTTCGCCGTGCTGACGAGTTTAGTGGTTTGTTTTTCGAATGTCTGTGCGACTTCATTGAATTTGGCTTGCTGTTCAAAAGCCGAAGCTTTCAATGTCGTATCGCCTTTATCCGTTCCAGGCACCATAACAGCCTGCCAGGGGAGGCGTGACAGGGTCTCAACAAGCATCGCATTACCCGTAAAAATCTCCTTGTTGTAAGGGGTCTTTTCTTTTACCATTGCTCCCATGCGTCCGAAATGCTGAGCGATCAGGAACATGACCGATTTGCGGTATTTGATGGCGTGTTCGGGCTTGGCAAATTGGGCGTACGCGCCACCGAGAGCGACCGCAACAAGAACAAAGCAAACCAAAATCTTTAAAAGTATTTTCATTTTTCCTCCTATTGGCGAGAAGGCTCGCTACCTTCTGATGGCAGGGTTGAATTCCAGTAGAAATTCCCCGGATTGTTATACCACAAGGTGGTATATGTCAAGCTTAAATCATTAAATGGGAAAAATTATGGCGCTGCCATTCTATCGGGAAAATTTGGGAATGATGATATAAAATTCAGGGTTGATTACCGCAGCCTGAATACGACAGTTGTGCGAAAATGACGGGGCGTGAAGACCGAATTTCTTTTCCGGCGGGCGTAATCCGCCTCAGGAGTGTTAATGCGCCTAAGGCACATAAAATGCATTTTTGAGATGGCTTCTAGTGTTGCGTCTCGCAAGTAATTTACAAAACACGGATTGATTATATCAATCTTCTTTTTCAAAAATAAAGGTGTCAGGTGTCAGGAAGATACAGAGGACAGAGAACAGAAAACAGATGACAGAAGACAAAGAGCGGACTGTTTCTGCTTTCTGTCATCTGACGTCTGTCATCTGTTATCTGACACATGAAACCATAGTCATTACGACTTTTGCAATATATTTGTGGGAAGCAACACTAGTTGGCTGCCAGGAGGTCGTCTTGCTCTTCCAGTCCGGAAATGATTAAAAGCACCTTTTCCTGAGCCTCGTTCATTTCAGACTCGCGCATCAAATCCAGGTGCTCAACCGTTTCCTGTAAGATGGCCGCGGATCTTTTCGGCAGATTTTCAAATACTTTTATCTGGGCTTTACCCTCGATACCTTTGAGCGCCCGGGCGAGGTCCACGGTGCTGACTTCTTTGAGGCATTTTTGAATGGACTGATCGTCGAGCTGCATAATCGTCTGCCCCAGCTTGGAGCTCAAAGGCGTTTCAGCCCGATCCATTTTTATTTTATTGAAAAAAACTTTTAGTCTGTCCTTTTTCTTGTCGCCAAATTCCTCTTCGTACGTTTCATGGCCTTTTTCACCAAATAATGATAGCAACAGCTCTTGAATTATCTGGGGGTTTACACCGTTTTGAATGGCCAGAACACCCTCCATAATGATACAGCGTTCCAGTAGATCCTTGCCGGTATATCTGCCGGAAAGGATATAATATTCCAGAGTGGTTTTTACCAGGTGGGGTTGGACACCTTCAAGGACGAGTTGAAGGCCCTTACGCAAGAGGAACTTGGTGGTTTCTTCAGCTTCCTGCACCAGGGAAAGCAGCCCGTTGCGTTTGGCCTTGTTGGCCATGGAAACAATCTGAGCGACAAAGGCCATGCACTGGCGTTTTTCATCCTCGCTGCATGTTATCCGCTCACCGAATTCCCAATCATACTCCATAAAATCTGCTCCAAAATCAGGGATACGCTTAATTCATCCCTTTATTATAGCACAAATCATGGAAATTCCTACTAAATTTTACAAATTGATTTGGCGAGCTCGGCAAGTTCTCCTGAATTGATCTTATATAATTTTTCGAGACGTTCTATTTGACCGGGTGTCGGTATTCGTATACTGCGTTCCAATTCCACCAATCTTGATGGCGGAATGCCTACCTGCTGGCAAATTTCTTTTAAAGCTAACTTGCTCCCGGATCTTAACTTGATTAATTTCTCTCCAAATTCGCTCATCGCAAAAGCTCCTTAACAACCTAAGAAGGATCCGCAGATTTCGCACCCGCCCGCCTCGCCTTGCGGTCTCGCATGGCGGGCGTGGGATTAACGCAGATTATTTCCATGTTTGCATCACAGCTGAGTATGAATTATTATCTATATCTGTGAAATCAGCGTAATCTGTAGATTTAAATTGTTTTCTAGCCTTGGGTGAGATTGCCCTTAGCATAAATCCAATCAAAGATAAATAGAACCTATCTCAAAAATGCATCAACGCAAGTGCGCTAAAGTTAGAAGTGAGCTAAAGTGACTAAAGTTAAGGAATTCTATCATTTTATTTTAATAATGAATGATGGAGCGCAGCGACACCTTAACTTTGGGCACTTCAAATTTTAGTTCACTTTAGTCACTTATTTAATGCTTTATCCCTAAAAGGTGATCTACTATTGTTGAGATAGATTCTAATCAAATCTGTCATGGCTTGCTGGATTAATTCCCGGCCTCTGTCGATTGCAAAAAATTCATCATTTCTCCCCACCATGACTCATGCGGGCCGGATGGCCAACTATTGTGCCCTGCTTTTGGAAATGTCCAAAGACGTTTGGGTTGCCGCAAGGCATCATATAAACGCCGGGTAAGCAGGTTCGGGATAATTTCATCCTGCCCCGCCATTACGACCGCAACCGGCCCACGATAATTTACCAGGTTCGCCACATTGTCGTAACGGTCTTTTAGCATCCACTTAACCGGAAGAAACCAATATTTGTCCCGGGCGAGGTTGATTAATGAATCCCACGGGGTGATCAATACGACCCCGTCGACGGCCGTATTGCTATTCGCAACGGCGCCACCCACCACGCCGCATCCGAGTGACTCCCCCAGAAGATAGATGGGTCGACCGAATTCCATCGATGCCAGCCGGATCGATTGAACCGCATCCGCTGTGAATTCTTTTTCGCTGGTTTTTCCCGGGCGGGACCCATAAGCGGGATATTCAGCCAATATCACGCGATACCCAAGTCGGTTTAATGCGCTGGCATAGTAAGTGCGATCCAGGGCATTGCCCGCGTTGCCGTGGAATACCAGTATCGTCCCCAGGCTTTTTTGAGATGCACCCGGCGATACGAAACCGCGATACGTTTTTACATTTTGCGGCCAAAGCCGCAAAGCTCTGCTTTCGGCGGCCTGTTCGATTAATTGGGGGTCTGTTTTTTGGGGATAGTAAATAAAATAATCTTGTAAGAAATACATACCGCTCACCACGATCAGATAATAAATCGGAAGGCGTAACATAAGTTTCTTCATATTCCATTTACGGATTGCAGAAATCGATGATCGATTGAACCAAAACCTGGGTTGTGGTGATGATTGATTGCACATCGACATTTTCAACGACTGCATGGGCACCGTCACCGGATGGGCCAAAAATAACCGTTGGGATACCGGCCTGCGCTAAAATCGCCGAATCCAGCCAGCCCCACAGCCCCTCAAATTTAGGGGCTCGATGACATATGGATTCAAAAGCCCGGCTGACGGTTTGCACAATGGGCTGATCAGGAGAAATCTCAAAGGCCGGCCGAAAGAAAAAAACATCAAAGTCCGCCTTGAATCGATCATCCTGCAGCTGGATGTTTTGCAGCAATCCCTGAATTTCTTCAGTGACCAGCTTCCGATCTTCTGCGGGCAGATTTCTTCTTTCCAGCTCAATTTTGCAGTAATCCGGGTAGGTGCTCAATTCAGTACCGCCTTCAATCAGAGAGGCGTGAATGGACGGAGACCCCAGCAATGGATGGGTCTTTTGTTTCAGATGCGTTTTGCCGAGTTCTTCAATCGCTGCCAGGACTTTGCCGGCCTTGACAATCGCATCAACTCCCCGGTGCGGTAAGCTGCCATGGGCGGCGTGCCCGAAAATCTCAATTTTTGTCCAGGCAAACCCCTTATGGGCAATGACGATATCCAGATCCGTCGGCTCGCAGATGATGGCTGCATCCGCGGTGTATTCATCTACGACAGCTTCGGTTCCAATACTGGCATATTCCTCATCTGCAACCAGGGTCAAAATCACATCGCCTTTCAGCTTTATTCCGGCCTCAATGATCGACTGCACGGCCATGATCAAAGCGGCGACGCCGGACTTCATGTCCAGGGCACCCCGGCCGTAAATTTTACCGTCTTTTTCTTCGGCTGCGAACGGATCTATTTCCATGTTATCAGCACTTACGGTATCCGTATGACCATTTAACATAAGAGACGGCCCCCCGCCGGATCCCTTTAAAACCCCGACAACATTGACTCTGTTTTTCTCAATCTCCTGAAAACGAACTTCCAATCCCAAATTATTAAGATAGTCTCTGATATATCGGGCGATGACTGCCTCACCGGTGCCCTTGCTTGAAAGCGATGGATTCACAGAGTCAATTTGGATCAGATCCTGCAAAAGGCTGAGCAGGGCTTCGCGTTTGATCTGAATTTCAGCCATTATTTTTTTACCCGATCATTTGATAGACGGTGGCACTGGATTGACCTGCTTGATTTGAAGCGAGACGGTTTTTTTGCCGTTTTCGGTTTCCTGGGTGCCGACTTCTTTAAAACCATATCTCTGGTGGAACTGCCGGGAGACTTCGTTCTTCGGCCGCAGGTTATATTCGCATGTCATGATTGGGATTTTTCGTTCTGCGGCAAAATGTTCAAGATCCTGATACAGACGGACTGCAATGCCCTTTCGACGCGCTTCAGGTGCAACGACGATTCGGTCGATATACACAAAGGCTTTGTAGTGTTTTTTGAACCAGAGGAAATTAAGGCTGCCGTACGCGGCTTCAGGTTCAAAGGCGATAAAAAACCCTGCTGTTTGCCCCTCGAATTCAGCGACACGGAAATAGACAGCCTGGCTGTGAAGATACTCCAAATCAGGCATTGAAATAGAGCCTACATGCGGCAAATTTGACTGGTTTATCTCTTGCAGGTAACTTAAATCATCTTTACGGACATCTCGAATAATTAAAGAAGTCATTTTATTCAAGCATAATTCTGTTTTATACCGCTTTTCATAATAATGTTCTGAGTCACCGACCACACGCAAAGCGGGTGGCTTGGATTTTTCCGCTATCGGCGGAAAAAAACAAAGGCACGGCAGTGCCTTAATCGGTGCGGGTGTACCCGGGTGCAAAGCACCCGGTTTAAAAACACCCAATTACGGAATTGCGGCATAAGTGGTTGTAGAAAAAAAACGTTTGAATACCGGAACCTTTTTTTGACAACCACTATATGTATTTTTCAAACTCATCAATACTGCAATCAATGAATTTCTGATCCGGGTTTCTTTTTCCGTCAGTTTTTTTTCAAATTGACGGTACATAGAATTTTGCCAGAGCAGGTGGTCGGGCCTGCGATATATGACTAGTGTTGTGTCCCATAAATATATTACAAAAGTCATGCAGTATATTTAAGTCCAGTTGAGTTCTTTAAACAACACAATGTCTATGGTGTCAGGTGTCAGTGTTCAGGTGTCAGATAACAGATGACAGATGACAGACGTCAGATGACAGAAAGCAGAAAAAGTCCGCTCTTTGTCTTCTGTCATCTGTTTTCTGTGCTCTGTCCTCTGTATCTTCCTGACACCTGACACCCGAAACCTACTTATTCCTGACACTTAAAATAAAACGAATTAACATTAATAAACCCACTCCGTATTTTGTAAATTACTTGTGGAACATAACACTAGTCGATACCCTCTAGAGCAACAAATTGTGCGAGCGCAGCCCCCTCACGAATCTTTTTGGCATCGGTGTATTCCGGCGAATAGTAGAATTCTTTGGCTTTTTCAAGATCGGGAAATTCGACAACAACGATCCGCCATTTTTCTTCAGGCCCCTCCAGGGTGACCGTTTCGCCCCCGCGGACGATAAATCGGCCGCCAAATTTTGCGATTATCTCCGGCGTGACTTTGATGTATTCGTTGTATTTGTCCCAATCGGTCACGCTGACTCTGGCGATGATGTATGCAGCCATCTGTCTATTCCTCCTTTATGTACTTTCATGATTTAGCTTTTTGCATAATCGCAATGCCTTAACTTTTACTCCTGCGAAATCACAATAGGTTTGTCCGTCCGGAATGAATCCCAGGCTCCTAAACCATTCTTTTAAATACAGTCATTATCAGGACCAAACTGCCCTAAACAATGCGTCAATATTCCTGCGGCGATCTGCTATGCGCTGTAAGGTTCATCTTCCTCGAGGCGCTTGCCCAATCCAATTACATGATCATCTGCATAGCCGAGGGACTGATAAAACTTAATGACCTCTTTGTTGGCTGCCCGAACCTGGAGATTAATTTTAGGGCAACCTTTCGATCGGATGCGTCGTTCGACCTCTTCCATTATGAGACGGCCATATCCATTCCTGCGATAACCCGGATCTACCGCAAGATAATTAATCCAACCGCGGTGCCCCTCATAGCCGCCCATTACGGTGGCGACAATCTTTTTGTCTAAAATGCCAACCAGAAATAGGTTGCGATCTACTTTAAGCTTGCGTTCAATATCCTTGCGGGGGTTGTTCGACGGCACGACAAGCTGGCATTTAACCCAGAGTGCAATAACCTCCTTAGTGTCTTTTTCTTTAAATTCTCGAATTTGCATTTTGGGACGGATTACACTGGAGGTCAACCGCCAAGCTAAAGCTTCGGCTAAGGTGGGTCGATTTGCTGGCACCGGTTAGAAGCAAAGTTATCTTAACGACGCGATGACCTGATTAACCCGGGAATCGCTGCCGTGGTTAGAATAGTGTCCGGATCCAGCATGGGTGCCGGAAAAATCCATACCCGTTTTGCTTGAGAGTCAGGTTTGCGCGCAACTCAACCTGTCGGGGCAAAATACCCAGAATCATACAGCACCAAACACGGCCGAGATTATCTCACCATTGGTGTCAAGGCCATCGGTGTAAAAAATCTAAATCAATAGCGCTATTTACTCTTACCTATCCTGAACATCTTGGTGCCGCAGGTTGGGCATACGCCTTGAGTTGCGGGTCTGCCATTTTTCATGGTTATTTCCTTGGGCTCCTTCATTTCTCTTTTGGCTTTGCATTTCACACAATAAGCTTCCATCTGTTTGTCTCCTTTAGTTTCTGTTTTGTTAAATCATTTGCGCCGCAGCGGGCGCTGCGAACTCGTGCGTAGGATCCATTATTTTTGAAAATAGACAAATGTTAAAAAAGCGAAGATTGATTATTAGCGGTACCATGAATTTTATACAGAAAATCCTGGATTTAGCAACAATATAAAAGTGAATCACTTATCAATTGGATTAAAGCTTTGGTAAAATCAAGAACAAATTGAGTATGAATAAATGGAATCCAACTATAATCTCCAATAGTTATGATTCTGTATACGCAGAGGTATAATTTTTCGTACACGCAGACGACCGGACATTAATTCAACACGAGTTGTATAGATTCTGTGATGGAAAATTGGTTTATAACTTAGAAAATTTGAAGGGCCTAACGATTTGATTATGCGGAAGTTTTGGGGGCTTGGGGAAAACCATGGCTACAATCAGTGCGTCCCTTCGTTTGCGCATCGTATCAACTTTTTCATTTGGTACTCATTTTGCACTTGATTCTTGCGCCATCAAAGCGACACTTTTCTTTCTGGATGATTGGAGCCGGCAAACAGCCGGGGGGGCTTTTGCGGTTCTTGCGTCCATGAAATTGTAACGATCAATGTCGGAGAATTGTTAGAAGCATTTTTAAGATAGCTTCACAAAAGGAGATCAGCCATGAGGCCTTCCTATTCCGCTTTGGTGGCGGTTCCGGTGGCTTTAGTTATTTATGCAATCACGGCATGGGGGCAACCGCCGCCGGAAACCGTCACCATTACAAAAGAATTTGAATTCAGCGATGCCTCCAAGGTAACCGGCAGCGACTGGCAGACGCCGGTGGCCACATACAACGGTGCTATTTACTATGTATATGTAAACCGGCAATTAAAGACGCTGATTGTCAAGAAATCATCAGACGGTAGTGTATCTAAAAACGTGATCTTTGAGGAGACCGACAGCGACCCCTGGCATAACGGCGCGTCTGTGGGTATTGATCGCAACGGGTATATTCATGTGGCCGGCAACATGAATCACTCCCCGTATAATCATCCCAAAACCGGCAACCCCTACTATGAATATGCCTGGCAATACGTGATCTCCGATAAACCGGAAGATATCTCTTCCTTTAAATTTGTCGGTGATGATGAATCCCGGACGATCCCGGGGACCTGGATCACATATCCCTCATTTGCCCGGGATTCAAACGGAGTGCTTTTTATAACCTTTCGTCACCGGGTTAAATTCGACACCGGGTGGTCTCCCGGAATCATGGCCGCCGCAATTGCCAGGTATGATGCCGACGCCAAAATCTGGGTGATGTTAGGTGACACGGAATACGCTCATGGGGTTAAAACCTTCTTCTGGAACGATTCCGGAGCCGATGGCACCGCCTATCAACCCTATCGACCGCGTATCTTCTTTGACAGCGATAACCGCATGCACGTTACCTGGGTGGTGGATGACGGCAATGGTTCTTCAGGCTATCACACCCATGTGCTTTATGCGTATTCGGATGACGGCGGGGACACGTTTAAGCGCGCGGATGGTTCTCTCTACGAAACCCTGCCGATTACCCTCGAACGCGGTGATGTAGTTGTGGGGCCTGACTGGTGCGGCAGCGACGGCAGCCTGTGGTACACCAGCTACGTTGGGGTTACTGCAGACGGGCATCCGGCAGTATCCTTTGCTGATAACAGTAACGATACAGCCTGGTGGTCTCTGTGGCGCCCCGGGATCGGCTGGTCGGCGCCCGTAAAACTGCCCTTTGAATACATTCCGGCCAGGATCCTGACAGACGCAAACGGCATCATTACTGCCGTTGACGGCCACAATAAGCTGCACCGCAGCTTTAACAACGGCATAAGCTGGCTGCCCTATCATGTTGAGACCCTTGGCATCCATTCCACCAACTTTGACTATACGTACCTGTTGGATACCGGGAATCTACGGTTTCAAACCTATTCAACAACCACCGGTAAGGTTAAAGTCTGGACAGTTGAATTTGCAGGGAATAGCTCGCCGGACGCAGAAACATCGGAGACTTCTCAAAAGATAAGTGCCAAACATAAAGCAATGCAGGAATGAACTGGCCAAGAAAGCGCTGCAGGCATTTAGAAGCTATCTCAAAAATGCATCTAACGCCCAATAGCTTCGTTGTGAGCCTCCTTAAAATGCTCACATACTAACATGTATGCTGCGCTTTTTCGTCGGCCCACGCCTTGCTCTTGGGCGTGATCTGCTATTTTTGAGATAGCTTCTAGAAGCTTTGCGACTTTCAGGAATCAGCCGTTCTCTTCTTAAGATATTCCTCGCCGTAATCAATCTTTAATTCCAGCCACATCGTCAGGTGGTCCGACATCTGCCGCCGCCGCCAGTGGTTGCGGTAGTAGGCCCGACGCTGTTTTTCGGTGCGAACGTTGCCCTTGGTATCATACACAAAAGGGTTGCTGGAATCATCTTCTGCCTTGCCCCCCATCATGGCCGGAATATAGGCTTCATAGTCTTCAATTCTGTAAATCAGATTAAAATAGTCAAAAACACCGCCGCGGCCGGTAGGGGCCAGATGGTTTTGCCGCACCTTCAGTGCGATTTGATCATAAAAGCGCGGTTTTTTGCCGACATTGGAAGGGGGTATGTTTCGCAAGGCTTGCGGTATTTGAAAACCGTTTTGGGTAATGGCGTTAAAAGCCGCATTAGCCGGATCGGCAGAAAAAATATTAAAATCACCGAGCAGAATTAAGTTTTGGCTCCATGCGGCTTCGTCTTCGGACCGATCTTTGAGAAATTTGGCCAGGGCTTCAATTTCGGCCACGCGGGTTGGATGCTCCTCTACGCCTTCACCCCAGATAATGTGAACGGTGGACAGCATAAAGCGGAACCAGCCGGCCTCAAAGCTGACAATGTTGGGCGTGCGTGCCAGCTGATTGGCGGGTGCAATGGTTTTGCCTTTTTTGTCTTGGATCGGCGGAATGACGATTTCACCGGCCACTCCGCTGAAGCGGATTTTGCGGCGGTCAAATAAAAAGGCCAGGCGCTCCTGGTTGCCGGCAGAGCCTTCGGTTACATCGCTGACCACAAATTTCCAGGTGCGCCCCAGCCGGGCCTGCAGCTTATTCAAGGCCCCCAGGTGGGCACCGACTTCCTGAATGGCAATCAGGTCAAAGTGCGAAATGATCTCGGCGATATACCAGTAGGATTCTGCCGTGCGCTTGTCATTTTGGCCGCCTTCGAATTCTTTTAGATTCCAGGTAGCCAGCAGCAGGGTGTCAGTGGCATTTTTGTTGGGCACACTGCGTTGAGGTCCGTCCGGATGATTTCGCAACGAGTTGCGCAGCGCTTCCAGACGACCGGCGACTCTGGCGGTGTCTTTTCCCAACCTGTCAAGTTTGTAAAACAAAGGCATCGGCATTCTCCAGCCGAGAAGAAGAAGTGAAGTCGTATAGCTTCAAGAAGATATCTATATATCAATATAAGAAGAAAGCTAATGTTGCTATCTTGCATGTCAATCTAAAATCTTCTGGAGAGAAGAATTTTATTTTTCTTAAGAAAGAAAAAGCTAAGTGGAACCATTTCTTTGCTCTTGTAACGAATTGTCGCTTTCCGGTATGTGTCCTGTGGGACCATGGCTTGCCTGTCCGCCATAGCTTAAGCGACGGTGGGTCTTTTTCCGTCATGAGCCCAAGCAAAACAAGACGCAGAAAAAACTAATTCCCGCTCGACATGTAAAACGAATTCTGGTACAACAGAATAAACTAATAATTGCACGACTCGATAAACGAAAGAGAGCACAAACAACATGGTAAGCCCATCGGAAAAATTAGCCGCATCCCTGGATGTCCTGCGGAAGCTACAGGATCTAGATGTAGTCGCTATTCGAACAGGAGACCTGACCCGCACCCACCGGGAGCGCCTCCTCGCGAACGGCTTCCTGCTGGAAGTCATGAAGGGTTGGTACATACCGTCCCGGCCGGACGAGGCGACTGGTGACAGCACAGCGTGGTATGCTTCTTTCTGGGACTTTTGCGTCGCATACCTTCGCGAGCGTTTTGGAGAAGACTGGTGCCTCTCGCCGGAGCAGTCGCTGTCATTGCATGCCGGCAACCGGACAGTCCCGCGCCAGCTCCTTGTACGCTCTCCAAAAGCGCATAACAACATCACGGCGTTACCACATGACACATCGCTGCTCGACGCCCGCGCCTCCTTGCCGGCAACCGGGGAGATTGAAGAAAAAGAAGGCATGCGTCTTTTCTCTAAGGCGTCTGCTCTGATCACATGCTCCGCGCAGTTTTTCACGAAGAATCCGACCGATGCCCGTGCCGTACTTTTGACGGTTCGTGACGCCTCCGAGGTTCTTGACCGGCTTCTGGAGGGCGGACACAGCAAGATTGCAGGTCGCATTGCCGGTGCGTTCCGCAATATCGGCCGCCACCGTATCGCCGACGACATCGTGAAGACGATGCGCGCCGCCGGCTATGACGTACGGGAAAACGATCCGTTCGAAGCAAAGTCACCTCTCATTTTTCCCGGACGGGAAATTTCGCCTTACGTCAATCGCATCCGCCTGATGTGGCAAGAGATGTGCGGACTGGTGATCGAACGATTTCCAAAAGAGCCGGAGCGACTGAAAGACATCGACGCCTATATGGAGCGCGTCGAGGAAATCTATGTCAAAGACGCTTATCACTCACTATCGATCGAAGGCTATCGCGTCAGCCCTGAACTCATTGAACGGGTCCGAAACGGCGCGTGGAACCCAGATGACAATGAGGACGATCGTGAACAGCGTAGCGCTCTTGCTGCGCGCGGATACTGGCAGGCCTATCAAAGTGTAAAAGAAAGTGTCCTCCGGGTCCTGCAAGGCGCAAACTCGGGTACCGTCGCCGAGGAAGACCACAGCACTTGGTATCGGGAAATGTTCGCACCGGGTGTGATTGCTGGCTTATTGAAGCCCGCCGACCTTGCGGGTTACCGCAATGGTCCAGTTTACATTCGCAGTTCCATGCATGTCCCGCCAAGCCGTGAGGCAGTCCCTGATGCTATATTGGCATTCTTCGATTTGCTGAGCGAAGAAACGGAAGTCTCGGTTAGAATCGTGCTCGGACATTTCATATTCGTTTTTATCCATCCTTATATAGACGGCAATGGCCGCATGGGAAGGTTTTTGATGAATTTGATGCTGGCGGCCGGAGGCTATCCGTGGACGGTAATTCCCGTAGAAGAACGGAATACCTATATGGCTGCCCTGGAAGAAGCGAGTGTACAGCAGAATATCGGTCCCTTTGCCGAATTCATCGCTGACCTCGTCGAGAAAGGACTCCAAGGCGAGTCCCCACTCAAGGTGCCCGGCGAAGCCTAGTTCACGAATAACTGTGCGAGAAATCCGAGTTGTTTTTTAGCTTTCGTATTACCTGAATTTTGCACGAGTCGGAGGCTTTCATATTCTCATTAATTTTCATGAAAGATTCAGGTATTAAATGACCTGTCACCCACCGCGATGTTTTGCGTCCACTCCTCTTAGCCTGTAATTCGTTCCGCTTTTTCCACTGTCAGCGTCAATGCACCCCAGTCTTCTTCAACTTTGCCGGTCAACAGATAAGGCCGCTGGCGATCGATGATGTGGCAAAACCGGCGGTAGGCTTGCGGGAAAAAGGTGGTCTCCACGATACCGGTTTCATCTTCAAAGGTTAAAAACTCCATAGGGTCGCCTTTTTTGGTGGAAACCACCTTGCCGGTGATCAGCCAGCCGGCCAGGCGTACCTGCCGGCCGATAAAACGCGGCAGGTCCACGGCCTTGACGGTGCGACGCTTTTGCAACTTTTCGGCAAACAGCTCCATGGGGTGACGGTCGCACAGAAAACCCAGCACGGAAAATTCGCGCCGCAGCCGCTCGCGCTCATTTCCGGCAGGCAGCGGCGGCCGGCAATGGCCGGCAGTGTCGCTGCGGTCAAACAGGGATTGTGCGGCCGTCTTGGGCCGTTTTGATTTCAACCAGCAGGCCAGTTCCCACAGCAGCGATACACGGTTGCCGCCGGGGTTCAGCGCATCCAGGGCCCCGCAGTTGATCAAAGAGCGCGCTTCGTCTTCAGCGGGGCGCACGCGTTCCAGAAAATCCCGCAGGCTGCTGTAGGGCTGCCGCCGGCGCTGCGTAACGATGCGCTCCCGGGTGTCGGCCCCCAGCCCTTTGATAGACAGCAGTCCCACCCGGACGGTTTGGCCCTGACCGGTCCAGCGAATGTCGCTGAGGTTGATGTCGGGCGGCAGCACCGTCAGGCCTATGCGCCGGGCTTCAGAGACATAGGCGAAGGTGCCGTAAAAGCCGCCCTGGTTGCTGATCACCGCGGCGATAAATTCGGCCGGGTAATGGACCTTGAGGTAAGCGGCCTGAAAGGATACCCGGGCATAAGAGGCGCTGTGGGGCTTGCAAAAGGAATAGCCGTTAAAGCTCATCATCATATCCCAGATTTCGGCGACCTTGCCGTCAGGCACGCCGCGCTGTCTGGCGCCGCTGTAAAACCGCTGCTGAAAGTCCCGCAGCTGGTATTCGCGATCCTTTTTGGTCAGAACTTTGCGCAGGGTATCGGCTTCGGCATGGGAAAAACCGGCGATAACCACGGCAGCGCGCGAGACGTCTTCCTGATAGACCATGATGCCGAAGGTTTCATCCAGCACTTCGGCCAAAAAGGGATGAATCGGGTCCCAGGGGCCGCCGTGCAGGCGGCGGAGGTATTCCTGGATAAATTCATTAGCGGCCGGGCGGATAATGCTGCTGTGGATGACCAGATGCTCAAAATCCCCCACCCTGGACTTTTGCTGCAGCAGCCGCATGGCCGGGCTTTCGATGTAGAAGCAGCCCATGGTGCGGCCCTGGGCCAGGGCCTCCTGGGTGGCAAAATCGTCTTCCGGTTCCCAGTGCAGCTCGTTAAAGGTGATGCCGTTGTCGCCCAGATTGGCCAGGGCGTCGCGGATGACCCCCAGGCTGCGGTTGCCCAGTAAGTCAATTTTGACCAACCCGGCATCCTCGGTGGCATCTTTTTCCCATTGGATAATCGGAACCCCCTTGGGAGCGCGCTCAACAGGCACGTACTCTTCAATGGGCCGCGGGGTAATGACCACACCGCCGGGATGTACGGACATATAACGTGGCGTGCCGATGAGCCGCTGGGCAAATTGTAAAATATCGGGCCAGGGCGGAGGAAACTCCAGCTCTTTAGACTCGGGGCGGCGTTTCAGTTCAGTCAAAAATTCGGGATTGGATTCTTTCACGCGCCAGAAATGCGGCAATCGTTTGGACACCTGTCCGATCTCTGCATCGGTCATGCCGAAGACCTTGGCCACCTCCCGTACCGCCATACGCGGCTGAAACAGCACGTGGCTGGAGACCATGGCGGCATGGCCCGCGTACTGGGCCAGGACCGAATCCAGTACGTCATCGCGTTCGTCCCAGGCAAAATCCACGTCGATGTCCGGCGAATCTTTGCGGCCCGGATTTAAAAACCGTTCGAAATACAGGTTGTGTTTCAACGGACAGACATTGGTGATGCCCAGGCAATAGGCCACCAGTGAGGCGGCTCCCGAGCCGCGCCCGCAGGTGCGCGGACTGCGTTGGATAATATCGCGAACGATTAAAAAGTAGGCGGCAAACCCCATGCCCGTGATAATGCGCAACTCGTGTTCCAGCCGTTCCACCACCGCCTCGGAAAGTTCATCACCGTAACGGCGTCGTGCGCCGGCATAGGCGTCCTGCCGCAGATATTGTGCTGGATTGCGGTCGTTTTCGCCCAGTAGCGGCGGCATGACGATACCAAACTGCGGGCCGGTAAACGTCAAGCGTTCGGCAATTTGGTAAGTGGCGCTGACCGCCTGCGGACAGATGGCAAAGCGCTGTACATATTCTTCGGGAGTTGCCAGCCACGCGTCCGCCGGAGCGACCTCAGCGTCCGCCAGACGCGAAAGGGAAGTGTTGCGCTCGATGGCCCGCAACATGCGGTGGACCGGCATGTCGTCAGGATGCAAAAAGAAACTGCCCGGTGTGGCCACCACCGGCAGTCCCAGGCGATTGGCCGTGCGGCGCAAGCGGTGAGTGGCGGGAAGAGGCCGGCGCGGCATGGCTGCGGCGACCGAAACGCCGGCAGCATGCCAGGCGCCTAACAGGTCGGCGCTCTGAGTAAGGATCTCCAATCCGTTTGCATGGAAAGTTACAGCGGCCTCCAGATCAAAATCTTCGTTCATGTGGCGGCGGGTGAGCAGGCGACAGAGGTTGCGGTAGCCGGTATCGGAAGCCACCAGGCAGACGGCACGCTGCTTGCGCTTGGGGTCGGTAACCTCCGCCCCCACAATGGGCGTGAGTCCTTCGCGTCGACAGCTGGTTAAGAAAGGCCACAGGCCGCAAAGATTGTCGGTGTCGGTCAGCGCCAGATGGGTATAGCCCAGGCGTCGAGCAGTCCGGCAGACCTGCTTGACCGGGGCTGTGCCCCACATGAAAGAATAGTTTGATCGTACGGTTAAAGGGATCATGTCGCTTTGCTCCGTTGGAGGATCGTTCCGATGGCGGAACTAGAGGAGCACTCCGCGCCTCCGACACGCTCCGTTTAAGGAGCGCTTCGCTTGAGGTAAATGAACACTTCTTGCCTGCAACCTCAAGGCCGCAAGGCCGCTCCTCAAGCCTCGCGGAAGCGAGGCGATCCTCAAAGCCCGAAGGGTTGCTCCTTAAACGCAGCGCTCTCTTTACGCTGCCAGCGTGCGGCCTAACCGCAGCGCCTCATTGCCGAAGCGGTGGCGGATGGAGTCGATGGCAGTGATCAGGCCGGAGCGGTTGTCATTGGCTTTTTGATCGGCGGCAAACAGTTCCAGCTGAGCCGGCGGAAAGATCAGACGGTCACAGATCAGACGCATATGCCGGATGCGTACCCGTCGGACCCAGGCCAGCTGGAGGGTGCGTCGGGCCAGCTCAAAAAGGGTGAGGTCATTGGCGGTGGCCGGCCTGGCAGCCACCTGGCGGGCGCGGCGCATGCCGTCGGAATAGTCAAGGATAATGGCAATGCGGCGCGCAGCCCGCCGGCGCCGGCGCAGCTGGCTGCCGACCTGCTCGACCAGGCCGTAGACAACGCCTTCCAGGGTGTGCACGTTGTTGGTGTCATTGCCGAATTCGTGGTCTGCGATCACCTTCGGCGGTTTTTGGCCGACCGGCAAAACCGGAGACGGATCGATGCCGCGCACCGCCTCGTAAAGTGACAGGGCGCGGGTTGCAAAAGGGATCTCCAGCTGCTCCAGACTCAACGCGGAGACCTGGAATGCATGGGTCAGGTTAAATTCCCGCAATCGCAGCTGGTCATTGTGCTCGATGCCCGGGACC
>PVMK01124330.1_pt1 | contig 26447 bp, 26 predicted proteins | sample 1853481 | NCBI WGS metagenome assembly PVMK01 (sample SAMN08533507, study PRJNA380276) | Marine sediment metagenome, whole genome shotgun sequencing project.
CATCAAATGGAAAAACACCTTGAAGGCATCCGTATCGCACTTCCCGGCTTCAGCGAAATTCACGACCTTCGGCGCATCGGTGAACAGCAGCCCGAACATGCCGCCCACACAGGTGGTCAGCATCGGCACTGCAGCAGCATCCGCAGCCTGTTGTATTCCGTGCGTCAATCGCTCGGTGCGGGAAGTGAGATCTTCGAAAAACCCCTGTTCGGAGATCAGTTCCAGGTTGGCAAGCCCCCGCGGCCATCGCTACCGGGTTGCCGGACAGTGTGCCGGCCTGGTAAACAGGGCCGATGGGCGCAACCAACTCCATGTATTCCTGCTTACCGCCAAAAGCGCCTACCGGCATGCCACCCCCGATGACTTTACCAAACGTGGACAGGTCCGGCGTCACACCATAAAGGCCCTGAGCACCCTGCAGAGCCACCCGGAAGCCGGTCATCACCTCGTCGAAAATCAACAGGCAACCGTGCTCATCACACAGTGCGCGCAAACCCGGCAAAAAACCTTCCAGTGGCGGAATGCAGTTCATATTGCCTGCAACGGGCTCAACAATGATGGCGGCAATCTCGCTGCCAGCCGACGCGAGACATTCGCTCACCGCGTCCAGGTCGTTGTAGGGAAGAGTCACTGTAAGGTCTGCGGTTGCCTTGGGCACACCGGGTGAATTCGGCACACCCAATGTCAGGGCTCCACTGCCCGCTTTAACCAGGAAACTGTCCGCATGCCCATGGTAGCAGCCCTCGAATTTGACTATCTTGTCTCGTTTCGTAGCAGCCCTGGCCACGCGGATCGCACTCATGGTGGCCTCTGTTCCGGAATTGACCATGCGCACCATGTCCATGGCCGGTACGAGTTCGCACAGTTTTTCGGCCATATCGACTTCTGCCGGACAGGGTGCGCCGAAACTCAGACCCCGGGCCGCAGCCTCCTGCACGGCAGAAATGATTTTCGGATGAGCATGGCCGGTGATCATCGGACCCCAGGAGCCCACATAATCGATATATGCCCTGCCCTCTACGTCATACAGACAGGCGCCTTCGGCTCGTTCAAAAAACACCGGGTCGCCGCCAACGCCATTGAACGCGCGGACCGGTGAGTTCACACCGCCGGGAATGTGGCGCCGTGCACGGGAAAGCAATTCCTGATTCCTGTTCATTTTTTTGATACTCACTTGATCTTTCGGTTCGTGACCTTTTTGTGAGGCCGATTCGTGACCCGCATTTTAACCTGTAAATTGCACCGGTATCCCGGATACTGGTGGAATTTGCGGTTAAATGTTTATTGTGTCAGGGAGGCATGGCAAACTACGCTTCATTTTTTTGAACAAGGGCATGATCAAGTGAGCGACGAGAGTTTCAAAGTCTGGATGTGCATCATCTGCGGCTGGATTTACGACGAGGCAATAGGAGCACCCGAAGAAGGCCTGGAGCCCGGTACGCGTTGGGACGATGTCCCTGAATTCTGGGTCTGCCCGGATTGTGGCGCCGGAAAAGAAGACTTCGAAATGATCGAGGTGTAAGCTTATCGAAGTCTTTCTTGTCAACGACATGGCAGCGAAATGAATGATCGAGGCGGAATCAGACGTTCACGAAGCAATGCAATGATCGGTGGAGTCTGTGCCGGCATTGCAGAGCATTTTGGCTGGTCCGTCACCGGCACCCGTGTCGCTTACGTCTTACTGTCGATTATTTCCGCCGCATTCCCCGGAATCCTGGTCTACCTGATTCTCTGGTTAGTACTTCCGTCCGCGTAAAACTCATCGGGATACTGAGGTAACATCTGGGCTAGCAGTCTGGAAACAAAATACCCGTTTCCATACCCCCATCGGCAGACAATTCCAGCCAGCGACAGGACGGCCCCGCCGGGTCGAGCGAGAAACATTCTGTCCCCGGCAGACTATTGGCGACTGATGATGGAGCACCCAGCAGGGTGCAACCTTTTCTTTGCATGCGAAAATCATGGTGCACGTGACCCCAGGTAATACAGCGCACACCAGGGGCCCGATCGATTATTTCGAAAAACTGCTGCGGGGACTCCAGCCGGTAACGGTCTATCCACGACGCGCCAACCGGCACTGGTTGATGATGAAGAGCCACCAGGCTGTGTAGTCTGTCGTCACCATGCAACGCAAGCTGCAGCGACTCCAGTCTGCGTGGGCTCAATGACCCGGCTACCTGCCCGGACACGGTGGAATCGAGCAGGATCAGCTGCCAACCTTCCACCTCCATTACGTAGGGCCCATCCCAGGGTCCGGCCGGGAAATACTGACTCATCAGCTCCACATCGTCGTGGTTACCGGGCAATGCCATGATCTGTGCGCCGGTCTGCGACAGCAGGCCCGATGTCCGTTCATACGATTCCCTGCTTCCATCTTCACTCACATCACCGGTGACCATGACCAGCCGGGGCTTCCATTTCCTGACCGCACATACGATGCCGGCAAGGTTTTTATCAGCGCTCTGTCCCCGATAAAGGGCATGGGGGTCAGCCGAGACATGACAGTCGCTGATCTGAATGATACGAATACTGTTTTGCTGCATTGAGTTCACTGGATTTTGATGTTTTGGCGACTCTGCCATCACTTTGCCACAATTGACGCATGGCGGTGTCATGCCGGTGGAAAACAATACATTTGACAGGAGCCCTGATCAGAGCAGGCCTCTTATTTAACGGGCCCGGAGAAACCTGAATGAGAATTTTTGTGCCATTAACTGACGACATGCTGGATCAGCTCGGAAAAGACGATCAGTTGGTGCCCTATCAAACCGGGCTCTCGCTGCTCAGCCAGTGCTGCCCGGACAAGCCTGAACAGAGGCTCATTCCAGATGAAGCTCCAGCAGGGCCCCGGTTTTCACACCCAATTCTGCAGCCTTGCCCGCATTGAGCTCCAGCACGTATTTCGCCGGCCCCGTACTGGGATAACCGGGGCATCTGCTGGTACGGCAGGGACGGGCATTTTCGGCCACGTTGACCAGTTCCAGCTTGCTGTTGAAGTAGAAAATATCCAGCGGGATGCGCGTGTTCTTCATCCAGAAACTTCGCCTGGATTCACCCGGAAAATAAACAGCATGCCATGGTCCTGCGGCATGCTATCGCGGAACATAAGGCCCAGGGCCTGCTTTTCCTGCGTCTCGGCCAATTCGACGAGGAATCGCTGACCTTTCAGTTTCACATACGGACCCTCGGCTATACACGAACTGCACAGGAGGATGGTAGCTATCAGGAAGATTTGGCGCATGACCAAATTCTGGCTGCAGCAAGATTTTTTTGCAACGTGTTTGGAGGTCGCTAAAACCCTTCAGCCTGCAATTTTGCACCGTAAGTGGCTGCAATAAGCATTCGCATCTCCTATTCTTAGGCATCACAACAAGGAGAGTGACTATGCAGACTTATGTAGTATTTCGACGAGGCGCCTGGAAAACGAGTGAAGAGCTTGACAAGGCAGCGGCCCTTTCAACGCAGGTGGGTGATGAAGAAATGTCGGACCAGGTGCGCTGGATTCGTTCTTATGTGCTGAGCGAGGAAGACGGAACACTGGGCACCGTCTGCATATACCAGGCCGTGGATGAAGATGCCATCATGGAGCATGCGCAGAGAGCGGAGCTGCCGGCGGACGAAGTTATCCCGGTGGCGGATACCGTGATAGTCCGCGACGATCCATGATGGACTGACAGCGGGATCAGCTTTCTTCGTGCTCTGCAAGCCGGACAGCTTCCACTCCGGGTGCGTCCACCTCCAGCGCCAGCATCACCTCGCCGAATTGCTCGGGCCGGATCTCACCCATCAGGTTGACAATAACGGCTTCTGACTCACCGTCCGAAGTGAGTACGGTCATCCCGGTGATGCGGCCGTTGATAGTGCGCAATAGCATGTGGGTTTCTTCGTTTTCTTCCCGTACCAGCAACACCGGCTCCCAGCCATCCGCCTGCAGGTGCTGGCTCATGTCGTGGACGCGAGAGGCGACCCGGCCCGCATCGCCATCGATTTCATAGACCCGCACCCGCACGCCGTCCAGGCTTCGCAACAGCTCTCGAACTTCCGGCTCTTCGTCGACATACATCGCTGCAAAATGGAGCAGAGTCGGCCCGATGGAAAGGTTCACAACCCGGTTGGTGTCGCGCATTCCCAGAGACTCCAGGTCGGCAAAACCATCACTGCTTTTGGGCGCGGTGATTCCACAGGCGCTTAGCCACAAAACAGAAAGCCCGGCGACCAGCAATAGTAATCGCTGCAGCACGATACTGTCAGTACCGCGCTCAGCCTTCCGCTTCATCATCATTGTTGTTGCCCAGATCGATGTCGAAATTTTCCATGACCTTACCCAGTTCTGCCGGATTGATACTGCCAATCACGTTGACGAAAACGGCCTCGTTTTCTTCGATAGCCATCACCGTGATCCCTTCTACCTTGTCATTGTCGATCTTCATGAAAATCCGGACCTGTTCGTCAGCCGAATTGACCGTGACAACAGATTCCCAGCCGAGGTTGCTGAGCTGTGACGAGACATCCTTGACATAGTCCACTGCGCCGTCGGCCATCTGGCTGGTTTCAAACACGCTGACGCGGACCCCATTCAATCGCTTGAATAATTCCGCCGCCTCCGGATCCTGACTGGCGCTGAGTGCGCCCACCAATCCAAGCAAGGACTCACCCACTGCAATCTGCACAGTCGGTTCTCCAAAGATGGCGTTGAGCTCACCAAAATCCACGTAGCCGGGGAAGTCTTTGAGTGCGTCTTCCTGGGCCATTACGGGCAATGCCAACATGGCCGCCAGGCTCATCAATAACAATTTAAATTTCATGAGTTTTCCTCCTCTCGGGATTGTTTGGTATACGGGAAATGCTTTGATATGTTGTCCGTGACGCCGTGGCGCAGCTCCGCACCCAGCACATTCTGCAAGTAGTCCCCTGTGCGGAAACCCACTTTATCTATGTAGCTGAAAGCAATCGTGATGTCCTGCCGGGCCTTTTCTACATCAGCGGCGGACGGCTGTCGGGGCTGCATCAAAATGACAGCAATTGCGATCAGCGGCATGCAGGCCATCGCCGTGGCCATGACCCAGCGGCGCTGGCGCAACAACGGTTTCTGAGCGCGTGGGATCTGCCGCAGTTTTTTCCTCAGGCTTGCCGGCGCACTCTCCACACCCAGGTGGTCCATACCGCGCTGTAAATCGTAGGCCTCGATAATTGCCTTTGCCAGTTCATGGTCCTTGCTGGCAGCCAGCTTGAGAGCCTCGGTGGAGGCTTCATCCAGCTCACCGTTCAGCAAGGCATTCACCCGCGACTCCCATGCGGGTAGCTGGCTGCTCAAATCCTTGCGCTCATCATGTGTCATGGTCGTACCTCCGCCAACTGCTCACGCAGCTGCTTTCTCGCCCGGTGCAGGTAGACTTTTACCTGCGACAGGCTCAGTTCCAGCACAACGGCAACTTCATCGTAGCTGTGCTGATGTATGTCTCTGAGAATCACCAGTGAACGGTAAGGCTCCTTCAGCCCACCGACGGACCGCTTCAGCCACTGGCCGATTTCATGCTGCTCCGCACCCTGCAAGGGGCCCGGTGATTCATCTCTGTGACGCCAATCTTCCAGTTGTTCCGTCGGGTGCCGGCGTCGCAGCCGGTCGAGACAACCGTTTCGTGTCACCTTCATCAACCAGGGCCTGACCTTGTCGGGATCGATTGAGTCCTGGTGGCGCCACAGCTTCACAAAAGCCTCCTGGCAGGCGTCCTCGGCTTCCGACGGGTCCTTCAACAGGTATCGCGCCAGGGTCCACGCCTGATTCTGGTATTCCTTCACCCATTGACGATAGCGTCTACTCATCTCACCAGACTATACGCAGTAGCAAGAAAATAGTTACATTGTAGGAGGCCGCCATGCGGCCGAAAAAGGCTAATATTCAACCGTGGATACCTATAAAGATTTACTGCTGTCCCTGAAACAGGCCCTGCTCAAAGCGCAGGAAACCGGCGACCAGGCCGAGCAAACTGTTGAACTGGACCAAACCCGCGTGGGCAGGTTGTCGCGTATGGACGCCATGCAGGCGCAGGCGATGTCGAAAGAGACCGGACGGCGGCGGCGGCAAAAACTGCTGCAAATTGACGTTGCGCTAAAGCGCATCGAAGAAAACGACTTCGGTTACTGCCAGGAATGCGGAGAGGACATTGCCCCCGCACGCCTGGAAGCCGATCCCACAGTGCTGCTGTGCATCAGTTGCGCCTCAGCGAGGGAATTGTAGCGGCGACCACGACTCGCTGCTAGCAGCCTGTCGGACTTGACCGATCGTAGCGAGGGAAAGCCGATTTGAGTCAGATTTTTCGGTCTTTTGAGGCGAATAGCACCGCTATTTAACGAAAAAGAGCGGGAAATCTGGCCAAACTCGGCTTTTACGCAGTAGATCATGTTAAGTCCGACAGGCTGCTGGTTGCCCCGGTAGGTCTGTAGCTCTTTCAGCAGCCAGTCCTGGCTCCGCATGGGTTCCTCGCCCGGACAATCCACTTGGTAGTACTTTCCGCTCATCATACTTTTGGTCGCGGAATACTCGATGAATGCCTCGGTGCTGGAAATTTTTTTTCTGAAGTGGTTGTACTTGCGCCGCACGTGGTTCGCTCCGTCCTCCCCGTTGTAGGACTTGCCGTTACGCACCATCTGGCAGCCACTTTCCTGCAGATAGCTGATCAAGTGCTCTACTTCCGCCTCCTGCTCCACGGGCACATCAGCCCAGGCGCCAGATGAAAGGCACAATAAGTGCATGAAAAGCAGGATTCTGATGATTTGCATGTTTCTAACTTCCAAACAATTCTTTGAGTTTTTCCAAATGCACACGGGCCCGCAACCAGCAAAGGGCCTTTCGTATAGGACACGGCGGCACGCTGGTTCTCATTTAATTGAATGCTGGAGGTGGTCATGAAGCAGGGAATTCTACCGGAAGCTTGCGGCGGAAGATGAACTGAATTTTCGATTATCCTTGAAATGAATCAGCCCCATCCCCATCTGCCACGACAGGCTGTACGAAAGGCTTGAAGCCGCTACAGACATGATAATGTATCGGATCGGACTCAATGTTCCGTTCTATTAATCAATTTGCTCAGATAAATTAGGAGATTCTGAAATGAAACTTCGTCCTTTACATGATCGCGTGATCGTAAAACGCGTCGAGGAAGAAAAGCTGTCCGCCGGGGGTATCGTCATTCCTGACAATGCAGCAGAAAAACCCATTCGTGGCGAGATCCTGGCTGTGGGTAACGGCAAGGTACTCGACAATGGTGAACAGCGTGGGCTGGATGTGAAAGTCGGCGACACCGTGCTGTTTGGCAAGTATTCAGGTACAGAGGTCAAGGTGGATGGCGAGGAACTGCTCGTTATGCGCGAAGATGACATCATGGCCATCATCGAAGGCTGAACAGCCTTCGTATCAAGAATTTTGAGGATTAAATAATGAGTGCAAAAGATGTACGATTTGGTGAAGACGCTCGCGGCAAGATGATGAAGGGCGTTAACATCCTGGCCGATGCGGTCAAGATAACGTTAGGCCCCAAGGGCCGCAACGTGGTGCTGGACAAGGCTTTCGGTGCGCCAACCGTGACCAAGGACGGCGTTTCCGTCGCCAAGGAAATCGAGCTGGACAACAAGTTCGAGAACATGGGCGCACAGATGGTCAAGGAAGTCGCTTCCAAGACTTCAGACGTTGCCGGTGACGGCACCACTACCGCTACCGTACTGGCCCAGTCCATGCTGAGTGAAGGCATGAAAGCTGTTGCCGCCGGCATGAACCCGATGGATCTGAAACGCGGTGTAGACAAGGCTGTACTTGTAGCCGTCGAATCGCTGAAAGAACAGTCCACACCCTGCACCGACAGCAGCGCCATCGCGCAGGTCGGTTCCATCTCCGCCAACGCTGACCCCGAGATCGGTGATATCATCGCCTCGGCGATGGATGAGGTCGGCAAGGAAGGCGTGATCACGGTTGAAGACGCTTCCGGCCTTGCCAATGAACTGGACGTGGTTGAAGGCATGCAGTTCGACCGCGGTTACCTGTCGCCTTACTTCATCAACAACCAACAGACCATGGGCGTCGACCTGGAAGAGCCCTATATCCTGCTGCACGACAAGAAGATCAGCAATGTGCGCGATCTGCTGCCGGTGCTGGAGGGTGTCGCCAAGTCCGGCCGGTCTCTGCTGATTGTCGCTGAAGACATTGAAGGTGAAGCCCTGGCAACCCTGGTGGTCAATACCATCCGTGGTATCGTCAAGGTAGCAGCTGTAAAGGCCCCTGGTTTCGGCGACCGCCGCAAGGCCATGTTGGAAGACATCGCCGTCCTGACCGGTGCCACCGTCATTTCAGAAGAAGTCGGCCTGAGCCTCGAGAAGGCTACGCTGGAAGAGTTGGGTTCCGCCAAGAAGGTCAACATCACCAAGGAAAACACCACCCTCATCGATGGTGCCGGTGACCACGGCGCGATCGAAAGCCGTGTTGGCCAGATCCGTGCCCAGATCGAAGAGTCCACTTCAGACTACGATCGTGAAAAGCTGCAGGAACGCGTGGCCAAGCTGGCCGGCGGTGTGGCCGTGATCAAGGTCGGTGCAGCCACCGAGGTGGAAATGAAAGAGAAGAAAGCCCGTGTTGAGGACGCGCTGCACGCGACCCGCGCCGCCGTCGAGGAAGGCGTGGTACCGGGTGGTGGTGTTGCACTGGTTCGTGCGATGACCGCCCTTGACGAAATCAAGGGCGACAACGAAGACCAGAACGTCGGCATCGCGATTACCAGTCGCGCCTTGCAGGAACCTCTGCGCCAGATCGTCGCCAATGCCGGTGAAGAGGCTGCCGTGATCCTGAACAAGGTCCGCGAAGGCGAAGGCAACTACGGCTACGACGCCGCCGCGGGTGTGTTCGCCGACATGATCGCAGCCGGCATCCTGGATCCGACCAAGGTCGTGCGCGCCGCCTTGCAGAACGCGGCCTCTGTCGCCGGCCTGATGATCACCACCGAAGCCATGGTTGCTGAACTTCCGAAGGAAGACGTGTCAATGCCTGGTGGAGATATGGGTGGGATGGGCGGTATGGGCGGCATGATGTAATTTGAGCGGCCCTTTTTGCCCGTGGCTGCGTTGCGGCTTGTGCTGTGCTGATCATTACCAGATTAGGTAGCTCCGCTGCTCGCACAAACCGACGCCTTACCACGAACAATAATTGCTCGCTCAAATACAAAGCGAGAGACGAAAGCCCTGCACTGCAGGGCTTTTGTTTTATAGGGGCTAAATCGGCTGTCATATGATCGTGTTGGTGACGGGCGTATGGTGTAATCCTGTAAGATTGGATTGAGCCTGTATGAGGAATAAGTCGCAGGAATTCCGGGACTGGTCGCATGGCAAAAGGCCGCAAGATAACGCGAATGGGCAAGTATTTGTTGCTTGTTCTGCTTTTGATTGCGGGTCTGTTGATTGTTGTGGGGGCCGGCATTGTTCCTGTTAACCTGTTTTTTGCCAAGGATGCAATCAATGCAGCTGTAAGGCAAAATCTCGGCGTTGAACTGGAAATCCAGGGCCCTCTGAAGCTCAGACTGGGGTTCAATCCACAGCTTAGTGCTTCAGATCTTCTGCTCTACACTCCCGAATCCGGTGATCAGCCCCTGGTCACTCTGGACCATCTGAATATCCAGCCAATATTGATCAAAATCTTCAAAGGCGACGTTCATCTGCAAAGCCTGTCCGCTTCCGGTGCGGTCATCGATTACTGCCCGGAAGTGCTTCCCAAACATAATTCGGAAACAGGAGGCGGGGACCTCCCCTCTTTCTCGGTAACGAGCCTGAAACTCGATCAGATTCAGTTGCAGTGCGACCGACCGGAACTGAACCTTTCATTCATTCCCGAAGCACTCGACCTGGAGGCATCAGCCGGCCTCGGCAAGCCAATGAAACTGGAAATTTCAGGCCATAATGCAGGTGAGGACATCAAACTGTCCGCTGTGCTGGGTGATCTGAACAGCTTACTGGCAGACTCACCCGACTTTCCGCTGACGCTGCAACTGAGCGCTTTCAACTCCATGCTCAGTATCGATGGCAGCATTCACAAGCCATTGAGCGAGCCCGTCCTGACGGCGCGGATCGAACTCGATTCTGATGATCCGGCAGTATTGCTGGGGCAGACCGGTCTGAGTCCCCCGTCAATGGGATCGCTGCAATTCAAAGCAGATACGACAGCAAGCCGCGATGAACTGGAAATACACATGCTCCAGGGAAGCCTGGGACAAACCCGTTTCAGCGCGGCTGGCCTGGCGCGTGGATTCTCACAGCGACTCTATTTCGAGTTGGAGGCGCAACTATCGCAGCTGGACCTCAATTATTTGCCCGATAGTTCACCAGATGAAAACAGCACTGGCAACTGGGAAGGCCTCGATTTTCAGCCCTGGTTTACTGAGCTGCAGCAATTAGACGCCCGCATGCAAATCACTGTAGACCAGATACTCGGTGCCGCTGTGGCGGTGGAAGATCTGGACTTCGCCGCCAGCCTGAACGAAGGACAACTTACCGTTGATCATTCTGAAATGATGTTGGCGGGAAATCAGCTTTCTGCTCAGGCCAGTCTCGATTTAGACGCGGCATGCCCCGAGTTGGTGGGCGAGGTGCAATTAGATGATGTCGATCTGAGAGTGTTGAATCAATTTCTCGCTGATGACACCTCTGTTGGCGGGCGGGTTGAGCAGGCCAGCATCAAAACTGTAAGCTGCGGTGAAACTCTCGCAGATCACGTGGAGTCTCTGCAACTGGTCAGTAAATTCCGCAATGCCGATCCTTTCTACCAGGGTCTGGATTTGCCTCTGAATTTCGATATGCTGGCAATCGAGTTAGCCTATCAACTCCCGGGACGGCTGGCTTTTTCCGGCCGGATTCAGGGCGAGCACGTATCCGTAGAAATCGCTTTTGGGTCGATAGCTGATCTGCTTTCTGAGTCCAGCTGGCCTTTGAAAATCAAAGCTACAGGCGCCGAAGCGAAGCTGTTGCTGGATGGCAGTGCGGCGCTGGTCTCGGGGCTGCCGAGGCTGGACGGAAACCTGGAGATGGACATTTCCCGCTTTGGCGCACTACAGCCCTGGATTGGCTCACAGCCGGGTAACCCAATGACAGCCAGTTTGAGCACTGGGATCAAGGTGGATGAATCCGGGTGGTACCTGGCGGACATCAACGCAATGCTCGGCCGTTCCAGCCTTCGGGGCAGTCTTTCCCGCATAGCCGGTGAACATGGCCAGTTGCTTACTGCACATCTTGGTTCCGATCTGATAGACGTGGATGAGCTGAGTGGGCTTTTCCCGGAGTCTGAGAATGAGGCAGTGGATGGCGCTGCCGATTCGGAACAGTCAATGCCGAACGAACTTGAATGGATTGAAGACTGGTTCGCATTTCCCGCCATCGACTTTGACCTCTCTGCCGCCCGCATCACCGGAGCCAATTTCGAGCTGGAATCGGTGAAAGCAGACGGCCATATTCGTGAAAGGTTGATTGAAGACAGCCACCTGAGCCTGGAATTTGAGAAAATCAGGATTTCGGGCGATTTCGATGCCGACCTTCGGCAGCGGCCGTGGAATATGGCCTATCACATTGACGCTTACAATGTCGACATCGGCAGCTTGCTGGCCAGGACCGGCCTGGCGGCAAATGTAACAGCAAGGGCAGATCACATCGAGTTCAATTTTGTTTCCGAGGGCCAGTCCATCCGGCAGTTGCTGGCGAATTCCCGTCTCGAGTCCCATATTGAATCGCTGCAGTGGAAAGGCAGGAGCCAACCCGGTGACGAAGCGGGTAGCGAACTGTTTCTATCCGAGGTCGAGTTCACCGCCGCCCCTGAGACTGCGACAAGCTGGTCCGCCAGCGGGAAACTCAATGCTGTACCGGTCAGGCTCTGGATGCAAACACCCGGCATTGTCGAGACATTCAACCCCAGGGCGGATTTCCCTTTACGCCTGGCGCTGATTGCCGGTGAAGACATTGCGGTGATTGACGCGGTCATAGACCGTCAGTCAAATGATCTGCTCAAGGCTGACCTTACCATCTCAGGTCAACGTATGAGTCCCGATGGTGTCCGCTTGTCCGAATTGAAACCGCCACTGAATGATTTCGAATTCAGCGCCCGGCTGGCTGCCAGGCAAGGCGAACTGCATCTGGCCGATCTGGTGGCCAGGTTGGGAACAAGCCATGTGAGCGGGCGTATTGATATCGTAAGCCGCAGCGATCAATTCCATCTCGGTGCGCAACTGCATTCTTCCTTTCTCGAAACCGATGATTTTGTCAGCTGGATCTCGCGGTGGCGCTCCGTCAACGATAAGGACCTCGAAACCGGTACCTCTAAATCCAACCAGACCGAGAGTAGCGAAGGCCTTGTCGCCGTAATCAACAAGGAACTCGATGAACTCACCGATGACTATTCTTTTGATATAGCCGTAGCGGTTGATGAGCTGTACTCGTCCGGCTATTTTCTCGGAAGGGCGGATTTCGGCATCAAGACCGATGAGAAGGATATTCATCTCAAACCGCTGAAGATTACCCTGCCCGGCGGCAATATCGACGCTGAATACTTCAGAAAATACGTCGAAGGCGGCGTGACAGCCGGACTGAAAATTCATATTGAACGACTTGAATACGGTGGGCTGCTGCGACTATTTGACGCTGAATCCACGGCAAACGGACTGGTCTACCTGGACACATCCATGTCTGCCTCGGCGGCAGACTTGCCTCAGCTATCTTCAGCTGTTAAAGGAAATCTGGATCTGCTGGTGATACCGGAGGATATCAGTGCCGGTTTTCTGGACCTGTGGGCATCCAACCTGATTTTTGCCTTGCTGCCCGCAACTTCCGGTTCCGGCAAAGGCAAGAAAATGAATTGTCTGGTGGCGCGTTTCAAGGTGGAAGATGGTCTGATGGAAAGCAAAAATATCCTGTTGGATTCGACCGAAGTATTGGTACATGGCCGTGGCAGCATCGATCTTGGCCAGCGCCAATTGGACTTGTTATTCGCTCCTCAGGCCAAGCTTGAAAAATTTTTCAGCATATCCACCCCGATTCAGGTCTCGGGCCCATTTGATGACTTCAACGTCAGAATCGCAGGCGGTGGTTTCGTCATGACCCTGTTCCGCTGGTACATGAGCCTGATCTACGTACCCTACAAATGGCTCACTGGCGAGCGCTTTCCAGCGGACGGCATGGCCACCTGCTATAAGGCCATGGATTGGGATCCAGACGATATTCCTTAGCCCGCATATTGCACGAAGGCGGACGGTAATATGCGGGTTAGTGGTGCGCCGCGGCTATCTCCGCCGCCGGACCAAACGCTACCAGACGGGCAAGAAAGGTGTAATCACCTTCGATCGCCATCAGGGCAATGAACACCGTCAGGCACAGGGGCGGCACCAGGATAGCGTAAATCAGGGCCAGCCGTTCCCAGGCCATGTGCATGAAAATAGAGACGATGAGCCCCGCCTTCAGGAACATGAACAACAGGATCAGCGTCCAGCGCAGAGCGCCCTGGAGTTGAAAGTAGTCCACCGCGTAGGAAAATCCACTGAGGACGAACAAAAGCCCCCAGATCCAGAAGTAAATGGCCAGTGGATGTTCCTGGTGGCCTTCTGCATGTGCCATGTCAAATTACTCCTTTCATTCTTAAGCGCTGCCCGGTGTCGTCACCACAGGTAGAAAAAGGCGAAAATAAATACCCACACCAGGTCGACGAAATGCCAGTACAGTCCTGCGATCTCGACCATTTCGTAATTGCCGCCCCGGTGCCGGTCGTAATAACCCGTACCGACCCTGAATGCGATAATACTCAGGTAAATGACGCCGGCGGAAACATGCATGCCATGGAAGCCCGTGATCATGAAGAACGAAGCGCCAAACTGTGGCGCACCCATCGGGTTGCTCCACGGCCGGACACCTTCTTCAACGATGAGCTTGGTCCATTCGAAGGCCTGCATGCCGACGAAGGTTGCACCCAGAAGCGCGGTCGCCATCAGCAATAGCACCGTCATTTTCTTGTTCTTGCGGTAACCGTAATTTACCGCCAATACCATCGTGCCGCTCGAGGTGATCAACACGAAGGTCATGATGGCAATCAGGATCAGCGGAATCGGCTGTCCACCAAAGGACAGCGCGAAAACTTCGCTCGGGTTGGGCCAGGGCACGGTCGTGGTAATCCGTACGCTCATGTAGCCAATCAGGAAGCAGGAGAAGATAAAAGTGTCGCTGAGCAGGAAGATCCACATCATCGCCTTGCCCCACGGCACTTCGAAGGCCTGCCGGTCACTCGAAATATCGGCGACAACACCCTGGTTACCGACTTGAATGGCGGCGGCGCTTGCTCCGGCCAAGGTTTCTTGTGTCATAGCTCTTCCCTCTTGTTCAATTTCTCAGCTGTTGAGCAGCAGGTAAAACAGCAACGCCCAGACCAACAGCAAGTAATGCCAGTAGGTTGTACACAGGCTGATCCGCAGTGGCAGGGTTTGATCGTCAGCTGCATTCACGGACCGTCTTACCGCGCCCACCAGGAACCACAAGCCACCCAGCAGGTGTAATGCATGAACGCCGGTGAACAGGTAAAAAAATGCGTTGGCCGGATTATCGGTTGCGTAAAAACCTGCCTCCGCCATTTGCCGCCAGGCCACAATCTGGCCCCCAATGAACACCACCGTCAGTAAGGTGCCTGCCAACAGTTCGTTGCGCATGGCAGCGGTGGCGCCGCGGCGGGCGGCATTAGTGGCCAGTTGCAGGGCGATGCTGGCCAGCACCAGAATGCCGCTGTTGAACCAGAGAATTCCTGGCTCCGCCACCGCTTGCCAGTCCGGAAAGGAAGCGCGCAATTTGTGTGAAATGCTGAACAGCAGGAACATGCTGGTGATCACACCGAGGAACATGTACAGCCCGGTCCTGCCCGCCAGTTGACCGGCCGAATACCCGCCGTGTATTCCTTCCATTTCCCCGGCGTGCTCCCAGGGCTTGGCGGTGACTTTGTCCAGGAAACTCATGAGTGGTCGCCCTCGCCTCCGTCGTAACTGCTGTCCGACCTGGGCACGTCTTGCGGCGCCATGGTTTGTGGTATGTAGTCTTCAGTCGCGCCCGGTACGCTGTAGTCATAGGCCCAACGGTATACCACTGGTAATTCTGGACCCCAGTTGCCGTGCACTGGTGGCGTCTGCGGTGTTTGCCATTCCAGGGTCGTGGCTTTCCATGGATTGCTCCCGGAGGGCTTGCCCCTGGTTCGGCTCCAGAACAAGTTGAACAGGAAAATCAACTGCACCAGCGCCACGAAAAATGCGGCGATGGAAATGCCGGCATTCATCGCTTGTGCTGAGTCCGGAATGAACTCTGTGTCACCCATGGCGTAATAGCGCCGTGGCAGGCCGAGAATGCCGAGGTAGTGCATCGGCAGGTAAATCGCGTAGGTGCCGAACAGCGTGGCCCAGAAATGTATCTTGCCCAATGTATCGTTAAGCATGCGTCCGGTGATCTTCGGATACCAGTGATAAATAGCCCCGAAAATGACCAGGATGGGCGACACGCCCATCACCATGTGGAAATGCCCGACCACGAAATAAGTGTCCGAAAGTGGCACGTCAACCGCAACATTGCCGAGAAACAACCCGGTTATTCCGCCGTTGATGAAAGTGAAAATAAAGCCAATCACGAACAGCATCGGCACGGTCATATGAATATCACCCCGCCACAGCGTCAGCACCCAGTTATAAACCTTGAGCGCGGTGGGGATGGCGATGATCAGGGTGGTGGTGGCGAAGAAGAAGCCAAAATACGGATTCATACCACTGACGTACATATGGTGCGCCCAGACGATGAACGATATGACACCGATGGCCAGGATGGCCCACACCATCATGCGGTAGCCGAAGATGTTTTTGCGGGCGTGTGTCGCCACGAGGTCTGAAATCACGCCAAAGGCCGGCAGCGCAACGATGTACACCTCGGGATGCCCGAAAAACCAGAACAGGTGCTGGAACAGGATGGGGCTGCCGCCACTGTGCTCCAACTCCTCACCCATGGACAACAGCGCGGGCATGAAGAAACTGGTGCCCACCACGCTATCCAGTAACAACATGATGCCGGTCACCAGCAATGCCGGGAAGGCCAGCAGGCCGAGAATGGTAGCCACGAAAATACCCCATACCGACAGCGGCATGCGCATCAGTGTCATGCCGCGGCAGCGGGCTTGCAGCACGGTGGTCACGTAGTTCAGGCCGCCCATCGTGAAGGCGATGATGAACAGCACCAGCGAGCCCAGCATCAGCACGATGCCGCCACCGACGCCGGGCGTGCCCGGCAGGATGGACTGGGGTGGGTACAGCGTCCAGCCCGCACCGGTCGGCCCTCCTGATATAAAGAAACTGCTTAACAATACCAATACAGATAGCAGGTAGACCCAGTAGCTGAGCATGTTCATGAACGGGAACACCATGTCCCGCGCGCCGCACATCAGCGGGATAAGGTAGTTGCCAAAGCCACCGAGCAGCAAGGCCGTCAGCAGGTAGATCACCATGATCATGCCGTGCATCGTAATGGCCTGGTAATACTCTTCAGGTGTGATAAAGGAGAAGGTATCCGGGAATCCCAGCTGTAGCCGCATGGCCAGGCTGAGTACCAGGGCCACCAGGCCTACGGCAATGGCGGTCAAAGAGTACTGAATGGCAATGACCTTATGGTCCTGGCTCCAGATGTACTTGGTGATAAACGACTGGGGGTCATGCATGTGCTGTTCATGATCCCGGTCCGCTATCGCAACATATGACATCAGATTACGCTCCTGTCCCTTGCAGCCCGCTCAGGGCCATCATTATTCAATTCTTTCATTGCAACGACCTTCATTCCAAACCACCCTTACAAAGTGTTGATATACGCAACCAGATCTTTGAAGGCCTGTTCATCGCGCAGAACACCTGTGATCAAAGTCATCTGCTTGCCATACAAGTCCTGTGGGTGCGAACCGCGGATCCCCTGCTTGTAATTATGCAACTGCCGCAGGATGTACCAGTCATTGGCGCCGCTCAGTCGGGGTGCGTTCAAAGCCCAGATACCTTGCCCTTGAACGCCGTGGCAGGACTTGCAGGTAATGAAGATTTCCTCGCCTCTTTCTACATCACCGCTGATCGTTGCCGGCGGTTTCGAATCGGGCAGCGAAGCGATGTAGGCCAACACATTGTTGATCGCGGCATCGTCGACCAGAGTGGCCGCCATGGGCGCCATCTGTGCGCCGAAGGAATCGCCAGCATTGCTACCACGCAGACCATGCCTGAAGTTCTTCAACTGCCGCTGGAGATACCAGCCAGCCTGTCCGGCCAGCTTGGGTGCGTTGAGCATCTCATTGCCTTCGCCCTGGGCGCCGTGACAAGCGCTGCACACAGCATAAAGGGCCTGCCCAACAGCCACGTTCGGAGCTGGAATCTCCAATACTTCGGCAAAGGTCGGGTAGCTGTCCAGCCAGTCATTGAAGGCGACCTGCTCATCAACCACCACGGCGCCCCGCATGGCAAAATGTCCAATTCCGCATAACTCCTCACACATGATCTCGAAACGGCCGGTGCGTGTTGGCGTGAGCCAGACAAAAGTTGTCATTCCGGGCACCAGGTCCATCTTCACGCGGAACTGGGGTACGGTGAAATTGTGTAAAACGTCCCTGGAGCGAAGTACAAACCTGTGTGCTTGCCCGACCGGCAAGTGCAGTTCGCCATTGGCAATCAGCACATCATCCCGGCCAGCCGGATCGTCCGGATTTATGCCAAACGGGTTGGCCTCGCCAATCAGGCCGATATCAACCTGGCCAAGCACACCATCTTCACCGGGAAAACGGAAACTCCAGTGCCACTGCTGGCCGACCACTTCTACCAGCGCGGCATCATCCGGCACGTCGACGAACCGGGCCCAGACCCACAAACCGGGCGCCAGCATCGCAATGACGCCGACCGATGTGATAATGGTCAGCCACCACTCCAGCTTCTTGCTTTCGGGTTCGTAATGAGCTTTAAGGCCCTGGCGATGACGATATTTAATGATTACCCAGATCAGGAATCCATTAAGAATAATGAAGACGATGCCGGTAATCCAGAAAGTGATATCGACGGTTGTGTCTATTGCGGCCCAGTCGGCGGCAATGGGAGTAAACCACCAAGGGCTGAAGAAGTGGAAAAGAACGGTAATGACGACGAGAAAGATAATTCCGACAGCTATTGCCATGTCCGCTTTCCTTTTATGTATTTGTTATTCGTAAGCCTGATCTTCTTGGTGCCTGCGGCGACGTCGTTCGACGCGCCCGAATGGGTTGATGAAATGCCGGTCAGTGGCTACGTGACGCGATTCCGGGTGGCGATCACGCATCATGTCCTTGATCTTTTCGCCCTGTCCTTTGTGAGCGTAAATCAGGATCAGGTATTTGCCTGCCTCGATGTCGTCGTGGAAACGGCGCAGCTTCTGGTTCTCGCTGTCCATCCCGGTCAGGCCTCCCACCCAGGCGCCGAACAGAGTCGCAACAACGACCATGAAGAAATAGGCAACGCTGGGAAAATGGGGTCCGAATGGCTTGAAAAGCATCAGGCCGCCTGCAATCAGGACACCGATGACGAAGCCAATATTGGCCCCGATAAAACCGCCCCGCAATAAATCAGTGGTTTCGAGCCAATTGCTCGAATGTATTTTTTCGTTCTTTAGCCCGGCCTCATCTTTGGATATGACATGAAGGTTCCAATTTTCAACTCCCACTGCGTGGAGATCATCAGAAATCTGCTGCGTGGTGACCAGCGAAGGAGCGAGATAATACATGCATTTCACGGCTTTACTCCGGATAAGCTTTTGGAAAATCAGGAAATTGTTCTGGTTCGTACTGCCTTGTTTTTTACGCCCAAGAGCGAATGATTCTCAATCCTATTTTCTTCGAGTGTCTCACATTTGTACGGGGTTTAAAAGTGTGCGGTTCTTCAGGCCGCCGCTGAAAACGGCTTTCCACACGGAATATTGCACTTTGATCAGGGTGATGATGAAACTGCGTTTACGATTTCTTTAGCAGCCAAAGCGTCGCCAGAAATGCACAAACAAGGACCAGTGCCGCCAGCAGGGAAGCATGCCTGGGCAGGTAGGAGAAACGGAAGAAATCATCGCTGACACCGGCCACGCCCCACAGGTCACCGCTGCCATTGCCAACCACCAGTTGACCCCTCATACCCTTTTCCATGTGCTGCGCCATGTCGCAGTGAACCAGGTAGTTGCGGTCATCACCGGGCACGATGAAGGTGCCGGTTTTCCTGTGCCCACCCGAAGCTTCGATGTGGAACATTCCAGCCGGGTACAAGTATTTGGGTAAGCCATGTACCATCCATTGGTGACGCACCCTGTCCTCGTTCACGAACGTGACTGTAATCCGGCTGCAAGGCTGCACGCGAACTTCATGCTGACTCATGCCGTAGATCATGCCCGGGAAGTCAGCCGCGTATTTCCGGCCTGCATAAATAGTGATTTCGTAATCGTGGCTGATTTCAGTGCAATCACGCGGCAGCGTGTTGAGATTCTGGTTCATCACCACACCGGCCGGGTCAACTGTCATCTGGTGAGCGCTGTGTTTTGAATGATCGACCCCATCCTGGCCGGAACCATTCATGGGTAGCAGAAGCATCAGGCCGGCAGCGAACAAGGCGCGCGGATTCATGACTGACCCTGGTTGTGATGCAACTTGCGGCCCCGGCTTCGCCGGATCAGGGCGCCGACCCCCAGTGCCGCCATGATGCCACCAGCCAGCGCCAACCCCAGCACACGCAGCAACATCAGCAAATCATGGCCGGTGTCTGAAAACAATCCCGGCGCATAGCTTTCCCAGACCGGTATTTCCTTGCGATAAAAGGCCTCGGTAAAATAGCGGTCAAAAGATACGCCACGGGTTTGCGGCCAGCCGGCTTCATCCATGTATTGTGCGTAAACAATGGCGCTGATATTGCCGCCAGGACCGATCCCATCACTGGTGATGCCATTGTACTGGTGGTCATGGAACGGCCAGATGCCCGGGCCGTAAGAATGCAGCCCGTCATTTTTCAGCTCCAGAGCCAGGTCCACACGCTGTGATGTCGCCAGCCAGATCACATCCTGGGGCGCCAGAGTGCCCTCAGGCAGCGCAACACCGTCGCGGTGGGTAGCCGTGAACTTGTGGCCATGTGTATGCAGCGCGATGCCTTTTGCGCCACCATTGACAACCCGGAGCCTGATCCGTTCATCGTCTTCACCGACCAGCAGTGATTCCCGGAAAGTGTAGGGAAAGGAGCGCCCGTTAAGCGTGAAGTAGTCCGGTGCTGAATCAGTGATGTCGTAGTCGCGGTGCATGGAACGGGTGATCAGGCGAGGATCATTGTGGAGCTGAATGCGCTCACTCAACTCCTTGTCGAGATCGAGGTAATGCAAATCGTATTCGCGGTCGAACGATTCCCGTAGCGAACGGGACGGCACACGCACCAGGCCGGCGCCGATGTTCATCGTCTGCAGCCAGTTGTCTGGCCGGTTTTCCTCCACGATGAACAGGCCCTGCAGACCCATCATCACGTGCACGTGCGGCTGCACATGGCAATGATAGAACATGGTTCCGGCGTGGCGTGGGCTTAGCTCATAGCTACGCGAATCTCCGGGCATCACCGGCACTTCGCTGGTGATAGGAACGCCGTCATTACCTTCACCGCTGACATCGACGAATCCGTGGTCGGCGCCATGCAAGTGCAGCGTGTGCGGCATGTAATGCGTGTTCTCCAGGGTGATCCGCACCGTGTCGCCCTGCTCTATGCGAATCGCCGGAGAAGGCAGGCGCAGTGAACGCCTGGCCTGGTTTGATTCGAAGTTCTCCACCGCCATGCCCACGAATTTGGGCGCGAACACCCACAAACCGGGCCGGATACCCGGTGCAATTTCGTACCGTGTGACCGGGCCCGGGACGACCGCCGAACCCCCGTTGAGCTCGGCGACTTCAAGCCGGATATGAATCTCGTCGGGGTCTCCGTCACCGTCCAGATCACGGCCCTTCTCGACCGCATCGGCCGCCAGGCCGCTCTTGAGCAACGTAGCCTGGCTCACGTTGTTGCTGCCCCGAACGAAGGCCGCAACGGTATAAGGGTTGTCAGCAACACAAGGCGCGGAGGCAGCAATGTCCACATCCTCGATCAGCTGGCGATCTCGCCAGCCCTCCGGATCCGGTGGGCAAAACACCTCTGGTTCGGTGGCCATCGCCTCTACTGAGGGCGGAAGACCACGAAACCCCGCGGCACCGAACCACTCGGTCAGTTTCAGTCGTATCGGCATCGGATACCACTGCGGCGGACAGGACAACAGCGCTATCAGCAGCGCCAGCACGAACAACCAGCGCCTGCTCATCGTGCTGTTCCCTGCTCAGGCGCTGTCTGCTTTAAACGCCTGGACCGGCGTACCAGGACGAAGACTGCCCCCGCCAACAGCAGGATTAGCGGAAACAGGTAGCCAGTATTCGAGCGGCCTACCTCAAAAGGAAAAACAGCGGTATATATCATGTCATTGCTGGGATGGCCGGCTGAAACAATGCCAATGTAAGCGCCCTTCTCGAGAAAGTCATGCTCAATTTGAAAAGAAGCGTCCGGGCGAATGACGGCGGGCTGGTAGAACACCGTGTGTTGCTCGATGTCTTCGATTTCCTCGACGTTTTCCAGCTTAACGAAGCGGCCCAGGCCGGTCACGTCCCGGATGATGCGAAAGTCCACCGGCACTTCTTTCAGGCTCTGATGCAGGTAGTCCAGTACGAAAATGGTTTCGCCGGTATCCGGCAGGTCCTGGCAGAATTGCTCGTTTCCGCTCGTGCCTGGCTGGTAAGCGGTGAAATGGGCCGAGTAAAAATCAATCCAGATGATGCAGACATCTCCCTCGAGCACCAGGCCGCCGCCGGCTTGAGTTGCAGCAACTGGTAACGCGAGAAAGCTTCCACCCAAAATGACGCTGAAAAGAAAGCTGTTGAGTTTTTGAATACTGAACACTGGCAGCCTGGATAATTATCAGAGCATGCATAATGCTGGAAACAAGCTCGGCTGTCTAAAACTTGCTCGCGATAAATGCCGTGCCAGGGGGAGGTGCTGGAATTCGCCGCCAGCTGGCTGGTATTTGCTCTAATTGCAAAAAAGACCGCGACCATTCGCAACCGGCCGCGGTCTTTCATAAGTGGATCAGAATCTCTGACCGAATCGAATACCAAACGAACGAGGCCGGTTGGGAATGGTGACCCAGGCATGTCCCGGCGGACGTTGGATGTTAGTCAACCCGCCATAGCCCGGGTCTTCGATGTCGACTTGTGCCCGCTCATCAAGGAGGTTATTGATGTAAAAGGTGAGCGTCCAGTTGTCCCTGTCGATGCCCGCGGAGAGATTCACCAGAGTGTAGTCATCCATTTGCTGCCTGGCGGGGACGTTGAGTAAGTCCAGATCGTTCCAGCGTTTGCCGGTGTAGGCGACAGCGGCCTGGAAGAAACCAGGCAGAGAGCCCATGTCAAAATTACTCCGCCAGATACCGGTCAACTGCCACTTTGGCACATAGGGCATGGGTGTTCCTTTCGGAGCATTGAACGGGATGCCTTCTACCCCCTCTTCGGCCGGATTGCGCCAGAAATCAGTCTTGAGCTTGGCGTCGTTATAGGAGCCCGCGAAAGTCAGGTAGTTTTTGTCATTAATTCCCCAGGTCAGATCCCATTCCACGCCCTTGGTCTGGGAGTTACCAACATTCTGAACAATGGTCAGGTTGGAAAGGGTGAAGTCAAGGAAACCAAACTGGAAGTTATCCCAATCGATGACATAGGCTGCACCGTTGAATCGCACCGTGCCGTCACCCAGGACCAACTTCCAGCCAAATTCGTAGTTGGTGACAAAGTCGGCATCATATGATTCAAGGCCTTCTATCCGTGCGCGGTTTGCACCACCGGCGCGGAATCCTTCGGACACGGTGAAATAGATCATCTTCATATCATCAATGCGGTATTCGAGATTGCCTTTGAAGGCCCAGTCATCGCCTTCGACCACGCTGTCGAGAATCCGGGTATCCAAGCAAGGCCACTGAATTTCTCCGCCGTCTTCTGCAGGGATCTCGACAAATTCACCATCAATATATTGACCGGTGCAGTGCTCGAGAAAACCATTAAAACCGTACAAGGAATTATCAAACTCGAAGTACCTGGCGCCAAAGGTGCCGGAAAACTTGTCGGTGAAGTCAAAGGTCAGTTCTCCGAAAACAGCCGTGTCTTCGTCTTCACGGACCTGCGTGGTCTGCCATGTTACATGGAGACCCTCTACCACTGAAGTGTTGACGTCCGAATCGGGAACGGTGTATTGCAGGTCAAATTCGTGCTTCTGTTTTTGATAAAACAGACCGCCTGTCCAGCGAAAACGCCGGTCCGCAGCGGACTGGAGGCGCAACTCATGACTCTGGCGGGTAAAATCATTTTGAGCCCATACGTATTGCGGGGCGGAAGAACACTCGTCGGGCGAGGCAAAGTAAAGACAGGTAATACCATCTGCATAAAATGCATAGGTCAGATACTCAGTATAGGACGTGTAGTCGTACTCGTAGTCTTGTTCCCGTTCCAGATAAGCTCCCGCATAGACAACGTTGATATCTCCGATTGTGCCATCCAGGGTCAGACTGGCCTGGTACCAGTCATCAATGCCGGTGGCAGGCCAGAATCTGCCGGTTTCCAGATCGCCAAATAACTCCGGATTGTGCTCAAAATAGCCTTCGTGATCCGATTTCTGGGCCATGATCCCCGGCGTGATGGACCAGTTCTCGTTCAGGTCAATTTTCAGCAACCCACGCAGACCCGTGGTCGTCACTTCATTGGTGTTTTCCCCGACCTGAGCTGAGTTATCAAGCGTATAGGGCACCGCACCTGGAATGGTGATGGTCGTCGGCACCTCGTCTATATAACCGCCAATTTCCTCGTGCCAGGCTACCAGCCGGATTGCAGCGCGTTCGCCCAGCGGAAAGTTCCAGAAGCCATTCAGGTTATAGCCTGGATCGCCGCTCTTGACCGTGTTGGCTTCCAGGTCATAGCCGCCAGTGGATACGCCCATCTCCGGCTTGTTGGTGATGATGCGGATGGTGCCCGACTGGCTGCCCTGGCCATACAGCGTGCCTTGCGGGCCGGCCAGCACTTCAATCCGGGCAAGGTCATACATGTGGATGGGCAGGATCTGGTTAATGGTGGTCACCGGCTGCTCGTCCAGGTAGTAGCCGACGCTGGGCATGGAAGCGGAATGGTTGCCGTCACCGCCACTGGCAATACCGCGCATGTAAATCTGGCCAAAGCCGGGGCCGCCCGGGCCGCCCTGGGCGGTCCAGGAAACGGTCGGCAGGAAATCAATGACGTCCTCGAAACTCCGTATATTCAGGTTTTCCAGTTGCTCGTTACCCAGCACCTGGATTGAAACGGCCACATCCTGCAGATTTTGCTCGCGTTTTTGTGCTGTGACGATAATTTCTTCAAGCAGACCCTTACTTTCGTCCTGAGCCTGCGCCGGCACGGCAACCGTAGCGGCAACGACAGAACCCATCAGGGCCATGGAAATTGATTGGGTCAATGGATTTCGGTTAAATTTCCTCATCTGAATCTCCTCAAAAGGATTTCTGATTATTTTCCCCGTTAGCTGAAGCCAGAATTGGCCTTTTCGCGAATTTAACACTTATGTCACAACATGATAACAGTTTATTGACGAGAATTCCCTTGACTTGGGTTGCAAAAAACCTACCAGGTGATACAGGAATTCGAAAAAGGATCGTGCGCCTCAAAATCCGGAATTACACATATTCGAATTGTAATCGTGGATAATATCGTCCATGTCAATGGCCAATGGATCTGACAACGGTGACCTGCAAACCGCCCTGAGGAATGCGGCTGATCTGCTCGCCCACGATCCACAGTTGGCGGAGGAACAGGTGCATGAAATTCTTAAGGTGTACCCGGATACTTACAAGGCCAAGCGGATATTGGCCTCAGCCTATCGCCTGCAGAAATTGCCGCGAAAGGGGCTGGAAGTATTAGAGACACTGCGTGCCGGGTACAGCGATTCTCCGGATTTTTTGCAAGAAATGGCTCAATGCCTGGGCGGTGTCGGGCGGGGTGAGGATGCCATCAGTGCCCTGCGCAAAGCAATCACGCTTGACCCGAAGCATGCGGCGGCCTGGCAAAGCCTGGGCCACCAGTTGGCAGTCGCGGGTGACGAAGAAGGCAGCCGCCGGGCATTTCAACGGCATTTTGAGCTCTCAACCCGTCATCCGGAATTGGTCGAGGCCGTCCATCTTCTGCACGAAGGCAAGCTGGGCAAGGCGGAACGCATTGTTCGCGATTTGCTGAAAAAATTCCCCGCTGATGTGACCGCCATCCGGGTGCTTGCCGATATCGGTTTCAAGGTTGGACACCTGAAAGACACCAGCCATCTGCTGGAGCGCTGCCTGGAACTGGCGCCGGACTTTCACGCGGCAAGACATAGCTACGCATTGGTTCTGATGCGCCTGCAGAAGCCGGAGGCTGCTTTACATGAGGCTGAGAAGTTGCTGGCGCTGGAACCCAACAACCCCAATTTTCTGACTCTCAAAGCCTCCATTCTGGTGCGCATCGGTGACCACAGAGAGGCCATTGAGATTTACGAAAAGGTGCTGAAGAACTATCCCAATCAGGCCCGGGCCCAGATGAGCTATGGTCATACATTGAAAACGGTGGGAAGGCTGGACGAATCCATTGAAGCCTACAGGAAATGTATCCACCTGAGTCCGGAGGTGGGCGAAGCCTACTGGAGCCTGGCCAATCTGAAACTCTTTCGATTCAGCGACGAAGATATCGAGAACATGCGCAAGCAAGTCACGGCTAAAGGCGGTGACGCCGATGATCAATCGCATCTGGCCTTTTCACTGGGAAAAGCACTGGAGGATCGCGGGGAATACGACGAGTCGTTCAAATTCTATAAACGCGGCAACGGTATACGGCGAATCGGGCATCGCCACAACCCCAAAGTCAATGTGCTGGAGTCGATTCGGCAGGTTCGGGCCTTGCCAATGGCATTCTTCGAGCGGCGCAGGGGATGGGGCTGCCAGGCCACCGATCCGATTTTCATCCTGGGTTTGCCGCGCGCCGGCTCGACCCTGCTGGAGCAGATTCTGGCCAGCCATTCTCAGGTCGAGGGAACCTCGGAACTGCAGGACATCATCGGGATTTCCCGACAACTGGGTAACAAGAACCGCCAAAATCCGTCTGGAAAATACCCGGAAATCCTGAACGAGCTAACCCGGGACCAGGTCCGGGAACTGGGCGAGAGTTACCTGGAGACCACCCGCATTCAGCGCAGCGATACCCCGTTTTTTATCGACAAGATGCCCAATAATTTCCGCCACATCGGACTGATTCACCTGATATTGCCCAACAGCAAGATCAT
>PVMK01144482.1_pt1 | contig 26440 bp, 24 predicted proteins | sample 1853481 | NCBI WGS metagenome assembly PVMK01 (sample SAMN08533507, study PRJNA380276) | Marine sediment metagenome, whole genome shotgun sequencing project.
AGTCGGCGATTGGCGCAGTTGCCAGCATCATGATGATGCACGACACGGTACCGCCCAGCGCCGAACACATGACTGCAGCACCGATTGCCTTGCCGGCCTGGCCCTTTTGCGTCATTGGGTAACCGTCAAACGCGGTAGGCGCGTTTTCGGGCGCGCCCGGGATATTAAACAAGATCGCAGTGATAGCACCACCATAAACGCCAGTACAGTAGATCACCGAAAACAGCATGATGCCGTGCTCGGGAGAGAGATGGGCGGTGAAAGGTAACAGAATCGCTGCGAGCGTGAGCATGCTTACCCCGGGAATGGCACCGAACAACATACCGCCAATAACGCCCCCGAAGAAAATCAGGACCCCCATCGGGTCACTGAACAGGGTAATGGTACCGGTCAGGAAATTGTTATATGCATCCACCAGCGTTTCTCCGTTACTCGCTATTGCAAGACTGTAACCACCCAACTACCGATATCGTAGAAGGGGTGAATATTGCCAACCGGCAAACCAATGTAGAGAATTTTCACAAACATCAGCAGCAACAGGCCGAATACCAGCGCCGCGACCAAAACCATGGGCTTGGCCTTGCGTTCGCCCATCATGAACATGACGCCGATGATAAAAAATGGTGCCAACGCGTAGAATCCCATGTCTTCCAGCAGGGCCGCGAATAACAGCGGCAGGGTTAACATCGCACCCAGGATGTTACGACGCATGTAAAACATGAAGATTCCGATTAGAATTGCGGCACAGATTATTTTTATGACATGAACCGACGTCCCCTCGGCAGATATCAGGGCCGCAATCCAGCCTGGAACGCGTAAGTAGGCAAAGGGAATGACCAGCAGGCCAAAGGTCGACAGGTACCATTTGAAACCGGAGTGACCGGTATCCTGTGCTGCCTTCCCGGAGCCATCGTCTACTGCCGCGCTAATGATTTCTGACGAAATCTCGTCGCCACGCTTCCAGTGGTGAAACAATTGCCCAAGCGCCGCTATAGCGATCAATAGAATAATAGCCCGTGGCCAGGCGGTGGCACCAAACTTGTAAATTTCTATGCCTTGATCAAATTCAAAGGAATAAATGAATAATATCAGGCAAAGCAATAGCCAGATGCCTGCCTCGACCAGGTGCCCTGTTCTTAGCTGGCCCATGCGTCAGTTAAACCCTATAAGTGAGAACAGAAACGCCCGAGAATATCCCCCGGGCGCGTTGTAAAACCTAGCGTGTTCGGCCACAAGTTTGACATATTCTGGTTACTTAACTTGGAGCCCCATCTTCATGTATACATTACGATACTGGCCGATTGTCTTAGTAATAAGCTCTTTTGCCCCGGCAGTATCGCGGTAACTTTCGATCAGGGTCATATACTTGCTATCGTTAAACTTTTGATAGCTGGGCTGACAATAAGCTTTCTGGAAAGCCCACTGTAACCACTTAACCCGATCGGCAGGTGCATCCTTGTGAACGTAAAAACCACGAAAACGGAACAACGGATCGAAATCCAGACCCGCATCGCTAAGACTCGGTACATCTGCAAACACTGAAGGACGCTCTTTCAGAATGGTAATGATTGGCTTGAATATTCCTGCATCGAGGAATTTACGAACATCACCTGGCTGCTCGAACAACGCATCGACCTGGCCTCCGGCGAGCGCACCGTAACGCGGAGCACCCTTGTCAAACGAGATTTGTTGAATTTTCATGCCGGTCGCATCGGTGATGAACTTCATCGTCACGCGTTCCATCGAACCTTCTTTGGATACATTGGCGATAGTCGCTCTGCCATCCTGCGCTTTAACCCACTTGACGAAAGAATCCCAGTCGCTGAAACGATCCTCTTCAACGCGAATGTAAATCTGCGAGAAGGTAATTTGCGAAATTACCAATGGAATCAGATCACTCGCGGGATTTGGTCGACCCGAGTCAAGCGCATGGGCACTCGATGCATCGTCGATGTGTTCCATCACAGCGTAGCCGTCGGCAGGCGCTGCCATGTAGGCTGTCATTCCCACTGTACCTGAACCGCCAGGCTTGTGATCACGGTTAATCGATACGCCGGTTAAATCGCTGACTGCCCGGGCCATCGCCTGGGAAACCTGTCCCGAACCACCGGCAGGACCGTAGGGAACTACCATGGACAGCGCACGCGCGGGATAGCCGCCAGGTTTATCTGCGGAAGTTGGCATACCGTCGGTAGCGCAGGCCGCGTAGGCGACATTAGCCGAGAGGGCCATGCTGGCGATAGCCACAGCCGTGCTGGCCAAATACTTTTTAAATTTCATCAGGGTTCTCCTCAGTTATGGTTGATATTTATATATTTAATACTGACTTTTTATTATTACTCGCTGGATGGTATACCAGCCCCACAAAGCTGTCTAGCCGAGTTACCTGGATTTAAAGGTAGTTACTGGAATGCCCGCCAGAGCATCGATGTGCCGGATACCAGCAAAATACCAATGATCAATTTCTTGAAAATGTCCTCGCCGATACTCCCCCGGATCCTTTGCCCAACCACTAATCCGAGGGTGACGGGCAGTGTTGCCGCGGTCGAATAAATCAGCATTTTTTGATCAAGAATGCCGTAGAGATACAGGGTAATAGCCCAGGGTATTACGGCACTCACATACAGAAAGCTGATTGAACTGACAAATTGATTTTTAGTGAGATCACGAATCGATATTAGATAGACAAACAGCATCGGTCCAAAAAACGAGGAGACGCCGCCAATCACGCCGCTGGCCAGACCAAAAAAGCCACCCACTGGCCTCACCAGGGATTCTGAAAGATGAATGCGGTAACTTGAGCCCTGCAGGATGGCAAATGTGATAACTGCCACCCCAACTACCATTAGCAATGTAGTTTCATCGATTATTGAGAGGATCTTGACCCCGATCGAGGTACCGATCAGTATCCCTATGAAGGCCGGCCAAAATCGCTTTACCACTGCGGTGCTGCGATCAGCCTGGGAAAATTGCCAGAGGTTGGCGACCACGACTGGAATCGCCATGATGGCTATGGCCATTTGCGGCGGCAACACCATCGCTATCATCGGCACGGTCAATAATGGGGTGCCGACGCCGAGCGCTCCCTTGATTAACCCCCCGATACCAAGGGCAAAAAGACACCAGGCGATGATCCAGAATTCGTAGCCAGCAATCAAACAGGAGCCCTCAGAAATTAACGCCGCATCTTATCAGCTTGCAGACAATAAGGAAGATCAATTAGCGGTGATAGTGCATACAATATTTGAATTGAAATACGCAGCCTGTACACTGGCGAATCACGAAACTTTAGAGATTTTATCGTGGCAAAATCAACTGCTAGCGCCGTTCTTGATGCGACCAGGAAGGAAATAACACTAGTCGATCGACTGATTGTGCAGGGCCGTACCGCCATGGCAGAAATTGTCAACGCCGACCAGGCACGCATAGACGAAATAGTGACGGCTATCGCATGGTCGCTCTACAAACCGGAAAACGCCCAACGGCTCGCCGAAATGGCAGTAGCCGATACCGGTATCGGAAATGTCGAAGACAAGGTCATTAAAAACCAACGTAAAACCTTTGGTACCTTGCGTGATTTAATGCGGGTCAAAACCGTCGGAATTATCGACAACGACCCAACTCGCGGTATGGTCAGATACGGTAAACCGGTAGGAGTAGTCGCGGCAATTACGCCATCTACCAATCCTGCGGCGACCCCGGTCAATAAAACCATGATGGCATTAAAAGGGGCTAATGCAATCGTGATCGCGCCTTCACCTGCCGGTTGGAAAAGTACCAATGCTACGGTTGCATTGATGCGTGAAGCGCTAACGCGTATAGGGGTGATCGCGGATCTGGTACAGATTCTGCCTCACCCGGTATCGCGCAATATGACTCGCTTATTAATGGAAAAGGCCGATTTGATCGTTGCGACAGGATCACAAAATAACGTGCGTTCGGCCTATAGCAGTGGTACGCCGGCGATTGGCGTGGGCGCAGGCAACGTGCCGGTTGTGATCGATTCCAGTGCTGATCTCGACGATGCCGCGCAGAAAATTTGCGCTTCCAAAACCTTTGACAATTCAACTTCCTGCTCCTCGGAGAACTCGCTGATTATTCTCGATGATGTGTACGAGGATGCGATCAGGGCACTCGAATCTACCGGCGCTTATCGCACCAATAAAAAAGAAAGAGATTTAATCGAAAGCCGGCTCTGGGTGGATGGAAATTTGAATCGAAATCTAATTGCCAGGGATTCCGATGTTCTTGCCGAGGGTATCGGTCTCGGCGAGGGCTCAAAAACCGCCCGATTTTTTCTCGCCGAGCAAGATGAATTCAATCCGGATTCACTGTTTGCCGATGAGAAGCTGTCGCTGGTACTAACCGTTTACCGGGCGCGAAATTTTGATCACGCGGTGCAGTTGGTAAAGGATATTCTGAAAGTCCAGGGCCGCGGTCATTCCTGTGGCATTCATACTAACAACCCTGATCAACCGGTGCGCCTTGCCGAGGAAATCGACGTGGTGCGCGTACTGGTAAACCAGGCGCATACCTTTGGCAACGGCGGCAGCTTCAACAATGCATTGAACTTCACGCTGAGCATGGGCTGTGGCACCTGGGGCGGCAATAGCATCAGTGAAAATCTGAACTATCGTAATTTCATCAATATTACCCACCTGGTAACCGAAGTCGGGGAAGACAAACCTACCGAGGAAGAGATGTTTGGCGCCCACTTTGCCAGGTACGGGAAAGACTAGTGCCTGGCCAGATTATGCAAACCATACGGGCTTGCATCGAGTATCACGCGCAGATTTCCGCGAGCCGAACTTTTCTGATTGCCCCCGAGACGTCACACCAGCTTAGCTTTGCCGAACTCAAAATCGCGGTGGATAATATTGGGATTGAACTCGACGGTCTCGGTCTTGAAAAGGGTGCGAAGGTCGCATTCCTGCTGAACAATGGTTACTGGACCACTCAACTTTTCCTCGGGGTGATGGCGAACAATCGCATTATTGTACCCCTGAACGCTGTTGCGGGTGATGTACAACTTCGACACGTGCTCGATCACTCGGATACCGAGGTCGTATTTGTGGCCCCCGAATTTCGTGAAAGGCTCGCCGAAATCATGCAGACCATCGATCGGGTTATTCGGGTGATTGAAACCGACGATGACTCCGGCCCGGACTGGCCCGACGGAGAAGTTAAAGCGATGGCGATTGCCAGTCCGGAAGCCAGTGATACGGCCTTGCTACTTTATACTTCGGGTTCTACCGGTGTACCCAAGGGAGCGCTGATTTCCCATAACGCAGTTACCAGCGGGGGGCGCAATGTTACCGAGGGACACCAGCTAAGCGCCGATGACCGTGCTTTATGCGTTCTACCGGTGTACCACATCAACGGTGCCATGGTAACCGTTTCGGCACCGCTATACAGCGGTAGCAGCGTGGTCATGCCTAATCGCTTCAGTGCCAGCACCTATTGGTCACTGGCGGCCGAATACCAGTGTAGCTGGAGCAGTATCGTGCCGACAATTATCAAGTACCTGCTCGACAGGGCTGACCAGGAACCCTATGAATTTGGTAAAGACGAGCGCCTGAAAACATTTCGTTTTGCCCGGTCGGCATCCGCACCGCTGGCAGCGGTAACCCTCGAGCAGTGGGAATCTGTATTCCAGCTGCCGATGATCGAAACTCTCGGGCTTACCGAAACGGCGGGTACCGTGTCAACCAATCCACTACCCCCGAGGCCCCGTAAACCTGGTTCGGTGGGTCTGCCCTGCGGCAACGAGATCATAATTGTCGATGACGCAAGACAAGAGTGTGCGCCAACCGTAGTAGGAGAATTGGTGATTCGTGGCAGCAATCTGCTCGACAGCTATTACAAGAATCCCGAGGCGACCGATGCCTCGATTGTAGACGGCTGGTTTTATAGTGGTGATCTCGGCATGAAAGACAAGGACGGGTATATATTCATCACCGGCAGAATTAAAGAACTAATCATTCGTGGCGGTGAAAATATAGCACCGCGCGAAATCGATGATGTACTTTACCAACACGAGGCGATACTAGAGGCCGCAGCGGTTGGAGTAGACGATGACATCTATGGACAGGAAGTTGTCGCTTGCGTGGTACTGCGCGAAGGCTATCAGTGTAACGAACAGGAGCTGATCGAATTTTGCGAATCGGGCGTCGGTAAATACAAATCTCCCAAGACCGTCTATTTCTTCGATGATTTACCCAAGGGCCCATCCGGTAAAATTCTGCGCCTGAAGTTACCCGAATTAATAAAAGATCAGCTGTAGATAAGTAACTACCTGGGCAGAGGTTGATGGATTTGAAACGAGAATGCCAGCGACAGTCAAACAGATTTGGCAAGGCAGACATAAGTGGCGGCTTACAGCCACCAGTTTCGGGGACACAATACGTAATCCAAGGCAGTCCAGGGATGTGGCAGGTAAATCTTATCGAATTCGATTCAGTGGTTGTCTTTTATGATGGGTTATCCTGGATTGCCTCTTAAGCTGGCGTAAATGGCTCAACAATAGGAACCTAATTGTGTATTGTGTCCCCATAATACTTTTTCTTTCAGTTGAGGATAGTTAGCATGATTACATCTAAGGATTCATTACAGGGTAAGGCAATCGTTGTCGGTGCTAATGGCGGGATGGGCAAAGCGGTAGCACTAGCTCTCGCGCAACAGGGGATTGAATTGGCGCTGATAGGCAGAAATGAAAAGGCGATTACTGCGATGGCAGAAACCTGCAATCAAGCAGGCGCTAAAACCTTTCCACTGGTTTGTGATATCGCCAAAACCGAAACCATCGAAAGCACGGTTTCCGATGCAATTTCGGGGCTCGGCGGGTTGAACTACCTGATTAACTGTGCCGGAATTTCGAAAGATGGGAAACTCCATGAAACGGATCTTGATGACTGTGATTCGATTATTAATACTAACCTGCGATCTCACCTTTACCTGGCACGCTTTGCAACACCGGAGATAAACAAGAATTCCGGTGGTGCAGTGATAAAGATTGGCGCGGTTCATCACCCCTATTCAGGCGCTAGCACCTACCTGGCGGCAAACCTGGGTGGTGAAGGTCTCGCCGAAGCCTTATTTGAAGACGTGCGTGAATTTGGCACCAAGGTTTGCAACATCAAGCCGGGATGGGTCAATACGCCGTTAGTGACATCAGATGACATCGATAAAGCGTTGATGATTCAGCCCCAGGACATTGCGTTAACCGTCCTGTTCGTGCTTTCAATGCCCGGGACGGCGTGCCCAACAGAAATTGTTATCCTGCCGCAGCGATCTCCCTATATATAGGCCGTTAACAATGCCTGGCAATAGAGTATGCAACTTTTTAGTGCTAGTCGAATATTCGCGAGGCGGATGGAACCGATTCGGCACTTGACCGGGAATTCAAATTATATAGAGATCAAATATCATTATCACCTGACCAGGCGAATATAAATTTTCCATTGGCCCGAAAATACGCAAGAGAATATGCTTGAAAACAAAAGATACGTGGAATAGCAATTGTTTTTTGTTCAACTAATCAGAGGAAGAAACCATGTCTTTACGAATTAATGATCAAGCACCAAATTTTCAGGCAGAGACTACTCAAGGAAGAATTGATTTCCATGAATGGATTGGAGATGGATGGGCAGTATTGTTTTCACATCCCAAAGATTTTACACCTGTTTGTACGACAGAATTGGGCTACATGGCAAAAATTCAGCCAGAGTTTGAGAAGCGTAACACCAAAATTATCGGCTTAAGTATAGATCCGACGGGTGACCACGATAAATGGCTTCAGGATGTCGTAGACGTAGGTGGTTTCCCCGTTAATTACCCGGTTATTGCGGATACGGATCTCAATGTGGCCAAGCTATACAATATGTTTCCAGCGGACGAAACGGGTACAGCCGAAGGCCGTACCGCCATGACAAATGCTACTGTGCGTTCTGTGTTTGTAATTGGGCCGGATAAAAACATCAAGCTTATGATTACCTATCCCATGACAACAGGTCGTAATTTTGATGAAATTCTTCGCGTGATTGATTCTATGCAACTGACTGCCAGGCACAGGGTTGCGACTCCAGTGAACTGGAAACAGGGTGAAGATGTGATTATCGTACCCGCGGTTAGCAATGAAGAGGCTGAAAAAATTTATCCTGATGGCTGGGAAACGGTAAAACCTTACCTTAGAACGGTGAAACAACCAGCTAATATATGAGGAAGCAAAGCCGCATAGGCAGGCACGAGTAAATAGTTTTCAGGCGCCCGCTATCGAAAATACGGGGCGTTGTAACAGGCAGATTAACGTTGGGGAGGAAAATATTGCCCGAAGCGTCACATCGCGTTTAATTGCGCATCACTATCCGAAAAAACGTCCATCGTAACTCGTGCTACCCGCCTCGCGGTGCCACAACCGATAAAGATGCCGCTTGCGCTCGGTTTCATCAAAATCTTCGAATTCGCTTCGGTAGTGCCCTACCTCGTGATTATTGAGGTATTGAATCTGGCCGCGCTGCAAGGGCGCTTCAAACCACAGATCTTCAGCCGTAGAAACTTCATCGATGGCGTCTAGCGCGTCGCTTAGCGCATCGTCCATTGCTTCTCCGCCAACTTCATAGCCCTTACGCACCAACGATGAGTTGGCCCGGGCAAACAGGCGTTCGTTGCGCCAGCTAAAATAGGGTGCGAGGCAAACAGGTTCTGCACCCTCGGCATGTTCTTTTTGGCGATCAAACAGCATCGGCTGGTAGAGCCGATCCAATAGCCTGGGGTAACGGTCCAGCATACGTTGGTGTACCGAGTAGAGGCTACAGAATCGGCTAAGCCCGCCATTTTTGGCGGCATTGTGACAAAACAGGCCGACGTAATCCGGCACCATTCGTGCAAAGGCATTGTCTGTATGGAACACCAGTTCTACCCTGGTATGTGATCCACGAACACCATAGGAGTAGGTCTGACCCGTATCGCGCACATCGTAGATCATTTGCCCATTCCATTTTTGCGCGACCGGGCGACCGATGCATTGTCCGAGTACCCAGTAAACTTCAACCAGTGTCTCAATTGGAAATTCGTCGAGTGGCAAGCGATCGAGCACGGCGAATCCAACGCCGTCATCGAGTATCGATTTCATCCTGCTCATCAAAATCCGGCAGTCAGGCAGGCTTAGATCGTCAAGTCGACGTTGCAACATTTGTAACGGATTGTCCTCAACGAATGTTGCCAGTTGCCTGATTTCCCGCAGGGCATTCTCTGGTAGATCGATTAACCAGTCGGATTCGCGGACATCCTGCGCGAGCCAGACCAACCGCTGCGAAGGCGGGTTACGTACCTTTGAAACTTCGCCACTGCAATCGAGATAACGACATTGCATGGTATTAACCGCGAACAACGCTTACCAGGCCCAGCGTGGGGTTAACGTTTACCCGGTCACCGGTCTGGATTAACCGGGTCACATCGCCTTCTTCGAAACGATCACACAGTGCCATGTCGGCGAGCGCACCACCCTGCGCGAGAATCGGATTGACTCTATTGAATAAAATCGCCCTGGGCGCGTCCTTGCGAGATACCATTTCATGTAACATCCAGGCCGAGGCAACGCCACCCTTGGCGGTGTTAAATACGAGAATTTTGTTAACGTAACTCTGGCCCGCAAGCTTGTGTTGTGGTCGGGAAAATATCCCCTTGATGCGATCAAGATCGTAGCGCGCAGAAAAATTATCCTCCGCGACCAGTGCTACACCTGAAACTTCCGGGCCGACGCCGACATGGCAATGCAATTCAAAGGATTCCATTAGATTATCTCACCCGCAATCGCCGAGGTCACGCAATCTTCCATGCTCGATAGCGTTGGCTGGTAGCCATAACCACCGATGATGTTGACCAGCTTCGCAGAGTTCGACATCAGGCGCTTCCAACCGTTGGCTTCACCCATTTCGCGCGCATAACTCTGGTAGAAGCACATGCCTTCGAGCACCAGGGCGCCTGAAGATTCGATCCGTTGGCTAATCCCCATACGCCTGGCATCGGCTGCGACAACCGGGCTGGTGACTGCCAATAAACTGGTGTGCGGGTGGATTTGCTTGCCATCGAGCAGTACCGCAAGCGATTGCATTTCAAGTAGTGAAAGTTGAGGAGCGGAAAAAACCACGACATCCAGCTTATCCCCCTTACCACCGAAGCGAGCGAAAAAGTTTGCAAAGTCCTTTTCACCAACGGTTTCAATTTCGAGCTCATCGGCAATACAGACAGCCTCTAGCGTAGGTGCTTCAGGGTTAACACCAATCATATGAAATAACGGCACCGAACCATAACTCGCCATTGCCGCGCCCATGTGTTTCATATCGTCCGAGCCAGGCTGGCGCTCGATGCCTTCGATCACGGGTACCTCCCAGTAAGATCCAGCGTGACCACCGATTATACCGCCAAGGGCGCCCCAATCGGACAGAGTCCTCGGCTGGTGGGCAACGCGATAACGTTTTGTCGCCCTTCTATTTTTATCGAGGTGTAGTCCGTAGCGAGGGGTACGACCGGTAAGACCGGCTGACAGCGCCGATGGCCCACCCTCGAAATTGGAATAGGCACCGAGCACGCTGTTGCAGTAGATCACCACACCGGTATCACCGAAGGCGAGATGCTCCCCGCGCAGTGGTGGCATGATAGTCTGGTAATTGATACAGGTATTCGTCATCAAGATTCCCATCGATTCGAATGCATCGATAGTGCGCTGCTCGAGGCTCGCCATTAAATCGGTTTGCTTGAGACGTTTATAATGACAGAAGTCGATGCCGCGGGGATCGGTGATCATCGGTATCCGCACCTTAGCCTCACCCGATGGGCTCGCGGCCATATGCTCGAGAAACGCAACACCGGCCTCCCCCAGCGACTCGGTATCGGCCATGATGTGGGCCTGGGTTACTTCGACAAAATCCTCGGCGTCAAAGAATCGCCCCACTTGCAGCATGTGCTGTATCGCCCAGCGCCGGGGGGCACCGCAATCGCCTGCCAGCATGGCCTGTTCTTCATCGTTCAAATTCATCAATGCGCTGCTGATTATCGTTTACTTCATCAATGCACGAGTATAGGGATCAGGCCTGGGTAATTCTACTTTCTAATCATTAACAGGGAGGTACCCAGGCGTTATTCGGGTTCGTGTCTACTGGAACGGGGTAACTCAATCTGGTTCATACCTGAATCGGGATATTTTTATTTTTCAGGGGGGTCGTCCGGCCCAGAATCGGAGATATCATTATGGTTTTTGAAAAATAAGGATTTGACTACAACGACCGGCCCCCACGGTGGTGAACTCGACAAATCATCCTGTTATTTCACCGGGAGCTCAATTATGATGTCTTGTTGAAAATGCCGGGTTACTGTTAATAGTATTTACAACAGAATTGATCAGGAGGAAAACAGGCGATGCTTTCTAGAACCAAAAAAGGAGTGGCAAAATACACGGATCAAAATCTTTAGAAATTTATAAAACCAACATCAGGAGTTAATAAATGAACATGAAAAAATCTATGCTAACCGCTATGGTGGTCGCGGTAACAGCGATGCCCGTGGCTGCATTCGCTGCTCCACAGGTAGAAGTTCTCCACTGGTGGACATCCGGTGGTGAGTCAAAGGCGGTAAAGTCGCTGATGAGTGAATTCAGCGCCAATGGTGGCACCTGGACCGATATGCCGGTTGCGGGTGGTGGTGGCGATGCAGCCATGACCGCTCTTAAAGCCCGTGTATTGTCTGGCAATCCGCCAACCGCGGTACAATTAAAAGGTCCGAGCATTCAGGAATGGGCCGAAGAGGACGCACTGGCTAACCTCAGCGATGTCGGCAAAGCCGAAGGGTGGGATAAAGTTCTTCCACCACAGATAGCCGACTTTATGAAGTATCAAGGACAATACGTGGCTGTTCCGGTTAACGTACACCGTGTTGACTGGATCTGGGCTAACCCGGCGGTTCTCGCCAAAGCCGGTGTAAGCATGCCGACTTCGTGGGATGAGTTCAACGCAGCAGCGGATAAGTTACAATCTATGGGCATCACCCCGCTGGCCCATGGTGGTCAATCCTGGCAGGACGCGACTGTTTTTGAGACAGTTGTTCTCGGCATTGGTGGCAATAGCTTTTACCGGAAAGCACTGATGGATCTCGATATGTCAGCCCTCAATAGCCCAACCATGGTCCGGGTATTTGACCAGATGCGCAAAATGCGCGGATATGTCGATTCCAACTTCTCCGGTCGTGACTGGAACCTGGCGACCGCTATGGTGATGAACGGTGAAGCTGCATTCCAGATCATGGGAGACTGGGCCAAGGGCGAATTTCTGGCTGCAGGTAAAAAGCCCGGCACTGATTTCCTGTGTGCGCCAACGCCAGGCAACGGTTACCTGTTCAACGTTGACAGTTTCGCAATGTTTAACGTCAAGGGTGATGACAAGATTGCCGGTCAGAAGCTGCTTGCGAAACTGATCGTTGGGAAAAGTTTTCAGAAGACATTCAACCTTCTCAAAGGCTCCATTCCTGCCAGGATGGGAGTACCAATGGGTGAGTTCGAATACTGTGCCCATCGTTCAGCCTACGATATGGAAGCTTCCATCCAGAGCGGTGGCCTGCTGCCAAGTTATGCGCACGGCATGGCCCTTCGCGGCGCCCAGGCCGGCGCTATCACGGACGTTGTTACCAAGCACTTCAATTCTGATATGTCTTCCGCCGACGCGGCTAAGGCACTGGCTGAAGCTGTAAAGCTGTCCATGTGATCAAGATCTTTGAGCCCGGTATTTCAGTATCGGGCTCAAACTTTTTTTGAATTATTTAAAAGTATGGATTTCACCATACCATGAACAGGTGGCTTCAAAATAATCTTCCCCGGATTGTTGTCGCTCCATCATTCGCCGCCGTGATTGTCTTCGTCTACGGGTTTATTGCCTGGACAGCTTACATCTCGCTGACCAAATCGAGACTATTGCCCAAGTATGAATACGAAGGCTGGCTCCAGTACATACGTTTGTGGAACATGCCCCGTTGGCACGTCGCGATCGAAAACCTGTTTGTGTATTCGGGTTTGTTTATCATATTTTGTATGGCACTTGGCCTGTTGCTGGCGATTTTGCTGGATCAGCGCATCCGGGCTGAAGGTGCTTTGCGCACCATATACCTTTACCCGATGGCCCTGTCTTTCATCGTCACCGGCACTGCCTGGAAGTGGATTCTCAACCCCGGCTTCGGCATTGAGAAAGTCATGCACGACATGGGCTTTGAAAATTTTGAATTCAACTGGCTGGTTGATTCCGAAATGGCAATCTACACGATTGTCATTGCCGGGGTCTGGCAATCATCGGGCTTCGTAATGGCAATGTTCCTGGCAGGGTTGCGCTCAGTTGATGAGGAAATCATCAAGGCTGCCTATATGGATGGTGCTAGCCTGCCACGCATTTACCTGGGAATTATCATTCCTTCGATGCGCCCTGTATTCCTTAGTGCTTTTGTCGTTTTGTCACACCTGGCTATCAAAAGTTTCGACCTCGTCATCGCGCTCACTAAAGGTGGGCCGGGCTATGCGACTGACATGCCTGCGACCTTCATGTACGCGATGGCATTTCAACGCGGGCGCATCGGAACGGCTGCAGCCAGCGCGACGATAATGCTGATTACCGTGATGGCGATCATCGTGCCCTATCTATACTCTGAACTCAGGCAGAAAAGCGATGATTAATGCCCATTTCGCTACCCGGGGTTCCCGCAACCTGGAACGAATTGCAGGCAGATGGTTGTTATTCGCAGTGCTCGGTATCTTTGCGTTTTATTTTTTAATGCCCCTGTATGTGATGGTTGTTACCTCGCTGAAAGATCTCGACGAAATTCGCCAGGGAAACCTGATGGGGCTGCCTCGAAATCCAAGCTTCGATTCCTGGATCAAGGCCTGGGGTTCAGCCTGCGTTGGTATTCAGTGTGAAGGTCTCAAAGGATACTTCTGGAATTCGATGCAACTCGCCGTACCTGCAGTGTTTATTTCTACCATGTTAGGGGCTCTTAATGGATATGTCCTGACCAAGTGGAGGTTCAAAGGTGACAACCTGATTTTTGCCCTGATGCTGTTCGGCTGCTTTATTCCGTTTCAGGTTGTCCTGATGCCGATGGCCCGTGTACTGGGTATGTTGGGCCTTGCCGGGTCTATTTCCGGACTGGTGCTTGTCCATGTCGTATACGGCCTGGGATTTACGACACTATTCTTTCGAAACTTCTACATCTCCGTTCCAACAGAGCTGGTCAAGGCTGCGACGATTGATGGCGCTGGATTCTTCACAATATTCTGGCGCATAATCCTGCCCCTCTCATTGCCGATCGTCGTGGTTACCGTTATCTGGCAGTTCACCCAGATCTGGAACGACTTCCTGTTTGGTGTCTCTTTCTCAGCCGGGGGCAGTCAGCCAATCACGGTTGCGCTAAACAATATCGTTAATTCCAGTACCGGGGTTAAGGAATACAACCTCGACATGGCAGCGGCAATTATCGCGGGTCTGCCTACCTTGCTGGTTTATATATTTGCCGGTCGCTACTTTATCCGCGGGCTGACTGCTGGTTCGGTAAAGGGTTAGTAGCATGGCATCTCTTGAAATACGTAATATGGCAAAACAGTTCGGCCAAACGGTCGTTCTTGACGGCATCGACATCGAAATCGAAGACGGTGAATTTCTGGTTCTGGTCGGTCCTTCCGGTTGTGGCAAATCGACTTTGCTCAATATCATCGCCGGCCTCGAAACCGCAACTGAAGGTGATATCCTGATTGGTGAGAATGTCGTTAACGAAGTCCATCCAAAAGATCGTGATATTGCCATGGTGTTCCAGTCCTATGCCCTCTATCCCAACATGACGGTGCGCAAGAACATCACTTTTGGCATGGAAGTCCGTAAGGTCCCAAAACAGGAAATTAGCGAGGCGTTGTCTCGCGTATCCGAACTGTTGCAGATCGAAGCCTTGCTCGATCGAAAACCAGCCCAGCTTTCAGGCGGCCAACGCCAGCGAGTTGCCATGGGCCGGGCATTGGTACGTGATCCGAGTATCTTCCTGTTTGACGAACCGCTATCCAATCTCGATGCAAAACTCCGGGTTGAGATGCGAACCGAGATTAAAAATCTTCACCACCGGCTCGGAACTACAATCGTTTACGTGACCCATGACCAGACCGAGGCGATGAACCTGGCGACACGTATTGCGGTTTTGGACCAGGGCCATGTTCAGCAACTGGGGGATCCTCAGACCCTGTATGACACACCGGACAATGTCTTTGTCGCAGGGTTTATCGGATCTCCCGCCATGAATCTTATCAGCGGTAAAATAGTCGACAATGATGGCAAGCTGTTCTTCAAGTTCGATAACAAGTTTGAAAATGAGCTGGTTGCCATCGATCATTATAATTTCATTAACAAACCAGCCGAAGGCGATGATGTCATCATTGGAATTCGTCCGGAAAGTATAAAGCCGCCCGGAGATATACAGGGTGAGTTCGTACATGAAATGAAATTGACTGCAGAATCCATTGAGACCAACGGCTACGACAAGCACGTGGTTTTCGAGTTTGATGATTCAGTGATCATGGGACGTTTCCCTGCCACCGCAAATCCGCAGATTGATATGCCGATACCTGTCGGATTTGATTTAAGTAATATTTCCATATTTGACAAAAAATCGGAAAAGAGACTGTAGAGTACTGTTCTTCTTGCTCGATTCGGTTACTGTACGCTAGTGAGAAATTACCTGTGACGACTAAATCCGCGAGCCTTGATCGACCCGCGTTGGGTATCGTTTTGATGCTCACTGGCATCGCCGGGTTTGCGGTGATGGACGGGATTATTAAGTGGCTGACAGCTGATTATTCGGTGGCCCAGGTGGTCGCACTTCGGAGCTGGTTCGGTCTGCCGCTGTTGTGTTTGTTTGCCCTGTACGAGGGAGGACTGAAGACACTCAGGACCCGGCGTCCGCTTGTCCATCTCGGGCGGTACCTGCTGGTACTCGCCCTCAGCTTCAGTTTTTTCTGGGCGCTCTCGCAGATGAAACTGGTCGATGCTATTGCGATTACCTTCGCTGCGCCTATCTTCATTACCGCGCTTTCGGTTCCATTATTGAAAGAACCAGTGGGCCTGCATCGCTGGTTCGCAATCGGCATTGGTTTTTGTGGTGTACTAATTATGCTACGCCCGGGTATGGGCGTTTTCCAATGGGCGGCGTTGGTAGTGCTCGGCAGTGCCGTGGTGTACGCCCTGTTAATGATTACCACGCGCGCTTTCAAGTCCACCGAGAGCACGGCGTCACTGATGCTCTATCCGCAGTTGGGCATGTCACTCACCGGCATTGTCTTAGCACCCTACTTTTGGGTGACCCCGGGCCTGGGTGATCTTGGTCTGTTCGCACTCGCTGGTTTGTTCGGCAGCGTTGGTGTAATGTGCCTGACTCATGCCTTTCGTCTGGGGCCAGCAGCGGTCATTTCACCGTTTGAATATTCCGCGCTGATTTGGGCAACGCTGCTGGGGTTTTTACTCTGGGGTGAATTGCCCGATAAGTACACCCTGGTCGGTGCCGGCTTCGTGATCTTAAGTGGGCTCTACATCGTTTATCGTGAAACTATCAAGATTGGGCAAGCGCGACCACAATTACCCAGTATGAGTCCGGATGACACTGGTGAATGACCAACCACAACATCAACAACAATTACGATTCCGCAGCGATACCCTTTCCTGTCGTAACGGAACAGTGCGCTGTTAACTTTTTTAGACTGCGTTACCCGGTTTGCCCGGGTTCACGCAGCGCAAAGATTTCCTGGGGCTGGTCGATACCCTTCAACTGATGCCGCCCCAGCGACACAGAACGATCAGGATCGCAGCCCGCAAACTCGGAAGAAAGCAAAACCGGTTGATCCAGCAACTTACACATCGATTCGATACGCGCTGTCAGGTTCGCAGCCTCGCCTATGACGGTAAATTCGAGCCGGTTACCGGTACCGATATTGCCGTAAGTCACGTCCCCGACGTGCAATGCAATGCCGTAGCCAAGTAGAGGTAGCGATTCAGTCATGCGCCTGGCATTAGCGGATGCGATTCGCGATGAAGCTTCGCGAGCGGCAACGACCGCGCTATCGCAGGCTGCCTGCAGGCAGATATCGTCGAACTCATTTTCAATTGGAAAGATAGCCAGTGCCGCATCGCCAATGAAACGAAGTATTTGTCCACCATGGTCGAGTACAGGCCCGGCCACGCAATCGAAGAACTCGTTTAAGCAAGCCAGAAACTCGTCCCTCGACATCGACTGTGCCAGTGGAGTGGATCCACGCAGGTCGCAGAACCAGATTACTGCGCGAATGTTCTGTCCATCGCCCCGCCGAATCAGGCCGTTGAGCACGCGTTTACCTGCATGCGAGCCGAGGTAGGTATCGAGCAAACTGGCGGCCTTGTGTTGCAATGTGTGAACTTCGAAAATCCTACCTAGTACGGCGAGTATTTCGTAAATATGACCCAGGTCGGATGTGGTGAATCCTCCTGGGCGGTTTGAGCTCAGGCATACCGCATTGATTTGGCCGTCGGAGAAATGCATTGGCATAGCCACGTAATCGGTGGCGCCCTCCGCATGCAGGTCGCTGAGCACGCCGTAATCGAGTTGCGGATCTTTAATATCGAGACGCCGCCGGATACCACCGGCGCCTTCAAAAATCGGCACCAGCGGACTATTCAGATACTCTGGCGACTGCAATGATTCAGAATCCAGATCCAGTTCGACGAGTTTACCGGTAACGCTGTGCCAGTGCTGCGAGAAGGCGACAACCTGGGGATGAAGTATCGGGATGACTATTGACAGTGTCCATAGCGGGATGCCGACTGATCGCATATGCCTGGCAAATCCGGCGGTCAATTCACGCGACGAATCGAATGCCGGTGCTTCCTGTAATACCCAGTTTAAAAGTGGATTTTCATAAGCCGGCAATGATTGACCTCCGGGCTGCGCTGACTGTGCACCCGGGTATTTGATATTCACCTGGTCCGGATAGAAAGCCACATAATCCTTGATATGCGCGGACTCCTCACTCGGATCTTCGTAACTCCAGATAATATTCTCTCCTGTAATCTCGCCGATTCGCAGCGAATAATGTGTAGCGTTGCCCTTGAACGGGCAATAGGTGACATAGTCGCTGCGCTCGAACAGATCCATGCGTACGTCCTCGCGCGGGAAATAGCAGACCGGGGCAATTCGGGTTTCCTGCAACAGCATGACCTTGTTGCTGTCGGCAAGAGTAATTCCCTGGTAATGGGCAGACACCTGTTTTGCTTCTGGTTCGAAGCTGAAGCGGTATAGTTGCGTCGCCTGAGATTCAGGTTGCTTCGTTTCTATAGATTGCGGGGCGGCCATGGCTTTCTAAATGTTCAGTAATTTTTTAGCAGCTGATTCGTACCGGTATCCGATTCGGTCCGCAACAGGCCGCTATCGATTTAATATACCCGTGAAGTGTAGCACCACAATTACCACGGCTTCCAGTTTCCTTATTGATTCATCAATTGACTCGAACATTGAGCTTTTAATGTGCGCGTGCCACTATTACTACCAGGCAACATAGTATTGTCTGTGCTTAATATCACGAATTTAGGCCACCAGGTTGCTAGCCCGGACAATTCATAAACTGCCGTGATGATTGCGCCGGGCTTTGGTTTCGCAGGGGATTATCCGATTGAGCGCCGGACTTATTGATCCGGTCGATTGAGGATAATTCCCTGTGGAATCAAAGAACAAGCAAGGGCGCGAGCATGTTTATGAAATGTTCGGGCTAATACCCGTCCGCTAACAGGCAAACTAATTCTTTAGCAGAGGAACATTGATTGTAACAACTCTGAACGATCTACTCGGTACCGAGCGTGACATACACGGTCCCGTGTGGGCAAGCCGCCGATTTCTTCTCGCAGAAGACGGTGTTGGTTTTACCATGACAGAAACCACGACTAAAGCCGGAACCGAACAGGTGTTGTGGTACAAGCATCACATCGAGGCTAATTACGTCATTGAAGGTGAAGGGGAGGTGGAGAATATCGCTACTGGTGAAGTATTCCCGCTCAGCCCCGGTACCATGTACGTGCTGGATAAAAACGAAAAACATCGATTAAAATCAATTACCAGTCTGCGCCTGGTGTGTGTTTTTTCGCCTGCGTTGACCGGCGCTGAAACACACGATGAAGATGGGTCTTACTTACCTGCCGCCAAATAACGTGATGGAAACGGGGATACTGAATTTAGGCGGCCACTTTATTCGCTTTGCCCACCTGTTTTGTTTAACCTGATATTACTGTCCGGGTAATTTACGAGCGCACTTCATGTCCAGATCACAATTCGACTCTTGCCAGCATCACCCTTACTGGTGGGATAGCGGGCCAGGGGATGAACCGCTCGACCTGGATTTGCTGGCAGCAGCCGCTGATGAAATTCCCTCACAGGTTGATTGTGTCATAGTCGGGGCTGGATATACCGGCTTGTCGGCAGCATTAACGCTGGCACGAGCAGGACGATCGGTCTCGGTACTGGATGCCTCCCATCCCGGATATGGTTGCTCCGGCCGGAATGGTGGTTTGATAGGACCATCGTTTCACAAACTTGGTTTGTCCGGACTTAAAGCAAAACTGGGAGAGGCGAAATCCACTGCCATCATACGCGAATCGATGGATATACTGGCATGGCTCAAGCAGTTTATATCGCAGGAAGGGATCGATTGCGGACTGGTACAGAAGGGCCGTTTCCGCGGTGCTGTCGCTGTAAAGCATTATGACGAGCTGGCCAGGCAGGCAGAAGGCCTGGGCAAAAAGGTCGATCTGTCATTTGAGATGATAGCTCCGGCCACGCAGCGAGATCATATCGGTAGCGACTATTACAAGGGTGGCATTGTCTATCATCAGGATGGTCACTTGCATCCGGGGCTTTATCTGAAGGGCATGGCTAGCCTGGTCTCGAAGGCCGGGGCAGGCATTTTCGCGCCCGCCGCTGTACGGCAAATCAATTCAGGCAGCGATGGCTATATTGTCAAGGTCGGGGATGCGTCAATACAATGCGGCGAGGTACTGGTTGCCACTAATGGCTACACCGACCCCAGTTTCCCCTATCTGAGGCGTCGGGTTATTCCGCTTCGTTCAGCTCTTATTTCAACCGAGCAGCTGTCGTCAGAACTGATGCAGGAACTAAGCCCCAGGCAACATGGGTTCGGGGATGCCAGTCGATTGGTGCCCTATTATCGGCCTTCACCCGATGGCACCCGGCTGGTCTTCGGCGGACGGGCATTTGATTGTGCGGACAGGCCGGGAAAATATATCCCGGATATGCATCGATTGATGACACGGATATTTCCTCAACTAAAGGAAACCGGCATTAGTCATGCCTGGTCTGGAACGGTCGCCTATACATTCGATCATGCACCCCACATAGGACAGGTAGCCGAAGGTACGATGGCAGGCGTTCATTACGCCATGGGATATTGCGGTTCGGGCGTTGGCCGCGCGACATGGTTTGGTCGAAAAGCAGCTTTAAAAATCCTGCGCGATCCGGAAGGGTCAACCCCGCTCGATGATCTTGTATTTGAGACCCGTCCGCTGTATTCAGGATATCCCTGGTTTTTACCTGCTATTCTCAGGTGGCACAGCCTGCTGGATCGTTTTGGATATTGAATATAAATATTGAAAATCGGGAATTAAAATTTACCAGGGCAAATATGAAACAGATACTAGGCACCATGACATTCGGCGAACAGGTGGACCAGAATACGGCGCGATCTATACTGGATCTGTTTGTCGATTCCGGGAATACTGAAATCGATACAGCACACCAGTACTGTGATGGTAAAACAGAAGAAATGCTGGGTGCATTGCTGCCGCCGGAAGCGCGTAAAAAACTCTACATAGCGTCAAAAGTAAATCCGTGGAACGATCACGGACTTCAACCTGAGCAGCTGAGAAAACAGATGCAGGAAATACTGCAAAGGCTCGGAACCGATCATATCGACCTGCTCTATCTACACTCACCCGACCTGGATACGCCGGTTGCGAAAACGCTGGAGTGTTGCTTCGAAATGTACCAGCAGGGGAAATTTAAATTTTTCGGATTAAGCAATTATGCCTCGTGGCAGGTGGCCGAAGTGGTTGAAACCTGCCGCCGAAATGGATGGATGGAACCGTCTGTTTATCAGGGTATGTACAACGCCCTGACCCGGGACGTCGAACGCGAATTATTCCCCTGCCTGAGAAACTACGGAATCAGTTTTTATGCCTATAACCCGTTGGCCGGAGGCTTGCTGACCGGGAAATACCAATCCGTCGATCAACTCCCCGACAGTGGAAGATTTGCATTGCGCAATGGTTATCAACAAAGATACTGGAAAAAAGACTACTTTAGTGTTCTACAGAGGATGGAGGAAACATGTCTTGAATTCGGATTGAAACCAACGCAAGCGGCTTTGAGTTGGCTAGTGCATCACTCCCAACTCGACTCGCAACAGGGTGATGGAATTATCCTCGGCGTGAGTAAGATCGAGCAGCTGTCAGAAAATATGCAAGCCTGCCATCACACTCCGCTCGACCAGTCGATTCTCGACATTCTTGATCGGGGGTGGGATATTATTAAACCAGATTGTTTTAAATATTTTCGTCCCTAAGTCCGATAGACTACTAGTCCGCATGTTGTACGAGGGGAACAAGGTGCAGGCAATGGGTGACGAGGATGCGCATGGCAGGTGATGTAGACGAAAAAGCCCTGTTCGAGCGTTTTTCGAATAGATACAAGCTGAGTCAAAACGATTTGCTGCGACAAATCGAACGCTCGAATTGTGGATGCGATTACGGTGCCACCAGTTTTACCACGCTCAAACAGGCCAAGGAACTGGAGGCTATGCTGGCGCTAGGGACAAAGCAAAGCTTACTGGAAGTCGGGGCGGGTTCGGGCTGGCCCGGGCTCTACCTGGCGAAACAGTCGGGATGCGATGTTACCCTGACCGATTTACCTGTCGAAGGGTTGCGAGTAGCGAGGGAGAGGGGCGATTCGGAGCGGCTTCCGGGTATTTGCACGGTGGCAGTCGCGAGCGGATCTGCATTGCCTTTTAGAACAAACGCCTTCGACGCGATATCCCACTCCGACGTGCTTTGTTGCCTGATTGATAAATTATCGGTACTTAAGGCCTGCCGCGATGTGATTAACGCAAATGGAAAGATGATATTTACCGTTATTTTAATATCTCCCGGCCTTTCGTCTGCTAACTATCAGAAAGCAATCGAATGCGGTCCATCATTTATGGCCGCGGAGGACAGCTATGAAATTTTACTCGATATGGCTGGCTGGAAGTTGATCGATCGGGTCAATCTGTCGAGCGAATTCTTCGAGACTCTGCAAGTCGGGCTGGGCAATGAACTCGATCACAATGAGGCGCTGGAAAAGCTGTTGGGAATTAATGAGGCCCTGCGCCGATTAAACCGTACTCGATCATATATTAAAGGGCTCGAACAGGGGTATATTCGGCGCGAGTTATATCACGTAGTACCGGCATAGAATCAGGGGGTTAAGCTATGACATCGAGAGTTTCAATTCTAATTACCGGGGCATCCGGGGGTATCGGCCGTGCCGCCGCCATCGAATGCGCTCGTAGAGGAGCCAAGATTGGAATCCACTATCACCAGAATCGTGATCGGGCCGAGGCTACGCTGGCGGCATTAGCGGGTGATGGTCATCGCCTGTACCAGTGCGATATCGTCAATCCTGAAGCCGCTGCACAAATGATTGATCAGGCCGACCAGGAGTTCGATGGCCTCGATGTACTGGTGAATAATGCAGGGATATCACAACGTCATCAGTTTGAAGATATCGACTATGCAACCTGGCAGGAAACCTGGCGACGAATCGTCGACACCAATCTCACCGGTCCCAGTAACCTGTGCTTTTGTGCCGCCAAAAAAATGATCGCCCGCAGCGGTGGAAAAATTGTGAATGTTTCTTCACGGGGTGCGTTTCGGGGTGAACCGTTGATGCCATGGTACGGCGCTTCCAAGGCCGGCTTGAACGCGATGGGGCAATCCCTTGCCCAGGCCCTGGGTCCCAAGGGGGTATTTGTTTATACCGTCGCCCCCGGGTTTGTCGAAACCGAAATGGCCGCGGCGACCCTGGCATCGGCAGAAGGCGACAATATTAGAAATCAAAGTAGCATGGGTCGGGTGGCCCAGCCCGAAGAAATAGCCAGCACCATCGGCTTTCTTGCCTTTGAAGCACCGCAGTTTATGACCGGTTGCATCATCGATGTAAACGGTGCCTCTTACCTGCGATCATAATTACGGTACTTGAAATCCCGTTCCGCTGCGATCGAGCGGGTCCTGTGCCAGTTTTCGACCCAGGTATCGCGTTGCGATATCATCCCATACGCCAAGGCGCGACCAGTCCGGTGTGTCGGCAATTCCATCCTCATCGGTGAGAAACGGGTTGGGGAAAAAAATATTCAATTGCGGTGTATCGTCGCCGTTAAACAGGCGCAGTTGCCAGATGATAGGTGAACCCCTGTCGTCGAATCCGCGCACAATTTCAGCGCGCGAGGTGCGACGGATTTTTTTCAGGGCCGGAGGTGTTGGGCTGGATTCACTGCCCATATTCTCACCGATGCAAATATGAAAATGAGTGCCGCCGAAATGCACAGTCAGGTAACCGTCAAACAGGGTAATCGACCGCGGTTCGTTGGGGCAGCGAAACTCGTAGGCGCCACCCTCGATAATTGGACCGAACACTATCGAACGCCAGTGGTTTTCAAAAATATAGCGCAGTAGTTCATCGAGAAATTCGCTATCGACCGGCAGGCTATATATCTCCTGCCGGTTGCCGTTGCTGGTATCGATTTGTGGAATTATCTTCATACAAGTGCCCTGTCAGGGTGATATTGTCGTATTCAGTGAGTTTGTCCGCGTTCATGGCAAGGCGTGCCTTGCAGGAAATGGTTGTTCCCTTTCCAAATGGCACAACGCAGACCATGGGCGCGGACAAGCTCACCCGAAGGGCGCTCCCCTGATGCCCCGACACTGCGTTGCAGCGCTTACTAATGGAACATCCATTGGTTGCGCACTGCGCCTTGTCGCGAAACATCAGGGGAGCGCTGAATACGACAATATCACCCTGACAGGACACTAAGCCCTGGTCAACAATATCAAATCGCCAGGCCCTGTAAAACCTGTGAATTAGATGCCCGACTATAGCTTTTTCGCGGGCGCTTCGTAAGGTGTTAAATCGATCAGAAATCGGACATTGGCTGCTAACTATGATATTTTTTGTTCGTTATTTTTAAAGTGACAAATGGTAGATATGCCCGAAGCAATCTCCCCCGGTACAGCAAAAACCGCGCCGCTCGAAGGTATCCGTGTGCTCGACCTGACCAATGTTCTTTCCGGGCCTTTTTGTTGCCACCAGCTAGCCTTACTTGGCGCTGATGTGATCAAGATCGAATTGCCGGGTAGCGGTGATTTAGCCCGGCAATTAGGCGCAGATCCGAAACTGAATGAAAAGCTTATGGGTGTCTCATTTCTAGCCCAGAACACCGGTAAGCGCTCGATCACGGTCAATTTGAAGTGCGAGTCCGGGAAAAAAGTGCTCAAAAGGCTGGTCGAAAAAGCCGATGTTCTGGTTGAGAATTTTCGACCCGGGGTAATGGATCGACTTGGGGCAGGTTATTCTGAACTTAAGGCGATCAGGCCAGACCTGATCTACTGTGCGATTTCAGGTTTTGGCCGGGATGGGCCTCTTCGAGATCTTCCAGCTTATGATCAAATCATCCAGGGGATGTCGGGTGTGATGAGCATTACCGGTTCGCCCGACACCGCGCCTTACCGGGTCGGTTATCCAGTCGCCGATACGATAGGAGGCTTGACTGCGGCCTTTACTATTGCAGCTGCCCTCGCTGGCCCGGTCGGCAATCGAGGGCGGCTGATCGATGTTTCGATGCTCGAATCGGTGATTGCAACCATGGGTTGGGTGGTCTCTAACTACCTTGTTGCCGGGAAAATTCCTGAACCTGCCGGCAACGACAACTTCACCGCTAGCCCATCCGGCAGCTTCCACACGGGTGATGGCCTTATCAACATTGCTGCCAATAAACAGGAGCAGTTTGAAGCTCTGTGCCGGGTAGTGGGGCTAGAGGAAATTATTACCGACAAGCGCTTTCGCGACAGGCAGGCCAGGCTCGATAATCGAAGCCTGTTGAGCGAAATTCTCGAGGGTACATTAGCGTCAAAATCAGCAGTTGAATGGCAGGCTCTGTTCAACGACGCCGGTGTACCCGTCGGTGAGGTGATAGGCGTAGCAGAGGCATTGCGCCATCCGCAAATTGCCGATCGCGGGATGATTGGAATATTTGAAAATGCACCGGGTGTCGGCAGGGATATTCAATTTGCCTGTACCGGCGTGAAGATAGATGGCAAAGCGCCAGTAACCGATACTCCTCCACCGACGCTGGGCCAGGATACCAGAGCCATTCTATTGGAGCTTGGTTATAGTAATACAGAAATCGCACGATTACGGGAGGAGAAGGCAATATGACCAGTGACACAAAAGATGACATTACAGGCAGGGTAGAGGATTGGTGGAGCACCCAAATCATCGAAATGAAACCGGGCGAGATTCGCTATCGAGGTTATGCGATCGAGGAGCTAATTGGTAATATTGGATTTGCAGAAATGATCTGGCTGATGATACGCGGTGAGTTACCCGCAAAGGGTCAGGCGGAGCTTCTGGAGATAGCGCTGATGTCGGCTGTCGATCACGGCCCGCAGGCACCGGGCATAGCCATAGCCAGAATGTCGGTAACCTGCGGGATTGGTCTTAACAATGCACTGGCCTCGGGCATCAATGCACTGGGTGATGTGCATGGCGGAGCTGGCGAACAGGCGGTCGACTTCTATAACGAAATCCGTGCCGGGATGAATAATGAAGATGATATCGAACTCACGGTCGAACGCGCCCTGGACGCATTTTTTTCGGCAGGAGGCAAATATGTCCCCGGATTTGGCCATCGCTTCCACCCGGTCGATCCCCGTGCAACTCGCCTGCTTGAACTGGTTGATCAGGCGGCTAGTGCTGGACATGTTACTGGTGAGTACGCGACTATTGGTCGTACCATCGAAGCATCGCTAGAAAGGTCGAAGGGGCGCCGCATCCCTATGAATATAGATGGCGCAACCGCTGTGATTTATGCCGAACTGGGGTTTCCTGCGCCGCTAGCGCGCGGATTGTTCTGTCTCTCGCGGTCCGTAGGCATCCTCGCGCACGCCTGGGAACAGACACAACAGGGTGGGCGCAATAAGGGGCCTATTCCGCGTGACATGATCTGGACCTATAGCGGCCATCCGCCGCGTAAATTTCCTGGCTCATGAACCTGTTATGCGGGTAAAGCTGATTCCTGTTGCGGATC
>PVMK01189201.1_pt2 | contig 26427 bp, 27 predicted proteins | sample 1853481 | NCBI WGS metagenome assembly PVMK01 (sample SAMN08533507, study PRJNA380276) | Marine sediment metagenome, whole genome shotgun sequencing project.
ATCTGATTATCATAGAAGGCGCCGGATCATGCGCTGAAGTCAATTTGATGGACAGTGATATCGTAAATTTACGCATGGCCGAGCATGCCTGCGCTCCGGTCATTCTGGTCGCCGACATTCACAAGGGAGGGGTTTTTGCCCAAATTGTCGGGACGCTGGAATGTTTGAAACCAGCGCAACAGGATCTTGTCAAGGGGTTTATCATCAACCGTTTCCGGGGGGACCTCCGTCTGTTTGAAAGTGGTGTGACCTGGATCGAGCAAAAAACCAATAAAAAAGTATTCGGCGTACTTCCCTGGTATAATCATATCAACATCGAACCCGAAGATTCGGTGGTGATCGAACAACAAAAACGGGTATTTTCGACGGGCGGTAAGGAACCGTCAATTGCAGTAATTCGACTGCCGCATATATCTAATTTTAACGATTTCGATCCGCTTGCGATGGTAAAAGGACTCGATCTGTATTTTTTAGAAAAAGTTCAGGATCTTTCCCATTTTCGTGCCGTAATTCTGCCCGGTTCAAAAAACACCCGCTTTGATCTGGAATGGCTGGAAGCAAAGGGATGGCGCGAAAGGGTTATCGCATATGCGAACCAGGGCGGAAATGTGCTGGGTATCTGCGGTGGATATCAAATGATGGGGGATTACGTTCACGATCCGGGCGGACTCGAAGGCCGACCCGGTTCGACCGAGGGGTTGGGTTTGCTGCCGGTTGAAACCGAATTAAAAGCACCCAAGATCACCACGCTGACAGAATTTTCCCGGCAAAGTGCACATGGCTCGGGGTACGAAATCCACATGGGACAGACCCGGCGAAATGGGGGTGCACCCCTTTTTCAGGTTAACAAGCGAAACAGCACGCCAACCAAGGATGCAGACGGGTGTGTGTCCACCGATTTAAAGAATATGGGTACGTATATCCATGGCCTGTTTGAAAACCCGGACATTACCCGGTTCTGGCTGCTACATATCGGTCTAGGTGATTTAGAGATTTCCGACTTGGGAGGTTTGGAAGCCAGGAACAGGGAATATGATCTGCTGGCAGAATATTTTGAAAAACACATTGATGTCAGAGGAATCGTTGCAACCGTTCAGGATATACGGGTTCAAGGTTCAGAAGTTCAGGGGTTCAAAGGTTAAAATCTCTTAAAAAAGGAGTTTAGTTCAATTCTAAACTCTTGATTGGTGGGATCGGAAGTTAAAGCAAGGGAGAATAAGATTATCCGCAGATGATTTGACATAACCCACTGAACATGAACCCGTCAACCTTTACGGCAGTAAACTCTGAACCTTTGAACCTTGAACCCTGAACCATAAGGCATGGAGCTTATTTCGATTGAAAAAAAATATATTTATAATTGGCGGATGCCGCAGTGGTAAAAGCTCTCAGGCATTGAAGACAGCTGAAGGTTTGGCCCGGGACAAACAGGTGTTTATCGCAACCTGCATTCCCCATGACGACGAAATGAAACTCAGGGTCGCCAGACACCAACAGGAACGCAGCCGGCACTGGCATACCGTGGAAGCGCCCATTCACCTGCCGGAGGCAATTGTTGAAGCCGGCGGGGGGGCCAGCGTGCTTCTGATCGACTGCCTGACCTTATGGATCAACAACCTGCTGATGGAAAATCATGATTCTGAACAAATACTGAATCAGGTTCGAAGCTTAACCCGCGCTGTTGCGTCAGCAGCCTGCCCGGTCATTTTGGTATCCAACGAAGTGGGCACCGGCATTGTACCGCAAAACAAACTGGCCCGGTTTTATAGAGATCTGGTCGGATCGGCCAATCAAGCTGTCGCTGAGTGCGTCGATCAAGTGGTCTGGATGGTGGCGGGCATTCCGGTTACCATCAAAGGATGATTCTTAACCACGGTGCTGTGTCTTTTATGTAATTTAAAAACTCGGATAGGTTTTATTGATCTTCCTATTGCAAGGAACAGTCTCTTAAATCTCAAATAACAAAACTCAAAATCCAAACAAATCTCAAAAAACCAATGACCCAAATTCCAAACCTGTTTCCCCTTTTTCTAAAGGGGGTAGGGGGATTTTTTGGAAATTCGAATTTGGATATTGCCCTTCGACTATGCTCAGGGTGGTGAGCTTGTCGAACCGTTTGTTCCTTGTTAATTGGTGCTTGGAATTTTCTTAATTATTTAGGCTATTTCGAACGCAAAATGAAAATCTTTACCAAGGAATACTTGCAATACCACAGGTAACGACAAGCTATGCGCCACTTCATCTCGGCCATACAATTTATCACCATTTTGCCGATGGGCAAACCGGCACCTTTTGATCCCCAAAAGATGATGCCGTTTTTTCCGCTGGTGGGCATCTTCCTGGGCCTGTTGGTCGCCATTTTTGATCGCCTGGCTCTTATATTTTGGAACGGACCGGTTGTCGCCCTGCTTGATGTGATCCTTCTTGCAACAGTAACCGGAGCGTTTCATCTGGACGGCCTGGGGGACACGGCCGATGGCCTATTGGGGCAGCGCCCCAGGGAAAAAGCCCTTGCAATTATGAAAGACAGCCGCATCGGTGCCATGGGCCTCGTAGCTGTTGTATTCGGTTTAGCGCTAAAATGGGGTGGAATCGCAGGTTTGGATGTGAATCGCAGTTTATTGTTGATCATTGTTCCTGCCTATGCGCGCAGCGGGGTATTGTTCGGTACCCGCTTTCTTGAATACGGAAGACCCGGCGGCGGAACCGGGTTAGAATTTTTTAAGCAGACACTGAAGCCGGCAGCATTTTGGGGATTGGCTCTCCCGGTTGGCCTGTCCTTGTCTTTGGGCTGGAAAGCATTGTGGTTAAACTTGTGCTTTATCATTATCATATCAACTATTCTATATTACTATAAAAAGCGAATGGGATGTATCACCGGCGACATGTTAGGGGCCATGATTGAATTGTCAGAAGCAGGATTGTTCCTGCTGGTTTCCATTGGAGGAATTTAATGTTAGGCGGACATGGCGGTAATATTATGGGTTTGTATTCAGCATGGTATATTCTGCCCGCAGCTTTTATGTTTGATCTCATCCTGGGGGACCCACGTTATTTACCCCACCCGATTCGCTGGATGGGAAAAGCCATTGTAACCGCGGAGGTTCATTTCAGAAAAACACCTTCGAATCTGACAGTCTCCGGTGCTTTGTTCGCTGCAAGTCTCGTTACGGGGACCTGGCTGTTGACCTATTTTCTGCTGGTTGCTGTCAACAGTATTTCTCCGATGCTTAAAAACACCTTTGAGATCATTTTAATCTATTACTGTATATCGGCAGGTTCATTGGAAAAGGCCGCCCTGGAAATCAAGCACTACCTGAAAAATAAGAATATAACCAGGGCCAGAGAAAAAGTTGTATTGATTGTCGGCCGAGACGTTACAAACTATAAAGAAACGGATATTGCACGGGCAACGGTAGAAACGGTGGCTGAAAATTTGGTCGATGGCGTTATTTCACCCCTGTTTTTTGCGGCGATCGGCGGCGCACCACTTGCGATGGCCTATAAAATGGTGAACACACTGGATTCGATGGTTGGATATAAAAATGAAAAATATTTGAAATTCGGCAAAGCCGCGGCTATTATCGATGATATTCTGAACTATATCCCAACCAGGCTCGCAGTGCCCATTATTTCTTTGGCAACTCACATCCTTTCCGGAAAGGGTGTACGGTCTCTGAAAACGGCCGTAAGAGAAGGCGCCAACCATTCCAGTCCGAATGCCGGTTTTCCGGAAGCCGCTTTTGCCGGCGCGCTGTCAGTCAAACTCAACGGTCCTAATTTCTATAATGGAAAACTGGTGAATAAGCCTTTCATCGGCATACGCTTCGGAAATACATCGACGGAACATATTAAAAAAGCCTGCGATATCATGATGCTGTCCTCGTTTTTATGGCTGCTGGTGGTATGGGGGGCGAGCGCAGCAATTAAATGACGAATCAGCCACCACAGGGCTATCCTTCCTTAATCAAATCGTACAAAGGAATGTATCCTTTTAGAATTGGTACCACCTCATTTATTTATCCGGATCACTATATTCCCAACGTAAAAATGCTGGGGCCGTATCTGGATGAAATTGAGCTTTTGCTGTTTGAAAGCACAGGGACCGACGCGCTTCCTTCCAAGTCTGTCATTACAGAGCTTTCCAGGTTGGCCAAAGATTTCGATCTGACCTACAATGTACACCTCCCCACAGACATATCCATAAGCGACCCGGATCCCAAACGCCAAGTATACGCAGTGGAAACGATGATCAGGGTAATTGAATTGGTTTACCCCCTCAACCCTTCGTCCCTGACCCTTCACCTGCCATATGTTGAAGGATTTTTTAAGGAATATACCGTTAAATCGTGGCAGGATAGAGTGCACGACAACTTGGAGAAAATAATGTCTGCGGCTGTATCGAAGGATAAAATTGCCATTGAAACTCTGGATTATTCGTTTGAGTTGGTGGATGACATCATTGTTGATTTAGATTTAAAGATCTGCATGGACTTGGGACATCTTATGGTACACGGCTATGATATTATGAAGGTCTTCAATAAATACGCCCTTAGAACGTCTATCATTCATTTGCACGGTGTTGAGAACGACCACGATCATTTGACATTGGAGCGTCTGCCTATTAAATTAATTGAACCTGTTTTGAGGATATTAAAAAGATTTACCGGGGTTGTGTCCCTGGAAATCTTTTCTTTCGAAAACCTAACTTCTTCACTGAAATTCCTTGAAAATCACTGGAAATAATGAAGATGGTCGGAAGCATGAAGCGCAATAAGCGTAAAAAAGGGTATACACAAGTTTATACGGGAAATGGAAAAGGGAAAACCACCGCAGCCATAGGATTGTCTATCCGGGCGGCCGGTGCGGGATTAAAGGTATTTATTGCCCAGTTTATTAAAATGGGGGAATACAGCGAAATAAAAGCGCTCAGAAGATTTTCCGATCTGATTACGGTAGAACAGTTTGGGCTCGGGCGTTTCACAAATGGTAAGCCATCACGGGAAGATATTGAGGCAGCTCAAAAAGGGCTTGAAAAGGTAAAGTCATTAGTACGTTCGGATGAGTATAAAATCATCATCCTGGAAGAAGCAAACGTGGCCGTGAAGTTAGGGCTTATCTCGGTGCAGGATCTTCTTGGATTGATTATTGAAAAACCTTATGAGATGGAGCTTGTGATCACGGGGCGAGGTGCATCCGCTCGGATTATTGAGAATGCAGACCTGGTAACCGAAATGAGGCTTGTTAAACATTATTTCCAAAAAGGCGTTCCGGCCAGACTTGGAATCGAAAAGTAGTAATTATACACAGCGTCATAATAAATTTCCTACTGCCTTTGAATCTTTGATTTTGAAACCACCACATAGAATCAAATATGCAAAACGCTGTGTATGTATGCGCAATGATTTATGCCGTTCTGTATATTTCAAATGCCGAATTTACTAAGGAGGTAAGGAAAAATCTTTTATTTACAGAAACGCTCTGGATTCGTCAAAGATAAAGGCCTAGGCTTTTTACACATCTATTATGGTCAGGGAGTCGGAAAAACCACCGGGGCGGTGGGTCTGGCTATGCGGGCAGCAGGGAGCGGCCTCCAGGTGGATATTGTACAATTTATGAAGTCCGGAACTTCCGCGGAAGTGGCAATTTTTAAGCAAATCTCCAATATCCGGTACCGGTGTCCCGGCAAACACCCCTTTATTATCACCCGCGGCCCGAGACCGGTGCATCATGAACATGCCGCAAAAGCTTTAAGTTTTGCCTTTGAGGCTATCGAAAGAGGAACCAACATCCTTATATGTGATGAAATATTAGATACAATAATTTTCGATATTCTTCAAAAAAAACAGCTCCTGGAGCTCATTAAAAAATGCAAAAATAAAATTGAACTGGTTATGACGGGCATAAATGCGCCGGCTGAAATTGTGGAAATGGCTGACTATGTTACGGAATTGGTCCAGGTAAAGCATGCTTACTACGACGGGGCGAGAGCACGGAAAGGGATTGAGTATTAGACCCTTATGGCATTTTTTCTGACAACATGTTGTAAAAGAATGAAGGTGTCAGGTGTCGGGTGTCAGGAATTCGGAAGTTGGAATGCGGAATGCGGAAAATAAGAAAAGGCGCAGGGCGTATGCATGCGACCTAATCTGATTATTTTCGTCCTCGTCCTCATTAATCAGGTTTTTATAGGGAACGAGGCACGCGTACGACAACGAAGGCGGTAGCTCCCCCGAAGGGGCCACTTTTTCCGAGCGGAGTCTCGGAAAAAGCCTTATACCTATTTTTTGAAATCGCATTATGCTTGCGCATGATTTATGACATAGCCAGATGGAATATTTTGGGAATGCTATCGATTTAAATAAAAAAGACAGAGCGACACGCGGCGCAAGCGCCTGCGCTGCGCAAGCGATACCACAAACCTTCAATCGTCAATATTTAATTCCGGCTTTACCGGGTTGGGTTACGTTTGAAGCAATGCTCAATTAAAACGATTAGAATTGTTTGAATAAAAAAGTAAAAATCATGGATACTCAGGACTTCATTGACGGTGTTTTAGCAAAAAACAGGCGAAAAGTTGCCAAAACCATCACCTTAATTGAGAGTTCACTTCCCTCTCATCAGGAAAAGGCTAAAGTCATAATTGATGCGCTCTTGCCCTATGCCGGCAAAGCGGTGCGTATCGGTATAACGGGGGTGCCGGGTGTTGGAAAGAGCACATATATCGAGAGTTTTGGAATGCAATTGGTGAATCAGGGCCATCGAGTGGCCGTGCTTGCCGTCGATCCCAGCAGTTCAAAAAGTGGTGGCAGCATCATGGGAGATAAGACACGCATGGAAAGGCTTTCTCTGGAATCGCAAGCTTTTATACGACCCTCTCCATCCGGCGGTACTTTGGGGGGTGTCTCCCGAAGAACTAGAGAAACTATGATTGTTTGTGATGCTGCCGGATTTGACGTCATTATTGTGGAAACGGTGGGTGTCGGACAGTCGGAGACCACTGTTGCATCCATGGTCGATTTTTTTCTGGTGTTGATGTTGGCAGGAGCCGGAGATGAACTGCAGGGTATGAAAAAAGGGGTTCTTGAACTCGCTGATGCCATCGCTATTAACAAAGCCGACGGAAATAATATCGACCATGCCCAAAAAGCGAAAATAGAGTATAAAAAGGCGTTGGATTTATTAACGCCCTCATCTAAAATCTGGTCGCCTCCGGTGCTGACATGCAGCGCCATAAACATGGACGGAATAGACGAAATCTGGCAAACCATTTTGGATCACAGGAAAAAGCTTGAGAAATCGGGTGAACTGGCAGACAAACGCAGAAAGCAGGCCCTGGACTGGATGTGGGCACTGGTTGAGGAGAGCTTAAAAGATCGCTTTTACAATAACCCGGATGTTCAAATAGCTTTGCCCAAGATTATCGAGGCCGTTGAATATGAGACCCTTGCACCGACTGCAGCCGCTCATCAGCTGCTTGGACTTCATTGTACTTAATTTTGTATAAAGAAAACTCAGAAGGTGCGAAAGCTTAATTAGATATATCGGAATTTCTACAATTTATTGAAATCACAGTGTTTTTTGCGGATATTCTCTTGGTAAGCCGCATGGAATTGTGAGCGAAGCGAACTAACTTGGATAAGGCCTTTATGAGATCAGCAGCGCTTATTTTTATTGTAATACTATCTATCTCTGGGACGCTGAACGCGGAGACGGTCGAAGATCAACTGGGGCGCAGTCTTGAACTGCCGATTAACCCGCAACGAATTGTTGCGCTGGCACCGAGTGTCACCGAAATCATATTCGCCCTCCAGCAGGAAGAACGCCTGAAGGGAGTCACGCGATACAGCGACTATCCGGTGGAGGCCCTAGAATTGCCGCGGGTGGGTTCTTACATTCGCCTGGATCTTGAAAAGATTGTTGCATTAAATCCGGATCTCTGTATCGCCATCAAAGACGGTAACCCCAAGGAATTAGTTGACCGCTTGCAATCAATGAAAATTCCCGTCTATGTAGTGGATCCACGCAATCTTGAAACGGTGATTCGAACCATAGTAGAAATCGGCTCTCTGTTGAATACCGATAAACGCGCTGATATGCTGGTAAAAAATATGCAAAATAGGCTTCAGCGGATTAGAGAGCTTGTGGCCGGAACTGCACATCGGCCGCGGGTCTTTATCCAAATTGGGATTTCACCGATTATATCCGCCGGTTCCAACACCTTTATCCACGATCTTGTCTTACTGGCCGGTGGTATTAATGTGGCCGCCGTTTCCAGCGCCTATCCGCGTTTCAGTCGCGAGCAGGTTTTAGCTTTATCTCCGGAGGTGATCATCATTACTTCCATGGCAAGAAAAACGGTCTTCGAAAAGGTAAAGGACGATTGGAGCCGTTGGTCGGATCTGCCCGCCGCACGGGACCAGCGTATTTTTGTTGTGGACTCGGATATCTTTGATCGGCCGTCACCGCGGCTATTAGAAGCTCTTGAACTCCTGGTCACGTTAATTCATCCGGAACTGTTCGATCACAGACAATGAGCCTGCAACCGTCGCATATAATTCGGCGCATATTAACTGTGTCATTGATACTGGCATTTATTCTTGTTGGCGCCATATTCCTCGGACTTTCTTTTGGGCCCACCGGAGGCATCATCCAGACTTTTGAAACGATATTTCAGAAAAATATCGACAACGCCATGCATTACACGATTATTTGGCAAATCCGGTTTCCGCGTGTGCTTCTGGCGATGCTTGTCGGCGCCACGCTCTCTTTAGGAGGGTCTGGTTTTTCAGGCCCTGCTCAGAAATCCCCTGGCAGAACCGTATATCTTGGGAATTTCAGGCGGATCTGCCATCGGCGCAATTATTGGAATATTATTGGGATTATCCCGCTTTCCGGGGGTAAGCTTATTAGCCTTTATAGGAAGTTTGGGTCACCTTGTTGCTGATTCTGATCATGTCGACCGGAAAATCGATATTGAAAAAGGACTCCCTGCTATTGTCCGGAGTCATGGTAAATGCATTTTGTGGTGCAATAATCATGTTTTTGGTTTCGATCACCCAGGATTCCCGGCTCCATAATATTATTTTCTGGTTGATGGGCGATTTGTCGGCCGCCGATATTCCTCAGGTTGTCTTGCTTGCGGTTACCCTCATTCCCTGTTTTATTTTAATTTTTCTGTTTGCGCATACGATGAATTTGCTGTTGATGGGCAGGGAAATGGCACTATCAATGGGGATAAATATAAAGGCGGTAACCGTCGCCTTGCTGTTAATTACTTCATTTATGGTGAGTATTACGGTCAGCTTTAGCGGGCTGTTGGGCTTTGTAGGCCTTGTCATCCCGCATCTCATGAGACTTGTTTTAGGCCCCGATCACAGATTGCTGGTGCCGGCATGCCTTTTTGGGGGTGGTGCCTACCTGGTATTTTGTGATCTGTTGTCAAGGGACCTTACCGCAGCAAGGTGAGATGCCCGCCGGTGTTGTCACCGCTCTTATCGGTGCGCCGGTATTCATTTTTCTTTTAAAGAGATCCAATAGATGAAATCAGCTGTTGCTGTTAAAAATTTAAGCCATTCTTTCGGCAATCAGCCGGTATTGCGGGATTTATCCTTTCGAGTTCAGCAGGGTGATGTTTTTATCATCATCGGACCGAACGGTTCGGGCAAAACCACCTTGATCAAGTTGATTGTGGGCGTTTTAAAGATTCAGAGAGGGCAGGTAGACATATTCCAGAATCCTCTTCGTAATTATTCGCAAAAGAGCCTGGCAAGGGCGATAGCCTATGTTCCCCAGGGCTTGTCCCTAGGATTTCCGTTTAAGGTAGAGGAAACCGTATTGATGGGCCGGGCTCCCCACCAAAATATACTCGGTCTGGCATCTGAAGATGACACGGATATCGCCGATCAGGCCATGAAGTTTACGGAAATCGCGCATCTTGCCCACCGAAAGATGGATCAGCTCAGCGGCGGAGAGCAGCAGCGGGTGTTTATCGCCCGGGCACTCTGCCAGGAACCGGACATTATATTTTTGGACGAACCCACCGCATCTTTGGATCTTGCCCATCAAGTTCGCATCATGGACCTTATGGAAAGGCTCAAGCTAAAAAAAGGTGTCACTGTGGTGATGGTTTCCCATGACGTCAACCTTGCGGGGATGTATGCCGACCGGCTGCTTTTATTAAATGGTGGAAAAGTAGAGAGCATCGGTCGCCCTGATAGCGTCCTTACTTACCCGCAGCTGGAAAGGACATACGGCTGCGAAGTACTCGTCGACCAAAGTCCGCTTGGCAGATTTCCGCGGGTAACGCTGGTACCGAATAGATTTCTAAATTCCAACAAAAAATAATTAGTCATTTTTTTCTTGACAAACATTATTTTCTTTATTAAGGAATTCTATCAAGGTGCCTATATGGCTTAAAAGGGAATCCCGTGTGAATCGGGAATGGTCCCGCCGCTGTAACCCCGACCTTTTCTCACGGAGAAAGGGAACCTGATCAGCCCGGTGTGTCACTGTTGCGTCATAACGAAATGGGAAGGCCGCTGAACGGGCGGGGGAGTCAGAAGACCTGCCTTGCCAACATACAGCTGGTGCTCTGCGTGAACACGGAGCCCTTTGCTGGACGCTTAGGGTAAAGAAAACTGGGTGCAGCCCTTCAAGCATAGTGCTTGAAGGGCTTTTTTTTGACCCTCTACCGGCCGTCGAAAGGCTGACCAACAATCTCTAAAAAGCTGACATACATAAATGGATTGAATTTATTTCACTACTACAACATACTGTTGTAGTAAAACGCTATTGAAAGGTTGGCGGGCAAGCTCTCGACAGGTAAATAAGGAGGTAAACACATGAGGAAAGTTCTAATGATTATCAACTGGGTACTTATTTTTGTTGGTTGTGCGTTTGTATTCATGTCGGCAAGTGATTCTTCAGCCGCCATCACCCCCATTGGTCCTTATCAAGCCGAAGTCCTGGCCGACCCGAATCCGACTGTATTCACATTTCAAAGTTCTATTGCTTACTACAATAATTTACTAATTTATGCTGGAAATGACGGGAAAATTTACGCTTATGATATTGACACCGAAACATCCACCTTAGTCAGTGATACCAGTTTGTTAAGCACGGCTTTTTCCGCCGTCCAGGGATTTGTTGTCAGCTCCGATAATTATCTATACTTTCATGACAACGCGGTGACGTCCAATATCTATCGTCTCAAGTTAACAAGCGCATGGCCGGCTGCGTATGTGACACTCGATACCGATATTACCAGTGCCATTTTTGCATTGGCTGAAAATCCCTGGACGGATACCATCTGGTTTTCATCATCCGATTTTTTCGGCAGCGGCAATCAATTCTATCTTTACGAAATCGATGCCGCCTTTGCAACCACCACGTTGCGAACATCCTTTGTGCAACCCAACAGCGGCGGAAACGGTCCCATTATTTTTGAAAATGAAACGACTGTGCTTTATGGTGAATCAGTTTTCGGGGGAAACGGCTATTTTCATCAGGTAAATACCGATACCGGAGCTGTTATTCAGGAAAATTATCTGACCTTTAGCGGCGGCCTGGGAGATGCAACCGCCGGTTACAACAACCGTATTTATGTCACCTCAGGGGGTGGAAAAGCCATTTTTGAAATTGATGGAATTCAAAAAACACAGCTGGCAACAACCCATGATGAGGCCCGTGGCATTACCTTTGACGGAACATCTTTTTTTATCAGTGCCATGGTTCCTTTCTCAGGAAGTGCTGACGATGGAGAGATCAGTCTGTTACAACTCTGGCAAACCAGGCTTTCCGGGACTGCGGAAATTATCGGCACCTGGAGCAACGGCATTTGGTATTGGGATGTGGCCGCATCGACATGGACTCAAATGCACCCCGCCCCCCCCGATGGCGACATCGCAGCGGGAGATTTTACCGGTGACGGCAAGGCGGATGTCGCTTCAATCTGGAAAAGCGGCTTATGGTATCAAGATGGGGCTAATTTAGCTTCTTGGACACAGGTATCGGGTTTAACTCCCGATAGCGTGACCGCTGGTGATGTGACCGGTGATGGTCGCTTTGAGATCATCGGCACCTGGAGCAGCGGCATTTGGTATTATGATGTGGCCGCAGCGACATGGACTCAAATGCACCCCAGCCCTCCCGATGGCGACATCGCAGCGGGAGATTTCACCGGTGACGGCAAGGCGGATGTTGCTTCAATTTGGGCCAGCGGCCTATGGTATCAAGATGGGGATACTTTAGCTTGGACCCAGCTATCGGGTACGGCTCCTGTTAGCGTGACTGCCGTTGATGTGACGGGGCAATAGTTCTTCTCCAGAGATAAGACCTTGAGGCAGGGTCAGTATTGACTCTGCCTTAACTCTAATGTTGCGACATTGGGGTTAAGTGAGGCTAAGAATGTTAACGAAATCGACGTCACCACCCCAGACCAGCGCGTTGATGATTCAGTGGATTTAAACGCAGACGGCATATCGGAAAAATATCGGGTTTTGGGGAAAGGAGACGTTAAGTATCCGATTCGATTTTCGGGACAATCTATTTCCTCTACGGGACTTGTTATGGCTAAAAAGAAATTTTTCACACGTTGTTTCATATTTGCAGTACTTCACTTTTTAATTGGATCGAATTTGTTATGTGCGCAAGAGGAGGCTCAGGATGAAGAAGAAAAGAAAACAAAGTCCCGTTTTGAAATGGAGGAGGTGGTTGTCACAGCCACCCGGCATGAAGATGAAATCCGCACCATTGCCCGCAATGTCACTGTGATTACCGCCGAAGATATCGCCCAGGCACCGAGCAACTATGTCCCGGATCTTCTATCCCGGGAAACAGGCTTGAATTTGCATAGTTTGTCCGGCACGGATAAACAGACCGTGGTCGACATCCGCGGCATGGGCGAGACGGCGTCCAGCAATGTTCTGGTAATGGTGGACGGCTTCCGGCTGAACTCGTCGGACCTGGCCGGGCCTGATTATTCAACTATTGCCATTGATGAGATCGAACGGATCGAAATTGTGCGCGGGGCCAGCTCGGTGGTTTACGGCAGCGGTGCCGTGGGTGGGGTGATCAATATTATTACCAAAAAGGGTAGAAAAAAACCTGCGGCCCGCCTGTACACTTCCTACGGCAGCTATGATACGTTTGACGGGCGGGCTTCCGGGCGGCGGTCAGGTTCAAAACCTCAATTTCAGTCTCAATGCCGATTACTATGACTCGGACGGATACCGCGACAACAGTTTTTTGCGCAAAAAGGATGCCGGTATCCGGCTCGGTTATGATGCTTCCGAATACTTCCGTGAGGAGATTTTCGATGCCGTTATTTTTTCCTTTGCCGGCAACTATCACAAGGACAAGCAGGGCTTTCCCGGGGGAATCTCCATCGATGATATCAATTCAAGACGGCGGCGGCGCAAAACCGACAGCCCGGACGATGACGGTGAAACCACGGACTGGCGGCTCAGGGGCGGTGTCGAAAGCGATTTCGGCGACTGGGGACTTTTTAAAATTAATGGTGGGCTGCGGCGCAGGGACAATGACTTTATTTTGGGGCACACGCCGCTGAAATCCAGAAAAGACCAGACCAGCCACATCGACGAGGATACCTATCTCACCGATCTGAACTATGCCAAAGAATATTCCCTGTGGCGGACAGAAAACACCTTTCAATTTGGAACGGATTATTATTACACCGATTATGTCAGCAAGCGCATGGATCAAAAAGAGCGCAAAAACAGTAAGGTGGAAAACCTGGGTTTCTTCTTTACCAACCGGACGGCCATTAAAGACAATCTGTTCCTTAACCTGGGCTACCGCTACAACATTTATAAAGGAAGATTCCGAAACGATGAATTAAAAACGATTAACGGTCGAACATATTGGGACAACGGGGATAACTTTGATCGCAATTATTATAAAAATGCTTTTGAGGGCGGCGTCGTCTATGATATCAGAGACGATACTTCCCTTTTTGCAAGCTTTGCCACCAGCTTCCGGATTCCCAACGTGGATGAATTCGCTCTGGCAGCCGATGACTTAAAACCTCAGGAAGGCAAACATATTGATCTTGGCCTGAGATATCGATTCAGAAGGCTGGCGGAAATCAATCTGACCTTCTTTCAGATTGAAATTGATAATGAAATCCGATTTGATCCCAATCTTCGCGTCAACCGCAACTTTAAGGATACGACCCGCCGCCGCGGTTTGGAAACGGGTTTAAAATTACACCCGACGAATAATTTATACATTTGGGGGAATTTCACTTACCTGGACGCCGAATTTAAAAATCTGAATACCACTATCCCCCTGGTTCCGCGGTACTCGGGGGCCTTCGGCCTGGAATGGCGTATTATTCCACCACTTTTGTTGGGCTTCAGCGGCAAACTGGTGAGCAAACAGTATGACGGCAATGATATCGACAACGACAGCTTTGCAACCCTGGACCCTTACCAGGTATATGATGTCAAGCTGAGCTATACCTATAAAAAATTCAATATCTTTGGTGGAATAAACAATATTTCCGATGAATTGTATTCAACCTTGGCCTTCAGTGAAACCTATTTCCCGATGCCGACGCGCAATTACTATGGGGGTATTCAGTGGTCGTTTTAAAATCAGCGCTTAAAATTTATTTCTCTGCCGGGCGGAGACAGCCACAAGCAGGGCTTATGAAAATTATTATAAATTCACTCCTTATTTTGATGCTGTTTTCAATGGCCGCCATAAGTGTCTGGGCCGGTCCTTATCCACCGGCGGCAGACCAGGCCGGTTCCACGGCTGTGTTCATGGATGATACCGCCTTTATCGCCTGGGCCACCGGTTGGGAAAATTATATCCCCGGTGATGCGATGTCGTCAACCTGGCAAAAGCCGAAAAACGCCCTGGGACCGGCACAAGGAACCTCTTTTGATATTGTCAGCCTGGGACGCGGGGGTGAAATTAGCCTGACCTTTGATCAACCCATCAAAAACGGTCCGGATTGGGATTTCGCCGTATTTGAAAATTCCTTCAGCGATGCCTTCCTGGAACTGGCCTACGTGGAAGTTTCATCGGACGGCAAAACGTTTGTCCGCTTTGATAACGATTCATTAACGCCAAACCCTGTGGGTAGCTTCGGCTCATCGGATCCCACCGATATCGACGGTTTGGCCGGTAAATACCGCCAGGCCTATGGCACCCCGTTTGATCTAGGGGATCTGACCACCCGGGATGAAGTTCTCTCGGGTATCGTGCAGCTGCATCGGATTACCCATGTCAAAATTGTGGATATCATCGGTGACGGCACTTATTTTGATACGGGCGGAGATGTGATTTACGATCCATATCCGACCAGCCAGAGCGCCGGATTTGATCTGGACGCCGTGGGGATACGGTATGAATCCGGGGTGAATGGTCCACCCGATCAACCGCTTCCGGTTTCCCCTCAAGACGGGGCCGTCAATGTTCCGATTGATCCTGTTTTAACATCCGGCCCCTTCACGGACCCAAATACTCCCACCGGCGATTTTCATTCTAAAACCCGCTGGCAGATCGCCCGGGATGCCGCCTTTACGGACATGGTTCTTGATCTGGCCAGCCCGGTTTCCCTGACCACCCTGGTCCTGACCGGTTCACTGCTGAAGGCCGACACCACATATTTCTGGCGCCTTCAATATTTTGACAGCGAGGACGCCGCCTCCGAGTGGTCCGATAGCTTCTCATTTACCACCACCACCGTTTCCAATGATAACAGCGGCAACGGCATTCCCGACGACCAGGAACTGGACCCCTCCAGCATGGTGGATCTCAATGACGACGGCATACCGGATGTCGATCAAATCAGCGGTCAATACAAGGTTCTCAACACGGTGCCGGGTGGGGGCCGGATGGGTGTCGCCGTATCCGGCCCCAATGTGGTCATTGAATACCTGGAAGCCGTGGATCCGGATCGGTTCCCGGAAACAAGCGGTGCTCCTGCCCCCCGGGAAACCCTGCTGGGATTGATCAGTTTCCGGATACAGGTTCAGCACGTCGGCGATACGGAAACCATGACGATTTATTTTTCCGAACCCGTGCCGGAGGACTATCAATGGTATAAATATGATTCTGTAAAGGGCTGGTACGTTTTCCCCGATGCCGAATTCAGTTCCGACCGTCGTTCCCTGACCCTGTTCCTGACCGACGGGGCTATGGGGGATGCAGACGGCCTTGTCAATGGGATCCTGATTGATCCCGGCGGTGCGGCTACCAACTCATCCGGTTCCGACTCCATGGTGATTCCTAAAAGCGGATCTTCCGGGATCAACGGCGGCAGCTCGATTTGTTTTATCTCAGCGGCGACAGACGGCCGATTGACGGAAATATCCACCGGATCAATAATTGCAACGGTGCTCGTGCTTTTAATTTGCATTCCGGCAGCAATGGTCTTAGTACAGACATCGTCATTCAGCTTGGAAAAATGGCTGTGACACTTTGCATGTCATGGGATTGCATGAAAATTGGACATGGTCTAATTCAGGAATTAAGGGATTTAGGAATTTGAGAATTGACTGAGAAGCAAGTAAATTAAACGTCTCGAACTTATACAACCTACTGAGAATATAGAGGTTTTTTTGGGACCTCCGAATTTGCCCCGAAAATGGAATAATGGAATTGTGGAACCCTGGAATATTGGTTATCAAAAGGATATTAGACATTTTAATTTTATCGTCAATCCCGCCGGTGGCGGGACCATTATTCCAATATTCCATTGTTCCATCATTCCAATTGTGAGCGAAGCGAACTATCTTGCATAACGTTACCCTGGGGAGAGGAATGTACATGCTGACAATTTTCATGAAAGGCGGGCCGGTTATGTATCCATTGCTGGCGTGTTCTGTTGTTGCATTGAGCGTGATCATTGACCGGGCCATCTTCTGGATGAAGCAGAGTTTACAGAGAAAGCCGTCACTGGTCGAGGAGATCCTGGAGCTTTATCATCACGGAGATCTTGAAGCAATTCGAAAAAAAACCACCGGGTGCAAGGATTTTGTCGTTAAAGTTCTTGTCAGCGGCATTGTTCATCGCAAATTTTCCATGGTTAAAGCCATGGAATCGGCAGCAACCGAAGAAATTAAGCGGATGCGGCGGTTCATGCCCGTGCTGGACACCATGATTACCGTAACCCCGCTACTGGGGATTTTCGGGACCGTCCTCGGGATTATTTCATCGTTTGAAATTCTGGGTTCGGCAGGCATCGAACAGCCCCAGGCTGTAACGGCCGGAATTGCTCAGGCCTTGATCACCACCGCCGCCGGTCTTGGGATTGCGATTCTAACCGTATTTCCCTACAATTATTTTAATTCGCGCGTTGAAAATGCAGTCCTGACGATTGAACAATATGCCACCAGCCTGGAGATTGTTTCTCAGAAACAGGTACCGGGAACAGGAAAAGCCAGGAGAAGACCGGATGAAAATTCAGCATCAGCCAATTAGAAAAGCCCGCATTGAAATGCTGCCGCTGATAGACATCGTTTTTTTGCTGCTAGTGTTTTTTATTTACGCCATGCTGTCCATGGCCGTACACCGTGGATTGCCGGTGGAGCTACCAAACTCAGTTTCGGCCGAAATCGATAAAAAATTGGTGCTCTCGTTGACTATCAAGGCTGATGAAACAATCTATGTCGATAAAGAGCCGTTGGCGTTGGAAAACCTCACGGAGGTACTGAAAGCCAAAGCCGCAGGATACAAAGAATCCGGAGTCCTTATCTTTGCAGACCGCAGGCTCAAGTACCAGAAGCTTTATGACGTTTTAGATAAAATCAGGCTGGCAGGGATAAACCGAATATCCTTGCAGGCTGAATTTGAGCAAAATCAGTGAAACATTTATGGCTTTCAATTTTTCTTTCTCTGGGTATTCATGCCGCTCTTTTTGGCTTAGATATTAGTTGGCTAAAGAGCTTATCACCCGTAACGCCCCACCCTAGCCGCATTACGATCACCTTGGCGGCCTCACAGCCGTCAGGAGAAAAAAAGACTTCAACTCTTGAGAAGCTTTCAGGAATTGTGGAAAAGACGGTGAGCACTTTAGAAGAAGAAGCACTATCCAACCAGGCCGTTAAACAGACGCCGAAGCAACCCGCAAAGCGAAAACCGGCGGTGAAACCGACTATACCTCCTGTAGAAGAAGTTTCGCAGGGGATAACTATGAAAAAAGAATTGATGATAAAACCGGAAGTGAAACCGATTATTCCCCCATTAGAATCATATCCGCAGCAGACGAAGATAACGAAAGAAACGCTAATTAAAAAAGAAGTGCCCGAAAAGAAGGTAAAGCCCAAAAGAAGCCTTAAAAAACTAACAAAAAAGAAGCAAAAAAAAGAGGTTACGAAAGACGTCGCTCAGATCAAATCGATTCAGGCATTTCAGCCAAAACTGGAACCGGATTATAGAAATAATAAAACGGTCGAGCTTGAGCAATTAGCATCCAAGTCTACCCCATCGGAATCGTCTAACAATATTAATCAGCTAAACAATTCCGGAACAAAATCAGCAACAGAAAGCAGGCCCAAGTCCGAATCGACTGAGCTGGCAACCAAAGGGGATACATCGGCAGCGGCAGGCCTTATCATGGCAAGACCTTTGTACCGAAAAAACCCACCGCCCCAATACCCCAAACGTGCACGCAGGAAAGGTTATGAGGGCACCGTCATCCTTGAAGTTTGGTGGATGAAAAAGGCACTGTTAAAGATTTGAAAGTGTTTGAATCCAGCGGGTATAAGTTATTAGATAAATCAGCTATATCGTCCGTACAAAAATGGCTGTTTACACCCGGTACCAAGGATGGTGATGCGGCCGGAATGTGGGTTCGCATACCGGTGCGTTTTAAACTAAAATAGCACGCTTTATTTCATGTTTTCCTTTAATTTTTCGTTTTCCTGGATAAGTTCCACAATGGCCTCCTCCAGTTCAAATTTGGGAGGAATTGCATCAAAAAAAAGTTCTCCATTGATAAATAAAGACGGAACGGGTGCAAGGCGGAAATGTTTGTGAACCCCTTCTTTGCCGAACAGAGAGCAGGAAAGCTCCAGAAACCGCTTCTTGCCTTCGCCTTTCATGAACTCAACACGATGGTACTCAACATAGTCGTCGTATTTCGGAACAACTTCGCGGACAGCTTCATCCATATAAAGGCATGGTAGACAATAATCCGCTTTATACATTACTTCGATCAATATTTTTTTTTGGTTCTCAGCCGACATATCAATCCGGAAATTTGCAATCAATAATGATTTTAAACAATTAGAATCATGAAGAAAGTTATATTGTGCCGATTGGAACGACAACGTGAAAAATCACATCCCTAACTTGAAAGTATAGGAATTTCTATTTTTTAGACAGGATAGACAGGATATTCAGGATAAAAATAGAAAAAAATCTTGTTAATCTTGTTAATCCTGTCAAAAAAAGTCCCGCCACAGGCGGCTAAGTTCAACGAATAACATAGAAACTGCCAAATTTCAATGGGATTCAGGTGAATCTTCTCGGTATCCATAACACCGTGATACCGAGAATGAAAAGCAAAATCGACTGATAATGCGAATACCGCCAAGTTGACATTTATTCCGCTTTAAAATAGATTTGTTTGAATAAAAAGGTAAAAATCATGGAGGCTCAAGATTTCATTGACGGTGTTTTAGCAAAAAACAGGCGAATAGTTGCCAAAACCATCACCTTAATTGAGAGTTCACTAGCCGGATAAATCGGAAAAATAGCCACAAAGGCACAGAGACACAAAGCAAGATTGTTTGCTAAAATAATTACTAAGGGCCTAAACTGATTGGTTCCAGGTTCAGGGTTCAAAGGTTACAACTGTTGGAAACTGCTTACTATATTGATCCAGATTGGGAATATCATCGGCTGGGTTGCCAACGAGGGGGTGCGGATCAGCAAAATTATGGCGCATCTTAACAAGCAGTGACAAGGCTTAGCAAAAAAGGAAGGAGAAGGACATGGCCAAAATAGGCATTATCACCTGCCAAATCTTGGAACTCGAGTTCGCACACGTGTTGAGTGCAGACGCGGAAGTCGCGGATGTCTTTGTTATCGACAACGCGTTTTCCGCAGGCTTGCTTTCAGGGCTCGAAGCCCACGGTAAAAAACCGGTGCATCGGCTGGCAGCCCTACAGGCATTCGGGGCAACGCCGGGCGCAGGGCATCACGTATTGGTCCGGGTCATGGAGGTCGGACTTCATTCCGAGATTAAAAACCTGCAGCGCCATGTGGTGTCTGCCGTAAAGGAGACGGCCCGGCACGTGGACATCGTCCTGCTTGGATACGGCCTGTGCGGAAACGCCCTGAACCATGCCGAGGATCTCTTTTCAGAAGTGGGTGTACCGGTGATACTTCCCATGGATGAAGACCACCCGGTGGACGACTGCGTGGGTCTCATTATCGGTGGACGTGAAAATTATTATGCGCGGCAACGCGAGTGCGCCGGCACCATGTTCATGAATGCCGGATTTTCACGGCACTGGCAAAAGATGATAGATTCGAATATCCCTGAGAAGTTGCTCCCGAAAAAAGACAAAATCCAGAGGCGCATGTTCCGAGACTACGAACGCAGCCTGCTGCTTCCCACCAAAGTGCTGGGAGAAACGGAGATGATGGCGAACATCGAAGCATTCAATGCCAAATTCGGCCTTCGCACCGAGTCCACCCCCGGCTCATTGGCATTGCTTGAAAAGGCGTGGCAGGAAGCGAAAAAACAGTCAGCTGGAAACTAAGGAACAGCTCATTCATCCATGTTTTCATCCTCGTAATCATCTAAAGGTGGTGACAGGTCAGTCAAATCAGTGATGACTTTCAATATCCGCTCTAATTTTTCTACAACTCTTATGTTCCTCTGCCGTCTTTCCCGCTCTTTTTCTCTGGCTTTGGTTTTTCGTTTATCCTTAGTTGCCAATTGTCAATCACTTCAGCCGCCAACTTGATCTTTTCACGCGGGACTTTGTCGAAAACCGCCTCCCGTATATTTTGATCCGAATTGGAAGAATTTGCAAAAATATCGCCCAACTGAATCATTGTTCTATCGGGATTCTTTCGATTTTAGACTCCCGGAATTACTTGATTTAAACGTGAGCTAAAACGGAAAGTGTAAATTTTATAAATAACTTGTAAATTCAAACAATTATTCAAAATCCTATGGGGATTTCCCCCTAAATGTTTAATTTTAGCCAAGCTCGGAATATCCAGATATTCCTGCGTTTTCACGCCTTGCCAGACGGGCGCCTCAACGCCTAAAATTGTGAACTTATTTTTTCGTGAACCCTAAAACCGCCTTCTTTTAACAGAGTTAACGAATTTATAGGAGGCAGCTTTAGCATACTTATCTTTGCCCCTGCGTTACACGGCTGCGTTAGGCCCTTAGTCCGTTTTTTCTGACAACATGTTGTAAGAAACTGAAGGTGTCAGGTGTCGGCAATTAAAAAAATTCAAATAACAAATACCAAACAAATCACAAAGACCGAAATTCAAAATTCCAAACGGATGATCCGCCGGCATTTGTGCCAAATGGCATAATTACCGGCGAACAAAAATTTGGGCAGCGATACGGTACAACCGCGTTGAATGTTTTGGTCATTGGATATTGAAATTTGAGATTTATTTGTAATTTGGTGCTTGTAATTTGTAATTTCCGGTCTATCCCGGTTAGACAATTGCTGTTCAAGTTTTGGCTCTAACAACTGCCCCGCAGGGGCCACTTTTTCCGAGCGTAGTCTCGGAAAAAGCTTAGTACCTATTCATTGAAATCACATCATGTTTGCGAAGGATTTATGCGATAGCCATATTGGGCAAAATAGCTCGTTCTTTTAATTGCAGAGCTGCTACAAGTTTTTTTCCCCCTCCAGGCGGATGAATTATAAAAAACGATCATAAAAATGACTGAGCGAAGCGACATCCACAAATCGTCAATCATCAATCGTCAATTCCCCGGCTTGTCCGGGTTAGGTCATGCCCGTTTTTCGTAAAGGGTGCTGAACAACAGCTCTGCCATGTCAACGATCCGCGGACCTGTCCGGCAGGTTAACGCGCAGTCGTACTGATATAGCCTACCGGCTTTTACGGCTTTAAGCGATTGCCATTTCGAATCGGCGTTAAGGCGGGGAATGAATTGACGGTCATACCCGCAAAAAAAGATCATCTCCGGATCCCAATGCTGGAATTGAGTCCAAGAAACTTTGGGATAGGCATCCTGACATTGTCCGGTCACATTCAAACCACCGGCTCGGGATATAACATCATATTGGAAAGACGACGGTCCTGCAACCATTAACTTATTTCCCTCCAAATCCAGCACCCGACAAACCGTAAAACGCTCTTCATAAGGAATTTTTACCACTTTGCGATCCAGAATATTTAAATGTGCACGTAAATTTTGTACACAGATCTGAGCAGCTTCGGATGCACCCAGCAACTCTCCGAGCCCCAAGATAACCTCCAGCGCAGCGTCTATACGGGTCGGATTCACCAGAATTACCTGAATCCCTTTGCTCTCCAATTTGGGTTGTAACCGCAGGTGAGCGGTCTCCAGACCTAAAACCAGATCTGGCTCCAGGGTAAAAAGTTTATCAAGATCAGGTTCAAACCATAATGAAACATTCGGTATTTCGCGCACAGAATCCGGATAGTCGCAGCTGTCCGTTACACCAACCAAACGATCTGCTGATCCTAAGGCAAATAAAATCTCTGTGATAGCAGGAGCGAGGGATACGATTCGTTTAAAATTTGGCTGGTTTTTCGGTTTCATATTTACTCCAAAAGAGTGCATCTTTACAACCAAGCAGAGCCGCAGCTTCCAAATCACTCTTTGCTTGGCGGTAGTTGCCGAGCCTATAGTGGCAAACACCTCTATTAAAATATGCTTGCGCACACTCTATTTTCTTGTCGATGGCCAAGTTGAATGCTTGAATTGCTTCTGCATGACAACCATCGGACATTCGTCGCCGTCCTTCCGCGTACCAATCTTTTAAATCAAAATCCGAATATTCAGATCCTTTCAAAATACCCCGCTAACGTCTCGGAATTTCTATAATATATTGAAATCATGCATCTTTTGACGACACTGGTTTTATACCGCCTACATGGAATGATGGAATGTTGGCCTCCGGCTCGTAGCCTACGCCTCGGAGAGCGCGAATCATGTATAAATCCCTGCTTCTGTTGCAGTAGATTACCAAATACTTTTTAGACGGACATCTTTTTAGCTCGGTCTGGGCCAGGGAATAATGCTCAAAAAACGCAAAACTTCAGTGTTTGGATCAAGGCTTTTGGGATAATTTTTTTCCTCTTTGCATGGTTCAAACCTAATGTGAACTTCCTTAGGCAGTGCCATTCCAAATGCCACTTCGGCGGCCTTGATTACAGCTACCGGGACCGGACAGGAAAGATGGCATCCCGACTTTTCTGTTGAGGCATAGACAGGATTTCGACTGATGGGTGCAAATACGTCCTTCAGGGAAATCCGGGTAAGATGCTCGGATAGTTTCTTAATCTGCCCACAATCCGAGCCCGAAATTTCCAGCGCAACCATTTTGGGACCCATTTTTCCAGCTTTTATAACGCAAGGAAAGCCACAAATTCCCGGATCAACCGTCACACAAACGTCTTTCGAACATGTATCAGCCATCTCGCCTCTCTAATCACTTATTATTTACTTACTATTTAAGAATTTTCTTGAGGATAATAGCCTCACTTTTTTGTCATGATGAATTTTGTCATCAAGTCAATTGATTTTTTTCCTTATGCCGCCTGAAGATTTCCTCAATAAGATCTTCCTGCATTGGAATTATGGCCTCATAGACTAACTCTCCATCCAATGCGACACTGGGCAGCGATTTGGCCTTCAATTCCTTGAAGCGTTGAATCCCTTCCAGGGTGCGCATGTCCCACTTCTGTACGTTAATGATTTTTTGGATCTCCGGCGGTAAAACCTTTACCGACTCTGCCATATAGACGCAGGCGACTCATTGTCTAAAATCCGTCAAAAGCACATCCACCAACACCGATTGTATCAAATTTCTCTCCCTGTTATTCAGTCGGTTTTAGAATTCAAAACGCCTTAGCCGAATCCCAGGTCTTTTTGAGAAGTCCAAGCGTGCCTTCGCGAACTTCCGTGCGGAAACCGAACCGCTCATTAAAGGGTTCCGAATTTCGCCTCATTTCTTCAAGAACCGTAATCCGGCTCACATCCGTATCCGTCCCCAAAAGATTGGCAAATTCGAGTTACAGGATTTCGCATGTCAGAATGCCTAAGATTCCCATGAGATTTTATTCTCCAGAAATTTTAACGTCTCTGTAAGCGTTCACAGGTTACATTTATGCCGTACAGGTTTTTTTTGAAATTTTTTTCAGTAAACCTTCCACAGTCCCCCAGCGTAAAAATAAGTTAGCGCTTATGGGCCCGCGCCCCGGAGGGGGTTGCCTTTATTTCGTTCACCTTCACTAACCCCGAACCTTGAACCTCTGAACCCGTGAACGGTTACGAAATTAGCAAATATGGCCATTGTTTTCAAGGAAATTAAACTGCGACATTGACATTCTCAGCAACTTTTATTAAACAATTGATAGTCTTTTTTAAGAATTTTATCTCAAACAGCTTAAGCGTATGGAAAAATTGATACCAGCTAATAGTGAAAAAATTAGCTTCATAAGAAATCGAACGGCCAGATATTCCGAACTGCAGGGAAGGCGGCCGAGAATCCTGATTACCCGGTTTGCACCGAATGGTTCAGAGCGAGCAGTAAAAAGTATCGCAGCAGCTTTTGCCGATATGGGATTTGACGTGGATATCAACCTATCTGTCCGGGCGCCTGTTGCTTTAGCCCGAATAGCTGCAGAAAACGATGTGCATGCCATCGGAATTCCGTGCATTTCTTCTAAGAGCAAACGTTTTGTAGCTGAGCTCTTAAAATTTCTTAAAACAGAAGGTGGCCGGAATATCCTGGTAGTTGCCTGGATGTCTGTTCATTCGGAAAATTTTAACACATTTTTTAAGGCCGCTGACGGGAAACTTAAAATTTTCAGATCTGAGACCGGTTATAACGATTCCGCCAGCCAAATTTTGGATGATCTGGAATGATATTTCTAACCCGGATAAACCGGAAAAATGAGCTAAAATTTTCTGAGCAACCTGCGTTGCTGGTAAAGAAAGTATTTTGCCATAAGATGCACAAAATTCATTTGTAAGAAACTGACCATTGGGCAGAAAATATTCTCAAAATCGATCTGGTGCCGCTTTGGGACTGCCGTTTAAGATTGGCGCTCCATCCATGGTATTTGGTGAAAATCTCCTGGAGAATGCATATTTGCTGGCAGGTATGGTGGATCATGTTGAAATCGTCCTGTTCTATACGCCAGCGCTTCACAACTTCCCCTCCCCGAGTGAGATTAAAGCTTTAAGAAAATTAGGTGCCAATGAGGATTTAAGTTTTTCCGTTCATCTTCCCACCTTTTTGGAGATTGCATCCCGGAACAGGAAAAAACGAGAGAAATCCATTCAAATGGTCATCGATCTCATCAATTTTATGGACGAATTGGATCCCCTGTATCATATTCTTCATATTCCATATTCCACCCTGACATTAACTCCTGTCCCGGGGTTGTATTTTACAGGCGAACAGCAAGCTAAATTTATCGATTGGACCAAGCGGGCCACAGAGAGCCTTGAAACGATTCAATGCAGGATTGAACAAAAAAATAAAATCCTGGTTGAAAATATTAACTATTCACCAATTTTCCTTGAGAGCTTTTGGAAGTTGGGGTTATGTGGTTTTTGTCTGGATATTGGGCATCTGATTCTTGGCCGGGAAAGCGTCTTAGAGGTGATCAAACAATTCATGCCCGTCATCAGAGAGGTACATCTTCACGGGGTAAAAGGGCATGAAGAGCATTTAAGTCTGGCTGTCTTGCCTGAGGCCCGTGTATCCAAATGGGTCAAACTTTTAGCGAATAGCTCTTATGGGGGAGTTGTCAACCTGGAGGTGTTCAGTGCCGAAGATCTCGAAACATCTATCAGTATGTTAATTGGTTTATTTTTGATGGTTTCGTAAAAAGTCGGATTTTCCCATTTTCTGGATTCCTGCCTGCGTGGGGATGACAATAAGGCAATTATTATCAGATAGATACCATAGACGTCATACCCGCGCAGGCGGGTATCCAGTCTTTAAAACGACTTTTTATCATTTTTAATAAGATGTAAATGTCGGAGGATGTGAATGGCCAAACAACTTTCTTCGCCAGCGCATAGAAAATCAGAGGTCATTATTATCTCAGGGTTTCTGGGGGCTGGAAAAACCACCCTCTTGAAGAAGATACTATTGTGGGAGAGCGATCTCTCAGAGACCGTTGTCATTGTAAATGAATTCGGCGATGTGGGAATTGACGGGTCGCTGTTGAAAAAGGCCG
>PVMK01120259.1_pt1 | contig 26418 bp, 28 predicted proteins | sample 1853481 | NCBI WGS metagenome assembly PVMK01 (sample SAMN08533507, study PRJNA380276) | Marine sediment metagenome, whole genome shotgun sequencing project.
CTTTTTCGATTAGACCGGCCGTTTTTTTTGGCCGGCGGCTAGGCTGACACCTGACACCCGACACCTGAAACCTGACACCTTCAGTTCCTTACAACATGATGTCAGATAAAGGCCCCTAAGGGTCTAATACTACCAGCGCATCCACCGCTACCGGTTTGCCCCGGGAAATAATCAGCGGGTTGATGTCAATCTCCTTGACGGCCTCATTCTCAATTCCGAGGCGCCCGATCTCTATTAGAATGTCAGCCAGCATATCCTTATCTACCGGCTCCATACCACGGATGGCTTCCAGGATTTTATGGGCCTTGATTTCCTGGATCATTTCCAAGGCGTCCCGTTTTTCTATAGGTGCGACCCGAAAAGAGGTGTCTTCTAAAATCTCGGTAAATATTCCACCCAGTCCGAACATAACGCAGGGACCAAACTGGGGATCACGGGTCAGCCCTACCACCAGTTCGCGCTGACCTTTGATCATCTGTTGAACCAGTACCGCCTTTTCTGCGCCATCCATGGCGGCCGTAATTTCTTTAAAGGCCGTTTGGGCTTCATCCTCATTTCTGACATCCAGCCGGATCAGGCCCCTTTCGGTTTTGTGAGCGATTTCCGCAGCGCACCCTTTCATGACCAGTGGATAGCCAATTTTGTGGATAGCTTGAGAAAGATCCTCCGGATTGATGACGAGCTCTTCCGGTGTCACCGGAACACCGTAAGATGCCAGCACCTGTTTGGATTCGTACTCTGAAAGCGTGGAACGACCTTCGTTTAGTGCCGTGTCAATTATTTTCATTTGTTCCTCCGTATCGGTTACAATAATACAATCTCCTCAACCCGGACAAGCTTATCCGGTCGTAGCGTCGCAGCCTTCGGCTCGTAGATCCTACAGCTCGGAAAGAGATCTCGCTCGCGGGGTTGTAGCGAAACGGATAGCCCGCTAAAGGAACTATTCCATTTCCGGGTCAAATTCATAAGCCGAAAAAAAACTCCTATATTCTCAGTAGGTTGTAGAAATTCCGAAACGTCGGATTAGCTTGTCAGAACTTTTTTTAAATCAATGCCGTATTTTTTCATGCGGTTCCAGACCGTTACCCGGTTTATGCCCAAAATACGCGCGGCCTGGGACTGGTTCCCGTTGGTTTTTTTCAATGCTTCGACCAGCGCCATTTTTTCCGCCAGGTCACCGGAAGGAATTGTATCCGTCCGTTTTTCTCCGGATTCGGCGTAATCAATGACTGGGTGCAAGGACACCCGGGTGGGTTTGGCAATTTTCGGGGGAAGCTGGTCAAGATCGATTAAGCCATCCTCGGCAATTACGAAAGCAAATTCCAGGGCGCTTTTAAGTTCCCTGATATTACCGGGCCAGGGGTAATTCATAAAACGTTCCATGGCAGGCGGCGTTAATCCGGAAATTGTTTTTGCGGTCTTCGATCGCAGCCGGCGGATAAATGTATTGACCAGCAATGGTACGTCATCCGTCCGCTCTCGCAACGGGGGTAGATGGATCGGAAAGACGTTAATGCGAAAATAAAGATCATCACGGAATTTTTTCTGAGCGATCAATTCTTCAAGGTTTTTGTTGGTAGCCGTAATAATGCGAACATCCACCGAGATCGAGCGGTCATCTCCCACGTGTTCAAACTGTTTGGTCTCTAAAACCCGAAGCAGTTTGACCTGGATGGACAGGGGCACATCTCCGATCTCATCCAGAAAAATGTCTCCGCCGCCGGCCGCTTCAAATCGTCCCTTCCGATGGCGATACGCTCCGGTAAATGCGCCTTTAATATGGCCGAAGAGCTCACTTTCCAACAGCGCTTCGTTTAAGGCGGCACAGTTGAACTGCACGAAAGGGCCTTCTTTTCTGTTGCCCAACTGGTGAATGGCACGGGCTACAAGTTCCTTGCCGGTGCCGCTTTCGCCGTAAATGATTACCGGTGTCTCACTTTTTGCAGCTTTTTGTATGATATCATAGACTTTCTGCATGGTTGGGGATTTGCCGATGATGCCGTGAAATCCGTCGTTCTCATCGAGTTGCCGTGAAAGCAGTTTGACTTTCTGGTCCAGCTTGTCGAGTTCGGAAAGATCCGTGAGAATTTCCACCGCCCCCAGAGGTACATCGTTGTCATCTTTCAGTACGGAAGCGTTTTTGAGAGCCGACACATAGGTGCCGTCTTTTTTCAAAAGATGGCAGCGGCATTTCATTACCTGTCCCTCTTCAAATAATTTGCACCACTTGTGTTCCGAGGCTTTCATCGCACCTTCGCAGGCATCACATTCAAGCAATGTACACGCTCTTCCGATGACTTCATGCGCAGTATATCCGGTCAATTTTTCGAAGGCCTCGTTCACCATGACAATGGTTCCGTCCGGACCGACCAGGAACAGACCTTCGGCCATGGTATTGACTATCTTTTTCCAGTAGCGATTTATTTCCTGTTCTTTCATCTGGAGTCACCTGCCATTGTTTAAACACATGTTTAAATAGCATTAAATACTTCAATTGGACAAGTCGAAACTAGTGTGATGAAAATTTACCTGTAACCTATGCACATAGACTTGACAATCTAAACTGTTTTTGTTCCGCGAATATGGTTTCAGGTGTCAGTGTTCAGGTGTCAGGAAAGGTAGACGCGATCGCATATCCTGAATACTTGTATGAAACTTCATCAGGATATGGCAAAATCAAAGTGGGGCCACCCCCCCCTGGCTCGCCCTACGCAAGGTGTTAAAATCGTCCTCGTCGTCGTGCTCGTCCTCGTAATCGAAAACGATAGCTGTTGAAACCCATTGCCAAACGGATCGAGGACGAGAACGAACCGAAGGATGAGCTAAGTCCGCACCCCGTAGCTCTCGCATTAAACTGTAAAGTTTCTTTTTCGATTAGAGCGGCCGTTTTTTTGGCCGGCGGCTGGGCTGACGCCTGAAACCTTACACTCAAAAGAGGAATAAAAATAGGATAAAAGTTAAGGGCCCCAGTATGAGTATTTTTACCACCTCAAGTCGAAACTTATAGTGTGTATCGGAATTTATAGAATCTATTGGCCTCCGGCTCGTAGCGCATACGCCTCGGAGAGAATGCTGAGTATAAAAAGCGGAAAAAGATCGTCGTTCTAATGGATTAACAGAGCACTGTTGTGAAAAATGGTATCTGAAAAACTGTAAATAAAAAATCGACCCTACAGGCCAATCCCGTAGGGCCGATTTTGCGATAGGGGGATGATTTGTGCAAATGGAGGTAAATGCCAAGTTCCCCTGTACAAGAAAATAGCAGCAAACTTTATGCCACAATTTAGCCATTGAATTTTTTCTGGGCCGTGATGCCGAATTTTTTCATCCGGTTCCAAACCGTGACTCTGGAAATCCCCAAAATATCCGCCGCCCGTGACTGGTTGCCGCCGGCACTTTCGAGGGCCTCAATCAACTGCTTCTTTTTCATATCTGCACGATTGAGGAGTGGTTTTTTGGTATTTTTAACAGAAGGTTGGGTAGAGTTTACGGTCGGCGGAAAATGATAGGGCTGGATTACTAATTCCCGGCAGGTAACAAAGGCATACTCAAAAGCACTTTTTAATTCTCTGACATTGCCGGGCCAGGCGTATGACATCAGTAACTCCATGGCTTCACTGGAAATTCCCATAATTTTTTTATCGTTTTTAAGCTGAATTCGGCGAAAAAATGAATCGGCCAGCATCGGGATATCTCCCACCCGTTCTCTTAAAGGCGGTACCATAATCGGTATGACATTAATCCGGTAAAATAAATCCTCCCTGAAACCGCCCTGATCCACCAGCAGTTTGAGATTACGGTTGGTGGCGGAGATGATTCTTACATCGATATGAATCGGTCGGTTGTCACCGACGCGCTCGACGACTTTTTCTTCCAGAACCCGTAGCATCTTAACCTGGGTTGAAAGCGGCAAGTCACCGATTTCATCCAGAAAAATGTTTCCACCCTGGGCCGCTTCGAACCGGCCCTCGCGGCTGCGGTAAGCCCCCGTGAAGGCGCCCTTCACATGTCCGAAAAGCTCGCTTTCCAAAAGCGATTCCGTTAAGGCGGCACAATTGACTTTTATGTAGGGGTTTTGCTTACGGGGTCCGGTATCATGGATGGCTTTGGCGATCAGTTCTTTTCCGGTACCGCTTTCGCCAAAAATAATTACCGGTGCATCCGAGTGAGAGGCATTGCTAATTAAATCAAATAGCTGTTGCATGGGTGCAGACGCACCCAGTATTCCGTGAAATCCGTCTTCGGTTCTCAATTCACGTCGAAAGGCTTCAATTTGGGTATCTTTTTCGATCAGTTCGGTGATATCGGTCATGGTTTCCACGGCTCCGATGACATTGCCGTCGGTATCATGCAGCAGGGAAGCATTTTTGAGCACATGAATATGGACGCCATTTTGGCTCAATAAGGCGCATTTTCGCATAGTTACCGCTCCAGTCCTAAAAAGGCTGCACCACTTTTCATCCTTGCCATCCCGGGCGATTTCACAAATATCGCAGTTTAATATCGTACAGGGTTTGCCGATCAGCGCTTCTTTGGGGTAACCGGTCATTTTCTCCAGGGCCTTATTGGCGGAAACAATGGTGCCTTCAGTATCCACGATCATAACCCCATCCTGAATCGTATTCACGACCGTTTTCCAATATATGTTTAATTCGTGTTCAAGCATTAATACCCCCTGGAATTTTTTACGATTATACAGACCTCATAATTTACTATGAAAATAGCTCATTTTTAACCACTTAGCCAATCAACTAATCACCCAATAAACGATATCTGAAATATGGATTCAACTGCAAAAAGTCACTTTACGGCCTGGATACCCGCCTTCGCGGGTATGACGAATATTTTAACTGTCTGAAACAAATGGATTAATCGTCTTTCCCGCGAAGGTGGGTATCCAGATAAATGGTGAAATTCGACTTTTCTTCAAAATCGTCAATATTTTTTAAGGCCTGCATTCCTGCTTTGAGCATTCCAATTATGAGCGAAGCAAATCCATTCATATACTGTTAAAAATTTAACACATGTTAATTTTTTTTATTTAACACTTTAACAATTTTAACACAACGCTTTTTTAACACCAAAAAATGGATTTCCCCGATCGGACCCATTACCTGAAATTTAGAATTAGATTTAACACTTTGAAAATACACCTGATATTTTAAAAATAAATTCATATTTCTTCAGGAGTGATTTGTTTATGTATGACCTGGCATCGGAATTGCTCAAAGGGATCTGAAAGACTTGAAAGGTCTCTGTTTGAGGGAAGCTATATGCAACACACGCTTGATTTACGCAATGCCATCGTTCCGTTTTCGCTGCTCAAAGTGATCCAGGCGCTTAAAATGATGGATCCCGGTGAAACACTGGAAGTTTTTTGGAGCGATCCGGATACACCGGCAGATCTCTTCAAGGTTTTACCCGATTCAGCCTATGATCTGATCAGTCTTGAGGAAATAGGGGAGGGTGAACCCTCATACAGAATTACACTGGCAAAAAAGCAGCCGGAAAAATCCAACTAAGGAGGAAAAAAATGACAGATTTAAATGCGATTGAAGTTTCAAGTACGGTGGATGCAAGGGGCAGCGCATGCCCGGGACCGCTTCTGGAAGCCAAAAAGGGCATCGGAAAAGTCAGGGTGGGTGAAGTTCTTGAAATTTATTCCAATGATTCCGGCACCCGGGCGGATATCCCGGCCTGGTCCAATAAGGTCGGCCACGAATACCTCGGTGTTGTCGAAGCAGACGGTTACGACAAACATTTCGTCCGCAGAAATAAATAGGTGGGGGCAATGACGACTGCACCAGATGTGACGACCGAAGGAAAGATACTGATCCTGGCAACAGAAACTTGCGCTTATCCCGGTGCGGATTCCGTGGGGCAGGCCCATTCGACCTACCCCGCGAACACTTATATTCTCAGGGTGCGCGCACCGGTCCTTTTCCCGGAGCAGTTCTATCTGGACTGTTTTAGAAAGGGAATCAGCGGCATTATCGTGATGTCCTGCGGTGAAGAGTGTCCCTATGACGGCGCTTATAAAGGCCTCGCAAAGAGACTGGACCGGGTCTATAAAATGATGAAGGAGCATGATCTGGACATTCGGCGGCTGCGTCTGACCGCCATCTGTACGGTGTGCAACCGGTCCTTTTTAAATGAGATAAACCTGATGAACGACCTGGTCAAAGAATTGGGGCCTCCCGAATACCGGGAGGCTGCCTAGGGTTGTGTGCTCTATGTAATATACAAAATTCGGATTGGTTTTATAGATTTTCCGATTGCATAGAACGGCCAATGAAATCACAAATAACAAAACTCAAATTCCAAACAAATCTCAAAATACAATGAATCAAATCCCAAACGTGTTTGAATCATTGGAAATTGGAATTTGGATATTGCCCTTCGACTTGGCTCAGAGTGGTGAGCTTGTCGAACCATTTGTTATTTGTTAATTGGTGCTTGGAATTTTCTCGATCAAGGACACGACAGTACTTAGATATCCATACTAATAACTTGTTAAGTTTGATTTAATTCAGGTTCTGCTCACGGGCAGTTGCACCCGGAATTTATCTTGCCAAAAATCTGGAGGAATGCATGGGAAACATTAGCGCTCTTGAATTTGATGCACTGGTCGTCGGCGGCGGGATTGCCGGGCTGCAGTCGGCCCTGGATCTGGGCGATCAGGGCTTTCAGGTGGCGGTTGTTGAAAAAGACGCATCGATCGGCGGCAAAATGATCCGCCTGTCCAAGGTGTTTCCGACCCTCGACTGCGCCAGCTGTATCACGACACCCAAAATGGCGGCCGCGGCGCATCATGAAAACATCTCTTTGTTCACCTATTGTGATTTAAATTCGCTGGACCGTGAAGGGGACACGATAACAGCGTCCGTCACCCAGCGACCGCGGTATGTGGATCCGGTAAAATGCATTGGATGCCGGCAGTGCGAATACGCATGCCCGGTATATGTCGCCGATGATGAGCAAGGGGGATTTTCAGCGACCAAGGCAATATACATCCCATTTTCAAACGCCATACCCCAGATTGCCGTGATGGACGTGGAAAATTGTATGCTGTGCGGTAAGTGTGCCAAGGCGTGTCCGACAGATGCCGTCGATTTTTTTCAAGAACCTGAGGACTTTGTTATAAAGTCCAAAACGGCTGTCCTGACCACCGGCTTTGAACTGACACCCGTTGAAAATAAGCAGCAGTACGGCAACGGCAACATCCCGAATGTGATTACTTCGATGCAGATGGAGAGACTTCTGGCGCCGCACGGTCCCTACAATCGCGTTCTGCGTTCATCGGACGGTATGGAACCCGATTCCATTGCCTATATTCAATGTGCCGGATCACGGGATAAAAGCATGGGGATATCCTATTGCTCCCGGGTTTGCTGCATGTATGCCATCAAGCAGGCCATGCTGCTGTCCGGTTCGCTGCCGCTGGCCGATATTATTATTTACTACATGGATATCCGGGCCTTCGGTAAAGGATATGAGCAATTTTACCAGAACGCAAAAGCAATGGGTATTGAATTTATTAAAGGCAAAGTTGCTTCCATCAGCGAGGGCCAAAACGGCAGTGTCACATTGCGTTATGAAGCCCAGAACGGGGAAGGGGTTATCACGGCAGACCATGATCTGGTGGTGCTGTCTCTGGGGATGATTCCGGGTTGGAACCCGGAGGGCATCTGCCAGGTTTCAGCAGGATCGGATCATTTTATTCAGACAATCCAGCCCAAGGTGGCGCCTACCCTAACTGACGTGGAAGGCATCTTTGTTGCCGGTGCGGCCGCCGGACCCAAAGACATCGTCGACACGATTACCGAATCCGGTGCAGCAGCCATGGAGGCCGCCAAATACCTGGTGAGCCGAAACAGGAATTCGGAATTCGGACCCGTCGTCGTCCGATAAGACGGGACTATGCCGCGGCTAAAGATGCGGCCTCCGGCCTCTCCGAGCTGTAGGCTCGCGCTACAAGCAGGAAGCCATAGGGGCCTACGCCTACGCCCCGGCGGGAATGCGGAAAGAAAAAAAGAAGTCAGAAAACAGATGACATCCGACCATTGACCTATTGATCCTTGGGAGATGCAGGAATGAGTGACGAGAAGAAAAAGATCGAAAAAAATTCAGAACAGCAAAAAGTGGGTATATACATCTGCCACTGCGGCGGCAACATATCGGACCACGTGGATGTGGAAGCGGTGCGTGGCAGGGTGGAAAAACTGCCCGGGGTTGCAGTGGTGCGAACCAACGTGTTCATGTGCTCCGACCCGGGGCAGGAACTGATCATGGAAGATCTGAAAAACGGCACGGTCGACCGGGTTGTGGTGGCCTCTTGTGCGCCCAGTCTTCATGAAACCACGTTTCGCAACGCCGTGACTCGCGTCGGAGCCAACCCCTATATTTATGAACATGCCAACATCCGCGAGCAGGTCAGCTGGGTGCATCATGGAGAACCGGCAACGGCCAAAGCCACCCGGCTGATATCGGCCGCCGCCGCTAAAGCCGGGCTGCTCGAAGAGCTCGAGCCGATCCGGGTTGATGCCAGACCGTACGCCACTGTCATCGGTGGCGGAATCGCCGGTTTACGGGTAGCAAAAGACCTGGCTGATCGGGGAATTGAAGTCGCGGTGATCGAGAAAACCGCATTTCTGGGTGGCCAGACCGCCCGGTTGGACCTCCTTGCCCCGACCGGGGAAAAAGCCGCTGATATTGTGGCCGATCTTGTCGGGCAGGTCCTGGCGGATCCTGCCATCACCATTCACACCTGCAGCGTTGTGGAAAGTTTTGAGGGCTATGTCGGAAATTTTAAGCTCGGGGTCAAAAAGCAGCCGCCCCAGTTTTGCGAGGGGAAGGATGGAATCAAGGAACACAAACCCGATGAAATAACATCCGGAACGTACGTGCCGTTTGAGGGGGTATTTACGGATCCGGTTTCCACCGATAATGAGGACCTGACCATTGACACCGGTGTGATCATCCTGGCAACCGGGTTTAGGTCCTATGTGCCGCGCCGGGGGGAATACGGTTACCGGAATTTTAAGGAAGTAATCACTCTGCCGGATCTGATCCGGACCCTGGCCGAAGAAAAAGCCGCCGGCGAGTGCCTGGAGATCAACGGCAGAAAGATTAGAAGTGTGGCCATGATTCACTGTGTCGGCAGCCGGCAGATTCCGGGCATCCACCCGGAAGATGAATTGGGGAATTTGAACGAGTATTGCTCGCGCACCTGCTGCTCGGCAACCCTTAATGCGGCTAATATCATCCGCGAATCCCATCCCGGCACGAGTGTGTACGAATTCTACCGGGATATACGAACCTATGGACGCGGGCAGGAAGATATTTATGACCAGGCATCTCAAAATAAAGTCGTCTTTCTGCGGTTTGAAGATGAAGATTCCCCCGAGGTGGTTGAAAACAATTATGCCGATGATTTTCCGCTGCTGGTTAAAGTTAAAGACACATTGACTTTTGGCGAAGACGTCGAAGTGCCTGCCGACCTGGTCGTGCTGGCCACGGGCATGGAACCGACCGGTATATCCGAACTGGTGGGTATGATGAAGCTGCCGGTGGGAACAGATCGCTTTTTACTGGAAGTCCATCCGAAACTGCGTCCTGTCGAGTTGCCCCTGACCGGTATCCTGCTGGCCGGCACCTGCCAGGCCCCCATGGATGTCGGCGAGGTTTGCAACGCTGCCGGCGCTGCGGCGGTGAAGGCTGCGGCGTTGCTTGGCCGTGGTTATGTGGAACTCGATCCGTTCGTAGCGGAGGTTGATGTGGCCAAATGCAAAGGATCGGGTGCCTGCGTGGATGCCTGCCTGGTTGAAGGGGCCTTGGGTCTGGTTGAGACGGAAGTGGATGGACGAAAAGTACAGCGCGCTCAGGTTACACAGGCTTTGTGCACGGGATGTGGCGGGTGCGTTGCAGTGTGTCCGGAGAATGCCATCGACATTAACGGCTGGACCCTCAAACAGTACGAGGCCATGGTCGATCGGATCGTTGCTGATGATGTGGCGGCCTGAACTAAGGTTGGTGCGAACCGGGTGTGAACCATGGCTGCTGGTAAATGGCAGTCATTCATTCCTTAAATATTCAATTTGCAATCTTCAATTTTCAATTCCGGCTTGTCCGGATCAGGGGTTATTCGATGAGTCAGAACGAACAGGACAAGAAAGCAAAAAAAGAGGCCATGAAAGAACTGCGTGAAAGCCGGAAGGTCTTTATCAAGGCTGCCTCGGCCAAAATGAAGTCCCAGAAAAAGGTGATCGGGGCTATCAAAGACCAATTGAAGGAAGGGGCGAGGACGGTTCCTGAAATTGCCGCGGCAACGGGCACTTCCACTGCGGAAACCCTCTGGTTCGTTGCTACCCTTAAAAAATACGGTGAGATCAAAGAAGCGGAAAAAGACGGCAGCTATTTTAAATACGCACTGACCGGGCTTGAGGAAGCGCAAGTATCCGATTAATCCGGGGCGGGTGTAAATCACGGCTGTTGGTAAATGGCAGTCACTCATTCCTTATCACCGGGATTTGAAGATCAGGATAATTTAAGGTAAGTCACCCCTGGGAGGGAAAAATGGTATTAGCAAATCCGAATTTTGCTGAAGAGTTAGCGAAATATGGAAACGAGACGGCTCTGGAATGCTTTAACTGCGGCACGTGTACAGCCATTTGTCCGTTGATCTACGAGCATTTTCCACGCAGGATGATCCGCTATATCCAGCTTGGCGCCAAGGATCGAATTTTGGAAAACGCACAGGAACTCTGGCGTTGTCTGCACTGCGGACTCTGCACCCAGACCTGTCCGCGAGAGGCGGATCCCGGAGAGGTCATTCTGGGGTTAAAGCGCTATGTTGTTGCGAACTGGAGGAGGTCTTGAAATGTATAACCCCAAGGATATTATCAACCTGATTGCCGATAACGTCAGGAAAACCAGAAACCCGTTTGGGATCCCGAAATTTGCGATAAACAACTGGTGGAAAAATGCGGAGATTAAGAAACAGGGCGACGCTCTGCTTTTTACCGGATTAATGTACCAGTTTGTCCCCTATATCGAAAGAACGACGACCTATCTGGCACGTTATGAGGACAGCAAGTGGGCCGACTACGTGAAGTACGGCAAATATGTACCGAAATGGTTGTCCGGGTTGGGGCTGGCAGCAATCACCCCCGGAAAAGAGAAGAAAAAGTTTAGCGGCATCTTGCAGGACATCACTAAAATCCTGAACAAATCCAATGTGGACTTTTTTTACAACCCCGAGCTGGACGATTACAGTGGCGTCATGCTTTACGATCTTGGCGACCAGGAAGAATTTGTACGGCATGCCAAATATGTGGCGGCAAAGTTGAAGCGCAACGGTATTCAAAAACTCATTACGGTGGATCCCCATACGACATACGCCCTGAAAATTCTCTATCCCAAATATACGGGGGAGAGCTTCGAGGTTAAGACCTATTTTGAGCTGGCCAATCTCAGGTCGAAAAACGGCAGCCGGCGCATCACCCTCCACGATCCCTGTTTTTACGGCAGATATCTGGAGATGTCGGACGTACCGGCCAGGGCCCTGTCTGACATGGGAATCGAATGCGTGCCGATCCGAAATTCGGGGCTGTACACCAATTGCTGCGGTGGTCCGGCGGAGTCGATTTCGCCAAAGCTTTCCGGTGAAGTTGTGGATCGACGCATCAAAGAACTTAAAGCCGGCGATGCACCCATTGTTGCCATGTGTCCCATCTGCCTTGGCAATTTGAGAAAGGCGGGCGCCGATGTGGAAGACCTGTCGACCGTGATGGCGCGTTATGCGGAGTAACTAATAACACTCAATTGAGTTAAAACCAATTGGGAGTTATCTGTTACTGGTTATTGGTTAGTAGTTTAAACGGAATGAAATCTATTTTTATATTTCATCCATCATAGGATTTTAAAATGAGGCTGTTATCGAATTCTAATAACGAATAACAAATAACAATTAACGCCTAATTGAGCGTTTTTCGCTCAATTAGGATAACACTATTAAACCAGAAAGAAAGGAGTCAAAGGCAATGGCAGAAAAAGAAGAAAAAATTTTGTATATCACGACATACGCCGGCGAAGACTCAGAAAAGGCGGCGATGCCCTTTGTGATGGCCTGCGCCGCGCTGGCAATGGATATCAAAGCGACAGTGGCACTGCAAGGCAACGCCGTTTATCTGGCAAAAAAAGGGTATGTTGATACCATGCTGCCCGGCGGTGGATTTCCTCCGATGAAAGAACTGCTGGCCAGCTTTCTTGAACTGGGTGGCCAATTAGAAGTCTGCGTTCCCTGTATCAAAGAACGCAATATCGATGAATCCGAATTAGTTGAAGGCGCCCAGACCACGGCCGCTGGAGCCTTGAATCTTGAAGCGCTCGAAGCCGATGCGGTGTTTGTCTATTAAGTCCGAGTTGCGAGTTGCGGGATGCGGGTTTTTCGAATGCGGAAGTCGGAATGCGGAATGCGGAATGGTAGAGCATAGGGCATAGGGCAGAGCGCAGAGGTCACAGGTTAAAGGCCAAAGGTAAAAGGTAAAAGATAATACGAAGTCGGATTTCGAAATGCGGATATCTTTTCACCTTCCCAGCTTCTCACCTTCTTGCCCTTTGTTATCTGTCCTCTGACTTCTGTCTTCTGACATCTGTCCTCTGACTTCTGTCATCTGTCTGGTCGAAAGACTCAAAGACTTTGGGCAACATAGAGAAAACTTTTTTTGATTTTTTATACCAAATTTAACATTTAAGGTGAAGCAAAAATGGAACCAATCACAATTCAAAATGCCCCGAATCGCATAACCGACCTCGTCACGCTGAAACAGAAGCGGCGAGGAAGTTACCTGCCATCCCACCTTTGAAATCTTACCGGTCGACTTTACGCCAGCGGGATAATCAGTTTCAGGCATTCATTTTTCTCTGCCGTTTTACCGGCACCATCGACGGGCAGGAATACATGTTCAGGAAATGTTATGCGCGGGGGTGTCCGCACAACCTGTGCCCGCATGTTTCCCAGGCGGTCATGATCGCCAACCGTTACCTGCAAAGGGACTATCGCCGATTGGAAGCGGGGGGGATTGCCATCGAAAAGCGGCTGTTCAACCTGGAAGACATGCTGGTCAAATATGAAGACGTTCATGATGAATACGGGGACGGTGATGGCCATCCACGATTACATCAACCTCGCACGCGAAGGCAATGATGTGTCTGTTAAGCTGAGTCTGGAATATGTGGCGGGGGTTGAACATTTTGCCAACTACAAAAACGCGCAGACTTTCCTGATGGTTGACTTTGCCATCGCGAGTCTGGGAAAAACCAGCCATATCGAACGCTGCCTGGCCTGTTACGAAGCTGAAAAAGAACAGCAGGAAAAATTACAGAAGATAGAGATCGCCAATGAACGGTTAAGGCTGTTGTATGAGGAATTCGACCAAGCCTCAATTAAGTATCAGAAACAATTCTTTTCGGATACGGATTAGCAAAACCGTTCAGGGGTTCCCGCCGTCGTCCCAAAGAGCGGGACTATGGCGGGCAGGTTTAGAGGTTCAAAGTTCTGGGTTTCGGGTTCAAAATTCAGATCAGGTAAAGGTGTCCGGTTTCGCGTGGGCCGGTGAAAATCATACTTTTTTTATGCCTCATAGATTTTGGATTTTGGATTTTAGAATTTGGATTTAAGGTATTCTGTCAATTTAATAAAAAATGATAGAGCAAAGCGGTACAACAAATCCGAAATCCGAAATCCAAAATCCAAAATTGTTCCTAAAAGCTGATTAAACGGAATAAAAACTGCCTGATCAAATGAGGGATCAAGGCTGCAGGGTTTTCCGTACCGATACCCCAGGGCATGTCCCTGTGCGCTGGTTAATAGGATCTTGACACCATGCCAGAAATTTTATACTTGTTGGCCGATTATAGAAACATAATCCTTTGAAATATTTTAACCTGACTCTGGGAAAGAGGTGGAAAAAATGGGACAAACATCCATAAGTAATCCCCCAGGCCGTATAGCAGACCTTGTGGGACCGAAGAAAAAAGGATCGGCAGTGACATGCCGTACTTCCTTTGAAATCCTGCCCGTTGATTTTGCGCATCATGACAATCCGTTTCAGGCGTTCATATTCCTTTGCCGTTACAAAGGAACCATCGCCAGCGAAGAATACGAATTCAGAAAATGTTATGCCCGCGGTTGCCCTGACAACCTGCACCCTCATGTCTCCCAGGCGATAATTATTGCCAACCGTTATCTCCAAAAAGATTATCGCAAGCTGGAGAAGGCCGGTATAGAAATCGAAAGGCGGCTTTTCACCCTGGAAGATATGATCGTTAAATTTGACGGGTACCAGAAAGAATACGATGCGACGCTGGTCATCGACGATTTTATCAATATCGCCAAAGAGGGCAATGATGTGTCTGTAAAGGTGGCGCTGGAATCTGTCCCCGGGGTAGAGCACTTTGTCGGTTATGACAATGAGATGACCTTTATGATGGCAGAATTCATGATTACCTGCCTTGGGAAGACCCACCGATATGAGCGCTGTCTGGCCTGTTACCAGACGGAAAGGGAGAAGGAAGAAAGACAGTATAGAATCAACATTGCCAATGAGCGGTTGAAAATACTGTACGATGAATTCGACCAGGCGTCGATAAAATATGAAAAATGCCTTTTTTAACCGTAACATTCACAAGGAGCATCAGATGAAATTGACAGACATTCAGCCGATGGAAAAATGGATTGAACTGGAAAAAAAGATTATAGAAAAGTGCCAAATACAATCGGTAACCTTCGATATAGAAGGCACCCGGATAACCGATTATGTGAAATGGTCGAACCGGATCTGCCCGGTCATCAAATCAAGCGAGAAAGGCGGTCCCTTCATCTGTGCCGTGGCGCATATGAACATGGCCGCACAGGCTCAGAAAACCAGCAAACCGGTTGTTGAAGAGTGTGACGCCGGGATACTAAAAATCGTTGTCCCCATTTTTGTAAAAGACGAATTCGTCGGGACGGCGGGAGGGTGCGGCCGGCTGTCGGCAGACGGAAAGGTTGACACCTTTATGATCAACAAAACCATCGGCATCGATGAAAAAGAGATTGAAGGCCTGATCGATGATATCGGTTCAATGACAACGGAATCGGCTCAAGAATGCGCCGATTTTGTTGAGAGCGAAATAAAGGGTATTGTTGAGGCATATGAAGCAGGGCAAGAATAACATTTTTTGTAGGCGTTCACGGGTTCAAAGGTGTGCATATGATGGCGAATAAGGTTCTTGTTATCGGGGGCGGTGTCGCCGGGCTTACAGTGGCATCTGACCTGGCCGATTTGGATATTGACGTTGAAATCGTGGAACAATCAGACTTTCCCGGGGGCCATGCGATCCAGTATACCTGCAAAGCCACGGACCAGTGCGTCAAATGCGGTGCCTGCATGGTTGAGGAAAAACTCGACCGGGTCGTTCAAAACCCGAAAATTAAATTGATGGCAGGCGCCCGGGTTCAGGAAGTATCAAAATCGAAAGATTTTTCCGTGACACTGCTGAAAAAACCGGTTTTTATCGATCCTGAAAAATGCAGCAATTGTGGGTTATGCTTTGAGAAATGTCCTGAAAATGGTGCCGTCACGAAGGGGATTTTCCAAAAACCACACTCCTTTTTATGCCATCTCAAGTGAAAAATGCCTCTATCTGAAGGATCAATCGTGTACCGTATGCCGGGAGGCGTGCCCGGAAGGCGCCATCGATCTTGATGCCGGTGAGATGACGGAACCCACCCATGCGAATGCTGTGATTCTCGCCACAGGATTCACGCCGTTCAACCCTGTGAGCAAACCATACGGCTATGGTAAATTTGAAAATGTCATCACAAACCTGGAGATGGAAAGCATGCTCAGAACGGATGGGCGGGCATTAAAACCTTCCAACGGCGTTGAGGCAGGCAGCATCGCTTTTATTCAATGCGTGGGCAGTCGCGATGCCAAACTCAACCACCTGTGGTGTTCAAAGGTTTGCTGCGGCTCAGCCCTGCGCATGGCGGGTCTGGTGAAAGCACGGCAGCCTGAAATACAGGTCACTTTTTTTTATATGGATGTACAGACCTTTGGCAGGGATTTTGACGAATTTTACGCTAAAATTCGGAAAGATGTCCGATTGATAAGGGCCATCCCGGGAGACATCTATCCTGCAGTCAACGATCAGTTGCGGGTGACATTTCTGGATAACACGTCCAGTGAAACATTTCAGGAGGAATTTGACCTGGTCGTGCTTTCCGTAGGGATGACGCCCTGTCAAGGCATACAAGAAACAACAGAGACACTGAAGTTGCAACTCGCCGAAACCGGGTTTGTGGAACAGGCCGACAAAGGGGGCTTGACTTCTGAAAAGGGCATATTCACGGCCGGCTCCGTTACAGGCCCCATGAGCATCCCGGAATCCATTGCCAGTGCCGGTCAGACCGCCTTTGAAGTGGCGAAATATCTGGGGGTTTAGGCCCTTAACGGGGTTTATCTGACGACATGTTGTCAGAAAGCTGTAAGGTGTCAGGTGTCGGGTGTAGTCAGGAAAAATAAGTGCTGAACACTGAAATCAAACCGGATAAACCGGAAAGAATAGCCACAAAGGCACCAAGACACAAAAACAAATGTTTATTATAATTAAACTTCGTGTCTTGGCGTCTTGGTGGCAAAAATATTTTGTTAGATAAATCCTTCGCAAACATGATGTGATTTCAATAAATAGATACTAAAAATTGCGCCAAAAAAATGAACGAAAGGACGCGCTTTGGATGCAAAAACGCTGATTCTGGGCTACAGTCGCGATGCTCGGGAAATCGCTAAAGAATTGCTTGAAAAGGATGGAGACGTCATTGTGGCCATACCGGGCGCTACCGGTGATGCCGGGCTGTTTGATGATTTGAATACCGAAAGAAAGACAGGTAAACTAGAGATACTCCCTGTTACCGGTTTTTCTTCCTGCAGTGGGTTCGGTGGGTCGTTTCAGCCTGACGTTTACCGGAAACGACAAATCCGTTAGCCGGACCGTTTCCAGCATCATTATAGCAGATGAAGTGGAGCGAAAACCCAATTTTTCCCTTTATGGTGTTGGGGAATCGAGTGGTGTGGTTTCACTTTCCCAAGCCTGTGAATTTATCGAATTCGGATCGGGTCCTGCTGAAAAAATTTTATCAGGGGAAAAGAATCGCTTTTATTACGGGACTGGCAGAAGAAAGTAACCCTGTAATCACCGAAGAAGTCATGCGCTGTGCGCTTAAATTACAACAGGAATTCAACCGGCAGACTTACATATTTACCGGAAATCTTAAGGTTGCCGGAAACGGTCTGGAAGCCCTTTATCGGCAAACCAAAAAGGCGGGTACCGTGTTCATGAAATTCACGGAAACAATACCCGATATCCATGTTAATAAAGACGGCAACCTCACCATCGTCTATGTCGATGAAGTCATCCGTGAAACGTTTAAATTAAATCCGGATGTCACGGTTAGTCATTGTGGCCATACCGGGCGCTACCGGTGATGCCGGGCTGTTTGATGATTTAAATAGCGAAAGAAAGACAGGTAAACTAGAGATACTCCCTGTTTCCGGTTTTTTTTCCTGCAGTGGTTCGGTGGGTCGTTTCAGCCTGACGTTTACCGGAAACGACAAATCCGTTAGCCGGACCGTTTCCAGCATCATTATAGCAGATGAAGTGGAGCGAAAACCCAATTTTTCCCTTTATGGTGTTGGGGAGTCGAGTGGTGTGGTTTCACTTTCCCAAGCCTGTGAATTTATCGAATTCGGATCGGGTCCTGCTGAAAAAATTTTATCAGGGAAAAGAATCGCTTTTATTACGGGACTGGCAGAAGAAAGTAACCCTGTAATCACCGAAGAAGTCATGCGCTGTGCGCTTAAATTGCAACAGGAATTCAACCGGCAGACTTACATATTTACCGGAAATCTTAAGGTTGCCGGAAACGGCCTGGAAGCCCTTTATCGGCAAACCAAAAAGGCGGGTACCGTGTTCATGAAATTCACGGAAACAATACCCGATATCCATGTTAATAAAGACGGCAACCTCACCATCGTCTATGTCGATGAAGTCATCCGTGAAACGTTTAAATTAAATCCGGATGTCACGGTTATCGACGAAACCCTTAATTCATCAACCTTTTCGCGTGATATTGCGGACAAGTTGGAGATAGAAACGGGCCCGGACGGATTTATCCAATCAGACAATGTTCATCGGGCCACGGTGCTCACAAACAAAAAGGGTGTTTTTGTTGCCGGATTGTCACGCAATGCTCAAGCAGCAGGGGAACGAGAGGCAGATATCGCCAATGCCGCGCTTTGTGTGCTGAACCTCTACCAAAAGCCGCCTGAAGAGCAAACCGGAAAAGCCGAAATCAACTTCACCGGGCACTGTATCCGCTGCCTGACCTGTTTCCGCGTCTGCCCGTATGGCGCCATATCATTGAATTCAAAGGTCGCTGTTGATCCACAGGCTTGTGAGGGCTGCGGTATCTGTGTGGCTGAGTGCCCTCGATTTGCCATTAAGATTAACGCGCCTGTGGGTGGGACAATTTCCGACAGAATCCCGGGCATAAAAAAAACAGCCAATATTGAAGATTATAGGCCATCAATAACGGCTTTTTGTTGCAGCCGATCCGCCAAAGGAGCGGGCGATCTGGCATCCTGCATGGGATATTCTTTTCCGCCAGGCCTGCAAATCGTCGAAGTACCCTGTGCCGGCAGCATATCGCTGGAACATATTTTTACAGCCTTTAGAAAGGGTGCCGACGGGGTGCTGGTGCTGACATGCCATAAGGGCAATTGCCATTCGGAATTCGGCAATATATATGCGCACCAGAGAGTGGACCAGGTATCTGATCTGCTGCCCCAACTCGGCTTTGAACCTGAAAGATTGGCTTACAAGACACTTGCCTCTAATATGGGAACGGAGTTTGTTGAAACGGTTAATGCCTTTGAAAATACCATTCTTGAACTAGGACCGAGCCGGCTGAAAGAGGCGTAAATATCAATCCTGATGGTTTTGTGAAAAGTCGGATTTTCCCATTTCCTGGATTCCCGCCTGCGCGGGAAAGACAATAAGATAATTAATATCAGATAGGTACCATAGACGTCATACCCGCGAAGGCGGGTATCCAGTCTTTAAACCAACTTTTTTTTATTTTACAAATATGGGATAAATCAACACTTATAACCACTTAACCAATCAACTAATCACCCAATAAACGATATCTAAAAATAGGATTCAAAGAGATAGAGGAGTTATAATGGCTGAAACCGACATTATCGATATGAACGCATTAGATCACGGCCGGTTCAGGTCCTGGACGTTTTCCCAGGATGCTTGTATGACCTGTGGGCTATGTTCCAGCTCATGCCCTGCATCGGGGATAGATGGCTTTGACCCGCGGAAACTGGTTCGAATGTTGTCTCTGGGCCTTGAGGATGCGGTGATTGAGTCGCGTTGGCCTTGGATCTGCACCCTGTGCGGAAAATGCGAAAATGTCTGTCCCATGGAGATAGATATTGCCGATGCGGTCCGGCGTGTCCGATCCTTGAGGGATAGAGACAAGGTACCCGGAATAATCCACAAGGGGTTGGAGGCGGCGCTGGAAACCGGAAACAATTTACGGCTGCCAAAGGATGATTACATCTTCATCCTTGAAGATGTGGCGGAAGAAATTGCCGAAGAACCCGGCTATGAGGGATTTAAGGTGCCTATCGATAAAAAAGGCGCTAACATTCTCACCACCATTCACAATAAGCTGGTCAACACCCATACCGAGGATTTAAAGTACTGGTGGCGAATTTTTCATGCGGCCAAAGAAGACTGGACGGTACCTTCCGAAAACTGGGAGGGAACAAACTGGGCGTATTTTACCGGTGATGACGAAGCCATGAAAATCATGACCGGCCGTATTGTCGAACATATGGAGAAACTGGAGATCAAAACGTTGATGTGGCCCGAATGAGGGCACGCCTATCTGGCGACCCGGTCGGGTCTCGAAAAACACTACCCGGAAGCATTGAAAAAATATGAATTTGTCACCGTATTTGATCTTCTCATAAAATATATTAAAGAGGGCCGCATAAAACTGGATAAAACACGGTTCAAAGGTCCGGCCACCTATCACGATCCGTGCAATTATGGCAGAAAAGCCCAAAAATGGTTTGGGCATGGGTTCTTTGATGAGCCGCGTTGGATCCTCAGCCAATGTGTCGAAAACTGGATCGACCTTTATCCGGCGAAAATGAATCAGATCTGCTGCGGCGGCGGCGGCGGCACGCTGGTCAATGGGTACAACGAGGAACGCATTTTTTACGGCCGGAGCAAAATGGACCAGATCCGGGCTACCGGTGCCGGGATGCTGGTGGTCCCCTGTCACAGCTGCCATGGACAGTTTAACAACATTAAAAAAGAGTACGGGATGGAGGATCTCGAGGTCAAGTATTTGTGGGAACTGGTGGCCGACTGTCTGATTCTTTAAAGATTTTGCATAGGCGATTACGGGTTCAAAGGTTCAGGGTTCAAACCCGCTCCGGCCTCTCCTCCGAGCTGTATGCTCTATATGCTCTACGAGCAGGAAGCCGGCTCGTAGCCTACTCTTCGGAGAGCCCACGCTTCGGAGAGTGCGACATGATCCAGTAAACTGTCTTACGAGATTTGTATTTACGAAAAAAGCGTTAGTACGGCACGAGGTAGTCAATTCATACCAACTCATCACGCACCAACATTGCTCCGGTTATCGACCCTATCAGTTTGACAGGCAATTTGCCTCCCAAAGCCTCACAGAAGTGCCTTAACCAGCGTAAAAATCGATTCGGATCCCCTATCACATCTTCGGCGACATTCACCGCACGCTCAATTTGAATCTATCTGCAATTTAAGCCTTGACTTCCAATATGCCTTATGGAATTATTCCAATAGGAATAAATCTAAAAGGAATAAATTAGAGCAAAATATGAAACTAAATCCGTTTTATTATGGCGAAGTGGTAACGGGTGAAAATTTTACCGATAGAGTCGCTGAAATTGAGCGGCTGACGGCTGATCTTTGTGGTGGACATAATATTTTTTTAATTTCACCGCGACGATACGGCAAAACATCTCTTATTATAAATGCCCTTGAAGTTATCAAAACTAAGGGGCTATTTGTTTTTTATATGGATCTTTACACGGTAGCTTCTGTTCGTGAGTTACTGGATGCTTACGCCAAAGGTATCGTTCGGTCCTGCAGGACCAGCGTAGAAAAAATTTCTGATGTTATCAAAGAGTTGTTTCCCAGGGTAAGGCCGAAAATTATTTTAGGCGACGATGGGCTGCCTTCAATCGAAGTTGATATAAGTTTGAAGGAAAAAGAGCTGATGGGTTCTTTGGCTGAGATTTTGGATGTGCCGCAAAAGATTGCCAAGAAGCGGGGAAAAAATTTTGTAGTTGTTTTTGATGAGTTTCAGGAGATTATTAATTTTGACGGTGAAAGATTGGAAAAACTAATGAGGGCCTGCTTTCAACACCACCATAACGTTGCTTATCTTTTTGCCGGCAGTAAGCGCCATTTGCTTAACAGTATGGTTTCAGATCCCAACAGGGCGTTTTATAAATTAGGCGATGTTATGAATTTGCAGAAAGTAGCACCTGTGGAGATGATAAAGTTTGTCAAAAAACAATTTTCCAAGGGACCTATAAAAATCAAAGAGCAGATTATCGGTACTGTTCTGGAAATAGGCGAAAATGTGCCATATAATGTACAGTACCTGTGCCACCACTTGTGGAACAGGTGTTTGCTGACGAAAGAGGTAAAAGAAGATGACATCGATGCTGTTTTGGATAATATCATCACCGAGCAAGCGGCTAACTACATTGCTGTGTGGGATGGTTTATCGTTGCATCAGAGACGGTTTCTTAAAGCTATTATAAAGTCGCCCGAACGGCCGCTATTTTCAAAAAATTTTATATTTGAAAATGAATTAGGGACCCCGGGATCAATACAAAAGTCCATTAGTTTACTTACAAAAAAGAATATCATAGATGCTGCAGGTAAAGAGATTCGGTTTAATGATGTTTTTTTTAAAGAATGGATAAACAAAAAGATGATTTGGTGAAGATGGTATAACACCATTTATTTTCATGTTTTAAGGATACGGCACACCTGACTTTCTGGGCTGTTCGAGCGGTGCCGGTGCTATTTGGGGTACGGACGGATGGCCGTCCAATGGGCCTCAGATCTGCAGAAATTGGGGGTCAAGTCTACGTTTGACTCTTGTTAAAAAATGTCAAAGGTCAAACGTAGACTTGACCCTCAATCTTGACCCTCAATCTGACCCTCAATCCACTAAGACGTTGGGCGTAATTGATTATGACAGAACCTGAAAAACTATTTACCGAAACATTTACATCATGTAATAGCAGGTTTGCTGTTATTTTTTCTTTTCGAGAAATATCCCACCTTGGACTGCCAACCGCAACATTGCATATATATGATCGTTACCTTCAATTTGCAGATGAATTATTTAATGATCCGGAGCATGAAAAGCTATTTATAGACAAACAAAAAGCATACGAAACCCTTGGAGGTGTGGAAGCCCTTGGCGGCAAAATGGCTCAAGATCAAATAAAAAATTATAAGGCCTCTGTCGATGCAGCTTCTATAATTTTCGCGCATTCAATTATAGATAATGCAGCATTAAACTATTGCCTATGTAGCGCCTTAAGGAAGCCACGCGATTGGGAAAAATTCATAGATAAAAAAGAAAGTATCAATTGAAGAGATTAAAGGGCTTTCAGTAGATGAAATATTAAGCAAAAAAGTAAATGAATATATTTCTTCGTTGGATAGAGAGTCTCTATTACTAAAAGCCGATAGACTGTTTCAAGTCTGTCAACCCCCAGTTGGTTTTGCTCCATTGCACAATTATGCATATGATAGAGATCGTCTGTTGAAACTTGATGAAATGAGACACGATATTGTTCATAAATCGAGCTCAGTTCCGATGCTCCCTAATGGCGATGACGACATCTGGTTTCTTCAAAAAACAGCTAATTTTTTTATGGCTTTGGTTAACTCAAAATATGATCTTAGAATAAACCCATATCATATGATTCAAAAGCAGAAAAAATAGAAACCGTCCAACAATGGCATTAAGAGCGACGGCAAAAAGCCGCCGCGCCTTATGCCGAGCGTTGGACGTCAAACGAAAAATATCAATTTCCAGCAAATAGTAAAAAAGGGCATGAGAAAATGGATATGGATAATAAAAGAAAAATAAAGGCAGTTTATGCTGAGTTGCAAGGCTATCTTTCTCAAACACCAAAACCAAATCAAGTAACAGATCTATTCCCTAATGATTCACCTTGGTTGCAATATAATGATTCGATTCGTGAATTAGAACAATTGACGGGTGAAAATTATGATCGGTTTATTATAAAACCTGAAAGGTCTAATGGTTTTAATATTGTTCAAATAATGAACTACCGTCAAACATTAGGAGGCATCATTAGCAGAATCCACAGCATATATTTCTCCGATGAAGCACCTCCATTCAGTGGCACACCGCAAACAATTATCTCTCAAAGCCAAAACCAAAGTCAATCTATACAAATGCTTCTCGATATCCAAAGTAAAATTGAAAACGAATTAACAAAAGCCAAAGGTGATAGTCAAAAAGAAGGTTTCTTATCAAACCTAAAAGGAAAGCTTAGTCATGTAAAAGATGTTAACGATTTGTTGAAACTTATATTGAAAACTGCAAAAGATTTTAACATTAATCTTATGGACTTGGTTTCAATTTTTGGGCAGTAAGATGAGTTAGAGTAAATAAAACGTCCAACAAAACGATTCACTGGATTGCAGGGGGCTGAGCCGCTTTGAAAAGTTTTGATTTAAAAAACTTTATTATCACGGACAAATTTGATAGAAACCCCTGCAACCAGTGATCTTGGTGTTCGGTGGTATAGAAAATATAAGAGGGGAAAGGAAAATGAATGCTGGAACTCTAATAAGCATTATTGTCGCTGTCACAGGATGCATTTTAGCTGTCTTTTTTTATATGAATGATTCAATTAACAAACGAATAGAGAACATGATCAGCGATCCCAAATTTATAAAAAAAGTTGCTGATGGTATCCGGCTTCCATTCTTAATTTTTGATGAAAAGGGAACTTTTCATTCTGAATCGGGTGAAGCCACAGCTTACATCGAAAAAATTGAACCTATTTATGAGAAAAAAAGGTTCAGTGGTTTTATCGTTTATCCAAAAAATTTTTTGAAAGAAGCGCCGATTTTGCAAGCGATAAATAATGATTTTCAGTTTACCTTACCTAAAAAAATCAACACGCTTGACTGGAGATATCGAATACCGGAATTTGAAGGATCCGTTTGGGCCAACAGCGGAAAATACGATGAGCCACCGGCTGTATTATTTAAATTGGAAATTATCCGCTAACCAAGCTGCGTGGGATATGCGCAACGAATCGATAGAAAAATTTAGACGGCACGCACCGAACAAAAGCGTGGTCGTGCCGAGATAAACTCAAGTCGTTGGGATTCCCGCTTGGTGGGATGAAATTCGATATTGTTACCCAGTGGGTGAGAATCAGCAGTGATTCAAATCCCACCTGATTAAAGGTTAGCCACCAGATCAGTAGTGAAATCCGCGGGCCAACTCTGAGAGGAGAGTCCGAAGCCGGATGGATCAAGAATGCAGGCTGTGTATTGAGCCCCGAAATATGTATAGTTGTGGTCATTGTGATAATCCCGCTTGTATGGGAGAAAGCCGACGGCGTCAACTGGCCGGAAGGCAGCAGTCCCGCATGCGTTATGGCAAGCATGAGGGACACCAGCCGTCGTCGCCTTCGGCTATGCCGGGCCAGGCCGGGGTCTTAGACCAGGGCATGCATTCACGGGGGTAATTTGGGAACTCGGGAGATCCAGATGTTTTCCTTGTGTTACAAAAATCCGGTTGACGGGTGCCGGTCAGCCAATGAGGCGGAATCCAGGCGCTGGAAAGGGGTGCTCTAACCTGACCAGCGAACGAAAGTAAAGGAGCAAACAAGGTATCGGGGGAGGATAGCGAAGAGCGAACGAACCCGAGATGGGTCCGCCTCCGGCGGAGAAGTCTTAGCGGATCATAGTACCGATGGTCAGAGTCCTATGGCTGGCCGATAAGGTGGGGAAGTGAGGCCCAAGCGACCCACTGCAGGGAAGGTGAAGCCGGGCATAACGTTTCTCTGGCCTCCGGCTCGTAAAGCCTACGGCTCGGAGAGAAGGAACTATGGGAGATACTCAGAGGTCACCAACCATATCCACAGAAGACCAGGGAATTGCGGCAAAGGTTGCTGGCGATTCCGGTCATGGTTTGGCAGATCCGCCAGGAGAAGGCCCGCCGCTGTTAGAGGGCGAATCATCGCTTGTACGGATCAGAATGCTGGCAGAGAGTGAGCCGGATTTGGTGTTCACCTCTGTGGCCGACAGGATTGATTTTTACCTGTTAAAGAAATCCTTCCGTCAGGTTCGTAAGAGTAAGTCAGCCGGTGTCGACAAGATCACGGCCAAGGAGTACGCCAAGGATCTTGATGAAAACCTCTATAATCTATATCAACGACTGCGCAGAGGTCAGTACGTTGCCACGCCGGTAAAGCGGATCTGGGTCGACAAGGAAGGGGGGAAAAAGAGGCCGATAGGTATACCGGCCCTGGAGGACAAAATCGTCCAAAGGGCAGCGTCTACCATCCTAAACGTCATATACGACGTGAACTTCTTTGATTTTTCCCACGCATTTCGAAAGGGCCACGGCCAGCACAAGGCATTGCACCAGTTACGTGAGAAGTGCCGGAAGCTGAACATTGGCTGGATAGTTAGCGCAGATGTTGAAGGACTATTTGATAACATTGATCATAATCTGCTTCGCGGGTTCATTAAGCGAAGGGTCAATGACGGGGGGATATTGCGTTTGATCGGCAAATGGTTAAACGCAGGGGTGATGGAAGAAGGGATTCTTTCATATCCCGGAAAGGGAGTACCACAGGGTGGAGTTGTTTCACCGGTGCTTTCCAACATATTCCTCCACTATGTGCTTGACGAATGGTTTGTTGAGCAAGCATTGCCTCGAATGAAGGGAAAATGTTTCATCATTCGCTATGCGGATGACTTTATCATCGGTTGTGAGTTAGGGTCGGACGCAAAACGGATCATGGACGTACTGCCAAAACGGTTCAATGAGTATGGCTTGGCCCTTCATCCGGACAAGACCGCGGTCATCGATTTTAGAAGGCCGGCGTCAAAGGTAAAAGGCAAAGGAAAAGGTACGTTTAATTTTCTGGGATTCACCTTTTACTGGTCAAAATCCCGTCGAGGCTACTGGGTGATAAAGAAGAAAACAATAGGCAAGCGCCTGTCGCG
>PVMK01122229.1_pt1 | contig 26410 bp, 25 predicted proteins | sample 1853481 | NCBI WGS metagenome assembly PVMK01 (sample SAMN08533507, study PRJNA380276) | Marine sediment metagenome, whole genome shotgun sequencing project.
GGTCTCAAGGCCAAAGGTGGGTGCGGTGGCGGACCGCGTCAGGTCGGCGAACTGCTATTCGGGGGAAATAATTATGCGCCATGGAGAAAACCCTGCCCAGACCTCAGGGCACGTAAGCAAAACCTATACAGAACCGACCCAAAAAATCATGGCTCACCGCAGGGGAAAGGGTCCTTGATAGGCACGGCGAAAACGGTTGCGGGCCATAATCCGTCACCATGATGTACTCATTGCGGCGCGCGCCAGTGCCACCGGGATTGCGGTAGATCAAGGCGCACCGCGAAAAATGCTCGCTCACGTCCGGCCAGCGATCGCACAAGCGGTCGTCCTCGATCCAACTCGTCCCATGTTTTTGGTTGGCTCCATAGACAATGATAGGGAATCCGGTATGGGTGACCTTGCCGCCCTCCGTTCGTACCTGTGACCAGGGACGTTTGAGATCATAAGGATAGGTGAACCCTTTGATCGCCCGGTCGAAGAGTAGTGATTTTATCTCTTTGCCATCGAGTTTCGTCCCACTATGGAGCGGCAAGTAGCGAGAAGGCCCGATATCATGGCTGTGGCCGTGGCCGGCCCCGGCCTTCTCAAAGCCATCGGCAAGAAATTCCAGGATAAGCGCGTCTGTGAAGGGTAACTCGGCTGTCGCCAGCTCGACGCTGGGACGGATGTCTTGCCAGGCCTTACTGTATGTCTCGTACGCGCCCATCGCCTTTTCCTCAAGGCCAAGCTTGCCATAAGCCGCAGCTAAGACGCCCGCGTTTTCGCTAACGGTCGGTGCATGCCGCAAGGCCCGCTCGATGTGTGCGGCGGCTTCCTGGAAATTCCCTTCGGCGAAGTGGGAAAGCCCTACGAGGTAGAGGGCGCGCGCGGGCAGGGTCGGATTGAAGCGCATTGCTTGCTCGGCCAGATTCCGACCCTCAGCGGGCTTGCCCGCGAAGATCAATGCTTCCGACAGCGTTTCCAGGGCTTCAACATCGTTCGGACTGAGTTCCAGGGCTCGCTTCGCCTCCATGACCGCAACATCGAGTTGGCGCTTTTTGATAGCGAGCCGGGCGCGAACGATGTGAACGCCAGGGATTCGCTTGCCGGCGGCTCGCTCCAAGTTCTGAAACATCAAACGGTAGGCATCGCGCCAGTAAAGCTGCAATGGGTCTTCCCAATCTTTCCAGTATGTCTTGAGATAGATCTTGGCGAGGGCCGCCGAGGCGCGTGCGAAATCAGGGTCCAGTTCGACCGCGCGCTGGAAGTAGGCCTCCGCCTTGGCGTTGTCCTCTGGCATGTCGCGGAGATAGAAAGACTGGCCCTGCAGAAAGGCATCGTGAGCGGCGATGTTCGTCGTCCCGAATGAGGCGACGTCTTGCCTTTCTTCCGGCGTCAAAGTCACCGCAAGAGCCTTGATGATGTTCGCCGTCACCCTGTCCTGCAGGGCGAAAACATCTGCCAGCGAGCCATCATAGCGCTCCGCCCAGAGATGGCCCCCTGTCGTGGCGTCAACCAGTTGGGCGTTAATGCGCACTTGGTCGCCGACACGCCGTACGCTGCCTTCCAGCACATAGCGCACACCCAGTTCTTCAGCGACCTGCCGCACCTTCACCGCCTTGCCCTTGTAAGTGAAGACCGAGTTTCGGGCGATCACGAATAGGCCGGAAAGTTTAGACAAGTCTGTGATCAGGTCCTCGGTCATGCCGTCGGCGAAGTATTCCTGGCTCGCATCGTCCGACAGATTGTTGAACGGCAGCACCGCGATGGAGGGCTTGTCGGGTAGTGGAAAGGCCATATTGGCCTCGGATGCCGGTTCCTCGCGCGGCGCCCAGGGGCGTTGCCAGAGTGCGACCCCGGCCACGATGACAAGTAGCGCCAATCCCCCTGCGACCAGCGGCCAGCGCAAGCTTCGCTTGGCCTTAGCGGCGGCCACGGCGGGGTGATTTGTGGCCGGAGAATCGAGCAGCACCTTGAAGACCTGCACGGGCCTTGGGATGTTCTTGACCTCTCGCTCGCCCAGATCTTCGAACGTTAGGTCCACCTTGGGCTCGACTTGGTCATAGACGTTACGGGCAACGCAGATGCCGCCGGGATCGGCCAACCCTTCCAGCCTGGCGGCGATATTCACGCCGTCACCATAGATGTCTTCGCCTTCGACGATGATGTCGCCGATGTTGATGCCTATGCGAAAAGTGATGCGCTGTTCTTCTGGAACGTCAGTGTTGCGCAGGGCCATGGCACGCTGCACATCGACGGCAAAGCGAATGGCATCCACGACACTGCCGAACTCCATCAGCGTGCCATCGCCCATGAGCTTGACGACGCGGCCTCGGTATTCGGCGGTCTTCGGCTCGATGACCTCTTTGCGATGGGTCTTGAGCCGGGCGAGCGTGCCGGATTCGTCGGCGGCCATGAGCCCGCTATAACCGACAACGTCGGCAGCGAGAATCGTGGTCAGCCTGCGCTCCTCACCCGCTTCGCCCATGCGGGGGGCTCCTAACAGGAATCCGAAAGGAGCAACAGTTTAGAGGAACTAGCCCGCGGCTTTAACCGGGATATTTGGATTTCGGGTCATGGCTGGCCGCAAAGACGCCGAAAGGCGGGCTGAAAATCTCCATTTTAGGAATGGCGGTTCATTTCGGGTACACGCCCACGCCTCCGCCGAGCGCCGCCGCCAGCATTTCGGCGATAATGCCGCTCGGCGTGCCGGAACCGTGAATCCAGCCGAAGAAACGCGGGTGCGTGTTGCCCGTCCCATAGGGCAGTATCAGCTCCGTTAGATCCGCGCAGACTTTCTCTGCACCTTGGGGCGCATTGGAAGCGGTTCGCAAAGAGCCGCCGTGACCGCCTCGGGAACCGGCGTCCAAACCGGACGATCACGGACACTTTCCGTATGGTCCAGTGCAAGATCGAGCATGCGATGGGAAAGGCTGCGAAAGGCCGTCCAATCTGCCGGATCGAGCGACCGCTCCGTGGGCGGGTCTGCCACGAGCTGCTGAGTCATGGGGCATACTCCTAGGCTAGAGGTCAGTTACATCGGGTCGTCGTCGCGCGAGAGGATCGATCGCAAGCGTCGGCGAAGAAGCTTCGATAGGGATACTTCGAGAATGGCGATTTGGTCGTTTTCGCGAATGGTGCCGCTCTTGAAGCAATGGACACCAATGCCGCCGCGGCCGACCAAGGATCTGGCCACCCCCGGTTCGGTAATTCTCTGCAGGTAAAGACAAGGCGGGCGCCGTCTGGCAAAGGCAAAACCGGCCGAGCCAATCTGAAATCTTCGCCCGATCAATGCGTCGAGGTCGATGTTCCGGGTCACCAGGTTCCGCCGATGTCGTCCATTCGCGAGATCGAGCCCGGTCTCGGACATGATGTCCTCGAGATGTTCCTGGGCGATCATCGTCACCTCGCATTCATCGCTTTCAGACCAGTATCCTTTGTTGAGAAGGTATCGGTCGCCCGCCAAGCCGCGTCCGGCGACGGCTTCAACCGCGCTCTTCCGCGCCATCGGGGCCCCGGCCTCCGGAGAGGTGTAAAGCTCGACTACGCAAGGGGGCCCGACATCCATGAAGCTGCGAATGGGCTCGGCCGATGCCGCGCTCTCCGGAACATGAAGCGGCTCATGGGCGGACGGTCTGGAGCTGTCGCTTTCCAGCGCTGGACCGGCCTGCGGGCTCTCTTGGCTGTTCTCCGCTTGGCCCTGTGAATGCGCAATAAAGAAATAGACTGCCGCCAGTCCAACAATGGCGCCCGTCAAACCCAGCAGGAGTTCGTAAAGTTCGTTCCACATTGCCCGGTCGTAGCTGCATTATTTCGACGGTCAATCAAAACAAATCACGCTTGGAAAATGTACAAAAGAAAAGCGGCAGTCGACGTGAGATACGCCGACTGCCGAAGGTGGAGCACGACGGTCAGGGTGAAGCGACCATGCTCCGTCGGTTGGACGGTGCCGCCGTCCCGAACCACGTCGCCGCGAGACGCCTGATCATGCTAAACTGATGCGTTCGCATTGCCGCCCTCCAATCAGACGATGGCGACCTTATTGTAGACATCCTCGTCAAGCTCGCCTTCAGACTTGGCGATCAAGACCGACACCATCAGATCGCCCGTGACATTCACCGTCGTCCGGGCCATGTCGAGGATACGGTCGATACCGGCAATCACCGCCAGACCCTCCAAAGGCAGCCCAACCGAGGTGAGCACCAGCGACAGCATGATCAGGCCGGCACCCGGCACGCCGGCGGAGCCGATCGATGCCAGCGTCGACGTCAAAATGATAGCGAGGTATTGGCCAGTGCTCAAATCGATACCGAAGGCCTGGGCCACGAACAAGGCCGCCACGCCTTGATAGAGCGCTGTTCCGTCCATGTTGATGGTCGCGCCCAACGGCAGGACGAAGCTGGAAATCGGCTTTGAGACACCTAGATTTGTCCGGGCGCATTCCATTGTTACAGGCAGCGTTCCGGAACTGCTGGTCGTCGTGAATGCAACGGCCTGAGCGTCTATGATGCCTCGCCAATAGCGTATCGGATTGAGCCGGCTCATCAACATGATCCCGCCGCCGGTAAGCGTCAGCAGAACATGAATGATGCAGCCGACATAGACGCCCAGGATGACTTTTCCGAGCGGCAACAGCACATCGAGGCCGTATTTGCCCGCCACCCAGGCCATGAGGGCGAAAACGCCGTAAGGCGCGAAAGCCATGACCATATGGGTCATTTTGTACATGATCTCGGCAAAGGATTCGAAAACAACCGCAACCGGCTTGCCTTTTTCGCCCGCCAAATTGATTGCCACGCCGAGCATCAGCGCAAAGACGATAATCTGCAGAACCGCGCCGGACGACATCGCCGCAACCGGGTTCTTGGGCACCATGTTAAGCAAGGCCTCAATGAATGACGGCGCCTCTTTTACGGCCGCCATCTCGGCCGGCATTTCCATGACGAGACCCGCGCCCGGTTGCAGAATGGTGCCTATGGCCAGGCCGATCGTGATGGCAATCGCCGTCGTCAAAAGATAAATGCCAAACGATTTGGCGCCGATCCGGCCCATTTTCTTGATGTCGTCCATCGAACAGATGCCGACGACCAAGGACGAGAAGATGAGGGGCACGATCAACATTTTGATCAAATTTATGAACAGTGAGCCGATCGGCTTAATGTATTCCGCGGAGGGACCCATTATCGCGCCAACCCCGATACCCAATACCAACGCGATGATAATCTTTTGCCAGAGCTTCAAGCTCGTCCAGAATCCGAACGGGCCGCCTTTTTTCGTAGGCGTTAAAGGATCAGTGTGAGTTTTGCCATAGCGCTTCCTCCTCTATTCCGAGTTTTCCCGGAATGGCTCCGGGTTTGCGGAACCGTAACTCGATTCAGCCGCGGGATTTTTCTGAACAGGTCGCACTGCCACCTCGGCCAACTGAAAGGTGACCTAGCGCCCGTGAGCGACGACCTTGGCACCGATCTTCACCAGCTTCTCTCGTTGCGGGAAGGGCTCGATTTGTCCGACACGAGGCCCTTGCTTCGTGTCAGAACCATATCTCTGAGAGATTGTTATGACGAATGCTTATAAATTATTAGCCATGCACGAAACGCATAACCTTATCGATTCACTTGCGACCAAACCGGAAAATTCCGAGAGCGATTCGACACAAGACCAGAATTGCATGACTTGCGGCCTCGATTTTTCGATCGAGCGATACATACAAACGTCGAATTTCATCTGAAGTTTGTTTGTGCCGATGACGGCGAGTCGCTTGCTTGCAACGTCTTCTTTGATGGAACTTCCGGCGAGCCAAGCGATGCCATGGCCCTCGAGGACCATGGCCTTCAAAGATTCTCCCATCGGGTTTTCGCAGACAGGGTTCAGAGCCGGCCGGTGTTTTTGATGCGCAAGGATGAACTGCTCCACGCGGCCAAAATAGCTGTCGGCAGTGTATGTCAGCCAAGGAACCGACTTTGCGACTGAAGGCCCAATTCGGAATAGCGGGCGCCCGCGACGGTCGGTGCCGGAAACCGGAAGGAAGTTATCTTCAGCCAGTTTGATTGAGGGATAGATCTGCGGGTCGAGCAATATGGGCACGGAGTCATGGGAGAACGTCAACAGGAAGTCGCAACTGCCATCGACCAAGGCTTGAACGCAATCGTGAAAGTTTCCAGGATGGATGCGGGTATTGATCGGGCCCAAAAGGTCCTGCACCGCTTTCAGCCAGCTGGGAATAAAGGTGAGCGCGATGGTGTGGAGAGCGCTGAAGCTAATGGCCGCGCGGTTCTGGCTTTCCTGTTCGCGAATGGCGTCGCGCGCTTCGTGAATCACCAGGAGGGTCTGCTCGGCGGTTTCGCGAAACGACCGCCCGGTTTCGGTCAGTGTGGTTGGATAGGTGCTACGGTCGATCAAAGACGTCCCGAGCCAGGTCTCGAGGGCGCGGATACGGCGGCTAAAAGCCGGCTGGGTGACGTTGCGCTGTTCGGCGGACTTGGAAAAGCTGCGGGAATTCGCGAGGCTGATAAAATCCTCTAGCCATTTCAATTCCATAAGCCAGTGTCCTTAACCGTTGGTGGCTAAAAGCCGGGGCGCCATCCTTCCCTCGCATTTCGCCATGACGTCGCGTGCCGGCGCTCCGACCAATCGAAGCGTTGCTAGAACTCATCGCTTTTGATTCGCAGCACCTTCAGGGATTTCGAGCGGAACTCGCGGCGATGCAGGACATAGAGCACATAGACGATCATAACGATAAACAGCGCCGGGTGGACGAACCAAGCGAGCCCGGCCAAGGCGAAGAAATAGGCGCGGAGTCCGCGGTTGAAGTGACGGGCCGCGAGGGCGCTGATCCTGGCGGCGCGATGAGCCAGGGCGGTATCTTCCGGACCGACCTCGCTTGCCTCCGCGGTCGCGCCCAAGAGAACCGCGCAGTAGTTCTGGAGGCGGAAGGTCCAGGCGAACTTGAAGAACGCATAGGCCATGATGGCGATCATCAATAACACCTTGATCTGCCATGTCTCTGCCGTCGCAAACTGGTCCATGTGCAAGGTCGAGAGGATGCCCATGGCCTGCTCGCTCGCCCCCAATGCGGCGATCAAGCCGCCCAGCGCGAAGATGGTCGTCGAGGCGAAGAAGGCCGCTCCGTTCTGCAGGCTGCCAATGATGTTGGCGTCCACCATGCGGTTTTCCCGGCGGAGCATTTTCTGCATCCATCGCTCGCGATAAGCGTCCATCGTTATCATGATGTTGTGCCTGCGCCAGGGGCTGTAATCGGCGAACAGCGTGTAGCCGATCCAGCTCGCGACATAGAACCCGAAAGCGAGATAGTCGAGGAGAGTGATATCAGGCAATGCGCGATCCCAGGTTTGCTCCATGTCCCCCGCGAGCTTATCCCTCGACGGCCGGGAGGCAAGAGCGGAGACCACGTAGCGCGCCGCCCCATCGTGTTGGCCGGAGCGCCTCCACATGGGACCCATTCCGGACGCCGGGGCCGGAAGCCCGCGCTTTCGTCAGAGACACCACCCTGCCCGAGCCGCGCATGACTGCAGAGACAACCATCGGCGCCATCCGTGCGGAAAACGCCGCGGAAAATTACTGCGCGCCATGCATTGGCTCATCGGAATGGATTGATATAGTGGCAGCGAAAACGCCGCCTTGGACCACGGGACCGACGGGGAGGATTGCATGCGTAACTTGGTTGCGGCCTGTGCCGCGATTTTTCTTCTGATCGCCAGCCAGGCAGAGGCCGACGTTCTGGCCCGCTTGACCCAGGGCGAGCCGCTCAAGATCGGCTTCCGCGAGGACGCGGCGCCCTTCTCCTACCGCAACGAACTGGGCCAGCCGGTCGGCTTCACGGTCGAGCTTTGCGGCGTCATCGTCGGCGACCTGAAGCAGGAGCTGGATCTGCCGGACCTCCTGGTCGAATTCATACCCGTCGGCGCCGAAAACCGCTTCGCCGCACTTCAGGACGGCGCCATCGACCTGCTCTGCGGAGCGACCACCGCCACCCTGTCGCGGCGCGAGAAGGTGGACTTCTCCATCCCGACCTTCATCGACGGGGCGAGCGTCCTTTATCGCAAGGGCGGGCCCGCGGACTTCGAAAGCCTCACCGGCCACAAGGTCGGCGTGCGCGGCGGGACGACGACGGAGGCGGCCTTGCGGGCGGCCCTGACGGAGCTTTCCGTGAACGCCGAGGTGGTGAGCGTGAGCGATCACCTGGACGGCCTAGCGAGGCTGGAACGGAGCGAACTCGCGGCCTATTTCGCCGACCAGAGCATCCTCCTCTTCCTGTTGCTGCAAAGCGGTGCGCGGGACCAGCTCTGGCTGTCGGGCCGCTTCTTCACCCGCGAGCCTTATGCGCTCGCCCTGCCGCGCGGCGACGGCGACTTCCGCCTTTTCGTCGACCGCAGCCTGAGCCGGCTCTATCGCAGCGGCGCCATGGGCGCCCTGTTCACCAAGTCGTTCGGCATGGCCAAGCCGAGCCAGCTGGTCGAGGCGCTCTATCTGATCAACGCGCTGCCCGAGTAATACCAAGTCTTGATGATAATCACCCATCTCACCGGGGTCTCTAGCCCGCTCGCTAGACGCGGGCGGCGCCGTGGTGTGGGGCACCACAAGTCGTCCGCCCCGTGTACCCGAGGGCAGCGAGGGGGTTAGAGACCCCGGCATTCGGTGGGGCGGATCGGCCCGCCGGAGGGCCCAAATAGGGCATGCGGTACGGCACTTGCCCGATGCTCCAGCATCGTGCTGCCCGCCGCGCGCCGCGCCTATCCGGCGGGCCGCTTCGCCCCATGAGATGGGTGATTATCATCGAGATTTGGTATAAGCGCGAGGACGGGTTTTGCACGCCGAAGCCGAGGCCGTCGAGATAGGAGGACGAAGGACATGAAAATCGGGTTCATTGGCCTCGGCAACGTCGGCGGCAAGCTCGCCGGCAGCCTCCTGCGCAACGGCTTCGACCTTACCGTGCGCGATCTCGACCGGGAAATGGCGGCGCCGCTTCTGGAAAAGGGCGCCCACTGGGCCGAAACGCCGAAGCAGGTGGCCGAGGCGGTCGACCTGGTCATCACCTGCCTGCCCAACCCGGCGGCCTCGGCCGCGGTCATGGAGGCGGAGGACGGCATCCTGGCCGGCCTGGCGCCCGGCAAGATCTGGGCCGAGATGAGCACCACCGACGAGGCCGAGGTCAAGCGCCTGGGCGCGCTGGTCGAGGCCAAGGGCGCGGCGGCCATCGACTGTCCGGTGTCGGGCGGCTGCCACCGGGCGGCCACCGGCAACATCTCAATCTTCGTGGGCGGCACGCGCGACGCCTTCGAACGCGCCTTCCCGGCGATTCAGGCCATGGGGCGGCGCATCCTCCATGCCGGACCGTTGGGCGCCGCCTCGATCCTCAAGGTGGTGACCAACTATCTCGCCACGGCGAACCTGGTCAGCCTCGCGGAGGCCCTGGTGACGGCGAAGCTGGCGGGCATGGACCTCAACACGACCTATGAGGCGATTCGCATCTCCTCGGGCAATTCCTTCGTCCACGAGACCGAGGGCCAGGTGATCCTCAACGGCAGCCGCGACATCAACTTCACCATGGACCTGGTGGTGAAGGACGCGAGCCTGTTCCAGGCGGTGGCCGATCGGGCCGGCGTCGAGCTCGAGCTTTCGCCGCTGCTGATCGAGATCTTCAAGGACGGCGCCCGGCGATACGGCGGGCGTGAATGGTCGCCCAACATCATAAAGCGCCTGGAGGAGGCCTGTGGCGTCGAGATCCTGGCGCCGGGCTTCCCGGCCGAGATGGTCGACGACGAGCCGGAGGAGCCGGGCTACGAGGTCGAGATCTCGCGCGGCGCCCAAGCGGCGGAATAAGGCTGGCGCCGAGTTGAGCGGCCTGGGGAGTGACGCCAAGCCCACCCGGACCGACGCCTTGACCGCCCGCCCCGCCCGGGCGCACCGGTTTACGCGCTAAGTGGATCGCACTTTCAACATATGGTACGTCTCAGCCACGGCTTCTGTCGGGGCCTTATCTTTTGGTGTAGACCCCCTATTCGCGACTTGGGGAGGCGTTCAGCACGCAAGATTGACAGAATCCAGCCATGTCAACTCTGGTTACTGCCGCCATGTCTATTGGGTTAAGATCGCTGACCAGCTTCGTCTGTCTCGCCTGCCTCGTCGGCCTGTGGGCAGGGACACAGCCCGCGCTGGCCGCGACCTGGCAGGAGCACAGGGACGCCGGATTTCTCGCCTTCGCGAATGCGGACTATATGGTGTCGGCCAAACACCTCGAGAAGGCACTCACCACGGCTCACGAAGGACAGGCGAGCGCGCAAGAGCGCGGCATGATCCTTGAGAAGCTCACGACCTCCTATTTCGCCACCAGATGGTTCCGGCGCGCCCGAAATTCGATCTCGCAGTGGGACGGCGTCCTGAAGACATCGCCTGGCGCGCCCTGGGTATTCCAGCAACGCATCGATCGCGACCGCCTGGCATTGCTGGTGTCCGAGGTGCTCCGCGGCACGGAGCCCGAGGCGACATCGTCGCTGTCGGGTCCACCCTACGAGGCGGCCGAGGCGCCGCCGGAGGAGTTGGACGAGGCGTCGCCGTTCGAACCGGAGGTAGATGTACCCTTCGTACCGGACGTAGAACTACCGATCGGCTTGGCCGTGGATCGGCCCTTCGAGGCGATCAAAGAGCCATCCGCCGCACACCCGGCGGACCCAGCGGCGGACGGCTATGCAATTCACCTGGTGTCGTTGGCGAACCAAGAGTCTGTCGATGGTTCCTGGGCCGAGTTGCAAGAATCCTTCCCCGATATACTCGCCGAGAAGGATCTGGAGGTGCGGCAGATCGATCTGGGCGACCGGGGCATCTTCTACCGCATTCACGCGGGCCCCTTCGCTGCGTCGGCGAAGGCCGAAACGACCTGCGAAGAACTCCGGTCATTGCAACAATACTGCACGGTTGTGGCCTTGGATTGAGACGCCGTTCAGAGGGCGCGAGAGGCGCCCGAGACTCGGAGGAAGAAGAGCCAAGAAAATTACCGCGACGCGCGTGGCGGGTTGAGTAGCGTGCTGATCAGCGCGTCGATCATGGTTATCTGGGATTGGTAATCACCAACTTCGGCCTCGATATTGAAATACTGGCCAGGTTCGGCGCCGCCATGGAGCAGAAGATAATTCGATAGCGAGCAATCGTACGAGTCTTCGTGGACATACTCGTAGATCACATTGATCCCCGAGTTGCGCAGTTCGTCCGTCAATCGACGTATCCGACCCGCCAGGCGGGTCGGCGGCGTAAGTCCACTCACGATAATAAAATTATCCTCGTCAGCCAACCGCTCGACGGCATCATAGGCCGGCAGCCCGAAAAGCCCCTGGCCACTGTGTCGAACGGAAATATTCCCGCTACCGCCGCTGCGAAGGTGGCCATCGTAGTTGTTATGGAGCGCCAAATAGGGAGGGGCGCCCAACTCCTTGACGATGGTCGACGTGAAGACCGGTGCGGCATGGCGGATCGGACCGCCACACGTCTTTCTTTGCTCGTCGGTGATGGCAAAGTTGTGATTAGGATCGACGATCGCATCGGGTAATGTTGAAGGTCGCAAATCGACATCGACCACTTTGCCGCCGTACCGGGCGATAGCATAAAGCGATGAGTCGAACGCGGCATTCTCATCATCATGCAACACCACCCAGTTGATGCCCGGACGGCCGCTGTCCAACACCTGAACCCGCCATTCCACACCGTTCTCGGCGAAGTCGATCGTCCTCAGGCAAATTGCCTCGTCGATGATGAACTGCTTGTTTCTACCGATATCGGGATCGCGCCAGGCGCCCTGTTCGACGCACGGCAGACTCTCCAGAGCGGGCAACGTCACGTTCTCCAAGAGGCAACCATTGCCTGAGTGGCGGCCGTCTCTGCAAGGGTAGGCGTTGAAGGCTCTTTGGGTATGGAGTTTGCTATAGCGTTTTCTCTGGATCCACCCTCAAGCGTGCTGGTGTGATTTGAGCTCACGGGTTTCGAGATGTTGACGGCCTCGCCATCAACCGCGAGCTTTTCCAAGCGCCAGCAGGTTGGATCGACATAGTCAAGACAGATACTCTCCAAAATCGCCGAGAAGGGTCCACGACTCGTTCTATATCGCGGTCGTCCGGCCACGCTGTCGCGAGTAATCATAATGCCGGAAAGGACCCAGTGGCCTGGTTCCGATCGCGGCTCTATCGAGGGAGCATACAGGTCTGCGTCAAGCTCCCGGGACGTCTCAATTTTCCCATCGAGAAAATTGAGTGCCCCAATGAGTCTCTGCACATATTCCTTATCGCGGGCGTCCAGGTAACCCAGTGCTACCCACATCAGCCCGATCGTTAGCATCAAGCCGCAGAAGAGTCCGGTTTTGGGGAATTGGTAGACACTCGGCGCAAGGTCCGAATTCGCCTGCCGATGGCCTCTAGCAGACATTCGAGAATTCCTATGCAAGCATCCGAGTGATTTCGTTAAGCGATCTGCTCAATAAGAATGACGGCATCCTTGACTGTTACAATCGTAGCGCCATGGTCGAGAATATCGCATCCAAACTCGTCCTCGAAGGCCATGGCCAGCTCTACCGTATCAAGGCTGTCGGCGCCCAGGTCATCGATGAACCTGGAGGTGTCCGAAACATTCGTTTCAGGGACGCCCAAGTGCAAGACGACGATCTGCTTGACGCGTTCGGCAATATCATTGCTCATAACCATTCCCTCGATTGAGCGGCGACCCAGGGCAGGAATTCCAACCGATGTGGCCTCTTGCGATCGGAGCTTGTGGCGGAGCTTGGATTGTCGACTTGGACCATGAAAATTCATTTCGATAGAAGAACATCATGCTTAGGAAGCTTTATGCATGACGCTCCTTGGCGTCAGACTCCTGCATATCTCGAATCACTTCACGAATTAATCGCCAGGATTTCGCAACGGATCTAAGCCCTCAAATTTGCAGATGCTGATCCGCTGGTCCACCGAACCGATCGCACCGATCGCAGCGGCTCCATGCTCGGCGATCATTACTTTGGCCGTCCGTACAAATTGGTTGTCATCTATTGGCAAATATGTGACCAAGGAAACGCTCACTAAAATCAATTGTTATTTCCTGTTAGTATACATTGCTTCGTTTATTCCAGAAGAAATACTTAGTTAACATTTATGGTTAACAACACTCCTCAATGGATCTACAACAGCCGCTGCCGGAGGTCGGCCAATCCGTCGGAGTTCGAGGTCGAATTAGCGAAGATCGGGAAATGAGGTTGTGTCCGTTCGGGGTCCAGGCCGTGCAAAGATGTGGGGCGGTTGGCTCTGGATTTCGCGCTGTCTAGATTTGGCGCTGTCGGGTATTCACGACCTTGTGGGGGTCGATTTTCCAGTTTTTGGATTTCAACGCTTGGTGGCGCGCCCACCCAGGACTTGATGGCGCCAAGGGGTTGCGCGACCGTCTCGCGGCGCTGGCGCAATTGGGGGTTAATACCCTCCAAGAGGCCGTACCTAGCCAGATCACGACATTCCTTATAACTGTTGGGTTGACTGATCGAGCCGACTAATATGGGCAGCTGCGTCAGGGTGTAATAAAATTTCCTTGCGCATAACTTCTATGATGAAGGTGCTGTCTGCGATGCCGGTAAGTCTGTCCGCAAATGTCAATGCGATTGCCGAGTTACGGAACCGGCGGAACCTGCCGTGGCCATCGGTCGTCGATCTCTCACGGATTGCGCTTTCGGCGGGCGCAGCCGGGATCACGGTTCATCCCAGGCCGGATGAGCGGCACATTCGCCCATCGGATGTGACGGAGGTCGCAGATATGATCGCCGAGGAGTTTCCCGATCGGGAATTCAACATCGAAGGAAATCCAGACGCCCGCTTCGTCGAACTGGTCGAACGCGTTCGCCCCAACCAAGTCACCTTGGTTCCCGACGATATCCGCCAGGCAACCTCCGATCACGGGTGGGATATCGGCCATCATCGTGATTTTCTCGCCGATATCATTGCGCGTCTCAAAGACGGTGGCATGCGCGTTTCTATCTTCGTCGACCCGGAGCCGAACTCGGCGGCCCTTGCCCGCGACGTGGGCGCGGATCGCATCGAGATCTACACCGGCCCCTATGGCGGTGCCTTGACGCCGGACGTTCAGCGCCGGGAGTTCGACCACGTCATAGCCACCGGCCGTGCAGCTGAGTCTGAAGGCGTGGGCCTGAATGCCGGGCATGATCTCACGCTCAACAATCTTCCGCCACTTGTTGCCGCTTTGCCGAACCTCATGGAAGTCTCGATCGGCCACTGCCTGACGGCGGACGCCTTGGTTTACGGCATGGCAGGCGCCATCACTCGCTACCGAGAAGCCTGCGCCGGCCAATCGGCGCTCGATACGGCGGCCATGACTGGCGCGTCCGACCAAAAGACCTGAGCGAGTCCGCTGCTGGGGGCCAAGCGGACGAAATCGAGGCCAAATCGGACATTCCGACTTTGACGTCCCGTATCTGGTGAGGAGCCGACGTTCTTCTCCACCTCCCAGAATATCCGGGTGTAGCTAATTGCGGGCGGCCGGCTCAAAGCGATTCGGAACAGTAGTTTGCGTTGAGAGTCGGTACGGCCTATACTTCACCAAACAATGTAGCACCGATCTTAGCAGGCTCCTCGAGATTCGCGATCAGCGAAGGAGTCTCTGGTGCTGAACGATCTAAAAGTTTCGTTGCTCGCCGCCGTCGCTATGACGTTGGTTGGCTCGATCTGCGCCCAGGCCGAGATTCTGATCGCGACCGCCGGTCCGTTTACCGGACAGAACATCTTCCGCGGTGAGCAAATCCAGCAGGGCGCCGAGATGGCGGTCGCCGATATCAACGCAAGGGGCGGCGTCCTTGGACAAAGAGTCGAACTGACGCTCGCCGACGACGCCTGTGACCCCGGGCAGGCCGTAGCGGTCGCCAACAAGCTGGTCAGCGACGGCGTCGTCTTCGTCGCCGGACATGTCTGCTCCCATTCTTCGATTCCCGCCTCGCGGGTCTACGAAACGGCCGGCGTGCTGATGATCTCACCGGCTTCGACTAATCCTAGGTTGACCGACGAGGGCGGCGACAACGTCTTTCGGGTGTGCGGGCGCGACGACCAGCAGGGCATGGTCGCCGGCGATTACCTGGCCGATCGCTGGGGCGACAAGAGCATCGCGATCCTTCACGACGGTTCGACCTACGGAAAAGGCCTGGCCGACGAGACCCGCAAGCAACTGAACAAGCGTGGCGTGTCGGAGGCCATGTACGAGGCCTACGCCCCAGGTGAAAGGGACTACTCGCCGCTGGTCTCCAGGTTGCACGCGGCAGGTATCGACGTCATCTACATCGGCGGATACAGCTCAGAAGCCGGGCTCATGGTCCGCCAAGCACGCAACCAGGGCTACGGGGTCCAGATCGTATCGGGCGATGCGTTGACCAACGACGAATTCTGGATGATCACAGGCCCTGCCGGCGAAGGCACCCTCGTGACCTTCGGCCCCGATCCGCGCGCGAATGCCGAGGCGGGGCAGGTCGTGAAGCAGTTCCGTGACCAGGGGTTCGAGCCCTCCGGTTATACGCTGCATACCTATGCCGCGGTCCAGGTGTGGGCTCAGGCAGTAGAGAAAGCCGGTTCGCTGGACCTCGAGGCGGTGATCAAATCGCTCCGGAGCCACTCGTTCCAGACGGTGTTGGGCGAGATCGGCTTTGACGATAATGGCGATGTCACCGCCCCCGGTTACGTTTGGTACATCTGGAAGAACGGAGAATATGTGCCGTTGGAATAGGATTCGAGTGCGTCCGCCGGTCTCCTGTCTTTGCTGAAGGAGAGACTGATGGGACAGGGCCGCTTTGGGGTTCGCTGGCGCCTGCTCCTCGCATTTCTCGGTATCAGCGCGTTTGCCGTACTGGCTGCCGCCGCTGCCACCTACGCGTTCTTCGAAGTCGACCAATCATTGGGCCGGATCGTTCAACAGCGTGTCCCAGCGGTGATCGGAGCGCAAACTTTTTCGCGCCAAGCCGAACGGATCATCGCGGCAGCACCCAGCTTGCTTGCGGCGAGCAATCCGGAAGAGCTTGAGCAGCAGTCCGAAGAGATTCAGAGCGAGTTCGACCGGCTTCAAGAGTTGTTGCCCGAGTTCGGGGCGTGGGACGTCGACCCCACCCTCATCGAGACAATCGAGAAATTGGTTGAGTGGCTAGGTCTCAATCTGGTTTCCGTCGACACATTCGTCTTCAACGGACTGGTCCTCAACGAGCAGAAACGAGAATTACTGCGCCAGCTCGCCAACTCCCACATTGCCACGCTGCGGCTCCTGGCTCCGGGAATTCTCGTGATGGAGTCCAACCTTGCGCAGCTGCGCAGAATGATCGCAGAGGCCGAGCCCAGCCTCGAGCAGCCCTCCGCTGCAATGGCTGAACTACCCAAGTTGTTGGTATCTCTGGTGCCATTGCAGAGGGCAGAGGCCGAGGTTTCGGTCGTTAACGACATGCTCATCAAGGTAGCCTCGGCCGAATCCATCGAGGCCTTGCAGGTTCTTCTCTTTCCCTTGCGCCGTTCGCTCGAGGCCTTCAAGGCTTCGGTGAGCGAAATGGATCCACCCGTGAGGTCGCGCCTGTCGGCACAGGTTGAGGCGTACCAAGTTTTCCTCGAGGGACCTAAAAGTATCGTCGGGCTCCGTGAACGCGAGCTACGGCAGCTGGCTATTGCGACACGACAAATCAGCGAGAACGACGAGATTTCGCGGCGGCTGAGCGAGGCGGTAGACCGGCTCGTAGAAGGCGCGAGCCAAGACATTGCGAGCGCAAATCGCGAAGCCGTCTCGGCGCAAAGGATCGGCACGCTGATAATGTTTGCGGTCGTCGCGTTGAGCCTGGTTTGCTCCGTTCTCATCGTATGGCTCTATGTCGGGCGCAACCTGATCGCCCGCTTGACCTCACTCAATAACAGTATGATGGCGATCGCCGGCGGCAACCTGGAGGCGGCGATCCCGGCCGGCGGAGGCGACGAGCTCGGCGACATGGCCAAGGCGCTCAGCGTGTTCCGCGACACGGCGATCGAGATCAGGGAGACCAACCTGCGCGAGATCCGCGAGGCGCGGCGGCGCCTGACCGACGCGATCGAGAGCATCTCGGAGGGCTTCATGCTGCTAGACTCCGACGACCGCATGGTGCTCTCGAACAGCAAACTGCGGGAGGATCTCTATCCGAACGTCGCCGATGTTCTGGTGCCTGGCACGCCCTTCGAGACGATCCTTCGCCGGGTCGCTGAACGACAAGTCGTGAAGGATGCCGAGGAGGATGCCGAGGAGGGGGTCGACCACTGGGTTGCCAAGCGAATGGCGCTGCACCGCTCGCCCGGTGCCCCGCACCTGCAACAGCAAAGCGACGGGCGTTGGATCCAGATCAGCGAACGGAAGACCGAAGACCGCGGCATGGTCGCCGTCTACACGGACGTCACCGACCTCAAGGAGGCCGAAGAGGCCATACAGGAGAAGTCCGCATTCCTGCAACTTAACCAGGCTATCACGCGCGCCGCCAACCAAGCCACGAGCGTCGAGGAGGCCATGCAGATCGCACTCGATCGGGTCTGCGCGCACACCGGCTGGCCGGTCGGGCACGCCTACATGCTCGATGAGTCGGCCGGGGACCTGGCGCCCAGTGCCATCTGGCATCTCGATGACGCCCAGCAGTTCGAGACCTTCCGAAGCGTGACGGAGGCGACCCGCTTTGCCTCCGGCGTCGGCCTGCCGGGGCGGGTGCTGGCCAGCGGCGAGCCGGCATGGATCTTCGACGTCACCCAGGACCCGAATTTTCCCCGCGCCAAGCTGGCGACGGAGATCGGCGTACGCGCCGGGGTCGCCTTTCCGGTCCTGGTCGGACCGAAGGTTGCCGCCGTGCTGGAGTTCTTTTCCGCCGAGGCGATCGAGGCCTATCAGCCGCTGCTGGAGGTCATGGCCCAGATCGGTACTCAGCTCGGCCGCGTCATCGAGCGCACGCAGGCCGAGGAGCAGCTGATGGACGCCAAGGCCCAGGCCGAGGCCGCGACCGAGGCCAAAAGCAGCTTCCTCGCCAACATGAGCCACGAGCTCCGGACGCCCTTGAACGTCATCCTCGGCGTCAGCGAGATCATGCAGGAGGAAGCCGAGGAGCAGGGCCTCGCGGACTTCCTCGAATCGCTCGGCCATGTATCGCGGGAGGGCAAGCATCTGCTCCACTTGATCGAGGAGATTCTCGACCTGTCCAAGATCGAGGCCGGAAAGCTCGAGTTCCGCCTGGAGGACTTCGACGTCGCGGCCCTGGTGCGCGACGCCGCGGTCGCCGTGCAGCCGCTCGCCGACAAGAACGCCAACCAGCTTGTGGTAAACTGCCCGGAGGACATCGGCACCATGCACGCCGACCCTCTCCGGGTGCGCCAGGTGGTGCTCAATCTGCTGAGCAATGCCTGCAAGTTCACGGAGGGGGGCGAGGTCACGTTGGCGGCCGCACCCGACCGGGTGGACGGCACGGACTGGCTCAAGATCACCGTGTCCGATACCGGGATCGGCATGACCCCGGAGCAAAGCGCGAAGCTGTTCCAGGATTTTACCCAGGCAGACGCCTCGATGACACGCAGGTTTGGCGGCACGGGTCTGGGGCTGGCAATCAGCCGCCGGCTTTGTCGTATGATGGGCGGAGAGATCACCCTGACCAGCGAGCCTGGAGAGGGCACGACTTTCACGGCTCGCCTCCCGCTGGCCGGCACTCTGCCGGCCGAAGGAAGTGAGATCGAGAGCAATGAAGCGTCGGTACACGACCGACTAGCCTCACGAAACGGAGGGGGTGATGGTTAAACCAAAGATTCTTTACGTCGAGGACCACGAGGGCAACATCTACCTGATGGGAAAGCGCCTTCAGCGTGACGGATACGAAACCATTGTGGCCAAAGACGGTCAGACGGCGATTTCGATGGCGAGTGTCCACCAGCCTGATTTGATCCTTATGGACCTCAACCTGCCGTTGGTTGATGGCCTTGAAGCCACTCGGCAAATCAAGGCAAACCCAAAGACCGAAAAAATCCCCATCATCGCGGTCTCGGCCTTTGCCATGTACGACGACCGCGATAAGGCCTTGGCTGCCGGCTGCGACGCCTACTACTCCAAGCCGGTGGACTTTCACGATCTGCGGATCCGGATCCAGAGTTTGTTAGAAAAGAAACCCGAAGCGTGATCGGCAAGCCTTGATGTTTGGGCGTAGCCACAAAGCCGTCATTCAGTGACTGGACAGCGAGTCCTTCTTCGTTGGTTCAGGGCACAAAGATCGAGGTACATTCTTTTAGATCACGAAGCCTAGCCCGCCGGCGCCTTTGTCATCGCATTTGGGCGGCTTCGACGGGAACCCAAACCCGACTGCGCCAACATATTCGTTCGAAGTGCGGCGGAACACCACCGCGTTACCGGTACCAGCAATAACGCGGCTCCATCTACCCCATCCATTTGGATCACAATCAATGAACATTCGGTGAGCAGTGATGCTCGTCACTGCCAGACGTGTCGCGTTGTTCTTCACTCGAAATCAGACGAGTCAGACGGTGGCGTAGCTAACCGCTCGAACCGTTGCTGACACGGAAAACCGATTGAATAAGGTGAAACAAATGATACTCCTATCGACCAAGGCCCTGCTCTCATACACTGCTGTGGCCATGCTCACCTTATCGACTCTCGCCGTTGATCCTGCACATGCACGCGGCGGCGGCCGAGGCTCCACCCCCACGATGAAAATGATACAGAAGCAAGGGGCCAGGTTTGCCGACAACACTCTGTACAAGGCGAGAACAAAGACGCAATTCACAGAGAGGTCGGAGGCAAACACAGACACTGATGAGCCTGGGTGGGTCATAAGACTGATCTCAATCTGTGATCACCTAGAGGGTACAGATATCAAGTGTGAATAATGATCCGGACTGCGTGTCTAAAGCCGGATGAGCGATAACTGCAATTATCCTCTCGAAGGAATATTCCGCGTAGTCATAAGCAGTCTTAACTAGCCCCGTTTGCTGTGCGGGGCTTCCTTTTTGTTCAAGGCCCCCCTCTGTCTGGTTTCGGGGGCAAAGCTGACGATGCGAACTTCTATAGATCGCCCCGCAACTTGTTCATGGCGCGACGGAGGGCCCGCCCGGCGGCCCGGGCCCTATCTTCCCCGCGGGCGATCTGCCTGGCCTCGCCGACAACGACGCGCGCGATCTTGGCCGCCTTTTCTCTCGCCCGGGGATCGGAGGCTAGTTTTTGTGCCGCGTAGCGGCCGATATTGCGCAGGAGGAAAGACATGGCGACACATTAGCCAATCGGGCCGCGTGCCGCCAGACCTGTGGTTCGCACCTCAGCATCAAGAATGTCAGCAACGGGTTCGGCCGTGGGAAAACCCCTGCCGAGCACTCTAGGCTCGATCTGCTCTGGGTTCTGGAAATCCCAGCTTCAATCAAGTCGCCATTTTAACAAGCTACGATTCCAAAGACGCGCTACACAGAATATACAGCAAGCGTTTCTACACGACCTGAGCCAAGAGCCGACATTCCCCAGATTCCTAGGACCTCTCGTGTCAGTTCGATTCTGAGGAATCAATCTGGTGGGCTCGTCACAGGCCCTGCCGCGCCTTGTCGTATTCCTCAAATCCCCCCCGCGCCAGGCAGGGCTTCATGAGTTACCAGGCTTGTTGTGCTTACCTGCAACACATGGACGGCGATAGGCTTGAAGGCAGGCGGCTGGCAGATGCGAGCGTCCGGCGCCGTGAGCGCGGAAGACCTCATGGCCCAGGTGCGGCGGATCGCCGAACGCCGGAACTCCGGGCGTCCCGCACGGCTTCGCGTAAAGCTTGGCAACGTTGTGTTCGTCCTGATTCGCGCCCTGGCCGATCTTGTAAACGGTGGTTAACTCATAGATCGCATGAAGGTCGCCGTCTGCATGGCATTTTTGACCTAGATCAAGGCCCGGCCGACGGCGCCGGTCTAATGGTCGGCGGATAGCGCGTTCCCGCCCCGCACCCTGCGCTCAAATGCCCCACTGATAGGTCAGCCATGAGCAACTATATCTCCAATCTCGCAGAACTTCTCGATCCCATTACGCCGGAGACCTTTCGGGCCGAGTATCTCCACAAGAAACCGCTGCACGTTCGCGGCCGCCCCGAAAAGTTCGCCGCCACCCTCACTTGGGCCGAGCTCAACCGCATGCTCACGATGGATGTTTGGACCCAGCAGACTCTTCTGCTCAATATGGACACGAACCCCGTCCCGTCCGCGGCTTACTGTGTCAACGCCGCGAACCGGGATCACCAGCCGGTCATGCGGCCCGATCCCGACAAGGTCCAGGCGCTGATGGGCCGCGGCGCCACATTGGGTCTCAATGAAATAGAAACCCTGGCGCCGGGCGTTTTGGCGCTGGTCAACACGATTCAGCGGGAGCTCGGCGCAAAGAGCTCGGTCAATCTCTACTATTCCCAAAAGGCGCACAAAGGTTTCGATGCCCACAGCGACCGGCACGACGTGTTCGCCGTCCAGATCTTCGGCACCAAGCGTTGGAACCTTTACGAGGGCCAGCTCGATAAACCGATCGAACACGCGATGTTCCAGAATGTGCCGCAGATGGAATACGATCGCCACAAGGGGAAAGTCGCCGAGGTTCTCGAGATGAACCCCGGAGACCTGCTCTACCTGCCGCGCGGAAAGTTTCACGATGCGCTGACCTCCGGCGACCTCTCGGTGCATCTCGCCGTCGCCAGCAACGAGCCCCTCGGGCTCGACTGGATGACTCAACTCTGGAATCTGGCGGTGCGGGATCCGGAATTCCGGGCTGTTTTGCCATATCCCGAGGGCCCCTCGGGTGAACAGGCGCTGCATGACCACCTGAGGCGTCTCTATGATCGCCTCGGCGCTATCGCGTTCGACGATCAAAGCCTGCGCATGGCCAGGAACCTGCGCGGCGGCTACGGAATCAAACGTGGCAGCTACGATCTGCCGGGCCTGCCCGACGCCGGAGCGAGTCCTGCCAAGCCGGTCTCGGCAAAGACGACCTGATCTCAGCGACCGTAGGATCTGGACATACCCGCCCTTACTTGTCATCGGGATGCTCGGCAAAAAAGTCGTGCCACTTCCGCTTTCAGCGGCTAATGCAATTTTCCGCCGGTGATTTCTGCTTTCAGGGGAATAGCTGACGTCCTTGAAGTTGGTCGACTTCGTCTGCATTTAGCCGGAAGGAGAAGTTCGCGATGCTGATGATGGGAGACGTCCACCGCATCAAAAGGCGATAATCGATCGCCATGATCCTCGTAGACATTCATGCCCTTGCCAACTAGCCTCGCGATCCGCCCTAACTCAGAGATGTTGTGGAAGGACCATCGTTGTCCCTGGATCCGGCAGATATACGTAAAATGGCGGAAGCCTACACGCAGGCTTGGTGCTCCCGGTCTTCCGAGGCCGTTGCCTCCTTCTTCGAAGAGAACGCAACAAGCATCATCAACTCAGGAACGCCGACTGTCGGCCGGCCGGCGATCGCCAGCGCGATGGGGGCCTTCAGCGATCTTCCCGATCTGGTGCTGCGGATGGACGACCTTCGATCAGGGGGAAACCAGGCGATCTTCCTGTGGACGCTCGAAGGCACGAACAGCGGGCCTGGCGGCACGGGAAACTTTGTGCGGATAGCCGGTTGGCAAAACTGGCGTCTCTCCGACGATCTGCTCATTGTCGAGGCGGATGGCGGATTTGACGCGGTGGATTACGAGCGGCAGATTCAAGAGGGTATATAGATCGCGGATATGGACGAACGTCGATTCCAGATCATTGGGTTGGCAGGTTTTATTATTGCCGGCTTTATTTTCATCGCCGCCGGCATCAACTTCGGCGATACCTTGACTATCCTCGGCAGCGTCGTTTGGGTCTTGTCATGCCTGGTATGGATGATCCCGCTACTGAAATCCAAAAAAGACTGAAGGTCCGCTTTCGGGTCTTGGCTGTTCTCTAACTCGGGGTTGGCTGTCAAGCTCTCCGTGGTTTTCCTGTCGCGTTCACTGTTCTCTTCGCGGTAGGGGCTCTTGCCCTCCGCACGATGGCGTTGGAGGACGGTGGCGGATCAATGTGTGAACCGCGCTTGCCTCGATGAGGCGTCGCAAAGCCAAGAACGATCTCGCCGACGCCACCCTCCCGACAGGGACCTTGGCTCCGCCGTCGCGGAGTTAGGAGCGATTTGTCTCTTCTAGGCTGTCGCCTCCTTGCCTGACCAGATGAAGTCGGTTCCATCGCGCCACATGCGATGCAGGATGACCGCAAGTTTTCGGGCCACGGCGACCTTGGCCTTCTTGAAACCGATGCGTTTCCACAGCCTGTGACCCCAGGCCTTGAGCTTGCACCACTGCGGCACCCGGGCTGACGCCGCGCCGCCATGCCATGGGATACAAGCGGGCGAGGTCGACTGGACCGGCCGGATCTCCAAATACGGCGAAGGCCTGGTCAGGACATACCTCTTCGAGGCCGCCGGCGTGCTCATGATCCGCGTGGCCCATTGGCGCCGGCTCAAGGCCTGGAGACTCAGGCTGGTCAAACGGTTCGGCAGGATTTCAAACTGAGACACGACCTGCCGTTTAGATCACTTGACGAATGCGCACAATCGCGTTTGGCTGGCCTGACAAATAGGGGGAGGGTGAAACCATGCGCAGATACGTCATCGAGCGAGAGATTCCCGACGTCGGCAGCTTCGAGCGTGAGCAGCTGCGCGCTGCGGCGGCCAAGTCGAACGAAGCGCTGGCCGAACTCGCGCCCGACATTCAGTGGCAACATTCCTACGTCGCCGGCGACCGCACCTTTTGTATCTACCTGGCCAAGAATGAAGAGGTGATCCACCGCCACGCCGAGATCAGCGGCTTTCCGGCGACCCGCATCCATGAAATCGGCAAGATGATCGACCCGACCACAGAGCGGCCCGACTAATACCAAACTGCGATGAGCAAGACTCACCGCAGTTTGCGCAGTTTGTAGTGCGTTCAATCGCCACGCAGGCTTTCCTCGCAGTGGTTCGGGCGCGCCGTCGCGCTTGCCAACCTGCAATGAGTTTCACTCAATGCGGGTTGGTCTAATACCAAAGGGCGGCGCTCCTTGGTACTAGGAGCGCCGATGGAGTTTCTCAGCCCTCGATCTCTTCGGCGATCCGCCTGGCCGCGGCGGCGGCGTCTTGGGCGCCGGTCACGGGCCGGCCGATGACGAGATAATCGGCGCCGGCGGCGAGCGCCTCGGCCGGCGTCATGGCTCGTTTCTGATCGCCGCTTGCAGCCCAGTTCGGGCGGATCCCAGGCACCATGAGCACGAAGTCGGGCCCGCAGGCCGCCTTCAGCGCCGCGATCTCGCGCGGGCTGCAGACCACGCCGTCGAGACCGCAGGACTGGGCCAGGCGCGCCAACCGCAACACCTGATCGGGCAGCGGGCCGGCCTGGCCGACCTCGCCCAGGTCGTTCTCGCCCAGGCTGGTGAGCACCGTGACGCCGAGCAGTCGCGGCCTGGGAACTCCTGCGTCCTCGGCGCCCTCGGCTACCGCCTGGACCGCGGCTTCCAGCATGGCGCGCCCGCCTGCTGCGTGCACGTTGACGAAGGCCGGGCGCAGGTGAATCGCCGATCTGAGGGCCCCGGCCACGGTGTTCGGGATATCGTGGAACTTGAGGTCGAGGAACAGCGGCACGCCGCCGGCGACCGCCCGCACACCGTCCGGCCCGTGGGCGGTGAAGAACTCCTTGCCGATCTTGACCCCGCCAATGAGGCCGGCCAGTTCCCGCGCCAAGGCCGCCGCACGGCCCAGATCTTGGGTATCGAGGGCGACGAAAATTCGCTCCTGGGGATTGATATCCGCAGCTTCGCTCATGGGGTTTCTTGTAGCAGATTGCCGCCCATTTCAAAGCCGCTTTTGGGGGACAAGGCCGCTTTAGGGTAAACGGCCGGGTTGTGCAAAAGCGCCCTCTCTCACGCCCGCTCCGCCGCCAACTCGGCGGCCGCCAGATCCTCGAGCGCGGTGCCGACCGACTTGAAGAGCGTTATCTGGTCGTAGAAACGCCGGCCGGCCCGCTCGCCCCGGGTGAGATCGAAGAGGTCGCCAGCCACGTCGTCCGGGTCGAGCACGCCGCTTTCGATCGGCTGGACGATGTCGCCAGCCTCTGTGAGGGCGCCGTCGCGAGTGTCGACAAAAACCCGAGCGCGGCGGATCGCGGTGTCGTCGCTCTCGCGCATATCCGGGCGAAAGGCGCCCACCAGATCGAGGTGTTGGCCGGGCTGCAGCCAGTCGCCCTGGACCAGCGGATCCTTGCTGAGGGTCGCGCAGGAGATGACGTGGGCGCCGCGGACGGCCGCCTCCAGGTCATCGGTCGCCGCCACCCGGAAATCCGGCCGGTCGAGACGCTTGGCGAGCCGCGACGCCTTGTCCGGCGAGCGCCCCCAGATCAGCACATTGCAGATCGGCCGGACCGAGGCGTGTGCCGTGATGAGGTAAGGCGCGAGCGAACCAGTGCCGATCATCAAGAAACGCTCGCAGTCGGGCCGCGAGAGGTAGCTGGAGGCGAGCGCCGAGGCCGCGGCGGTGCGTTTCACGGTCAGCATCGGTCCATCGATCAAAGCGATCGGCGCGCCGGACTTGCCGTCGAGCAGCAGATAGGTGCCCATGACCGAAGGCAGGCTTCGGGCGTCATTGTCCGGGAAGATGGTCACGACCTTGATGCCGATATGCAGGCCAGCCCGCCAGGCCGGCATCAGCAGCAGCGTGCCTTCCGGGCCGCCGGGGTTGGCGATTTCATGGTGGTGACGCACCGGCACCTCAGCGCCGCGGCGAAATGCGCGACGTAGACGCTCGACGAGGCTGTCCCAATCGAGGGCCCCTTCGACGTCCGCCGCGGAGAGGATTCGCATTTAGTTCGGGTAGTGTCCCGTAGGTCGGTTAGTATCCCGCAGTGGCAGCCAGCAGAGACCGGGCGCGGCCCGACCCGTTGTTGGCCGATGGCGGCAAGGCATGCGCAGAAGACACCGCCGCAGCGCTCTGGGCGCGCTCCACTTCGCGCTTGAGCCGGATCACCTCGCGTTCCAGATAGGTCTTGTCGAAGCGCAGCTCGCGGGCGCGCCGCCGGTTCTTGGCGCCGGACAACCATACGACCCCACCGCCGATCAGCAGCCCAACGAACAGCGCAGCCAGCAACAGCCAGGAGAGCGGTATTGGCTCGTGCTGCCAGCTGAACGGCCAGAGGTCGAGCTGCACCCGAGCGCGGTTTGCGAGGGAAAAGATGACCAGCGCCAGCATGAGCGGCCGGGTCACGATCCAGGAAATGTGCTTCACGGCTCTCACCGACATTCTGTTTCTGTCTGTTTTTGTTTGCGGGCCCAGGTTCGGCACGCCCTATCCGGAGCGCCGCTCCACGGCTCCTTCACGAAGCCTCGTTCAGGCGCTCGCGCAGCTG
>PVMK01189245.1_pt2 | contig 26409 bp, 24 predicted proteins | sample 1853481 | NCBI WGS metagenome assembly PVMK01 (sample SAMN08533507, study PRJNA380276) | Marine sediment metagenome, whole genome shotgun sequencing project.
TTTCTCCTCACGATCGCGCCCGACTCGTTCAACCCGCTCCCGCATATCATCGACGCGACGACGTTGCTCGCGAATCTCACGACCCACCAGGAGAGGAGTGACAGTGATGATCATCGTCGTGACCAGGCTGACACCGCTGATCGTCTCGAGCGTGGCGACGCCTAGTCCCGTGCCCCCCAGGATGAACAGCGCGGTTATCCCGCCGATGCGCAGCGAGCTTCTTCTGGGGAGTTCCGCCCCGATCGTGTAAAAGGCAATGATCAACCCGGTCCAAGCAAGGGTCTCGGGGTAGTTGAGTCCCCGCTCGACCACCCATGCACCGAGAATGACAAAGAACACAGTTGTCGGGTAGACCCTCCGCAACATCAACGGGACGGTCATCAGGATGATCAGGAAGAGTTGAAGCCCGTCGAACTCACGGGAGAACGCAGCGGCAATGTCGGGTGGGATCGCCAAACGACTCACCAAAGCGAGGGTCAAGGTTGCGGCTGCAATCAGTGCGTCGAGCCCTAGCTGCCGCGGTTGGATTCTCTCGAAGAGTTTCACCTGTTCAATGCTAAGACGACTGCGACAGGCGGGCATCGGTCCAGAGGAGGATCGCTGCTCGTCCTCAGGTAGGAGAGCTCGACCTGAATCACGGCCCCGGGGCGTGCTACCTCCGCGCTTATGGCACCTCGTCGTCCTACCCAGCGGAGTAGATGTGGATCCAACGATCGACGTGTGCCTCGATCCAATCGGTGTCAGGGGCCTCGCGAAGGATCATCCCCTTGAAGAAGATTCCTGCGACAAGATCGTCTGCCATCTGATGCGAGTCAGTTTTTGCAGGAAGTTTTCCTTGTGCGACTGCATCCTCAATCAGACGGCTGATCGCCTCACGTCTGACCTTCGTGATCTTGGTGTTCAGTCTCGCCATGTGCGGGTCCCGTGTTGATTCGGCGAAGAATGAGGCAAGGATGCTTCGGGTGCTCTCATCACTCAGCATCTCGCCGAGATGGCTGAATGTGAGAATCAGGTCGGCTCTCAATTCGCCGGTGTAACTGGCCTGGATTCGTTCCATCTTCTTGCCAACCGACTCGAATAGAAGTGCATCACGTTCCGGCCAATGGCGATAGATGGTCGAGCGGGCGACGCCGGAGCGTTCGGAGATGGCTTCGACCGAGGTTCGACCGAACCCGCACTCGCCGATCAGCTCGGCGGTGGCTTCGAGCACCACTTTCCTGGTCCGCTCGATGCGAGGGTCGAGATCAGTGGGAATAGACATTGCCGGTATCAGCTTAACACGACAGTGGTGTTGTGCTATGCAACATATTTGTTCTATAGTACTTCACAACTGTCCTATAAGTCGTCGACCTGAGGTGTGAAATGGCGCGAATATCCGAAGATCAGAAATACCAGCGGCGGTGGTGGACCCTTGGTGTTCTCAGTCTCAGCCTTGTCATCATCGGGCTCGACAACACGATTCTCAACGTCGCCATCCCAACACTCCAGACAGAGCTCAACGCCTCTGCTTCCCAACTCCAGTGGATGGTCGATTCCTACGTCCTGGTGTTTGCCGGAACGCTGCTCACTATGGGCGCATTGGGAGATCGCTTCGGGCGGGCCCGGTTCCTGTCGGCAGGTCTGGTGGTCTTCGGGCTCGCCAGCGGATACGCGGGCTTCACCGAGACTGCGGCTGAGCTGATCACTGCGCGAGCAGTCATGGGTATTGGTGCCGCCATGATCATGCCAGCAACCCTTTCGATCATCACCGATGTGTTCCCGCGTGAGGAGCGTGGCCGTGCCATCGGAATCTGGGCAGCCGTTGCCGGCCTCGGGATCGGCCTTGGCCCAATTGTGGGTGGCATGCTTCTCGAGAACTACTTCTGGGGCTCCGTCTTCCTGGTGAACGTTCCAATCGTGATCACGGCTCTGATCTTGGGATATTTCCTGGTCCCTGCGAGTCGCGATCCGGAAGCAACCCCACTCGACCTCAGAGGTGCCTTCACCTCCTTGGTGACGATCACAGCGTTGGTCTTTGGAATCATTGAGGGGCCCGCGGAGGGTTGGAGCTCGCCCCTCGTCATCGGTGCTTTTGCGATTGCGACAGTGTTCGGAGCGGCGTTCGTGTGGATCGAACGCAGCGTGGAACATCCAATGTTGAACCTCGACTACTTCCGCAACCCGAGATTCTCCGGTGGTGCTACCGCAATCAGTGTCGCCTTCTTCTCCCTGTTCGGGGTGATCTTCCTGCTTACCAATACCTGCAGTTCGTACTCGGATATTCCGCTCTCGAGGCCGGGGTGAGAACCGCGCCGATCGCGTTGGGAATGGTGATCGGAAGTGCAATGGCGCCACGGTTGGCTGAGAGGTTCGGCACTACCAAGGTGGTGGCGTTTGGTCTGTTCGTTCTCTCCGCGACACTCGTTTCATTCACGTTCTTGGGCGTGGCAACCGGGTACGCGGTGATTGGCGTTTCGATCGTCGCCATGGCGTTCGGAATGGGGAACATCATGGCCCCATCGACGGATGCCGTGATGGGTGCCGTCCCCGTCGCCAAGGCTGGTGTTGGTTCGGCGACCAACGATGTGACCCGCCAAGTGGCCGGAGCTATCGGTGTTGCTGTCATCGGATCGGTGTTCAACTCGGCTTACCAAACCAACATGGGTTCTGCGGTTGCACAGCTGCCACCCGAAGCGGCGGAAGCCGCCAGCAACTCGATTGGCGCCGCCCTCCAAATAGCGACGCAGCTTCCCGGACCGGCTGGAGATGCGCTGGTGACGGCCGCTCGCCAGGGGTTCGTTGACGCTATGAGTGTTGCTATCTGGATTCCCGTCGTTGTCGCCTCCATGGCGGCCTTGTTGGTCCTCCGTTTCCTGCCGCCGCAGCACCTACCTGCTGCAGAAGAACCTCGACCGGTGACCTCCCCGGCACCAGTTAGTCAGGACTCTGCATGAGTGATTGGAACCGGAAGAGCTGATCGAACCGAGCCGGGGTACACGGCAATCAGGTTTGCCTGCTTGCTAGAACTATCCAGGTGAGAATCCTCTTTGCCACAGCAGAGCTGGCTCCCCCGGTGAAAGTTGGGGGTCTCGCCGATGCCTCAGCGGGCTTGGTTGGGGCACTCCGGAACAAAGGTGTCGAAGTCGACATCGTGTTACCGGACTATGGCGAACTTCCCTTGGAATCAGCTGAACGCCAGGAGCTCAGCGTTCCTCGGTGGGCCGGCCCCGCGATTGTTCGTCGAGGGGTGCTCGGCGGCGTGGAGGTGTCGCTGGTGGCTGTACCAGGGATGGTTCGCCCACACCCCTACCTGGATGCCGACGGGCGAGCCTGGCCGGACAACGAGCAGAGATTTCTTGCCTTTTCGATGGCAGTCGCAGCCTGGGCCACGATCACGTCACCCGACGTGATTCATCTGAACGACTGGCACACCGGAGCGACTCTGGGTTTTCTCGAAGATCCGCCGCCTTCGGTTCTGACCATTCACAATCTGGCTTACCAGGGCGCCACCAGTGATGACTGGCTCGGGTCGTTCGTCCGGCGCCCTGAGGCGTACGACCGGGGAAGTGAGACCAACCCTCTCGCCGGGGCCATCACTCTCGCCGACCGGGTGATCACCGTGAGCCCTACGTTTGCGGCCGAGTCACTCCGGCCAGAGACAGGCTTTGGTCTAGGTGAGTTGCTCGCCGCCAGAGGCGAATACTTCTCGGGCATCCTCAACGGAATCGACACAGACGTTTGGAATCCGACAGCCGATCCCCATCTCGGCGTGAACTACGACTTCGACTCATTGGACAGAAAACATGACGTTCGCCGGAGTCTGGTCGGCGAGCTCGGGTGGGAGCCGAACGCGGAGCCGTTGATCGGCATGGTGACCCCGCCTCACCGACCAGAAAGGTGTCGACTTTGCGCTCGAGGCGACCTCGATTCTCGATGATGTCGGCGCCCGGATGGTGTTGCTCGGGTCGGGCGAACTGTCTCTCGCAAACGCGGCCCGCCTCGCTGCCAGTCGGGTCGGCGACCGGTTCGTTTTCAGAGATGGGTACGACGAAGGGCTGGCCCATCGCATATTCGGAGGGTCTGACCTCTATCTGATGCCCAGTCGTTTCGAACCTTCCGGTCTCACCCAGATGCAGGCCATGCGATATGGGTCGATTCCGGTGGTGACCGACGTCGGTGGTCTCCACGACACGGTTACGGACGCCGACCGGTTCCCCTCCGATGGCAACGGCTTTGTCGCTGAGGATGTCAGTGGTCCTGCGATCTGCGACGCGCTGGAACGAGCCGTCAGTGGCTGGAGGATGCCGTCGCGGCGAGCGGAGATCATTCGTCGGGGGATGAGCCGTGATTGGTCCTGGGACGTTCCCGCCGGCCTCTACATCGACGTCTACCAGGAGATCACGTCGGCTCGTTGATCACATCCTGTTTGCCGATGACCACCACGCCACCATCGGAGACATGGAACCGTGCCCGGTCACGTTGAGGATCGACTCCGATTGTCGAGCCGGGGGGCACATCCACGTTCTTGTCGATGATCGTATTGCGTATCAGGGACCCCTTTCCGACACGGACTTCGCCGAGCATGATGCTTCGCTCGATGGTCGAACCCCCTTCGACGTGAACCCGTTTCGACAAGATTGAGCTGTCAACGCTCGATCCGGAGATGATCACACCGTTGCTCAGGATCGAGTCCTTCACGATGCCGGTCACTCCGGGCTCGGAGACGATCTTGGCCGGCGGCGCGTTTTCGCTGGCGGTGTAGATGGGCCACTCCTCGTTGTAGAGACTGAAAACCGGCTCGGGGTGGACCAGATCCATGCTGGCCTCGTAGTAGGCGTCGATGGTCCCGACGTCCCGCCAATATCCACGGTCACTTCCGACCGATCCCGGCACGTCGTTGTCTGCGAAGTCATAGACGTGAGCCACACCGGCGTCCACGGATTTCGGAATGAGGTCTCCGCCAATGTCGTGGTTCGAGTTCTCGTCGTCAGCGTCGCTCTGGACCAGGTCCTGAAGAAACTCTGCGTCGAAGACGTAGTTGCCCATCGAGGCCAGGATGAGGCCCGGATCGTCTGGTATTGGCTTGGGGTCGTCGGGCTTTTCCCGGAACGCTTCGATTTGAGTCGTGACGCCCCTCTCAATGACACCGAACTGCGAAGCCTCCTCGATGGGCATCCGAATGGCGGCAACCGTCACCCCTGCCTTGGTCGCGACGTGTTGCTCCAGCATCTGGCTGGGATCCATCCGGTAGATGTGGTCGGCACCGAAGACAAAGACATGCTCGGGGCGCTCGTCACGAACGATGTTGAGATTCTGGAACACGGCGTCGGCCGAGCCGAGGAACCATCGCTCGCCCACCCGCATCTGAGCGGGCACCGACGTCACGTAATTGCCGAGCAGGGGCGACATCCGCCAGGTGAGTGAGATGTGTCGGTTGAGGCTGTCACTCTTGTACTGGGTGAGAACGAGTATCCGCCGGTAGCCGCCGTTGACGAGACTGGAAAGAGCGAAGTCGACGAGTCGGTATTGGCCGCCAAAGGGAACCGCCGGCTTGGCGCGGTCTCTGGTCAACGGCATCAGTCGCGCTCCGGTCCCACCGGCGAGAACCATCGAGAGAACCCGGGATCGGTGCGCTGTCATAGCCGCCAAACCTACTCCATTGGTCGTCGGGTCTCGGACAGGTAAGCCGTCCAAACGAAAGCTCCATCTGACAAGATGACGTCTTGATGTTTCACCGTTCGTCAGGTGTCCTGTTACACGTCAGCAGTCTCCCCGGGTCGTACGGCATTGGCGATCTCGGTCCGACGGCGCACACCTGGGTCGATTGGCTCGCCGATGCCGGGTGCCGGTACTGGCAGATGCTGCCTCTGGGGCCCACCGGGTACGCCGATTCTCCCTACTCGTCGCTCTCGTCCGCCGCAGGCAACATCAACTTCATCTCCCCCGATCTTCTCGTTGACGACGGTCTCCTGAAAGCTGGCGAGGTGGCCGGGACAAGAGAAACGGAACAAGTCGACTACGGCCGTGTCATCGAGGACAAGTGGGCGATGGTCGGCGTGGCCTCGAGTCGGCTAACCGGTGACCTTTCCAACGAGTTTGACCAGTTCCGGCAGCGGGAGGCGGAGTGGCTCGAGCCCTACTCTCTGTTCATGGCGCTGAAGGGCGCTCATGGGGGAGGGTCCTGGACCGGTTGGCCCCCCGAACTCCGCTCCCGGGATCCGCAGACACTCGACGTCGCTCGTCGAGAGCTTGCCGACGAGATAACCCGGCATGCCATGGGTCAGTTCATCTTCTATCGACAGCTCGACGCCCTGCGTGAGCATGCTGCACGACGCCGGGTGGAGATCATCGGGGACGTGCCCTTGTACGTCGCTTCGGACAGCGTTGATGTCTGGCTGAATCCTGAGCTGTTCACGATCGACATGACAACCGGAATGCCAAACAAGGTTGCGGGCGTTCCTGCCGACGCGTTCTCGGAGACAGCACAATGGTGGGGCAATCCGCTCTATCGATGGGAGACCCATCGTGCTGATGACTTTGCATGGTGGGCTCGCCGTCTCCAGGCCTTCATTCGGCAGGCGGATGTTCTCCGGATCGACCATTTCACCGGATTCGCCAGGTACTACGAGATCGACGGCTCTGCAGAGTCAGCGGCTGATGGAGTCTGGCGTGAGGGTCCGGGCACCGCCTTCTTCGAGTCGATGCAACGCCGATTCGGTGACCTCGACATCATCGTCGAAGACCTCGGTCCGCTCGGAGATGTCGTGGAGGATCTCCGGCGTCAACTCGGGTACCCGGGCATGAGAGTTCTTCAGGAGGCCTTTGACGCTGACCAGGACAATCAGTTCCTGCCCGAGAACTACTCCGACGATTGTGTCGTCTACACCGGTACCCACGACAACGACACCGCCCGTGGTCGTTTCGACTCCGAGAGCGAGCGCTACCGCCAACAGGCGCTCACATATACAGAAGCCTCCCCCGAGACCTACCCGTGGGAGCTGATTTCTCGTGCCTGGGAGTCGGTGGCCGTTATCGCAATCGCTCCGATGCAAGACCTTCTCGGTCTCGGCACGGGGGCTCGAATGAACTACCCGTCGACAACCGAAGGAAACTGGCAGTGGCGCATGGCCGAAGGTGCTGCGACCTCCGACCTGGCCGGAAAAATGGCAGAGCTGAACAGAAAGAGCGGTCGCAGCCGATGACCGACATTCCAGCGCTGGCTTGCTTAGAGTGCCCCCGTTCAATGACGCCGAATACGCCACCGTCAAGGGTCGGTGGTCTTGTCTTTTGAGGAGATGACGGGTGGATTCCCGAGCTTTGCGTGAGGTGCTGCTGCGGCTCGCCACCAATTATCGGTGGACCTGGACGCCGTCGTGTCGCAATCTCCTCATGTCGCTCCCCGGAGCCGATCCCGATCAACACCCTCTGGAGGCCGTGTCGGGTCTGCGCGAATCTCAGCTCCGTCAGTTGGTCGAAGACGATGAGTTCATGTCCGTGGTTCGCGAGGAGTCGGCCGACCTTGCCGGGCATGTGCTCGACTCCTCACCGAGCATCGCCTATCTCTCACCCGAATTCGGGATCAGTGTCTTTGCCCGCCAATACGCAGGTGGTCTCGGTGTGCTGGCGGGAGACTTCTTGAAGGCGGCAAACGACTCCGAGCTTCGGTTGGCCGGTGTCGGGTTGTTCTATCACCAGGGGGCGTTTCGCCAGGTGATCGAAGACGGGGAGCAGGGCGAGATCTTCAGCACTGTCGAGCCGGAGAAGGTGGGAGCGGTCGACACCGGAATCGAGGTTGAAGTGCCACTTCCGGGCCGTGCTGTCGGGGCCAGAGTCTGGCGAATGGATATTGGCAATGTGCCCCTGATCCTGTTGGACACCAACGTGGATTCGAACAGCGAGAGAGACCGTGCCATCACCGATCGTCTCTATTTGGGTAGCGAACAACACCGAATCTCTCAAGAGATGGTTCTTGGTGTCGGTGGTGCTCGAGCGCTGACCGCTCTTGGTTGGGACATCGAGATCTATCACCTCAACGAGGGTCATGCCGGTTTTATCACTCTGGAACTGGTCGACCGGGTAATCGAGGCTGGAGATCTGACGTCGGCAGTAGCCCGTGTCAGCAAGGACATGGTCTTCACCACCCACACCCCGGTGCCGGCCGGGATCACCAAACTGAATGGGGCCGCTCTGGGCCCCTATCTGGAATTGTGGGCCCAACGCTGGAACGTCGAGCCCGCCGATGTTTGGAGGCTGGGCTCCGAACCGGGTGATGGCGACACCTTCAACATGGCGGTGTTCTGTCTTCGCATGTCGAGCGTCGCCAACGGCGTGTCCGAGTTGCACGGAGAGGTCAGCCGTGATCTGTTCTCCAATCTCGAGGAGGGGAGCAGTATCGGTCATGTGACCAACGGGGTCCATGCCAGAACCTGGACCGGGGATGCGGCGCAGGCGTTGTTCGACGATGTCCTCGGCGTGGGTTGGGCAGAGGGGCTCACCGAGGCCTGGGACCGGGTAGACGACATCGACGACGGCAGGCTCATCGAGATGCGCCGGCGAGGGTCCCACCGACTGTCGGAGCTGGTCTCGTCGATGGGTGTGACTCTGGACCCGGATGCACTGATCGTTGGATTCGCCAGACGCTTCGCTCCCTACAAGAGGGCCGGCTTGATCCTCGAACAGCACGATCGGTTGGTCGAAATGCTTGCCGACGCCGATAAGCCGGTCCACTTCTTGTTCGCGGGCAAGGCGCATCCTTCGAACGAGGATGCCAAGGCGTTGCTGTCTCAGATCTTGGATTTCTCCGAGTCAAGAGAAGCCAACTCACATTTCAGCTTCATCCCCGATTACGACATGGCTATCGCCTCTCGTCTGGTCCAGGGCTGTGACATCTGGCTGAACAATCCGATCCATCCCAGGGAGGCATCGGGCACCAGTGGCGAGAAGGTGGCGCTCAACGGCGGTCTGAATTGCTCGATCCTGGACGGCTGGTGGGCGGAGATGTTCGACGGTGAGAACGGGTGGGCCATCACCGCGAGCGAAGAGACCGATCCCGAGATTCGTGATTCGGAGGACTCCGAAGCAGTGGTCGACTCCCTTGTTGCGGCAAGGGATGAGTACCACGAGTCACGGGATGTGTTCAACCGCCGGATCAGACATGCCTGGCGGACTCTCGGCCCCAGAGTCACGGCATCCCGGATGCTCCAGGATTACGAGGCCCGGCTGTACGGTCCGATACGGGGCAGAACCAGCCGTCCGTTTTCTGGAGGCGATTAGGCCCGGATATGGGTCTAACTACCGGAGGTTTCCGAGGCCGCCTGGAAGGGTAGGCGGCTAGCTGACCCGACTAGAAGTCGAGCCAGGCTTCTTCGCTGAGCGTGTCGAGGCTGCTCTTCATGATCCCCTTCGAGGACAGTGTGTAGACGCTGTCGCCGATGACGATGGAACGCTGGATCTGGGCTCGCCAGTCCCAGCTCTTGTCATCCCCACCGGGATGGACGACCCGACTCACCTCTTTGAGAACACCGTCGTCCTCCACTCGCAGGGCGACTGCGCCGAACCATGCCGACTCACTCTCGTTGTCCCACGTGTACTGCTGAACCGGGATCATCGCCAGACCCGTCTCGTCCCAGTAGAGAAAGGCGTGGTGGTCGTACTCGATTGCGGAGTTGGAGCCCTTGGCCAGGGTGTGCTGATCGACGCGTACCGGATTGGAGATGTCGCTCACGTCGAAGATGGACACCTGGGTTCCCTGCACCCGACCGGTGTCCGTCGCGTCCTGGCCGACACCCATGAGCAGGCCGTTGCCCAGCGGGTGGAGGTATGCGGAGTAACCGAGGATCTTGAGCTCGCCGGCCACGACTGGAGATCTCGGGTCGGACAGGTCGACGGTGTACAACGGGTCGGTCTGGCGGAAGGTGACCACATAGGCAACATCGCCCATGAAGCGGACCGAGTAGATCTGCTCGGTCTTGCCAAGACCGTCGACCTGGCCGATCTCGACCAGCTCGCCCCCAATGTCGCGGAGGACGGTCACCATCGACTCGGACTCAAAACCGCCGCCCCACCATGAAGGACTGGTCGTGGAGGCCACCCGGAGCATGCCTTCGTACTCGTCCATGGCGAACTGGTTGAGCAGATAGCCGTCGACGACTCCGGAGGCGATGTAGGTGGTGGTCTCGGTGTCGCTGATATCGAATTTGTGGATGTCGGTCGTGATGCCGTCGGGCTCGTCTTCTTCGATCCCGGACCGTGCCCACTGCCAGGTCTGCCAATTCTGGGTGGCAACGTAGAGACTGTCCGGCGAGGCGTAGATCGTATCGCCGTTGGCGAGAACACCGGTCGAATCGACGAGATCGAGGCCATCGCCGAGGTCGATGGTGAGCACGGACAGCATGTTGAGCCCGGAGAACTCCTCGGGATGGCTGGCACGCTCACAGTCGAAGAGAATCCCCTCATTTGTCACGTCGCCATCAGCGTCGGTGACCACGTAGTAGGGAATCCAGTTGTCGGGCTCGGAGTTGCGGATGATCTCCTGGTTCTCCTCGACAGCCTTGCGCTCTGCGCGCAGGCCCGACCCACTCGGGTAGGCCCACTCGAAGCCGACGGGCCCCGATGTCATAACCAGTCGGACGCTGTCGCCCACCATGCGGCCAGACAGGAACCGGCCGTCGATGGTCATGGTGCGAACGATCTCGGGGTCGTCGCTGATATCGACTTCGATGATCTGGATGGTCGGCGTCTGATAGACCGGTGCGAACTCGGCATCGCTCTCCACGACTGGTTGGAATGTGGACCATTGGGACCCAAACATGAGGACGCGGTCGCCGGAAAGGAACATGCTCTGGATGGAGTGGTCGCCAACGTTGAGTCGACCCGTTACCTCGGGCTCGTCACCGGTGACGTCGGCGATGATCAGGTTCCCCTCGGAGAGGATCACGATCCGCCTGCCGTCGGTCTTGACGATGTCGGGCTCGTCGACACCTATCACCTGAACATTGGTGTTGGAGAAGTTCGGGACCGAGCTGTCGCCGGCGGCGAATTCGGTGACCACGGCCGCCTCGTCCAGTGTCCTCAGGGCACCACCGAACCACGGGTAGATGGAGGGGTCATCGAGACCGTACGGACCCACCATGTCGACGGCATGGGAGATCACATAGTCGAGGAAAGTGTCACAGGCGTCAAAGACAACCAGGGCGTTGGAGGCGAGAACGACTTGGGGAGCGTTTCCTGGTTCATTGCCCGTTGACGGTGGGGTGTTTGGTTGGGTAGTCGAGGACGTGGTGACAGTGCATGCCGTGAGGGTGACGGCAAGGACAACAAACAAGCTGGCAAATCGTATGGGTGACAGGACATTCCGGCTGCGCATCAGGTTTCCTCCACTCGGTTGTCCTTCTTTGATGGCTGCGGGGACTGATTCGGTTCCCCAACTGAGCGAGTTTTCTTCTGTCACCCTGAAATGTGGGTCGAGGAAACCCGAGTTGTCCTCAACGGATTAGTGAGATGTCACAGCCTGGCGATGCGTTCCACCAGGAGGTCGAAGAAGCCGTCGGCGTCGATGTGGTTCATCACCAGGGCATTGGGCTCACGGTCGGTGACACCCCACCAGTCGACGACGGTCATTCCCTGGGTTGGTCCGGGGGCGGTCTCGATCTCGACCGCAGCCTCCTTGCCACCGAATAGCTCGGGTTTGAGGAGATAGGCGATCACCGTCGGGTCGTGAAGCGGCCCGCCAGGGAGCCCGTATTTCTCCATGTCCCAGCGGTCGTAGAAGTCGAGCATCCCGGCCACCGCTTCGCCCGCGGTATTGCCGATGGCGCTGAACCGTTTTATCCGATCAGGTGTCGTCAATGCCTGGTGGGTGACGTCGAGCGGCATCATCACGATGGGGATCCCGCTGGTGAACACGACGTGGGCGGCGTGGGGGTCGACGTAGATGTTGAACTCGGCAGCGGGTGTGGTGTTACCACCCTCGAAGAACCCGCCACCCATCATGATCAGGCGGTCGATCTTGTCGATGATCCCGGGCTCGCGGACCAGGGCCAGTCCGATGTTGGTGAGAGGGCCCAGAGTGCAGACGGTGATCTGATCGTCGCCGGCCATCAGGGCCTCGACGATCTTGTCGACGGCGTGTTCCGGTTGAGCCCTGATCGTGGGCGGTGGAAGATCGGCCCCGTCGAGCCCGGTTGGCCCGTGCACGTACTCCGCCGTGACAAGGGTCTTCACCATGGGCCGGACAGAGCCCCGGTACACGGGCACGTCGGGGCGATTCGCCAGCTCAACCATCGACAACACATTGTTGACCGTCAGGTCGAGAGGAACATTGCCTGCCACTGCGGTGATGGCGAGGACATCGAGGTCTTCGGGGGAGGCGAGAGCCAACAAGATTGCCACCGCATCGTCCTGGCCCGGGTCGGCATCGATGATGATCGGCCGTGTGATGGCTGCCAGATTACTCACGCCGGCAGGAGAGCCTCTATGTCGGCGGGTGTTGGCATCGACGTTTGAGCGCCATGACGGGTGGCAGCGACCGCACCGCCCACGACTGCCCATCGGGACGCCTCGAGGAGGGTTTGTCCTTGACTCAAAGAGTGGGCCAGCGCGCCGCAGAACGCATCGCCTGTGCCTGTTGGATCGACGGCTTCGACCTGTGGTGCCTCGACGTGGGCGACGGTGTCTCCATCGATCACCAGCGCTCCGTCTGCGCCCAACGTCACCACCACCGCACCGGAAAAACGCAAGCGTGACACGGCTTGCTCGACCTCACCGATGGTTTGGGACAGGGGGATCCCGGTCAAGAAGGCGAGTTCGGAGCGATTGGGTACCAGCACGTCGACCCGATTCAGCAACTCATCGGGCAAGGGTCGGGCCGGCGCCGGGATTGAGACACACGAGACCTCCCGCTGCCTCGGCGGCAGCGACCACAGTTTCCAACGGCACCTCGAGCTGAGCGAGCGTCACCTTGGCTTCCGCAAGGAGAACTTGATGCGCGGCGATGTGGTCGGGGCTAAGACTCATGTTGGCTCCGGGGCTGACAACGATGGTGTTCTCGGTGTTGTCGTCGACGGTGATCACAGCGAGACCTGTCAGTGTCTCCTCGGAGATGCCGATACCCGTTGTGTCGATTCCCTCCGACGCCAGATCGTTGATGAGAGCGGCGCCGTGATCGTCATGGCCGACACGTCCGATCATGGCAACCGTGCTTCCTAGTCGGGCCGCTGCCACCGCTTGGTTGGCGCCCTTCCCCCCACCATCCCAGTAGTGACGAGTGCCAAGGACGGTCTCTCCCGGCTGGGGATGTCTCGAAGTCCTCACGGTCAGATCGCGGTTGAGGGAGCCGATGACGGCGATATCAATGTCCACCCTTCAACGGTAGAACATGGGTCGTTATGCGCCGCCGCGTTTGCGAAGACCGTTGCTCAGCTGACAGCTGTACCCAACACCCGGATGGTCAGCACATTGCCTTCGATGTCAAGTCGCCAGGTCTGATCGTCCATCTGCCATTGGGCCTGGTGTGAAACGTTCTGGAAGTCGACAAGGGTGCCGTCGGCGAGTCCCTTCTCGAAGTAATTGTCGATGCACTCCTGGGAGTACGGGTTGAGCATGAAACAAAGATGCAGGTACAACTGGGTGGTCGCCTCGTTGCTCAACTGGCCAGCTGCCACCAGGGCATATACCGCGTCGGTCGAAGGGTCATATGCACCCGCCAGCCGTCCCCAGTCACCGAAGCGGTAGATGAAGCTGTCGTACTCCCCGGGCTCGGTGTTGTGGACCAGGCCGCGTGTGATCTTGGGGGGCTCGGCCAGAGAGTTCCAGAGATCGGTCATGTCGGTGATGTTTATGCCAAGCGACCCGGGCACGGCGGGTGGGGGAGCAATGGGGATACTCGCGACGCTGGCACTTTGCTCGGTTGCGGGACTGTCGGCGCCCCCGATGGCACTGGCAAGAACGATCACGATCACCGCGACACCCCCGGCGATGGTCACCCAGCGCCCGCGTTCCACCAAGGTCGCTCCCAACGCAGGGATGGCGACGATGGTCACCAACCACGAAAGCAACCCCAGTGAGCTGGCCAGGAGGAGAATCGCCGCTGTGACCAGGAGGACTCCGAGGACGACCGGTGAGAGATCAGTTCGTAGGTCCGGCCACCGAACCCCTCCAGGCTTCTCGTCGTGGTCCTTCGACTGGTTGGGTACGGTCGCTTGATCGTTGTTTGTGTTCAAGCCGTCTCCTGGGCAGGTCCGCCGGTTCAGCTACTCATCGGCGAGATGTCCCGGAATCCGAAGCCTGACCTCAACTCCCCAGCGCATAGATGAATCCGTCGCCGCCGGCGATGAACACGACCCCGTCGACCACCGCAATGGCGCTGCGCACATGAAGTCCGGTTTTCCAGGTCCAGAGCTTCTCTCCGGTTTGGGCATCGACGGCGTGGACGACGCCATCCTCTGATGCGAAGTACACAGTGTCTCCGGCGACGACAGGTGGTGCCGAGATGGGGGCCTCGGCGACTGCCACCGTCCCGGGTGCCCACAGGAAATCGTTGGTGGCCAGGTTTCTCGCATAGAGAAACCGACCCTCGGGCAGGTACATGATGTCGCCGACCATTGCCGGTGCCACTGCGACCGGAGCATCCACGGCATACACGAACTGGCGGTTGGCCACCGAGCCGGCACAACTCCTTGGCGGCAGAGTCCATACGTTTTGACCCATGGTTCCCACATAGACCACATCGTCGACCACCAGGGGATTGACCACGATCGCGCTGATGGCATCGAACTCACAGATCAGCTCGGGCGTCTTCGATGAGACGTCAATGATGTGGAGGATTCCTTCTTGGGTCCCTACATACAGGGTCCCGTCGTCATAGGTGAGATCTGCCGAGACCAGGCCGATTCCCTCATCACCATCGGGGTACTTCCATAGTTCAGTGCCTTCTCGGAGATGCAGCCCGTGGATGTAACCGTCCGTTGTCGCCACTATGGCGACGCCATCGACAATCACCGGTGAGGACCTGATGCGTGCTCCCAGTGACTCCACCCATAGAACGGCTTTGTCGCTTGTCGCGTCGTGTCCTCGCACGATGCCGTCGTCGTCGACCACGACCATGATCATCGGATCGGCACCCTGACCGATATCGAACCGACCGAAGGCGGGCGCTGTCGCGATGCGGCCCTCCGGCGTCATGGTCCATCTTTCGTCGCCCGACGTCTGGTCCAGGGCGTAGAAGGTGCCCTCGGTCGTCCCCACGTAGACGTTCTTTCCGTATGTGACGAGGCCTGCCTCGATCGGGCCCGCCGTCTCGAACTTCCAGAAGTAGCCGGCCACCTCTCTCGGTCCCTGCCACTCGAGAACGCCGCTTCGCCCGGGGTCGCCACGATGCTCTGATAACCCGAAGAAGAAATCCACGCCGGTCGGCACGGGGAGCCGTGTCTCTTCCAGCGTCGGGGCCAGCGTGGTAGTCACCTCGGGGGCGACCGTTGTTGGTGTCGGCGTTGCCTCCACCTCCACCCTGGTCAATTCGGCCACTCCCAGTGCGGTCCCGCCGGCCACGATGACTATTCCGAGGGTTGCGGCGACAAGTTGTAATGGGTGAAATCTACGGGATCGCCGGACCAGGCCGCCGCTTCGGCGTTGGGCGGGGCTGAGCACTGTATCTGTCCCGGCGAGCCCGGCTGCCAACAGAGCTTCGTCCATGGCGGTGGTCGCCGCTTCCATTGCCTCACCGTCGGTTGGCTCCGGAGCGCTCATTGCAGCGTTCACCGGTGCCAACGCCTGCCAGGTGTCCTCCCATCCCTTCGGCATCTGCCTTCCGGCGGCCCTGATTGCGAGAATCGCATGTGCTGCGGCAGGGTCACGCCACAACGATCCTGCTTGAGCTGCCCTTGCCGCCACCATCGGGAGTCCTATGTGTGATGCCAGCCCGAGGGCCTCGGAAGCCGCACCCTTGCGTTTCCCATGTTCGGCGATGGCACACAGCATTTCGGCTGCCCAGCCATAGAGACGCGACTGGAGCATCAGATCGGCCAGATCCTCCGCCTCGTTCTCGGGCCACTTCGCGCCGGCAGCCACGGTGATCTCCATACGCAGGGCCTGGCAGCGGATCCGCCATCTCCAGCCATTCGCTCCTGATGGTGTGACCTCGAGGGCTCTGTCGATTTCCGCCAGTGCTTCGTCGACACGACCGAGACGCAGAAAGACGGTGGCTCGAAGCGACCTCGCCATGTTTTCCCAGGCCGGCAGTTGCCGCTCGACGAGATCGAGCACCCGCTCGGCAGCTTCGAGAGCCTCCTCGTAGCGTCCGTAGGCAAGGCCACCCTCGGTGAGTGCGAGCTGTGCAAGGAAGAGGGGAGCTTCGACCTCTTCCTGCATCGCCAGCTGTTCGACAACTTCAATGGCTTCGACTGCTTCACCCGGGTGTCCGGACGCGAACAAGGAGCGAGCCCTCCATGCTTCCTTATCCGCCACCGAGGCATCGCCTTCCAGTGCCCGGGCCTCGTCACGTAGCTGGGAGAATGCGGCTTCGGCCAGCCGCGCTTCTCCCCGGTCGAAGTGGATCCATGCCTCGTTCACCTTGGCGGCGAACTGCTGGGCCGGGGAGCCTCCTTCTCGCAGAAGAGTTTGTCCTTTGGCGAGGGCAGCGTCGGCCTCGACGGCGAATCCGATCCGATTGAGAACCCGTGCGTGGAACGCGAGGAGAGAACCGTGCCCGGTTCCTTCCCCGAGCCGGATGGCCTCCAACTCGGCCATGGCGATCAGCCGCTCGGCGTCCTGAGGGTGCTGACTGTCGTCGGCGGCGTTCGATGCGAGCCTCAGGGCTTCGACCCTTGCCGGCCCTTCCAGGCGGGAAGTCGCCTCCTCCAGATGGATGACAGCCGAGGTAGTTCTGCCCGCTGTGCGAAGGAACCGGCCGCAGATCAGGTGCAGGTCTCCGAGTTCAGCGCCGTCGGTCAGGCCGGCCTCCTCGGCAGCCTCGAGAGCGGCTTCACCCAGATGAAAGGCCTCGCCGCCGGCATGCCTTGCTTCGGCGTCCTTCGCTGCCTCGCTTAGGAGGGGGAATGCTTCTGCCGGCTTTCCGGCAGCCATGCGCAGCGTGCCGATCACAGCAGCCTCGCCGTCTGCTTGTTCCATCGTCGTCGCCAGCCGATCGGCGACGTGTCCAATGCGCGCTTCTCCGGCGGCAACTGCTGGTGCTCCCGGCGTCGGCACATAACCGCCTCGAGTCTGACTCAGCAGACCGCGAGCCACCAATGCCTCACCCGTCTCGAGCAGTTCCTCTTCGTCGAGCTCGAGAAGACGTGAGGCGATCAGGACCGAGAGTGGCCCGGTGATCAACCCGGCGGCGATGATCAGATCAACTTCTCGTGAGTCCAGTGCCTCTACAGGCTCAGCAGGCGAGTCTGCCTCCAGGGCGATCTCGAGGAGGGATGCATCACGGCGAGCAGCGACGGCGAGCTGGTCGAACCACCACCCGTCGACGTCGGATAGGGGTCGGTGGGCGATGATGAGAAGGTAGGGGTGTGGGCCTTCTTTCACTAGACGCTGGAGGCGGCCCAGGGACGTCGGGTCGGCCCACTGGGCATCCTCGAGGACGACAACTCCACCAGAAAATCCCTCGAGTTGGAGGTCCTCGGCGACCCCTCCCACCAATGCTCGGCATGAGATAGCACAGTCCACCCGGGAGTAGACGTCGACTTCTCCGAGGATGAGGTCGACGAGCCGGGACGCCGAACCGTCGGGCACTTCGGCAATGACCACTGCCGACTCCCCGGCGGCTGCTCGTGCTGAAACATCAGCAAAAGCCGCCAGGGCATCCTCATCCTCTTGCGGGGGCGGGGTTACGTCAGATGGCGGTTGGGTCATCTCGTTGGGGTTCTCCTCTCCTGGGAGCGAAAACTAGTCGGCCAGGCCTACATATGCCTTCCGGTTTTACGAGAGTTTCCGAACAAGTCGAGCTCTCGTCGGCAACGGTGTCCGGCCGGCTCAACGTCGAGAACGGGTCTAGCGTGCCGCTGCGATGGGTGGATCGATCCGGCTTATGACCTCAAATCTTCTTCACGGAGGCGCCGACGTCGACGCCTATCGGTTGCTTCTGAATCGGATGGAGCCCGATGTGGTGGTCACCCAGGAGCTTGGCTTCGACTATGTAGAAGTCCTGACCGAGCGTTACGACAATCACTCTCTCCACCCATCCGACGACTTCACCGGACATGGGATTGCGACACGTCTCGACGCCGAATTCGGTGACATCCCGATGCCAACCGGGTTTGGCACTTCGGCGAAGCTGGATGTGGGTGCAAGCTCTGGGACCTGGCCGGGATACATCTGCTCAACCCGATCGACTTCCCATGGTGGACCTCGGTCAAGACGAGACGTGAGCAGCTCGAAGCTGTCGACCGCTGGAGTCAGACGTTGGGGGGGGACCGTCGATCGTCGCCGGCGACTTCAACGCCAGCCCCGCATGGCCGGCTTACCGTTACATGGCCGAACGATGGCACGACCTGGTGGCAGATCACTGGGTCGGTTTCCGGCGAGAGACCGGAGAAGACGTGGGGTTGGCGACCTGGCTGGCCACGTCTGCTCCGAATCGACCACGTATTTGGCCGCGGAGTCATAGCAATCGACGTTTCTGTGGTGCCTATCCAGGGGTCCGATCACGATGCCGTTGTTGTGGATCTGGTCGCTGCATGACCGGGAACGTGCTGTCTTGGGGTGCAGTCGGTCACTTACTACCTTGGAGGGATGCCAGTGAATGACCATGAAGCACCGGGAATGATGAGGGCGGCGGTCCTCAATGAGTACGTGGGTGGGGCCGGTCTCGTGGTCCAGGATGTTCCGAGACCGATCCCAGAGGCCGGAGAGGTTCCGATTGGGGTGGCCGCTGCGCCGATCAACCCCTCGGACCTCGCCTTCCTGGAGGGCAACTACTCACCCAGGCCATCTCTGCCCACTAGAGCTGGTCTCGAAGGTTCGGGAACGGTGGTGGCTGCGGGGCCCGGGGCGATCGGTCGCTATCTCTCAGGCAAGAGGGTGGCGTTCGTGGCGGGTGGGCGTGGCGGTGGAGCCTGGGCCGAATACGTGGTCGTGCCCAACCGTCTTGCCCTGCCCCTCAACGATGAGGTTTCCTTCGAGGCGGGGGCCATGTCGGTGGTCAATCCGATGACTGCTTTGGCTTTTCTCGAGATCGCCAAGTCGGGCGGGCCACAGGGGAGTGATCAACACGGCGGCTGCTGGTGCCCTCGGTCGCATGGTCGATCGTGTGCTCAGAGCGGACGGGATCAAGGTGATCAACGTGGTACGTCGCGCTGAGCAGGCTCGGTCGTTGGCCGACTCTGGAGCAGAGATAACCCTGGACATTTCGTCTGACAACTTCGACTCCGAGCTCCGCCAGGCTTGTCGCGACTTGGATGTCCGGCTTGCTTTCGACACCGTCGGTGGTGTTCTGACGAGACGTCTGTTGGCGGCGATGCCGCCGGGTTCCACGGTCATGGTCTATGGAGGGCTGGCGGAACAGCCGTCACAGGCCGACATCGGAGACCTGGTGTTCCATGGGAAGACTGTCACCGGGTTCTGGCTGACTCGATGGCTGCCTCAGAAGAACCCGGTGCAGAGTTTGCGCTTGTGGAAGAAGGTGCAACGACTCATCGGCGCTGAGTTGAGCTCCGAGATCCGGGCCACCTATCCGCTGGAGTCCGTCGTGGATGCGGTGTCGAGCTATGAGGCTGCGATGTCGTCGGGCAAGGTCCTGGTCATTCCAGGCGGAGGACTGGGTAGTTCGTCGACGACGACGTTTCAGTAGGTGATGTCGGCGACCACTATCTTGAGCCAGGCTCGGCATATCCGGCGGGCTGCACGCCGACACCGGGAACCAGGACGTGTTGGGGCGGGGGAATTCAACGGCGATCCTGGAGCCATTCGAGGAACTCTCCAGGGGAGTACACCGGGATTTGCTCTGACAGCATCAGAAGGTCGCGGTCGCCGGACACCAACACCGAGCGGGCAGATTCGGCAAGTGCGATCAAATAGTTGTCGTCGGGATCAGACGAAGAGACTGTTGGTGGAGTTGTCGGGTCTTGAACAGACAACCCTCCCCGCTTGAGTAGGTCAATCAGCTCATCTGCTTCATCAGCGTCAATGTGCTTTCTCAGTTTCGAGTAGGTGAGGGCCCTTGCCAGTTCATCGAGCAGAAGGGGTGAGCAAACGAGCTCATAATCGCCCTCAAGCCAGAGCTGGAACGCTCGAGCCGGTGAACCTCCGGGTGAGAGGGCCGCCGAGATGATCACATTCGGGTCGAGGACCGCCTTCAACGATCGGCGTTCTTACGAGCTGCCTGCTGGGCCTCAATGGCGAGATCCATTCCTTCATCCTCGGTCAGGTCATTGCGGGCCCAGAGTCGGTCGAGGAGATCGAGTCCGAGGTCTTTTCGAACTGCTTCTTCGATCACCTCGCTCTCGCCCTTTCCGGTACGAGCGGCGCGCACCTTGACCGCTCGGAGGACTTCTTCGTCGATTGTCAGGGTTGTGCGCGTCTTTGGCATATCGTCATCATAGCATCATGATGCTCTCTCTAAGGAAGAGGACCCAGGTGGATCCTTTGATTCCAACGTGCGGCGAAGAACTAAGTGGTGTTGGGGTGAGGCCGGACTTTGTATGGGTCTTGAAACAAATCCGTCATACGATGTATCATGGCTGTATGACAATGTTCAGTTTTCGTGTCGATGACGATCAAGCCGATGAGGCTCGTCGGTGGGCAGAACGTCTGGGAATGGACCGATCCGAACTGCTCCGAGACGCCCTCCACCGCTACCTCGTTCGACTACGAGCTGAGGAGGACATCGAGGCATGGATCAGAAAACCCTTGAGCCGTGATGAGAACAGCCTGGCTGAAATCTCCGACTGGGGACCTGCCGAAGACTGGACGGACTGGGCTGATGAAGCGGGGTGAGGTTTGGTTTGCCAAAACGCCTGGTGGGGACCGACCTGTGCTTGTTTTGACGCGTGATCCTGTGGCTGATCGAATTGGTGCCGTTGTAGTGGCCGCCTTGACCAGGACACGTCGTGGGCTTGTATCCGAGTTGGATCTGAGCCCTGAAACGGACGGTGTCCCGACGGACTGCGTGGTCAACTTCGACAACCTCCACACACTCTCTCGTGAATCGTTCCGTCGGCCCGTGACGCAGCTCTCCCCTGAACGAATCGCCGAGTCATGTCGCGTCCTGCGCGACGCGACGGGCTGCTGAAGCGGAGCCAGCCCAGAACTGCCTGGAACCAGGACGTGTTGGGGCGGACGTGCAAAGGTTTGGCTGCCTGCACAGGAGAACCGCTGCTTGTCATAGATATCCGGAGAGAACTCCTCTTCGCCGAACCCAGCTTGAGGGGCATGCAAAGCCGAGTCGACGAGTCTGGCTACGAGTTCGTCGTGGTGTGACGCCCAGCGATCCACGACCCCCTTCTATCGGCTACCCGGCACCCGTACGTTCGGGGTTGTGGCTGCTTTTTCACAAGCACAGTCCGGCGTGAGCTTCCCCACCCGTTACCCGGCCACCGTGCCTGGGTTGCGTTTGCGGATCTTCGACCAGAACGAGAATGAGATCCCCGAATGGGTCGAGTCGGTCGAGGTCGGCGACGATCTGAGAGCGGTTGTGACTTGGGGAATCGGCGTTGTCCCCGTCGACATGTCGAGGAGGTGGGGTGTTTCGATGGATGAGCTGGTCGCCACCGCGACGAAGAACGTCCATCAGCTGCCGTTCGAGAGGAAGGCGCTCAATGACGGTGAGCCGGATCCCGTCGTGGCGACGGTGGGGCATCGTTGGATCTCGAGTCTCATCACCAGCCTGGACGACGACGCGAAGGGGCCTGAGGGAACCATTGTGGCCATACCGCGTGCCGACGTGATGCTCACCGCTCCCGTGGTGGGTGCAGCGACGGTCGACAGCCTGGAGAGCATCATGCTGCTGTGCGACGAGATCTACGACCACTCCGCCGCCGGCGTCTCGCCCCACGTCTGGTGGTCCTGGCATGACGGCTCTACAGGATCACCGATCGCCAGCGGGACGGCGAGGTCGATATGCAGCCTTCGATGAACGTGAGCGCCTCTTACTCTGCTCGTGCCCTGGAACATCTGGTGAATTCGTGTGAGGAGTGCGGCCGAACCGGCCCCGCCTGACCGATTCCGGAGGCCACGGCCACTCACCACCAGGCGGAATGGCCGTTGATCACTTGCGATGGCTCCCCTCACCCTCGGCGAACCCAGCGGCTCGAAAGACACGAGCGAAAGCCTCGCCTTGTCTTTGCTCCCCGGAGGCCTCCGGGTAAGAGGTCTCTTCGCGGGCTTCAGCCTTGTCGAGCATGACCTCGGCCTCGGCTCGCATGAGAGCACGGACCAGGGGCGCTACGCGCGACTCGGGCAGATCGCGAGAGCTGATCTGAACCTTGTCTTGGGCATACGGTCGATAGTGCAGGTCGGCGAAGATCGACAAGAGGTCGTCGAGGTCCTCGCCATAGATGGCTTCGATGTGTCTCATGGCAACATGAATACCGCGGCGAAGTGACAGAAAATGAGATTGGCTCTCCGGTCAGCCCGCGCAGCAACTCCTTGCCTTTCATCGACGGGAACATCGTGTTGGGCACCGGTAGGCTCGTCGGCCGTGGACGACGACCGGATTCAGCAGGTGTTGAGGGACATGGTGGCGAGTGATCCCGATCGCGGCCAGACCGCGGAGTCGGTCGCTGAGTGGCTCACGGCGGGCGAGGGAGTTGGGGTGATCGACCTGGCCGGCGTGCAACGCTTCGCTTGGTATTCGCTGCCGGTGAAATGGTTGGGTTCTCCCGATGAGCACAGGCGGGTGCTTGCGGCCGCAGCCGAGTTGTTTGATCACCTCGACCTGCCCCGGTATTCCGCGGTGTGCCGGAGCGAGGAGACCGAGGAGGTCCTCGAAGCCTACGCCGTTTCGGATCAGTCGGGATTGAAGGCTTTCCGCAAGGCGTACCAGCGGTCGGGTGTCGACCCACCCGATCTCGACGATTTCGTATGGGGCGACGTCATGGGTATCGAGGAGGCGGTCGCCCAGGGCACGGCCGAGCGGGCTCTGGAAGAGGCGATGACGCAGGGAACCCTCGTCCCGGGGGCGCGGGGTTGGAAGACGGTAGCGAGCGAGGTCACCGCCGGTGCGCTCGATTCCCCTCACCCCACCCTTCCGGGGCAAATCCACCGCACTGCCATCGTCACCGAGCGGCTCGACGCCTGGCTCAGAGAGGTCAATGGGCGCAGTACGAAGCTCCATGGCCTTCGCTCCCGTCACGTGAACCGGCTGCTGCACCCGATCCCCACACCCGAGGATGTCGCCGAGCGGATCGAGCCGATCACCTGGTTCCTCGGCCGAGTCGACGAGGGCGCCCGGCTGACCCAGGCCGGGTATGTGCCGACCGCCATGGTTCGGGAAGGCTGGGAGCGGTTCTCGTGGGATCTGGGATGGACCGACCGTCCGCCACGCACCGAGGCGGAGGTGGTCCAGCTGCAAGAGATCCACATTCTGTTGCGGAGGGTGGGCGCGGTGCGACGGCGGGGAAGCGATCTGCGGCTTTCACGGCTCGGCAGCAGCATGCGTGACGACCCGTTGGTGGCGTGGCGGATCACGGCGGCAGGTTTGAGCGACGGGGAATGGTCTCGGGTGGTGGCCGAGGTATTCACTCTGCTCCTCCTCGAAGGTGAGACCCACGATCAACGCCTGGAATCAAAGGTCAGGGCCATCGTCGCTGAAGCGGGGTGGCACACCGACGGCGAGCCGCCCGACGCCAGTGCCGTGAGTGCGACATGGTGGGAGACCCGTCGGCCGCTCATGATGCTGGGCGGTTTGGAACGAGGTGGTGACTGGATGTCCCGGACCACGACGCTGACCGAGTTCGGCCAGGCCACCCTCCTCGAACAGATCCGGGCGGAAGCTACCGGACCTCGATCACGACCGTGACAGCACCGGGCCCGTCAGAACTCGGCCGGTCGGTGGTGGTGCATCCTGGCGGCGACATTCCATCCGGGTGGGCGGAGTGCGAGCGGGTAGTGGTCGGTCCAGCCTTGTTCTCAGATCGCGATCAACTTCTCGCCACGGTCAACGACCTACAGCGACGCTATGTGCGACGTGTTCCGACGGTGATCGAACTGGGAGTCGACAACACGGAGCTGAGGGAACCCGAATCGACGAACTCGCCTCCCTTCGAGCTTGGGGGGACGTTCACCTTTCTTCGTGAGAGATTGGCCAAAGCCGTCTGGCACAACTCCTACGACGCCAGAACCGACCAGTTGATCTGGTGGTGGGCGCAGAAAGCCGAAGCGCGTCTGCAGGTGTCGGTGAGCGGACCGGCCGATGTCCGTCTACCGGACGGTACGCCGGCATGGATCGACGGTGGCCCTCGTCAGGAGATTGACATCGCCGGGAGGATCATCCACCACGAATCCGTGGGACTCGGACTCGATAAGACCTTGTCAATCCCCCAGGAGCCGATCGAAGGCCTGGCCCGGGATCAGAAGGCTGCCGTGTTGCATGATGTTGGCCCGGCGCGCATCATCGCTCCGGCCGGCTCGGGGAAGACGAGGGTGCTGACCGCCCGGTTCAGACACCTGATCGAGAAGCGTGGGGTCGAGCCCGAGATCGTCACCGCCCTGGCCTACAACCGTCTGGCAGCAGCCGAGATGCGGGACCGAATTCCGGATGGACACCGTCTCAACATCAGGACGATCCGCTCGCTCGTGTGGGAGATCCTCCGGATGGCAAAGCCTCATCTGCGACTTATCGACGAAAGGGAGCAGCGGCAGAGGCTTCAGCCCGTCGTCTCGGCTCCTCCCCGTGTGAATACTGATGTGATCGGCCCCTATCTCGAGGGGCTGGGCGAAGTTCGGGTTGGCCTTCGTTCTCCTGAGGAGGTCGAGGGTGAACGAGATGACATCCCGGCTTTCGCTGACGTGTTTGTCCGCTATCGGGACACTCTCGACTCCCGAGGTGAGGCAGACCACGATGAGCAGATCTACGGGGCTATAGAAGCCCTTTGCCGTGATCCTGAACTGCGTGCTCACTGGCAGGCTCAATGCCAGCATCTCCTGGTCGATGAGTTCCAGGACCTCACCCCCGGATACCTGCTGCTGCTCAGGCTTGTTGCCAGCCCGGGGATGAATGTGTTCGGTGTTGGAGATGACGATCAGGTCATCTACGGGTACGCCGGAGCGGACCCTGGATTCCTGATCGGGTTCGAGGACCTGTTCCCGGGTGCCGGAACGCATGCACTCGAGGTCAACTATCGCTGCCCGGCGGATGTCGTTGAGGCGGCGGCGACACTCTTGAGCCACAACTCGAGAAGAGTCGACAAGGTGATTCGTGGATCGGCCGAATCGAAGGGACTGGAGATCATCCGAGCGCCGGGAGACGACCTCGGAGTCATCGCAGCCGACCACGTCACCGGTCTATTGGAGAAGGGAGTAGCTCCGGGCTCGATAGGCGTTCTGTCCCGGGTGAACTCCAACCTCTTGCCTGTCCAGGTCGCGTTGGCAGTGAGAGGTATCCCTTTTCAGTCGATACTGACCGCCAACATCCTCAACCGGACTGTTCTACGAGCTGCTCTTGCGTGGGTGCGTCTTGGCATCGATCCGGACTCGATGAGCCGTGATGACCTTTTTGAAGCGGTTCGACGACCTGGCCGGGGGATCAACCGATTGTTTGGTGAGTTGATCGGGAGAAGGAGGGGACCGTTCTCGGTTGAAGATCTTCTCGAGATCGGGCAAGACCTCGAAGGTCGGCGGCTCGAACGGTGGACAGGGTTTTGCGATGACGTTCTGCTGGCGGCGACGGCAGCCAGTTCGACGCCCCGATTGCTCGAAGTGCTCGCAACTCAGATCGGACTCGATCGAGCAGCCTCCGCCCTCGATGCGGGGCGGTCGCGGGCCGATCGTGCTTCCCAGAGTGACGATCTTGTGGCGCTGCGACGACTGGCGGCCCTGGGTCCGGAACCCGGGTCGTTCGAGCCCTGGCTCAGGGAACAACTGTCCGTGCCGTCGTCACCAGACGGTGTGACGCTTTCGTCGGTTCACAGGGCGAAGGGGCTGGAGTGGGATCACGTCTTGGTGTTCGGCGCTGACAGCGGGTCGATGCCTCATGCGCTGTCCGGCGACATCGAAGAGGAACGTCGGGTGTTCCATGTAGCGATCACTCGAGGAAGAGAGTCGGTGACGGTCCTCTCCGATAAGGACAGACAGTCACGGTTCCTGGCCGAGCTGGAGGGGAAGGCTCCGGTTGTCGCTGACACCCCGCAGTCGAAGCCTCCTCCTCGTCGCGCTCGTCGTGAGGACGTTGGCCTGTCCGTGTCTCTGGGTGACTTGATATCTGTACCCGGAGGGCACGAGGGAGTCGTAACCGAGATCGAGGCGAATGGGGTGCTGGTTCGACTCGGAGAC
>PVMK01155442.1_pt1 | contig 26391 bp, 23 predicted proteins | sample 1853481 | NCBI WGS metagenome assembly PVMK01 (sample SAMN08533507, study PRJNA380276) | Marine sediment metagenome, whole genome shotgun sequencing project.
CAAAATTTGAAGCCAAATTGGCAGTTATTTTGGAATAGGCTTGACGAAGCTGCGTTTTTCTCGTAAACACGCATCTCTCGTTTATCCGGGACAACCTTTTTGGCGGAAATCGCCCCCTGCTTCCCTGTTCATTACCCAACACCATGCGCCGAGGTAGTATTCTCAACGGGATTCTCATAAGTTTCAAGTAGCATTTCAGGGATCGACAGTCAACAGCATTAACCCCTATTATCAGGGAATCGTCAAAGTCGGTGCTAAGTCGTTAGTATTAGTTGTTTCTGGGACCTCAATCCCGCCCCGGCGGGACGAAATCCGAATATCGAAACTCGAAACAATATCTAACTTCAAATATCAAATGAACAAAACATTTCAAACATTTATCCAATACCTGCGGGGCTCATCACGTTTAGGATTTAGGATTTTGGGCATTCGTATTTGTTTCGGATTTCGTGCTTCGTGCTTCGAATTTATAGAAAATTGCATAAGGAAACAATTCTCGTTAAGTCAGCAGGTTATCAGCTTAAATGACGTGGCCCTGAAAATCCGGGAGCGGCAATAACAAAGCAGACCCGGCATTGAATTAGAATCCAGCAGAGGTTATTCATACGGGCAACTAAATTAACCGTCGCCTTTGTAAATTTATTGTATACAAAACATCCCCTTTTTGACAAGATATTTCAATGTAGAGTATTTTTTTGCATTTTTGATCCTGAAGCTGTGAACGCTTATTAATTCCAGAAGGAACATTCTCATGGCAAGTAAATTCAAGTCTTCCGCAACCCCCATTCCCATAGATCAGGCGGTGGGAACCATTCTATCTCATGATATCACGGAAATCAGACCGGGACAGTTTAAGGGAGCAGCGTTTAAGAAAGGACACATTATATCAGAAGAGGACCTGCCGCATTTAAGGAGAGTGGGTAAGGAGCATCTGTTTGTACTGCATCTTGAGTCCGAGGAGGTCCACGAAGACGATGCTGTGATCAGGCTCTGTGCTGCATTAACAGGACCTGGCGTTATTTTTGAACCTAATCCCTCGGAGGGGAAGATCTCCCTTAGAGCAGCCCACAGGGGTCTTCTGAAGGTGGATGTGGATGCCCTTATGGCGATCAACCTTGTTCCCGATATCTGCTGTTCGTCCAGACACACCAATACTGTAGTAGAAAAGGGGGATATCATAGCCGCGGCAAGGGCCATCCCTTTGATTATTGATGAAAAGACCCTTGTTAAGGCCGTGGAGGTCGCTGAAAAAGCAGGTGGCCTTTTTTCGGTCAAACCCCTGTCAAAACCCAAATCCGGATTAATTATCACCGGGAATGAGGTCTACGGCGGGCTCATTGATGATAAATTCGCACCTATCGTCAGAAAAAAACTCCAGTCATTCGGTTGTGAAATCATAGAGACTTTATTTTCACCCGACGACAAGACAGTGATCATAGGACAAATCAAAGATCTGCTTGAAAAGGGATCGGAAATGGTCATAGTGGCCGGGGGCATGAGTGTTGACCCGGACGACATAACCCGAGTGGCCATAGCAGAAGCCGGGGCCGAAGACGTGGTCTATGGCACACCTGTCCTTCCCGGGGCCATGTTTTTATATGGACGTTTCGGTGACATCCCTGTTCTGGGACTGCCTGCCTGCGTCCTTTTCCACAGGACCACCATCCTTGATCTGGTTTTGCCCAGGGTATTGGCAGGAGAAAAGATTACGAGAAAGGATTTTGCCGTAATGGCACACGGCGGTCTCTGCCTCGATTGTGATGAGTGCCGCTTTCCCGTATGTCCCTTCGGGAAATAGAAAGCAAATATGGGAAAATCTAAGTGCTCAGTCAGCTGCCACCCCTACTCTTGTGCATATTTCAACAGTTAGAGCGAAAATGATATCAAGGGCCAGATGTTCAACAATGGTTCTATCGAATAATATCTTGGATTCAGCCGGAAATTCATCATCTCCTTCCCATAGTAGAACTGCAACAGGAATGCGGGGTGCTATCCTAAAAGAATATGCTTGATCCGCCATATGTATTGGAATGCCATCAAGCTGCTCGCATCTCTTAGAGAATCCGGCAATATTATTTCCATATGATTTTACGATTAAATGGGCGGGTACTGCGTGTGGACCACGAAAAAAGGCAGCACCTCCGGGGATGTCTTTTTCCGATATCCATTCTTTGCTTATGGGTATCTCCCTTGATGTCAAGAGATAATAAAGGATGAAAAGACCGAAAAATGTATTGATATCCGAATTGCCATCCCGAATACGTATTATCTTAGACTCGCCACGATATATATTATAATCTTCACCCCATACGGACAAAGTATAACAACTTTTATTGCTGTCATAGCTGCATAAGGCGCGTCTGCAGACATCTTCCGGATCTTTCCCTGCCAGATCCTGAAAATGACAGGTATCGATTGAGTTTGTCATTTTTTGATCCTGCTATCTCCCTTTTCTTGGGACGGCCTGAACTTTGAGCATGACTTCTCCATATCCCATACATTCAACGCCAGTATCAAGGCAGCTCACATATCTCATGAAGTGGAAATCATTGGGTTCATGACCTTCACTCAGTCTTTCGTTTATAAGCGAAAAAAGAATAACAGGAAAATCCTCACCAGTAAAGGATTTCAAGCAAACCGTACAAAGAGCAGGAGAATCAATGCCTTTACTGGGTCAAGGCTACTCTTGACCCATTTTGTTGTAGGTCTCCGTGCCATTGAAAAGGACCTTTTGGCCCCGCATGAAGCACAAAAGCCTTCCACGGAGGCTCAAAAAATAATAGGAGCAAAAAATAAAATAATGATTATAAAGAAAGAATAAAATAAAATGGCTTGCAAGCAGGCAGGCGAGTGCCGGTATTTTTCTGATAATGACCCTTCCCCCCTGAATTATTGTAAGGATTGATAGTTCTTCTGAAGCTCCATCGCCTCCCTGCGAACCCCACATTGTGAATCCTGCCGTCGCTCTGAATCTTGAGCAAAGCACTTTTCGTATTGTGAATCCTGATGGTGTTTTAAGAAGTCCGAATTGCTGCGGCTTCGGAAAAAGCGCCAGGTCCAAGGCGCTGCCGCCCGGGACCCGTCCCGAGGAAATGAATTCTAAGCGCAGCTTGGGGGCCTAAAAGATCCTAAGGCATGGGACTGTCATAGAAGAACATCGCCGAAACGAAGGATGGCGTGCAACGCCATCCAACCGAAGGCGGGATGACGGTGCCGTCAATCATAAACAGACAAATCTTTTGCGTAGACAGGGGGTATTATGGGCCCGATTACCGAATTTGAATTTTCCGTTGATGAACAATACGAAAATGAAAAAGGTGTTTTCACCGTTATTTCCATCGACAACGACGAAATGTTGATCCGGTGGGAGCATGGCGAAGAGATCCGGACCGAAATCGACCTGCAGCGTCGCATTCAAGCGCGCCGCCAACGGGAAAAGGCCGAAAGTGAAGCGCAAGCCGAAGCTGCTCAAAGCCGTGCCGGTAAACGGACTGAGTCTAAGACGCCCAAAGTATTTGAAGGGTTTCAACCCGGTGATTTCAAAAACAGCGCTGCCCAAACAAACTGGCGGGGACGCAACCAGCTGGGGCGGGCGGTTATCAGAAACCTGCCCAAAACGAGATTCGATTTTAGTTCCTGGGCCTATGCCCAAAAGCCCGAAATGCACGTATCCGACAAGGAACACCACACCCGGAACGGGAGCGGAGATCAGGCCCGATTTTTTGTAAGACTTGATCCTTTGTCGCTGGTCTATGGATTCTGCGCCAGTCGACCGGATGGCAGTAGCGGGGCCTCAAAGGGCTGGGACGCTCTTGCCGCCTGGTTGATGCAGCATGAGAACGATCACATGCTCCAAGAACTTGCCGCTACTCACAACCTGGCGGTTTGCGATCGTATGCGATCCGCGTCCGGCACGCTGCTACCCTTTGAGGACGGGTGGAAAATTGACGGAGGGGAAAAGTCCCAAAAAATGGATATGCTGGCGGGTTTCATTGATCTCTTGCCTGCAACGGGCGGTGTCTCCATGGAAATTGCCAGAAGGGTTGAAAAGAACGATGTTGTAGCACGCGGAAAAGACATCGCTGACGACATCGCTGAATTGTTCGCTCGGTTAATGCCGCTGTATGAGGCTGCGGTTAAATGATCTGCTCGCCCGGCAGGGAGCTGCGGTCACTGTACCCATATAAGCATAAGCAATCCCGATGACTTCTGAAATCTAATGTCATCGGGATTTTTTTAACTTGATAGCGTCAATAAATGTCCTTTCTGAATCGTCAGGATTTTAAATGCCTTTGAATGGATTTACTGAAACGTGCATCCATTGAACAACCAGCAAGAGGATGTGAGAGTGAAATCGGATAGGTGGTGGGCCGTCACAAAAGATCCGCTCAAATATCGCTGGCTCATGTTCTGGGTCATAGGGGCTATTTACTTCCTGGCTTGTCTTCACCGCATCTCGCCGACGGTCATTGCCCTGGATCTTGTCCTTGAATTTGGTGCCGGCGCAACCGCCCTGGGATTGATGTCTTCCTCATATTTTTACCTTTATGCCGCTGTTCAGCCACCGGTGGGGGTCCTCTCCGACACCTTGGGACCGAGACGGGTGATCACCATATTTACGCTCATTGCCTGCATCGGAACTGTGATTTTCGGAAGCGCTTATAACATGACGATGGCAACCGTGGGAAGGGCCCTCATTGGTCTGGGTGTGGGCGGTATCTTTGTTCCCGGTATGAAAATCCTGTCCAAATGGTATCGGCAAAGGGAGTTCGCAGGTGCTGCAGGAATCTTCTTAGCCGCCGGAAACGCGGGAAATCTGGCGGCCTCGCTCCCCCTGACCTATCTGGTCCTACTTTTGGGATGGCGCATGTCATCCTTTGCCATAGGAGCTTTCACCCTTCTGCTGGCAGTCATATCCTGGAGTATTCTGCGCGACAACCCTGAAGACAAGGGATGGAAAAGAATCGAAGAAGGGCCTAATCCGTCATCGCCGGCCGAAGATGATCTCCCTGAAACCGTTAAGCCCCACACACGCTTTCGGATCGTCCTCAGCAAGCCTGCCTTCTGGATGATAACCATATCTACATTTTTCTTTGGAGGCCCGGGACTTACATTTCAGGGCCTGTGGGCAGTACCTTACCTGATGGATGTCTACGGCTACAGCCGGATTCAGGCCGGTGGTTTGCTTATGATGCTGCCCCTCGGTTTTGTCATCGGAGCACCTGCCTTCGGGTTTCTATCCGATAGAGTTTCTCTCGGACGTAAGGGCATCCTTCTTTGCTCCCTTGGTCTCAGCCTGGCCTGCTCGACGGTTTTTCTTCTCACAGGGGGAAAACCCGGCTCTCTTATTTTAGGCCCCCTGTTCCTGATCATGGGCTCTTGCGGGGGAGGTTCATTATCGCTTTATATGACCATCACAAAAGAACTCTTCCCTCCCTGGCTCACGGGAACGGCTTTAGGACTTATGAATCCTGCGGCCTTTTTGAGTACGGCCGTGTTTCAACCCTTCACCGGTTTTCTCATGGACGTAGTGGGGAGATCAGGACCCGCTTATCCATTGGCGGCTTATTATAATGTCTTTATTGTCATGTTTATCTGCATGGTCATCGGATTTGTCAGCATAATCCCGTTGAAGATTCAAAGGACGCGTCTTTATAGTGACCATCCATAAATTCCATTGTGGGTTCTGTGGGTTTCCCGGAGGGATTCTGTAAAATATTCCGGTGCAGCGGGAGTAACTTTATTATTTACGAGGAGGTTGTGCGATGAATAGTTCTAATAAAAGTAAGGTTGCACTGTTAAGCACAGAGGACCGTAAATCAGCAGTCGCTTCTTCCATCCAGGCAGTGGATATCAACCCGGTTAAGAACAAGGATGTGCTGATCAAGCCCAATTTCAACACGGCCGATAATGCTCCGGGATCCACCCACAATGATACCCTGGTAGCCCTGGTCGAAGAGGCCTGGAAAATGGGTGCCAAAACCGTGAGCCTTGGTGAACGCAGCTTTCCCCCCACCCGGGAGGTCATGGATAAGAAAGGTGTCATCCCGCTCATGGAAAAGCTGGATGTCAGAATCATTGATTTTGATATGCTGACTGAAAAAGACTGGGTTAAAGTCGATTCCAGCGGCTCCCACTGGCAGGACGGATTCCGGGTGGCCAGACCCATATTGGAGAGTGAATATCTGATTTCCACCGGCTGTCTCAAAACCCACCAATACGGCGGCGTTTTTACCATGTCGCTGAAACTGCATGTGGGGGTGGTTCCCACCACGCGCCACGGCTATGACTATATGAGTGAACTCCACTCATCCCCACACCAGCGCAGATTGATTGCCGAGATAAACGCGCCCTTCAAACCTGAACTCATCGTATTGGATGGCATCGACGTATTTGTTGACGGTGGACCGGCGGAGGGAAAGCGGGTAAAGGGTAATGTCTTTCTTGCCTCAACGGATCGGGTGGCAATTGATGCCGTCGGTCTGGCCGTTATAAAATTTCTGGGCAGCAACGATCAGATTATGAAAACAAAGATTTTCGAACAGGAGCAAATTGCGCGTGCCGTGGAATTGGGGCTGGGGGCATCGTCTGCATCTGAAATCGAGCTGACGCCCGCTGACAATCAAAGTCGAGATTACAGGGATAAGGTTTCAGAAATATTGAATAAAGGCTAAGCAAAATATTTGAAATCTAAGACTCGTTGCTCGTTGCGGGTTACGCGTTACGCGTTGCGGGTTACGGGTTGATTCTCAGTCGGCAAGTGGTTATTGACCCTCCGGGGCGTAGGTTTCTATAAATTAAGATATAAAATGAGAGGTTAGAATATGAATGTCGCGACTGCGTCTGCTTTAAAATACAACTTCGAAACCGGTATATATAGACCGCCCAGTGAAGGCGGCAGCTACTCCCTGCTCATCAGGGTTTCCCGCAATTGCCCCTGGAACAGGTGTGAGTTCTGTATGATGTACAAAGGGGAGAAGTTCGAACTAAGAACACCGGAAGAGGTCAAGGCCGATATCGATTCAATTGCGGCTATCTGCAACAGTCTCAAATCCATTTCCCACAAACTCGGTTATAACGGTGAGATGAACCGAAATGTGGCCATCGCCCTGCTGGAGAAAACACCCGAATTCAATACCGGTCACGGTTTTGTGATGGTTTACGATTGGCTTTCAGCAGGGGGTAAAACGGCCTTCCTGCAGGACGCAAACAGCCTGATTCTGCCTACGCAAAAGCTTGTGGATATATTGAAGCATTTACGAAAAACATTTCCCTCTCTAAACAGGGTCACCTCTTACGCAAGGTCCAGAACACTGGCTCAGAGAAAGCCTGAGGAATTGACGGCGATCCGAAAAGCCGGACTGGACAGGTTGCATGTGGGTCTGGAAACGGGCGATGATGTACTGCTGAAAAGGATAAAAAAAGGGGTTACCAGCGAAGGACATATCAGCGGGGGCAGAAAGGCGATGGAGGCCGGATTTCAGTTATCCGAATACTGGATGCCGGGGTTGGGGGGAAAAGAGATGTGGGAAGATCACGCCAGGAACACGGCCCGGGTACTAAGTGCAATAAACCCCGATTATATACGGTCGCGGCCCTTTTTCCCCGCGCCCGGTTCCCCTCTTTTTGAGGCCAATAGCAGGGGAGAACTTCAACTGCTGTCCCCACGGGAACAGTTGATGGAGTTAAAGGTAATGATTGAAGGCTTGAATGTTACTTCAAAAGTCTGCTTTGATCATGCCGGTAATCATTGGAGAGGAAAGCACGGTGGGCTTTTGTTCACTCAAAGCTATGAAGGCTATAAATTTCCGGAATATAAAAACCGGGTTTTACAATTGATCCAGGAGGGGATAGACATTGTTCAGCATACCCCTCATTTTCATCTATAACCGGCCCTGTCCACTCCGTCAACAGCACGGGAATTTTTAGCGCTCCCCTTCAGAGAGTAGTTCCCTCCAGATATTGTCTGCAGAGACGGATCGCCTTGGTGGGATCAAGGGTCTGTGCATCGGCCCCCACCTCTTTTCTCGCTAAATCCGTTGTGACACCTCCACCGATTATTACAAACGTCTTTTCCCTCAGCCCCTTTTCCTTTAGAAGAGATACAGCCTTCTTCATTGATACGAATGCCGGTGTTATAAGAGCTGAAAGCGCAAGTATGTTAGTCCCTGTCCTCTGTACTTCTTCCACCAGTTTTTCAGGCGGCACATCCACTCCCACATCATGAACCAAAAAGCCCTGGGCCCGCATCATGGTGACCACGATGTTTTTCCCCAGGTCATGTATATCACCCTTTGGTGTTCCGAAAACAACTGACCCGGAGGTCTCAGGGGCCCGTCTGGAAATCAGGGAGGGCTCCAGGATTGCGCTGACCTGCTTGAAGACCTCAGCCGAGTGGATAAGCTCGCTCAGAAAGAATTCGCCGGTCTCAAATCTTTCCCCCACCTCTTCCATGGCCTCCCTGCATACACCGAGGATCATTAAGGGGTCCGTGTTCGATTCAAGGGCCGCCTTCACCAGATCAATTGCGTCCTGCCGCTTCATTCCGAGAAAGGCTTTTTTCAGTTCCTCTTCCATCATCATCTCCCATTGTCATATTTACATTACGTCTTTTAAGCACCACCCTTACATAAAAAATGGAACTCGGGCCCTGCCAGATCCTTTTGGGCCCTCCACGCCCCCGCTCCTTTAAAGGAAATTTTCACTACCAGTTACCCGGATACTCCTTTGCCACATCAATCATCTTCTTTACGTTTTCAAACTTGGCATCCACCGGGCACTCACACCCGGTTGTCAGTATAAAACCCCCGCCCCGTCCCACCTGGTCAATCAACCTCCGGCAGTATTCCTCCACATCTTCCGGCGTACCCAGGCTAAGAAGGGCTGCAGAGACATCTCCGCTGATACACATGTGCCCGCCCAGGATCTCTTTTGCCTTGAATATGTCGGTCATTCCATCGAGGTCACACACGCATTTTCCCTTTGGAAGCTCTTTAAGATAAGGCAGGTTTATACCCCAGTCCGTGTCAAAATGAAACCACGGGGTTATTCCCTCTGAAAGAAATGCGTCCACATAACGTTGAAGATAAGGCCATTCAAACTCCTCGAATATGTCCGTACGATAATAGAACCCCGATCCCCGTTCCAGCACGATGAATACAAGAGGGATACCGGTCCTCTTGATCACGTCCAGGGCGTTTTGAATAAGATCATCGCAAGTGGCATCCATGGCGGCCTTTATCTTCCCCGGGACCTCGTACAGGTCCATGGTAAACTCGGTAAGGGTCCGGCACATGGAAAAAGCCATGATGGAGGAGTCCACGTACGCCCCGAAAAGTGGATGGATATCCATGCCGTGGTAAATCTCAATCTCCCTTATATACTCTTCCAGAAGCCGGTTCTGGGTAGAGGCTATCTTTTCCATGGGCCGGCCACCGCTCATCACCTGATAATGTTCCTTCCAAAAGGCATTCCAGCCAACGGAGGCGATCTTGTCATAATCCTCCCTTGCAAAAAGCTCCCTTTCATCGATTTGATTTAATTCGTCTTCACCGAGCTGCCTTCCAGGAATCAGCACCCTTACCGGCGCCGCGCAGAACACGCCCCCGATCATTGGCCAGAAGAGGTTGGGCTTGTACAGTCTGTCGTATCCGCCCAGATCCTCAAAGGTGTCCATCATAGCCTTCAGACCCGTGTCCACGTCCCGCCAGGCCTGGCCCTGCGTTATCCCCTGGCACCTCGGCGCAAAGGCCGTTATCAAAGGCATGACCGGCACGCGGTCCGGTCTTTCCACGGCCACGGCGGCCTCAAATCGCTCCATGCTCGACATGGTCTCCTGAATCATCTCCTGTCTCCTTCTCCTTCAATCATGTATATCATGTTAATCCTGTCAAATGTTTTCTATTTCCGACGGAAACGGTAGAACCTTTTCAATTCTCACCAGTAGAACTGGTAGATCAACTATCATTTACCCTAAGGTTGCAAAAGTCGAGGATGCCGCAGATCCAAGGCGTCGAGGGTGAAGCTGTAGTACTTTACCGCGAACCCTCGACAACGCAGGAGATGTGGTATCATCGGCTTTCCCTTCGGGTAAATAACATGGCTGCTTTTCATCGTTTTCAAGATTTCACCAGAAGTGTATTCCTGTAAAACGGCTACAACGGTTCAAAAAATCTATAGTTCAAATCTTTATGCCCATGTTGCCATGTTATTTATGCAACTATAGGGTTTAGACTGTTCAGGGAGGGGGCCTCTTTTCTTCCTCTTGCACTCTTCCATAAACAGAGGGATAAATGTGGTCAGATCTTCACAAATACACACATCCGCAATGTTGAAAATGGCGGCATTGGGGTCCGTGGAGATGGCAACGATGAACCCGGAGCCCTGCATACCCACCCTGTGCGCCATGGCACCGGAAATGCCGCAGGCGACATAAAGACCGGGAGATACCGTCGCACCTGTAAGCCCAACCTGTTTTTTGTATTCCAGCCACCCCGAATCGCACACGGGTCTGGATCCTGCCACGGAAGACCTGGGAAATAATGCGGCCAGTTGTTCTATGAGCGCCACATTTTCTTTGCTGCCGATTCCCCTGCCGGCGGCCACAAGAACATCTGCTTCGGCCAGGCCGGTATCTTTCTGCTCACCCCTGATGATTCCAAGGGATTTTGTATTCCTTGATTCGGTCGTGGACAGACGTATTTCAACGGGTCCGGGGGTTGCGGTGGTTTCGGGCTCCATGGACTTGAAGGCCCCCGGCTGTACAGTAAAAACCGTCGTTTCCATCAATGGGAGCATCTCCAGGACAATCTTTCCATTATATGCGTCCCTGGAGAAATAGATATTATTTCCATCCCACGACATCCCGTTTACCCCGGTAATGGAGCCTGCCCCGAGACGAACCGCAAGACCGGGCGCAAAATCCATCCCCTGTGTCGTCTGTGAAACCAGGACAAAAGCCGGATTCATTTCCGGCAGACATTGATGAAGGAGGTCTTTGTAGAGCTCGCCGCTGTAGTATTTCAGGTGGGGGCTCTGTATGCCCAGGACAGAAGCTCCCGTGGCTTCCGCAATTTCTTGAGAGGTCTTTTCAACCTCGTCACCCAGCACAATTGCTTTTACCGGCAAAGGCTTCGCCTGTCTGATTTTTTCGGCAAGGGTCATCAACTCGTAGGTACCCGGAGAGGGTTTTCCACCACGGCATTCCGCTATTATCACAATTGCTTGATTCATAATATTTGATGTTTTCAAATTATCTAAGGCTCTCGATGAAGATCCTGATTGAGCGAACCGTTATTGTTTTAGTAGCTTATTCCAAGGTTTTCTGTCACAAAAAACAAGAAAATCGTTATATTGAAACAGTTGTCAGTTTTCAGTTATCAGTAACAGCATATTGATATCAATTTATCTTCTTTAGGGATTTGCTGAGTCCTAACTTCCAAGTCCTCAAATTTCAAAATAACCTCCAGTGCTGACAACTGACAACTGAAAATTGACAACTCACAACCGCCTCCTACAACCTCATCTTTGGGTTGCGGGTATCCCGCCTTAGACATTTCAAACTTTAGGCATTTTAGGCACTTAAATCAACGCCTCTTTTTCAAGGATCTCAAGTAGACGCACAGCCTTATCTTTCCCGCTGCCGTCCAGCATCAGACCGGCCCTCGATTTGCCGGGATAACAGGCCCGAACAACCCTTTCTCGATCTTCTGTCGCTCCAAGGATGTGCGATTCTACAACCAGTGCTTTCTGCTTTTTGGCGCGTAAGAGATTCGACAACGTGGGATAACGCGGTTTGTTGATGCCGGTCTGGACGGTCAGGACTGCGGGCAGATCCAGTTCAAGCGCAGACCTGAAACCCCCTTCAATCTCCCTTTCCACATACACCGCTCCCCGTTCATCACTGATCTTTTCAAAGATAACCGACGTGGCACATGGAAAACCCAGGAGTTCGGCCAGCATGGGCCCAACCTGCCCCTGCATATGGTCTTCCCCCATGACCCCTGTCAGGATCAGATCGTAACCTTTGTTCAAAGCATAGGCGGCGATGTAGGAAGCAATGTTCAAAGGGTTGAGAAAATCTTTTTCCTGAAGGAGGATGTGCACACCGTTGTCTGCACCCATTCCCATGGCTCTTTCGAGTACCTGTGCCGCATGCTTAGGACCGACCGTCAGTGCATCAACCGTTGTTCCGAAACCAGCCTCTTTGATCAGGATAGCCTCTTCTATTGCAAACTCATCGGCACGGTTCATCCAGTATTTCAGATCCCCTTCCGGCAGCACCACACGACCCCGTTCATCAAGATTGACCGGCATTTGAGGGTCGATCACCTGTTTTATGCACACAAGAATTTTCACTATCCAACCTGTTTCAGGATTCTCCATCCCGGCCCGGAGGGCATGAATTCCGTTCTTCATACATTCATTGGAACCGTTCACGGGTTCAAGGGTTCAGAGGTTCAAAGGTTGTATTCTCATCACCACAGGTCATGTTGCAAACGTTTTGTACGGGAAAACCGACCACTTCGACATCCCCGCAAACCCGCCTACCTCACCTGATCGACTGTGATGGCGGCCAGGTCTGGAACATGGTTTTTGTCAACGATGTGGAAAAACCAGCATTATTTAAAGAACTTCGGCCTTCAATTTTGCCCCTGTCCCTAACCCTGAACCTCTGAACCTTTGAACCTTTGAACCCCTACCATATAACTTACGGAAAAAGATTTTTCAAGAAAAAACGAACTATCGTTCGCTTTTTTTCTTGACTTCCCATGATTGACAATATAGGAATCTATTAAATGAGCGATATTTACATGATACGGCACGGTCAGGCCTCTTTTTCAAGTGAGAACTATGATCGCCTCTCCACCCTGGGCTGCCTCCAGTCCGAGATCCTTGGCGAATCTCTGAGTCATATGGGGATCTTCTTCGATGCGATCTACTCAGGCTCCTTAGAGAGGCAGCGGCATACCGCAGAACGGGTGCTTGAGCGCACGCCTGCAGGGTCTAGGCGGGACCTCCGGATCCAGCCAGGCCTCAATGAATACGACGCAAAGGGTATCGTGGAAGCTCAGGTACCGGCAATGATCCGGGATAATCCCAACCTGGCACTTGACCTGGGGCGCATGAATGAGCGCCGATCCTTTCAGCGCATCTTCGAGAGGGCCATGCGCCGCTGGCTCTCAGGGCGTTATGACGCGGAAGGCGTTGAACCCTGGAAGGCCTTTCGCGATCGGGTACAAGGGGCCGTCAACAGAATTATGATGGAAAACGGCCGTGGAAAAACCGTTGCCATCTTTACGTCGGGTGGCCCAATCTGCGTCACCTTGCAGATGGCCCTTGGAATTACGGAAGATATTGCTATTCAACTGAACTGGCAGCTCAGGAATACCTCCGTTTCAGTGTTTAAATACAGCGACAGGGGGATCTTCATGCATTCCTACAATTCTATAAACCATTTACTGGACCGGAAGGATTCAACACTGCTGACCTACCGGTAGTAAAACATGTAAGCGTTCAGAGTTCAGGGTTCAACGTTCAGGGTTAAGGACAAAGAGAAAATTGAAGAGCTGAAGGCCTCGTAAAAAATACTGGTTTTGCCACATAATTACCAGATACCATGTTCAGGCCTGTCCGCAATCACAGTCGTTCAGGCGATGTGAATGCAACCTTTGAACCTCTGAACTTTTGAACCCTTGAACGGTTACCAAAACACGTAGATTCTATCCCATAAACCAAAAAACCCGGACTAAGGAGAAAAAATGGACTTTACCGTTTCTGAAAGAATGCAGACTATTCTGGACATGATGAAAGAATTTGTAGAAAAGGAGCTCATCCCCATGGAGCAGGAGTTTGTAACCAGGGGATTCAAGGACATGCTGCCCGAAATCGAGAACAAGCGTGATCTGGTTCGAAAGATGGAGCTTTGGGCGCCTCTTCACCCGAAAGAATACGGGGGCATGGGTCTCAGCCTCATGGAATTTGCCCTTGTAGCCGAGGCCCTCGGAGGAACGCCCCTGGGGTTGTATGTGTTTGGTTGTCAGGCTCCGGACGCGGGCAACATAGAAATTTTGAACGAATTCGGCACCGACGAGCAAAAAGAGGAATATTGCCGCCCCACCGTAGAGGGAAAAATCAGGAGTTGTTTTTCCATGACAGAGGTCGAAGTGGCCGGCTCCAACCCCACGTGGCTCTTGACCACGGCCGAAAAGGACGGCGACGATTACGTGATTAACGGCAACAAATGGTACACTTCCTCGGCAGACGGCTCCAAATTTGCCATCGTTATGGCCGAAACCAACCCGGAGTCCCAGTCCCCATACACGAAAGCGAGTATGATTATCGTCCCCACCGACACCCCGGGTTTCAATGCCGTGCGAAATATCTCTGTCATGGGCCACACCGGCGACGGCTGGGCGAGCCATGCCGAGATACGCTACGAAAACTGCCGTGTCCCTCAGACAAATATCCTCGGAGGTGAGGGAATGGGGTTCGTCATGGCCCAGCAGCGTCTCGGCCCCGGCCGTATCCACCACTGTATGCGCTGGATAGGCATCTGCAACCGATGCTTTGATCTCATGTGCGCGCATGCCCTCAAGAGACGCCGCACCCCTACCAAAGTGCTGGCTGATTCAGATGTCATAAAGACCTACATCGCGGACAGCGCGGCAGATATCCTCTCCTCCCGACTCATGGTCCTTAATACGGCCTGGACCATTCAAAATGAGGGCATCAAGGCGGCCATGAAGGACATTTCCATCATCAAATTCTACGTTGCCAACGCCATGCAGAGGGTTGTTGACAGGGCACTTCAGGTACACGGCGGTCTTGGGATGACGGATGATACGCCCATATCCATGTACTACCGGGGTGAGCGTGCCGCCCGCATATACGACGGGGTGGACGAAGTCCATAAAATCTCCGTGGGGAAGAGAATCCTAAGGGAATACGAAGGCCGGAACGTGAAATAGACCCCATGGATGACCTTATAAATTTCCAATGGTTTTCTCAAAAGGTAACGCTTTCACGGCAGGATATCTGCCGGGACGTTTACAAGCACCATCGCCGGGCAATCAAGATAAAACGGGAAAAAACGCTGGTCAGAAACCTCATGCGCATCTTTGATGCCGCATTAAAAATCAGCAACGAAAAAGGGTTTCAGGCCATGACAATGCGCAGTCTGAGCATGGAGACAGGGATGAGTATGGGTGGTCTCTATGCCTATTTCTCCGGCAAGGAAGACCTCCTTGAAATGCTCCTTCGCACAGGCAGAATTACCATAAAACAAATCCTTGAAGAACAGGTGGACCGAGCGACCGATCCTGAATCCAGACTTCGTTCGGCCATACGGGCCCACCTTTTTTTGAGCGAAGTCATGCAGCCCTGGTTCTACTTTTCCTACATGGAGGCAAGACGTCTTGGAGACACAGAAAAGAAGAAGTCCATGACAGCTGAAATCGAGACGGAAAAACTCTTTGCTAATATCATCGAAGAAGGGGTGAACCGGGGAGTTTTTGTGGTCAGAGACAGCCTGCTCGCAGCATCGGTCATCAAGGCAATGGTACAGGACTGGTACGTCAAAAGATGGAAATATGCGAAGCGCCAGGTGAGTGTGGATCGTTACGCGAGCTTCGTTGTGGAATGTGTGGAGAGGTTCTGTCTTCCACGGGAGACTAAAAATGACTCATGAAGACAGACCCGCCGCCGTCAGGAAAGGGGAAGAACCAGACAGCGCGAACATCGAGGCGTTTCTGAAAGGTTCCATTCCCGGACTTAGCGGAGAACTTGCCATAAGCCAGTTCCCGAGCGGCTACTCCAACCTTACCTATCTGCTCGCCGTGGGAAAGAGAGAGTTTGTCCTTCGACGGCCTCCATTCGGCACAAAAGCGAAGACTGCACACGATATGAGCCGGGAATACAAAATTCTCAAGGCGCTGCAGCCGGTGTTTCCATACTGTCCGGAACCGTTGGCCTACAGTGAAGATCCTTCGATCATCGGCTCCCCTTTCTACGTAATGGAACGGTTGCGTGGAATCATCCTCCGAAGAGATCTTCCCCCCGGTCTATCCTTTACATCTCAGCAGGCACGAAAACTCTGTGAAAATCTCGTTGATATACAGATCGATCTCCATTCCATTGATTACAGGGAAGTGGGTCTGGAAAATTTCGGAAAACCCAAAGGGTATGTGGAGAGGCAGGTGAAAGGCTGGACAGGGAGATACAGAACAGCCCGGACCGGCGATGCCCCGGATTTTGAACCAGTCATGTCATGGCTTCTCGAAAACAGGCCCCCAGACACCAACAGACCTGGCATTGTTCACAACGATTATAAGTTTGATAATTGTGTCCTCGATGAAAACGACCCCACCCGTATTATCGGAATCCTGGATTGGGAAATGGCAACCATAGGAGACCCCCTGATGGATCTGGGTAATTCCCTTGCATATTGGGTTCAACAGGATGACCCGCCCGAGATCCAAATCATCCGGACCATGCCAACCCACCTCGAAGGAGCCCTCACCCGGGATGAGATGGCTGAACGATATGTTGAAATGAGCGGTCGGGACATTTCGAACTTGAATTTTTATCTATGCTTTGGTCTTTTTCGTCTGGCGGTCATTGCCCAGCAGATTTACTACCGCTACTATCACGGCGAGACAAAGGATGAGAGGTTTAAGAATCTGATTTTTGCGGTGCATGTACTTGAGAAGGCCGCAATGAAACTTGTCAGCTAAAAAAACTTTCATTGTGCATATTTTCGCTTTCAACCAATCAAACTGTCGGTCTGATAGTTTTCTTGTTCGTATCGTTTATGTTTGCAGGTCGCGTTTTATCTTTTCAAATTCTTCCTTATTTATTTCTCCCCTGGCATAGCGTTCTTTGAGAATATCAATTGCTTTGGAGCTACCACGTGCGACATCCTTCTCACCCTTTGTCGTTTGGATCAGCCATTTAATGAGAAAGACAAGACCCACTACCACCAAGACCCAGAAAACGAGCATAAATATCATACCAAACCAGCCCATCCCCCATCCCCCCATCATGCCAGGGCCCATGCCCCAGCCACCACAGTCACCTCGCTGCTGAGCAAAGACGTTACCTGCAAGAGATAGGGGAAGAAGGGCAGTCAATCTCAACAGTAAAGATTTAATGGATATCATAATGCACCTCGTTTCGTATTGTTTAATTCACATTTATTTTGAACCTGATCAGAAAGCTTTATGTCTTTCTGATTTACTAAATCCTTTGATCCTCTATTAATCCTTTTAGGGAATCTTATAACAATTGGCTGAGGACCTCGAAGGCCTTCAGGCTCAGCGATACTATTTTCTATTTCCTCATTTTCTGCATCATCAGCTACTACATCCTTTTCCGATGGGTGAATCTTTCTAAATCTGTCTCTGATATCAGAAAATCTTAGTACGCCTTCTGGACAATTTGTAACACAGCGGCCACAGCCTACACAATCGGGTACGTTCACCTCTCCTTTTGTCTCAACAAGATGTTGGACCGGGATGCCCATATCACATTCTCTATTGCATTTTCCGCATGAAATACATTTATCACTATCTGCCGCAATCTTATAAAAGCCAACCTTATTAATAATCCCGAATGTTCCACCATATGGGCAAAGCCATCTGCACCAGTTGCGGTTTCCGGTAATCGGTATAAAAAGGAAAGAGCCAAAATAGATGACACCGACAAGTCCAAAAAAATTGTCGGCTATAAATTTTGTTTTTGGAGAGGGAAATAGGACTATAATGAATAACATAAAGTAAAATCCAGTAAGTATCCACTTGAGATGTCTAAGTCTCCATGTTGTGTCAGATTTGATGCTCTTTTCCCTAAACGCGGCTCCCATCGTATCTCTGGTGGCGACGCAGGGGCAATTCCAGCTGCATACTGCTCTGCGGCCGAATAGGAGTACAAGAAAAAGAGCAAGGAAAAAGGTTAAGGTCATGGGGACATGTAAACTTTTCCCTAAAATAGCTTTGTCACTAAAGTACCCCCATGCAGGTTCAATTAGAGTAAAAAGATATGGAAAAAGCCCCCAGAACCCCACTACCATGGCGGTTAATACAGCAATCCTTTTTTTTGTATAAGGGTTCTTCTCCACCGCGACTCTGTATACCCCGAAAACACCTATGGCAATATACTCAGAGTAATGGCTTATTAAAATATTATTGGTCCAATGGAATAACACCTCATTAAACCAACCTAACACAGCATAGACCAAGCCGCAGTAGCTCAATATTTTGACGATCTGGTTTTTTCCCTTCTTAATATCCTGTATAAAATGTAGCTTCATGTCACTTCTGCTCGGTTTCTTATCTTCCCACCTTTTTGAGTTTAAAGCCCAGTAGGATTATTTCTCCTGATCGCCCACTGCGACCGAAAAACCCAAGGCCCGCCAGTCTTGGATTCCTTCCTCAAGTCGTACTGCATTAAAACCCTTTGCACGAAGAACCTCAACAGCTTGAATAGCGAGAACGCAGTAAGGCCCTCGACAATATGCTACGATCTCCTGGTTTTGCGGCAGTCCAGATAAGCGGCGTTTCAGTTCTTTTAACGGAATGGATATAGCTCCAGGAATATGCCCTGCCTGGTACTCCTCAGACGGACGCACATCCAGTACAGTCACCAATCCTTCATGGACACGCTTCAGTAGTGCATCTCGATCTACCGGCTCCATCCCCTCTCTTCCCTCCAGGAATCGTCGCTTGGTCTGTTCAACTTCTGCCAGCCTGTTTTCAGCAAGTATACGCATGGACAGAAAGAATTCGCAGACCATCTGATCAGCAAGGCGATAAGTTACATACAGCCCCATCTTCTCTGCCTCAACTAGGCGAGCAGCACGTAATACCTGCAGGTGCTGGGAGGCATTGGCCACGGTCAGTCCGGTTTCTTTAGCAAGCGCCTCGACGGTCCTCTCTCCTTGGCAAAGGAGATCTATAAGTTCCAAACGCTTTGGACTTGAGACCGCCTTCCCGATTCGCGAGAACTGTTCATAGATTGTATTCTTGAAATGTCTGTTTGAATTTTCCATAGTCAACCTTTCTATTATTCAATTAATAAATTGATTAATAGAATATAATACCTAATAATTCTTAATCAAGGGAAAAATTGGCTGGATCGGCGCGGAATGGGAGGAAAAGTATTCGAATAGTAGACATTAAGAGGGAATCTGACAACGATCACACATTTGAGACATGGAATCAGATATCTCAATTGAACCCGAATCTCTGGAATTCAAGATATCACAATTTTAACTTGCTGAAATATTTGACTTCTGGTAGGATAAAACTGTCTAAAATGAGGCTGGAATTAGGTTCGTATACAAACGAATATCTTACTTTGGTGAAATTCAAGATTAATGCACGAAACCTCGCTTTTCAGGGACATCTGACTTAACAACATCTGTACATGTAAACATGCGTCTGGTAAGTGGAACGATACCTTTCCCAGTCTTCCTCGCCTTACCCGAATCTGGGGTGCAGTAACCAAGATTCGCCCAAACAGCTTCAAAATAGATATTAAGACAGAATCTGAGACCGATCACCCCTTGACATTAATTGAGAAATAGCAGGATACCTTCAAAAAAATCATTTGACCTAACTGCCACATTGTGGTAGAAAATCAATTCTATTAATAGCTTTTCCATGCATGTTCTCATTAATTAAGGAAATGCATCGTAGATGCGTCAATCATGAAATGCTCAAAATGTCAGTTTGAGAATAGAGAAGGGGCAAAGTTTTGCGGTAACTGCAGGGTAAAGCTTTTACTTGTCTGCGCTCAGTGTCATTCTGAAAACCCGCCTGATAACAAATTTTGTGATGAATGCGGCCACGAGCTGAAAGAGCCCGAAAAAGCCTCCCTAATTGACTATGAGCACCCCCAATCCTACACCCCCAAACATCTGGCTGATAAGATACTGACCACACGAAGCTCCATCGAAGGGGAGCGGAAGCTGGTGACGGTGCTCTTTGCAGATGTGGCCAACTATACCGCCATCTCCGAGAAGCTCGACCCCGAGGAAGTCCACCAGATCATGGATGGGTGTTTCAAGATCCTGATGGATGAGATCCACAAATACGAGGGGACCATCAACCAATTTACAGGCGATGGGGTCATGGCCCTGTTTGGTGCGCCTGTGGCTCATGAGGACCATGCTCAACGAGCCTGTCATGCGGCTTTATCCTTTCAGAAAGCCATAGGGTATTATGGGGAAAAAATTAAAAAGGAATATGGGGTGAACTTTCAGCTGAGAATCGGGCTGAACTCAGGCCCGGTGATTGTGGGCTCCATCGGCGACGATCTTCGGATGGATTACACCGCCCTTGGAGACACTACGAACCTTGCCTCTCGGATGGAGGGTATGGCCAGACCCGGCACCATTCTGGTATCGAATGACACCCATAAGCTGGCCAGGGATTTTTTCGAGTTCAAGCTTTTGGGCAAATTCGAGATGAAAGGGAAAGAGAAACCCCAGGCGGCTTACGAGGTTATCAAAGCCAGCGAGGTTGAAACACGAATCGGGGCATCTGCTGCCAAAGGCCTTACGAAATTCGTCGGCCGTGAAAACGAGATGGAAGTCCTCAAAAAAGTCTTTGATAAGGCAAAATTAGGATCCGGGCAGGTTTTAGGGATCGTGGGTGAAGCCGGGGTGGGGAAATCCAGGATTATCCTTGAGCTGCAAAACATGCTGCACCAGGATGAATACGCTTACCTCGAGGGCCGATGCCTCCATTACGGGGGTACGATGGCCTATCTGCCCATAATAGATATCCTAAGGTCATACTTCGGTATCAAGGAGGGAGACCCTGAATACCTCATCAAGAAAAAGATAGCAGAGAGGATCAACCAACTCAATGATAAACTCAAAGACATTTTTCCATCCTTGTATGAGCTTTTTTCACTCAAGGTTGAAAATGAAGAATACCTAAAGCTCGAGCCAAAGCAGAAAAGGGAGAAGACCTTCGAGGCTATCAGGAACCTGCTTATTCGAGAAAGCCAAAATAAGCCCCTTGTTCTTGCTATTGAAGACCTTCATTGGATCGATAAGACCTCGGAGGAATTTATAACTTATTTGATCCGGTGGCTAACCAACACCAATATCTTATTGATCCTTCTTTACCGGCCGGAATATACCCATACCTGGGGCAGTAAATCCTATTACAACAAAATCGGCGTTGATCAACTTTCTACCAGTACCAGCGCCGAACTGGTACAATCTATCCTAAAGGGCGCCGAAGTCGTGCCGGAACTCGAGGAACTCATCATAGGCAAAACTGGAGGCAATCCCCTTTTTGTTGAGGAACTTACCCATAGCTTACTGGAAAATGGCTCCATTCAGAGAAAGGATTATCAGTATGTGTTGAGCCGAAAGGCATCGGATATTCAGGTTCCCAATACCATTCAAGGGATCATCGCAGCGCGAATCGACCGCCTGGAGGACAACCTCAAACGCACCATGCAGGTGGCATCTGTTATTGGAAGGGATTTTGCCTTTCGCATTCTTCAAACCATCACTGGGATGCGAGAGGAGATCAAGTCCTATCTTCTAAACCTTCAGGGATTGGAGTTCATTTACGAGAAGAAGCTCTTCCCGGAGTTAGAATACATTTTTAAACACGCACTTACTCAAGAAGTCGCCTATAACAGCTTACTTCACCAAAGGAAAAAAGAGATACACAAAAAAATAGGAAAAGCTATAGAAGAGCTTTATCCCGACCGGTTGGATGAGTTCTACGAGATGCTGGCCTACCATGCCACAGCCGCAGGTCAGAAAGAGCGTGCTTTACGCTATCTTATCCGGGCATCTGAAAGAGCCCACCGGGCGGCGGCGCACCGGGAAGAAGCAACACATCTGATACGCGCTTGTAAAATTGCCGAAGAAAGCGGAAATAAGGACCTTCTTCCAAATCTTCACGCACGATGTGGCCGGGCCTATACAGCGATTGGCTTATGGGAAAAAGCGAAGGTAGCGTTGGAGGAAGCACTTCGATTGTTGCCTCCCGATGCCATAGAACAACAGGCTGAAGTGATGGCTGATTTAGCCATCGCTTGTTTCTGGTTAATGGATATACCAAGTTTGCGAGACTATTCCAATAAGACGCTTTCTATAGCCAGGAAAGTAAACCGTCATGATCTCGAATCAGCGGCAATCAGTGGTCTTGCCGGCGCAGACGGTTTAGAAGGGCAGCTATCTTCCAGCATGGCGCAATACAAGATTGCGATTACCCAGTCTAAAAGGAACGGTACAGCAGTTCCTGCACACGCCCTCGAGTGGTATCCATTGGGGCTCTATTGGGTTGGGAAATTTGAAGAGGCGATTGAATGGAGCCATGAAGCTGTTCGAAAGTGCCGTGAATTCGGAGATTCTTTCGTCTTGATGCGTGCACTTTCCAATTTGGCAATTTCTCTGGCTGCACGGGGACGATACAGCGAAGCCCTGCAAACTTTCGCGCAATCACAGCAGTTTGGCAAAGAATATGATCTTGGTCGGCCACTAGCCCGTTCCATCGCAATGTTAGGAGGAGTTCATCTTGAACTCTATGACTATGCGAAAGCACAGTCGATCACAGAGGAAGCAAGGGATCTCGCCGCTTCCTTTAATTTCCCACCACCGATTATTAGTGCGAACATTGATCTTCTTTTTAACTTTGCAAGAAGTGGGAATGTGGAAAAAACGGAAGCGCTGGTAAGCAAAGTCGCAGAAGCGGTTGAGAAGACATCGAATTGGCACGGGTGGCTTTGGAAGATGCGCTTCGCGCAAGCACAAGCAGAAATTAGCTTGGCCCTGGGAGATGGTGAGAAGGCAATACAGTTTGCAGAAAAGTCCCTCCACCAAAGCCAGGAATCTGGCAGGATAAAGTATCAAGCCGCCGCTCTCGAGACGCGTGGCAAGGCACTTGTCTTGATGAATAAGAAAAGGAACGATGGGATTGGAGACCTTCAGAAGGCGATTCAGCTTGTTCGTCCGGTTCGAGACCCGTTGATGTTTCTGCGTGCTGGGTATGCACTCCTTTGCGTTAAAAGGGACAAAAAACTTATGGAGGAAGTCAGGGCGGTGGTAACCCAAATAAAAGAGTCACTTCTCAATACACCCCTGCACCGGCCATTTGAGGACGCAGAGCCGGTACGGATGCTTTCGCAACCTTGTCTAAAATTATCCTAAGAAAGCTCCGAAACTGCTGAGAATTTGCAGGAATTTCTAAATTGATCAGTGACTTTCGATGCAGCTTTCTGGTGTCGTTGAACAAAATACACCTCTGATCTCTTGGCCCCTCTTTAGGAGGTTACCTCATGGAGAAACCCTTCAAAATGTGCATGCCTTGCTCCTAACGTGACGATATTTTGAAGGATGAGGTTGCGTTTGCTGCTATTAACTTAAGTGATTACTCTTGACAAAATGCATGTTTTGAGTTGGTATTGTTGCATAGCTTTGGCCGATTTGGGGGAGAACACTTATGCACGTAACCTTAAATCCGCAACGCTGACAAATATCACGAAATCCTGACCTTTCCCAAGGCTAAAATCGTCGGCTCGAAAGTTATTTAGAAAGCCGATTTCTCTTGACTTAGGTATTTTTTCCCATTATATCTCGGGTAAACATTCTCACCAAACCTTGAACCTCTATTCAGGAGGTTACATGATGACAAAACACCTCAAAATGTGCACGCCATGCTCCTAACAGGAAGTTACTTATTCTGTTGGGAGCTTAAGTCTAAGTAAAAGGACCTTTTCACAAAACTAATTTCTGTAAAAAAGGGGGTAAAAAATGCCGTATCTTATAACAACTTCGTTGTATCCAACCGATAAAGGGGCTGAGGTGGGCAAAAGATATCTTGAGGCGTTAAGTAAGTATCCTCCGGATGAAAACTTGGGAATTAATGTTGTTCCAGCTGCTGTAAAAGCAACTGCACAAGGCATAAGTGTCATAGGAATTTCGGATGTAAAGGAGGGAAAATTTGAAGAAGCTTACACTCGTGCTGTAAATATGATGGTGATGTTCCACAGTATCGAGGGATTTGAATATACTGTAGATATTTATCTTAAGATAGAAGAAGCTTTGCCGCTGATAGGTATGAGCTTACCCGAATAATCATATCAGGCCAATTCGTATCAATAACAAATTAATAAGGAGGTTTATAATGGTAATCATAGGAATGGCGTCATTTCCGCCTAATAGTGCCACTGAAGCCGGCAAACTTTTCCCGGGGCTGCCCTCTTTGGCTGACTTCATCACACGGAAAGGACCTTACATCTCCGGTGTAAAGGGGGAAGGTATTCAAACTATCAGTGTGTATGAGTTTGATAATTCTAAGATGGCAGAAGCAATGATCAGCGTGGGTAACTACTATGCAGCTATGATGGATATACCGGGATACACCTATTCCGTAATGGTGTATAACGAAGTCCAAGAAGCTCTAAATATGATCGGATTAGGTTAGAGACACCAGGCAGGGTCAATAGCGGCCCTGCCTTTTAAAACAGGCTCAACCGCCTTGCTTTTAAAAAAACTGCGGTTTTGAAGTTAGGCTCCTACCTGCCTTCGGGGGTTACGGGTCTGGAATTTAGGCAGAAATCAAAGAAATCTCGGTGCAAGTGGTTTACAATAGCAAATTTCAGATTATTCAAAATTGATTTACTTTGATTGAACTTCCCTGGTGATCTTGAGATGTAAAGGGCGTTTCATGACATGGGATGCGCCCAAGATTGGATATGCTGTTGAATCACCTCAATGTGAATAGTTCATTTTCCAGCATTGCATAGCTTTGGCCGATCCGAGACAAAAGTATCAGGCTCGTTATGTTGCATCGGAGGTCAGTAAAAGACATACAATATAAGGGAATTGTCCCTGAATTGACACCAAACCACATCTCGCTTATTCTGCGACCTATAAGAGAGATAATGGAACACGCGACTCAAAAGGAATGCGAATAAAATCAAGAAGCCTAACCCGTTAAAATAACAGAAAGGAGGACACTATGCTTACAGGAGATGTGGCAGAGTTGGTAAAGGCGGCAACTGGTCTTAGTGATGAGCAGGTTGCCAAACTCCACCCCGGCGAAGAGAAACTATTCAGGGCTATTCCAAAAACCATGCAGTATCAGACAGTTGCCGAGGTGGTTAAGTCTGAACACTGTTTTGCTCAGGTCGCGGTGGGTGACAAACTAGTCTTTGATCCGTTCCTGAATCCTGAAAAATCAAGTGGCATAATGTGCCCCAAGGCCCTCCTTCCTGTACTTGCTCAGATTGGCGCAATATGGGAAATGGTGCCAGAATGGGCAGAATCGGGGAAAGAGGAGCCTCCTGAAATCGTATTTCGCAATGTACGTTGTCTTGATCCTGGGTCTGAAGATGGTGGCGTTGGTGGTGTTGTCTATCGGATTCGTATGGAAAAGATGGGTTCCTGATGGAAAACCAGAAATCTTGGAAGAATTGGCCTCATAGTTGGGAGGCCCTTCTTTCAGGCATCTCTCCTCTTTTGTGAAGGTTACAGCACTGAAATTTCATCAAAGCCAACAATCCCCAACCTTTTGATTACCGTTGACAAAATGCATGTTTTGAGTTGGTATTGTTGCATAGCTTTGACCGATTTGAGGGAGAACACTTATGCACGTACTCTTCACACGAGGGTACTGTCAGATACCAAAGGAAATCGAATACCCGGAACCGATGAATGTCTGGCACTTCAGGAGGTGAAAAATGGCCAATACTGCTTTGATTGCAGACAACGATCTCCTTTTTGTTGAGTTCTTTGGAGAGCTATTGGAAAAGAAGGGATACCGTGTATTTAAGGCCTTTAACGGCCTTGAAGCCCTCGCACAGGTGAAACGGACCGGGATGGATCTGTTTTTCGTAGATATCTACATGCCTCAACTGGACGGCAGGGAGGTTATACGCCAGGCAAGGGAAAAATTTTCTTCCGATGAAATGAAGATTATCGCCATTTCCGGAACAGCGCGTCAAACGGTGGAAGGACTGGATGAACTGGATTTCGACGCTTTCCTGCAAAAGTCCCCACTGGAAAAGATGTCCAAGGACCTGGATCTTCTGATGGATTCACTTGAGGAAGGTTGACTTGGCACTTTGGGCTTTGGACGTCGGACAAACCCATGACCCCAATTTGAGTTAACGCCGTATTTAGATGAAAACAATGCCCTTCAAGACATGATCTAAGCCAAGGAGGGGAGGATTAATATAAAGTGCGCGTTGGATTTTCCATGCAAAAAGGCTAACTTACATCTCCCACTCTTGAATATTCTTGGCGGATGTGCTATGCTGGGCTTATGCACGGTTCGAACCTGGCGCTGGTTCGATGTTGTGAGGGAATAGAAGCCCTCTTGGGTAAGGTTTAGTCAACCGCCCGGAAGTATACTTTCATAT
>PVMK01169286.1_pt1 | contig 26390 bp, 28 predicted proteins | sample 1853481 | NCBI WGS metagenome assembly PVMK01 (sample SAMN08533507, study PRJNA380276) | Marine sediment metagenome, whole genome shotgun sequencing project.
AGTGTCAGTAAGGCGGCAATCAATAACCTGACTCAGGCCATGGCTCAGGACTGGGGCGACGATAATATTCGCGTAAATGCCATTTGCCCCGGATTGATCAAAACAAAATTTAGCGAGGCACTGTGGAGCGACGATAAAATTTTGAACAGGTTTATAAAACATATCCCGCTCGGGCGAGCCGGCACAGCCGACGATGTCGCTGGACTCGCCGTATTCCTGGCCTCGGATGCGGCAGCCTATTGTAGCGGCGGGATTTATACCGTCGATGGTGGTTACGCCGCGAATTAATTTACCCGGGCATCGATACCCCACAATTCCCCCTGTCGAAATATTAACGCTTTAGACACCGGGTCGAAGCGAATCATGGTCCCGGGAACTCCCCAGGCAACTTTAGCCGCTCACGAGGCCGTCTTAAAATTTCCGGGTAGGTTGGCGCGATCCTGGTGCTGGACTTTTGGGAAAGGGGCTTTTATTCTTCCTCTACAGGTAATTAATGGGGTATTACCTTTTATTATGGGCATCTGCCGCATTTGGGCTCTCGAGCGACGCATGCAACACTTTATTTCCAGCAGCGGAAATTTAATCTTCGCACGGGAACAATTCTACCGGGCCTGATCGGGCTCGTTCACCAGTAGGTAATTTTACCAAGGGGTCACGATGTCTTCAGTGGATCAGTTAAAAGCCGCGCGTAACACTGCCGTAGAAGCAACTAAGAGTGGTCCACCGGCGCGCACCATCAATCAGTTTTTTGGTGTCGGACCCATCACCGATATGACATCTGATGAGGTCGATAGTCGGCGAATGAGGGTCGATTTCGAGAACTGGCTGGAAAAAACCTATCGCAAGCTTGATGATAAAGGCAATGACCTTGGCCCGTTCACCGCAGCCGAGATTGGCCGTTCCATGCACCGGGGTTACCCGGCGGATGCGATACTGCTCGATATGATGGGTGAAATTCACGGCTACTTCGGGTTCCCCAAATCCAACAAGCTGGCCGTTGGCCTGGGTGGCGGTCATTCCGGTTTTACCGTTGCCATCATGCACATGATGGACGCCAACAACCCCGATCAGCACGTGTTCGTCGACACGCCCGCCCCGGAAACTGAAGCCGGCAAAGCCGGTGGGTTCTTCCGCCAGAGCTGGGGTACCCAGATCATCGAAATGCAGCGCTTTGCCGAAAATGGCGATGAAGCGCGCATCCATTTTACCGGGGCCGAGGGCACGATCCCGTCGGCTGATGAACTGGGCGCCATGGGCGTCAAGCTGTTTGTCGGCGTTGGCCATGAAACCACCGGGGCTACTACTTATACCGAAGGGGATGTAACCAACCTGCTGGCCTGGATCGACCTGGATCCGGCCAACCACCACGCCATCATCGACGCCACTTCGATGCTCGGCGCGATGCCCTGGAGCCCGAAAATCGTTGCAGCTTTCACCCAAAAGGTGAATATGTTTATGCCATTTCAAAAGGCCGTCGGTGGCGTATCAGGCTATTTCACTATTTCGTTGACACCGGCCGCGTTCGATATGATAGAAGGCATCCAGGCAAACCCGGCCTGGGCGATCCCGCGCCAGTTGAAAATGGTAGTGCCGGTGGACAGCAAAATGCCACTATCGGGTAAAAAAACTATTAGCCTCGGTCCGATTTACGACCCTGAAAAACACGCAATGATGGGTGGCATTATCAACACCTATTCTACGCTGGCCTTTGCCGAAACCACTTTCGGCCTACGACGCACTGCGACAATGGTTGGTGACGTATCAGCGATGAACGCCCGTTCAATCGAAAATCGCGATGAAATCAATAGCTGGGTTGAAAGCCAGGGCTTGCTGGAACTGGGTGTGGTCGACAAGGCCCGTCGTGGTGCCGCCGTCACCTTGTTGCGGATCAACGATCCTGATATTAGTGACGCGGATATACACAACCGCATTATTGCGCGATCCAAGCAGCTACTGGGTTACGAGGGCTTGATCCACCCCAACGGCGATCGTGAGCCAGGTCTTGACGTGGCGCGCTATGTCAACGCGTTTCCGGGAACTCCGGGCGATTACCGAGCCTGGATTGGCGGCATTCGACCGGTTGCTGACATTACCGCGCTACTGGAAAATCTCTCTTACGCCTACCAACGCGCCAAGATTGTAGTACTGGAAGAAGAACTTTCGGCACTGGGCGAGCCTGTCGCCGCAAGCACTAACAGCGAGGCTACAAGAACCCGCGTTGACGACCCGGCCAGGGCTTACAAGGTGCTGGTCGCTGATCTGGTGGGTCTGAAATTTGATGCCAATGGTATCCCCGATTGTTCCGCGGTCAAGGCCCATGCCGAAGACCTCGGTGCCCACTGGCACGACCATTCGGCTAGCGAGGCAAACGATCTGGCGGCGGGTATCCACTTTTTCTATCAGCCCAGCCTGTCCACCCATGACGAGTTGATGGCAGAGGCAGGTGATGGCCAGTATGACGCCACCATTGCCGCCGCTACTGCCTACCCCGCCGATACTAAATTTCAATTGGGTGGCGTTCGCATTGGCGCGGGTACCGGTAACATGGGATCGACTAGCTGGGGTGGTGGTAATGGCGATGGCGGGGACGCACCACTGATGAACACGCCATCATTCAATTCCCGCGCCACAGCGCATATGGCTATCAAGGGATTGTTGAAAGTAGCCCCCGATCTCGATGTAGTACGACTGCACGAACGGGTTTGCGCGGGTGATTTCGATACTGGCAAGAACCTGTGTGAGTACCCAACCGAAAAACTGGAAGGCAAGACCATGGCGGTTATAGGTTATGGCAACATCGGACGCGAAGTCGCACTCCTGGCCCAGGGTTTTGGCCTAATAGTAAAAATCCACGCCCGCGCGCAACATAAAGACTGGATTGAGAGCGAAGGCTTTATTTACGCGGCTACCCCGGTCGAGGCCGCCACTGGCGCAGACTTCCTGTCACCCCATACCGGTCTTGGTGCCGCAACCGGCGATGGCTTTGCCAATGCCGGACTGGTAGGCGCCGATGTGCTTAACGCCATGAACGACGGAGCGGTGATCGTAAACTATGACCGCGGCGAAGTGATAGATACGAACGCGCTGGATGCTGCATTGTCGTCAGGAAAAATCCGTTACGCAGCGATTGACGCCGATCTGTTTAAAAATTCCGAAACCGGCAAACTCTCTGGTCCAATGGTGCCGTATCTGGCAGTGGAAAAGAATCACCCTGGCAAACTGGAATTGCTGCCCCATGCTGCGGCCGATACTGAGCATCTGTCGCGTGTCGAAGGAGCCAAACAGGCCGTCAACCAGATCCTGGATGCTATCCGCTTTAAATCGGTAATGAATCTGAAAGGCGATCTGCCTGCTGGATATATTAACGCGGGCGCTGTTACCGTCAACGGCGTTGGCAAGGTTAATATCAACACCCTGACTGCCGCGATTACCGATGAGGCACTGACCGCCAACTTGCGCCACTTCGCCGAGGAACTGGCAGCACTGTGGGGGGCGATTGACGCCACAAAAGACACCGATCGCCGGGCTGAACTGTTACAACGTTATGGTGCAGATCTGGTGCAGGCTGGCAATAGGTTGGCATCGCTTTCCAGTGCCAATGGCCTTAAGGGACCGTTTGCCTGAGCAATGAGGGTTAGATGTCGTAGCGATAGTCGGTACCCCTGGGGGGGCTAGTACCTTAGTAGGAAAATTTCCATCCCGCGATCTATCTGATTCGAGACAGGGGAATATGTATCTTGTCAGTTTGTGATTCAAATCGGTGGGTAATTTCCTTTCTTTTAAAGCCGGGGGCCTCAACCGTTATTAAATGTGCCCCACTGCCAACGCTGTCAAAGCTAAAGTTTCCAGCGCTATCGGACCCCTGAACGCGATAAGATAAATACTCTATCGCGCCCGCCTTGATTTCCGAATTAAGTGTCACCAGAGCTTTGGCGACCGGAACCCCGCTTTCATCACTCACCCAACCTAGTAAATAGTGATCTCCCTTGTCAACGACCAGTCTCAGGTTTCTATACTCGTTGGGCGCCAGGGTCAAACCTTTAATTTTAAAATATTCCGGTCCCTGGGTTGACAATATGACTTCCCCTGCCGGAAATTTTCGCAGGCTGAAAAACCCGGACGAATCGGTCTCTAATTTCCTCGCATGGGTACCGGTAGAAATATTACTAATGTAAATTACGAAATTTGGTACCGGTTCGGTCTTTGGATTAACTATCATGCCGTCGATATCAATAAATTTGAGGGATTCAAGGACAATATTTATCTGCGGCGAATTATGCGATATGCTAAATTCCTCATCGACGTAATATAAATATTCGGGTGGTGATAATACTGTCAACCGATAAAGATCACCTGACCTGATACCTTCAAAAGTAAAAAATCCCCTGTCATCACTAAACGTGGTGTAGAAAACTCTGACTACTCCAAACTTGTCCCTGCTACTAATCTGAATTTTCAAACCTCCCAGGCTGGCACCAATATCATTGCCAACCCAGCCATCGATCCTGATCGAGTCGGGGTCGTCGTCAAGTACCACATCGAGTTTCAGCACCGATTTCTGTTTTAATACCCCGGCACCAAGTTTAATTCTTTTATCCTGGAAACCGTTGCGCAGGAAACGCATAGTGGGGTATTGATTTAAGGGCATACCAACGAAAATTCTATATTTCCCGTCGGCATCAGACCGGGTACTATGAATATATCGTTCTTCCGTAACAATCACGTTTTCTATCGACCGGCTGTGTTTATCGACAATGCGACCAAAAATTTCCAGACGCCGATCAATATCAGCAGCCTTCCTGTCACTCCCGGTAGCAAAGACAGGAATCGGTGCTTCGCCTTCAATCGCGAAATTATTGTTAACCGACTCACTACTGCCGAAATCGTGAATATCTTTTATATTGCTTTCCGATCCTGTGATTATCGGATCAGATTCTGGTATCGAATCGTTTGACAGATTTTCTTCAAAAAAATGGAGGGGGGCCAGCAGGAAGTAACCAGATGTAATTGTTACTGCGATCAAAATTAGTATTTTGAGCTGTTTCACTCTTTTGAAATCTGAATGATATGCGATTCAATATCGAATACGTGCCGATCATTCAAACCCAGTTCTCTTAGCGACCTGGCCAACTCGGTTAAATACTCACAATTCGGCCCGCTGGCGCCTTTAGCACAACATATTTGCTGAGCAATATCGCACTCGCTGGCCTCACCCAGATAGGCTTCGTTATTCGCGTCCGCGATATACACTATACCCTTGTCCCGAGATCCGTCAGCGAAGGTCATTTCGGTAGTAAACCGGAGATAACCATTTTTTTCCCGCACATCAAGCTGTTCGAAAACCGACGCATCGACTAGAAAGGCAACACCACCACAAATTGCCTCCGCTTCCTCAATCAGGGTAACAACACGACCAGGATTGTTTTCCGTGCCACGATGATCGTACGAACCCTGCCAAAAACGTCGACTCCACCCGCAGATACTGGCCGGTCTGGATTCCAGATACGGAAAATCGACTTTGTAAATCAGCGATCCATATCCAAACAGCCATACCCGGTCACCATCCATTATCGGGTTCCTGCGTCGATTCTCCTCAATAGTATTAGCGGGCATAAATCTCCTGTCTACTCGGGATGCTCCGATAATAACACCATAAAATAGATTTGTCGGGTATGGTATCGGAGGGAACAATAGTGTAGAAAACCCGGATTTTTGCTGTATCACTGGTGTCATTCCGACTACTCCGTCCTCTCGCGTTAAAAGTTAAATAATTCGCCTTAAAAGGGCCCGATTGATAGATTTGTCATCTAGATAACGACCAAAAACCTTCTATGCTTTATATCACGGGAAATAAAATCAGTATTCCAATTCGACAAGGTCGTATACCCGGGTGATAGCAGCGCCAATCAGGCTTTGGGATTGTCCGAAACCTGCTATCGACGAACCAGGATATAACATGCAATTTAACGAACAAATCAAAGGTCCTACCTACCACGATGGCAGTACCGTGGTGTACGAGTCGGTCAAGCGATTCGCATTGAAAGGGCTTAGCGACCTAATTCGTGTCTTGATGGAAAATATGGACGATGCTTTATTTGAGCTGTCAGAAAAGGTTGAAAGTGATCGACAGCGCAATATGTACTTTGAGGCCATGCGCGAGATCAGGCTTAAATCTAGCCTTCTACAGATGGGATTCGACCAGGCCATGGATGATTCCTTTGGCCAGTTTTCACAAGACCAGGCAGTCGATGATCCGGACGAAGAAATTGAAGAACTGACCCTGGTAGAACTGGAGGATCTGGAAGATACCATCGCCATAAACAATATGATCTCCAAGGCACGACCTCATTTTGAAGATGAGTTATTTGCAGTCACTGAAAGACTGAAGGTGGTATTACACCTGACAGAAATTGACGAGGATTTAAACCCGCTGGATCCAAAAGCAATTTGCGAAAGCTTTCACAAGGCATCCGAAGTGATCGAATCTGAAATTCAGATCAAGCTGATTTTTTACAAGCTATTCGACAAATACGTAATGAATAACCTTGGCGGATTTTATCACGAGTTGAATAGCTTATTTATCGACAAAGGCGTATTGCCCGAATTCCAGGCTTCGAAGGAACGCATGAACCAGGTCTCAAGCTTCATGGCTAACAGGATAAGAAATTCTGCGAATCATGCGGCTACTGGTGAACAGGCTGTACCGGGCTCCGAACCTGCCCCGGTTACCGGCATTCAACCCGATGAAGGAAACCTCCTGTCAATGTTACGACAGGTAATTACCCCGACCTATTCTGATCAAGCTGTTCCCGACTCAGGGCTGCCTGGCACCAGGCAGCAAGGAGAGGAGTCTGTCGATACCCGGGAACTAGCCACAGTTATTCCGATCACTCAAAATCTCGAATATATGTCGGCGCTTACCAACCTGCAAAATCACGCCCTGCAGCCCCAACCGCTGGAATCGATAGACCCCGAGGATGCCAGGGCCGAAACGCATCGGCAACTGCTGGACTTCAACAGGTTAAACGCTGACCAGGCAAGCCCCGCGGAAAATCAGGTTATCGATATCGTTTCGATGATATTCGATTTCTTTTTCGATGATGAAAGCTTACCGGCATCGATTAAGGTTCTTATTGGTCGCTTGCAAATCCCGATTCTAAAGGTCGCTTTTCTTGATGAGAGTTTCTTTAATCATAAGAAACACCCGGCACGCAGACTGCTCGACAGTATTGCCAATGCATCGCTAGGTTGGGGAGAAGATCTTAAGCAGGAAAAGGTACTAGTCGATAAGATCGAGCAGGTGGTTAACTCCCTGGTTAACGAATTCGAGCAGGATATTGATGTTTTCGAAAAGGCATTGGAAGACATCAGGCAATTTATTGCCGACGAAAATGAAAAAGCTCAAATAGCAGACGAGTTGCTCAAACAACAGGAACTGGAACTGGAACAACTCGAAACCGAGGCACGGGATGCAGCTTCCAGGCTCATTCAAAAGCTCACTTCAGATCGAGAATTGAGTTATGAAGTAATACAGTTCCTTGATTCGATCTGGAACCCGGTATTGTTCCATATATTTATAACCATGGGGGAGTCATCCAACCACTGGAAGAATATCAGGCGCATTTCGTCAACCTTTATCTGGACACTAATCCCTAAATATAGCAAAGAGGAAAGGGTGAAAATTCTGGATACATTACCGTCCTTGTTACGAGCAATATCAAAGGGTATGGATTTGATAGCGATAGACGCTGAAGTCCAGAACGAAATATTTCAAATGTTGGCGCAACAGCATGCAAAAACGGTAAAACAGACGAGTAAAAATATAGTAACTCGCATCGATGACAGTACCATTTGGCCAGAAGGCAATGTCGCTGATGCATTTGCTGCGTATACGCAAAGACTGGCAGATCAAAATAATTACATCGAAACGACCGCTAAGGAGACAAGCGCAGTTCAGGGGATCGAGAAGGAAGATGATTCTGATGCAATTACGATTATTACCGATTCAAGTACAAATGAAGTCATTAAAAATCTGGACGACTTTACCTCCGCCGTAAAAAAGGGCGAAATTATAGTAGATCAGGAAATTACGATGGAATCCGGTGAACAGGCCGCGGATTCCCAGGATGCCGATATTTTTTTAAAGCATGCACAGGAAGTTGAGGTTGGCGACTGGGTGGAATTTTTGACAGAAGAAAATAAGGCTTTTAACGCCAGGTTATCGTGGAAAGGAGAGGTTTCCGGTAAGTATGTTTTTGTTAGCCGCCTGGGTCTTAAATTAAGGGAAGTAACCATGTACGGATTTGCCACACAACTGAGATCAGGTCGGGCAATATTGTTACGGTCTACCTCTCTGTTTGATCGCGCTATCGATACCATCATATCGAAAATCAAGCATTAAAATCCTCATCCGGAATTGATGGCGTCGCTGGTTGAATTCGTGCCTGGCTCAATTAAGTCCCCAGTCCTTATTGTGATAACGGACTAACTCACCCGGTATTATCTGATATGATTATGTCATACAGGTTCTACAAGGTAATGGTTATGGGATTGGGCAATTTTTTCAAATCTATTTTCGGTGGTAGGCGCTCGGTGTCACGATCTGCCGAGGAATTTTCCGAACCAATGGAATACAAGGAATTTACGATTCAGGCGGCACCACTCAATACTGACCGCAGGTTTCGTACCGCTGGTTATATCAGCGGTGAGTTCAAGGGTGAAATCAAGCGCGTACATTTCATTCGGGCCGATCAAAATGTCGACCTACAGGTCGCGATCGACCATTCGCTATCAAAGGCCAGGCAGATTATCGACGAAATGGGTCCAAAGTTACTGGAGAAGTCCCAGCTCTAGCCCGGCATCGACTCAAACCGAGCTCTTGTTTAACTCCTGTTTTAGAAGTTCGATTCGGGGTTTTGCATCACGTGAGTTGGGTTTTATTTCCAGCAAACGTTCGAATGCTGTGATAGCCCCACTAAAATCGCGATCCCGCCCGAGGATCATGCCGAGCCCCCAGATCGCACCAAAGTGGCGCGGTTCCAGTGCCAGGGTCTGACGGATGTCTTCAATCGAGCCTTCGTAATCTTGCCGATAATATCTTACGGTTGCGCGGCGATTCCACCCTTCAGAAAATCTGGGTGCCATTTTGACAACCTGTGAATACTTTTCCTCGGCTTGTGGCAATTGTCCGGATTGCATTGCCACACCGCCTTCTTCCATCAGCCTGTCAACCTCATCCCGGCCACTCTCGAACCAGATCGCCCAGATGTTAACCTCGGCCTCCTGCAACTCACCGCTAATTTCACTTGTCTTCAGGGTATAGAACAGTGCGTCCAGTCGAGCGTCTGTTTGATCTGAAACCCCGGATGCCGGGATCAATAACGCCATCCCCAGTATCAGTGGTATGAGTTTCATTTTCACCTCCAGAGTTATTAAAAAGGTGCTGTTGTCACACGGGCACAAAATTCAAACCTCCAATAGTGCCGAAATAGTTTTCTAGCTCGCCTTGACGTGCGCTTTGACACGATTATTGACGAGATCCGCATATCCATAGGGTTCGGCTTTTTTGAGCATATCCCAGAATTCGTCGACCCAATGTTGGTCCCCGTGTCGAGGGGACAATTTAATCACTGAATCGGCATCAATCCAGTAATGACCTTCCTCAGCGCGGGTCGCCATTGCCGAGAATGTCGATGATCTGGTGACATCACTATTTTCAACAATCGAGAAACTCGTCAAATTGTCGACATCCTCCAGTGAAAGCGTACCATCCGTTGAAATTAAAATGTACATTAGTAGTTCCCCAATAACAGCTTACTATACTAGTGAGCCTGATTCACCGTGAAAGAATTATTTTATATGCTATGATTTTTACTACTTCCAGACTACTGATACATGGGGATTTCGCATGAGTGATCAAAACCCGTATTCGGCGCCCGATGCCTCGCTAGAAACCGAGCAGGCTGAAGCTTATCAACCCAAAATATTTACTTTCGAAGGTCGTATTGGGCGGCTGAGATACCTGGCCTATGGAATAGGTATGACGTTGATTCTAATGGTCGTCTTTATGCCGTTAATGGGCGGCTCGATGGCTTTTTCTGGCCCTGGCGGTATGTCAATTATAGTGATGATCCTCATGGGTATCTTTTATCTTGCAGCGATTATCCTGTCGTTTGGGTTTGCCAAGCGCCGACTCAATGATTTAAATCGAGCTGGATGGTGGATGCTGCTTTTTTTCGTACCAATAGCAAATATACTGATAACGATTTATCTTATATTCTTCCCAGGGAGCAACGAGGCAAACCACTATGGCCCGCCACCGGTCGCTAACTCTTTAGGCGTGAAAATACTGGGAAGCCTGCTACCGGTAATCTTTGTACTTGGTATAATCGCCGCAGTCGCGGTACCGGAATATCAGAATTATTTGACACAGGCAGCACAGATGCAGGGCCAGTAGCCAGTAATAATCCGGAATCTAGTACAGATCCGACCGATCAGATTTTGATTAGAATGGTGGGTTCCGAGCCGTATACCCAGTTCAACTGAGAGATCATATATTTGCTCGATACAAGCTACCGTGTGGAGATACCCGGCGGTATCGAACTTGAGGCGCAGGTAGTGGGGCCTATACCCCGATGTCTCGCATTCAGTATTGATTTTATCATTCGGTCGCTGGCTCTCTTTATCGTTTCTCTCGCCCTGCTACCCTTCGGCAAGCTGGGTGTTGCGTTCTGGTTAATCACATTATTCTTAATCGAATGGTTTTACCCGGTTTTGTTCGAAGTATTCAGACGCGGCCAGACTCCGGGTAAAATAATACTCGGTATTTCTGTAGTTCTCGACGATCTGACGCCGGTTAGCTTTGGTACCTCCCTGGTCAGAAATTTATTGCGTACCGTCGATTTTCTTCCCTTTTTCTATTTATCTGGACTGGTGACGATGGTATCCAATCCCCGCTTTCAACGACTGGGTGATCTCGCTGCCGGTACCCTGGTCATTAGTATTCGGGAATCCGCAAAACCAGCTGCAATTGAAAACATTACCCCAATTGCTCCGGCCACTTCGTTGCTGAGAAACGAGCAATCAGCAGTAGTTGATTTCCTGCACCGAAGCCAACACCTGTCGGCTCCGCGACAGGAAGAACTGGCCAGCATTCTGGATGGAATTACGCACGATAAGAACGACCAAAGAGTCGATCAATTACAGCGCATAGGCGCCTGGTATCTAGGTGTGCGATGAAGCAGCAATTATTTGAACAGCAGCATCAGAAAACCTGGGACCTGGTCGAGCAATCGCTCGAAAAACCAGGAAACGCGCCAAACAGTATACTGTTTGTCGAACACTACATGCTGTTATGTCAGCACCTGGCACTATCCAAACAACGTCTTTACGACACAGCGCTGATTGAACGCCTGAATAAACTGGTGATGCGCCTTTATCGTGAGTTGTATCGCTACCGCTCCGGGTCACGATTAAATTTTTACCGCTTTTTAGTGCACCAGTTTCCACTCTCGATTTACCACCACAGACGTTTTATAGGCCTGGCGATGCTGGTATTTATGTTACCAGCCCTGGTTGCCGGCATCTGGACATATTTCGATGAAAACGCGATATACAGTATCCTCGATGGCCCGGAGGTGCGAGGAGTCGAGCAAATGTACGACCCGGCCGCGCTCAAGCTGGGCCGGGAACGTGAGGCCGATACCGATGTTTATATGTTTGGCTACTATATTGAAAATAATATCAGCATCGCGTTTCGCTGCTTTGCCGGTGGCCTGCTTGCCGGCATTGGTACAATTCTCGTACTATTTTTTAACGGCCTGGCTATCGGCAGTATAGCTGGTCACCTAACACGACTGGATTACGTCGATACCTTTTACCCATTTGTTGTCGGCCACGGCGCATTCGAATTGACCGCTATTGTATTTAGTGGAGCGGCTGGCCTGAAACTCGGTTACTCGATATTGAATCCTGGCCAGTACTCGCGACTCGATGCCCTGCGGTTGGCCGGACTGGACGCGATACCGATGTTATACGGAATTATATTAATGCTGGTTATCGCGGCATTGATGGAGGCATTCTGGTCATCAAACACCGACCTCGCGATCAGCTTAAAATATCTGGTCGGGGCAATATGCTGGTTGCTGGTATTGCTTTACGCATTTTCGGGAAAAAGATTTGGATCTCGATAAACTACAATTCAACGCCAGCGTACGATCGGGGTGGCAGGCGATCGATCTGGGTTTCCTGATGGCGAGCGGCTGGTGGCGATCGCTGTTCATTGTCGGGGCAATACCGCCTACTTTCCTGTTTATCCTGTTGTTAATTATCTTATCAAACCACCCCTACTGGGCGGGATTTATTATCTGGTGGTTAAAACCCTTCTGGGAACGCCTGCCACTTTTTTTCGGTAGTCGCTACGTGTTTGGCGAGGAATCAGGCCGGGATACCAAGCCATGGCCGGCCAAATCCCTATACCTGAGAGATGCGATTCCCTGGCTGTTGTGGCGACGCTTTTCTGTTCAACGAGCCTTCGATGCGCCGGTGACCGTTCTCGAAGGACTGACTGGAAAAGCACGGCGCAGCCGGCTCCATGTATTACGAGGCAAGTATGGCGATATTGCACTGAGTAATCAGGTTATCAATTTTTGTTTTGAATGGATTCTTTGCTTCGGTATCGTCACTCTGGTTTTGTTTTTCACTCACGACGATTTAAGTTATGGAGTCTTCGACTCGGTCGAAGATCCGAACCTGTACGGCCAATGGTTTTATACCATTTGCTGGTTTATTGCGATGACGCTGGTCATGCCTTTTCACACCATGGCTGGTTTTGCCCTTTATTTGAATCGGCGAATTGAGCTGGAGGCCTGGGATATCGAGATCACCTTCAGGAACCTGGCACATCGCAAGCAGCAATCGACGAATAAGCACGTACGGCTTATGTCGGTAGCTCTACTAAGCCTGGTGATCACTATTGGCACACCACCAAGCAGTTACGCGGATGTCAATCACGACAAGGAATCGGCAAGCCGCCTGATCGAGGAAGTATTACAAGGGGAGGATTTCGGGCATGAAATAACAGTCCAGCGATGGCGTTTTAGAGACCTGGTCGAAGAAAACGAAGACAAGGTTCCCGAGTGGCTGATCGACTTTATCGAGTGGCTGATAAAAAACATCGCTTTTTCTGGCCCAGATGATTCCATTATTACCACAGCGACCTGGCTAAAAATATTGCTCGTAACATTGGCGGTATCCTTATTTGTTTATCTTTTATATCGCTTTCGAGGCCCGCTGGAAAGACTAGGGCGCAGTGAAAAATCGGTCTCGACGCCGGAAGTCATGTTTGGCCTGGATGTCCGGCCTGAAAGCCTGCCGGATGACGTTCCCGCACAGGTTATGTCGTTCTGGCGCGACCATCGTCACCGAGATGCACTCGGATTACTATACCGAGCCTCGCTCTCGCGCTTGATCGAACAATACGCTCTGGGTTTTAAATCCAGTCATACCGAGGCCGAATGTACCGCGCTGGTAAAGTCATGTGGGATAGATTCTCTGAGCTACTATTTTGCCGGACTCACCCGGACCTGGTGCCATCTGGCTTATGGCCACGAAATCCCGGCACAGGAGGCGATAGAAAAATTGTGCGACGAGTGGACAACGGAGATGGCCCATGCACTCTAAAATTGGCGCTAAGCTGTTACTCATAGCCGGTCTCGCAATCATCGCGGTTCTGGGCTGGGGCATTTATTCCAGCATTGAGTATTACGATGAGCGCGAGCAATCCCCGTGGTCGTTGCAGGCGTTACAAAACCCGTATCTGGCCGCGCAACAGTTTATGCAACAAAGCGGTATAAACTCGGTTGAAGCAGGCAGCCTGGTCGAACTCAATACCCTCGACGAGATTTCCACGGTACTTATCACTAATGCGAATCAGGTGGTTAGTCCGCGTCAGCTTGAGCAGGTACTGGCCTGGCTTGATAATGGCGGCAACCTTATTGTTACCGCAAATTCGATTGGCGGGTCTGATGACCTGCTACTGAAAGAATTTAATGTCGGTGTAAGCTGGAGAAGCCGAACCGATATAGCGCAGAGTAATGACCCGGTAGATAACCACCAGCATGAGGGTGGAAATGCGGATAACGATCCTGAGGAAAATGCACAATCGATCGGCGAATCACTACGCGAATACAACCGTCAAATTGACGAAGGCAAAAAACCCAAAGAAATTGCGTTACTCGCAAGCGAGAAATACCCATTAACAAACATAGATTTTGGCGACGATGCCGGCAGCCTGGAAATAGCATTTAAGCCGAATCGAATATTAACTCACCCATACATCGACGGCGGTGAGCACGACGAGTCTGACGCACAACCATCAAGCTGGGCGGCAACCGAAAATGGCATTCACCTGATGCAGTTTGACGTTGGAAGCGGGTTGTTGACAATTATTTCAGATCCAACGATCTGGGCTTCCAACCGGGTCGGCCAACACGATCACGCTTTCCTGCTCTGGGTGCTGAGTTCAAAAGACGGCGACTTCGCAATTTTGCATCCAACTGTGCGCGATTCAATCTGGGTTCTGATATCGCGTCATGCGCCTGAATTTCTCATCGCGTTGACATTGTCGATTGCTCTTTGGCTCTGGTATCTCGGTCATCGATTTGGTCGCATGGTACCGCGTGCCACAGGCAGCGGACGCGCTTTGAGCGAACATTTTTCCACCACTGCAAACTATTTATGGCACCGTAAGGCCAACGACCAACTGATTGATCCGGTACGACAGCAAATATTTCGTCGTGCCAGCGTTGTTTTGCCCGGATTCGCCGGTGCCAGTAACGACCCGGCTCAACAGTTTGAACTAATCAGCCGTCATTGCGGTCTCGAAGTTGCGACTGTGGCTAGCGCTCTGAATGCCAGAGATTTCAACGAAACATCGTTTGTCAGTACCGTAAAACTACTAAAATACATTGAGCAATCATTATGAATGAACCCCGCGAAAATCTCGAAACCATATCGGCATCCCTAAACCAGCTGAAACAACATGTTAACCAGCATTTAATCGGTCAAACGAAAGTAGTCGAACAGGTATTGGTTGCCATACTCTCGGGTGGACACGTACTCATCGAGGGTGTGCCGGGGCTCGGTAAAACCTTACTCGTTCAGGTGCTGGCATCGGGTATCGGTGGCAGCTTTAAACGCATCCAGTTCACACCCGATTTAATGCCTGGTGACATCACTGGCCACGTTATGTTCGATATGGGGCAAAGTAAATTTATACTCAAACGGGGGCCGGTATTCACTAATCTCCTGCTCGCCGATGAAATTAACCGGGCGCCAGCGAAAACCCAGGCAGCGCTATTAGAGGTCATGCAGGAGTACCAGGTAACACTCGATGGTCAGTCACTCGAGGTCGAAAAACCCTTCATGGTACTGGCAACACAAAACCCGATTGAGCAGGAAGGCACCTATGCCCTGCCCGAAGCCGAGCTTGATCGATTCCTGATCAAGATCAAAATTGACTATCCGTCGGTAAGCGACGAAATTCAGATAGCCTCGCTTTACGCTTCTCAGACAAGCCCGGACAAAATCAGCGCACCAGAAAACCTGATCGATATCACTGCAGCTCAAAAACAATCTGCCCGCATCGACGTTGACGCGAGCGTTGCCGAGTACGCCGTCAACCTGGTACGCGAAACACGAAACACGACGCTGTTACGCCATGGTGCAAGTCCACGTGCCAGTATTGCCCTGTTGAAATGTGCGAGGGCAGTCGCGTTGATGAATGGGGAACATTTTGTTACCCCAGACGATGTGAAGTTATTGGCACTGGCAGTGCTCCGGCACCGGGTAATTCTCGCACCCGAGGTGGAAATCGATGGTCTACAGGTTGACGATGTGCTACGCACGCTACTGGAAAAGGTCGACGCACCACGCTCATGAGACCCTCGTCGCGTCTTTTACTACTGTTCTCGATTTGGATGTCTCTCGGCCTGCTCACCGCTGTGGCAGGGCTTGTCGACTGGGATAAAACAGTAGAACTCAAGTTTGGTTTCTGGTTATACGCCACGGTACTGGGGATATTGGCCCTGATCGACTACCTCATCGCCAGGTACACCCGGCCAAATTTGAAAGTGACCCGAACACTTGATCCGCATCTAGCCCTGGGGGTGCGGCAAAAAGTAACGATCAGGGTGAGTAACCAATCGTCCCGGACACACCTGCTTTGGTTGACTGACTCACCACCATCGCGATTAGAACTCCGGGGTCTACCGGTAAAAATTCAAATTGCACCCGGCGAGCATGCTGATATTCGTTACCACATCATTCCGCTTCAACGCGGGCTAGCCGAATTTGGACGGGTCTGTTGTCGAATCATGTCGTCCCTGAAACTTTGGGAAAATAATACCTACTATTGCGAACCCGAAGCGGCAAAAATTTATCCTAACTACAAACCGCTTTTTCAATCATCTTTTATTAATAGCGAACTGCTGTATGGTGACTGGGGCGTGCGATTGAGCCAACGCCGTGGTGAGGGTACCGATTTTCACCAGCTACGCGACTTTCGTGTGGGTGATTCCCTGCGCCAGATCGACTGGCGCGCAACCGCCAGGTTCAACCGACCGATCTCGCGTGAATACCAGGAAGAACGCGACCAGCAAGTTATTTTTTCTGCTCGATTGCGGGCGACGAATGCGTGCCAAAGACGGTGATATCAGCCACTTTGACCATGCCCTGAATGCATTGCTGCTTTCCGCTTTTGTCGCGCTTCGACAGGGCGACAAGGTCGGGCTACTCAGCTTTGCCGGGCAACCCAGATGGGTGCCACCGTTCAAGGGTCGAATTCAGATCAGCCACCTGCTCGATCAGATCTATGATCTTGACAGCACCGTGGCAACCAGTGACTACCTTGATGCAGCACAACAATTGATGATGCGTGAGCCAAAACGGTCGCTCATTATATTGATTTCATCGATCGAGCCCGAAGACCGCGATGACTTGTCGAAGGCGGCAAAAATGCTATCCCAACATCACCTGGTAATGGTCGCCTGTATGCGCCAGCAGGCATTAAGCAAAGCACAACACAGCGAGATCGCATCGATCGATGATGCATTGGCATACTGTGGCGCAAGCCGGCAAATGCAAAAACAGGCTGCGATGCTCGCGGCACTTCGAAGCGATAACGTCATTGTCACCGACACCCCCCCATCCTATATGCACTCGGCCCTGATCAGCGAATATATGGCGTTAAAACGTGGTGGCGCTTTTTAGACTTCCCCGAAATTCGCCACTATTACGCTTCTCTAGCGGGTGCTATTACACTTTTGGGTATTTCCCTGGTTGTTGCCAATAGCGGAGGAAACGGGTGGAAATCGTCAGTTACAATATTCAGTTTGGTCGGGGTCTGGATCGAATCATTGACCTCGAACGGATCTGTCGGTCTATACAAGGCGCCGATATCATATGTCTGCAGGAAGTCGAGGTGGGTTGGCGACGAAGCGGTGGGGCCGATCAGCCGAAACTGATTTCTGAAATTCTGCCAGAGTATTACACCGTGTTTGGTTCCAGCTTCGATGTCGATAACAGCGTTAAAAATGGAGATGGAAAAGTAGTTAACCGACGCAGACAGCATGGAGTGATGATTTTGTCGGCATGGCCTATTTTAAGTTCGCGCACCTTCAACCTGACAAAATTGCATTATGCCGATAAATTTAATATGCAAATGAGTTTTGTCGAGGCGGTGATCAAGACTGAAAATAAGGTGATTCGTGTATATAACTACCATGCAGGTTACCTGGAACCCAAAGAACGGCTGGAACAGGTGAAGCTACTGGCCAGGGTCTATCAAAGATCGCCACGCGAACATGGTGCCTGGTCCGGTAAGCCAGATATTGATGACGATGACTGGAGCAACCGCATGGAAACACCGGAAATGCCCGATTCTGCGATTGTTTGTGGTGACTTTAATTTCTCACCCGATTCATCCGAATACCGGTATTTAATCGAAAACAGTGACCTGGTCGATTGCTGGTCGGTGACTGATCCAGATAATTTAAATACCTCGACCCGAAGGCGGGATATCACCGAGGATATAAAAGTTGCAGGGAAAATAGACCATATTTTTGTATCGCAGGATCTGGAGGACACTGTCCAGCGAGTGATGATCGATCACGAGGCTGATGGATCTGATCACAAACCGGTTCGTTGCTTTATGAATGGACAATAGAAATAACGACGGAGTCTATGCTTTGTTTCCCCATTTACCCTGTGAAGTAGTATATTGGTATCTTCGGTGTTCTGGTGCCAGTTTTGTAATGTAGGGCCAACGAAAAATTTGCATTTCAATGATTTGATGTTGAGGAATGATCCGTGGTGAAACCCCCTAAAGTTACCCTGGTAAACGAAAAGTTCCATCGTATTTCCGACAATATCGGTAATTTTTTAGTCGACGCATTTCATTACATGGCGTTGTTTGCCATTGGTGGCGCCATCGTATGGTCGGCCGTAGTCGCATTTATTGCGATGGGTTCTCAAGGTCGTGCTTCGATCGAGGATATTCTGTTGCTGTTTATCTACCTGGAACTCGGTGCGATGGTGGGCATCTACTTCAAGACAAATCACATGCCGATTCGATTCCTGATTTATATTGCTATTACCGCTTTAACTAGAATGCTGATCGGCGACATCCAGGCAGATCATGAGCCGGATCTGGGCATACTTTACATATCGGGGTCAATTCTACTCCTGGCCATTGCGGGTCTGGTAGTAAGATTCGGCTCCGCCCGATTTTCTTCGTCCAGGTCTGGCGAGCCCAGTCAAGAGTGACCCTTGCCTGGCTACTCAATACCTGGTTATTGCTTAACGAATGCCCCTGTAAACCAGACCCGCTATAATCACAGTCTTTCCTGACGCTCTACAGCCCGACAAAACCGCTCGACTTCTGCTTCGCTATTAAAATAGTGCACCGACGCACGGGCTAGTCCGACCCTGCCTGCTGGCGATTTTGCCTACCTTTTCGGCCGGGTTGACCAGCCCACTCTGGGTCGGAATATGATTGATCGAGATAAGGCGTGTACGTTCATTGATCATCGACTCGAGCGCGGCCACGTCGATTTGCCCAAATTGATCGGATGGAACGACATCGACCTTCAACCCGCGACGGCGGGCCTGTTGCAGGTACGCCAGGTAGTTGGAGGCATATTCACTGGAGTGGGTGAGAATCTGGTCACCCGATTCGAGCGGCAGCGAGTAAAATGCCATATCCCAGGCACGGGTCGCGTTCTCGATATAGGCTATCTCATCCCGCTGGCAGGAAAGCAATTCTGCAATCGCATGATAAAAATATTCTAGCGTTGTGGTTGCAGCTGCCTCCGCTTCGTAGCCTCCGATACGCCGTTCAAGATCGAGATGCTCGATAACTGCATCATAAACGGGTTTGGGGACGAGCGACGCACCCGCATTGTTAAAGTGAAGCAAGCTTTCGCAGTTCGGCGTATCGGCCCGCACAGCCGCCAGGTCAATGGTCATAATTGGTAGTTCAGATAAAAAATCGGAGCAATAGGTTAAACCATTAATTAAGTATTGTGTCCCCGGAATTCCGACTGGCGAAATCCCTGGATATACAATAGCGCTGTGAGGTCACCATGCTCGATTCGGGCATTGGCCTGATCTCTCAGGCTGCCGCTATGATCATGGAATGCCACTCCCAGTCCAGCCGCCTGGATCATCTTCATATCGTTAGCCCCGTCTCCGACCGCCAGTACTTCCGAGGGTGACAAATTTTTTTCATCGCATAAGGCCGTCAGCGTATCCAGCTTTGCCGAGCGTCCCAGTATCTGGTCCTGCGCTTTTCCGGTCAACTTTCCCTGGTCAAAAATCAGCTCGTTGCCCTGATGGTCGTGAAACCCTAATCGGGCTGCGATACGGCTGGTAAAATAGGTGAAACCACCAGACACCAGGATACAATATGCCCCGTGCTGACGCATGGTCTGAACTAGCATTCTTGCACCTGGTTTCAGCGTGATGCGCTGCTCATAGACGCTTTCCAGTGTTTTAATGTCCATGCCTTTCATTAATCCAATGCGTTTACGCAAGGCTTCGGGAAAGCTGATGTCTCCCCGAATAACAGTCGCGGTTATCTCACGTATCTGCGGACCGATACCGATGGCATCGGCCAGTTCATCGATGCATTCCTGGTGAATAATGGTCGAATCCATATCGGAAATAAGCAATTTCTTGCGCCGTCCTTCCGCAAGCGTGCAAACCGTATCGATAGATTTCCCGGCTAAAACATCCCTGGCCTTCTCGTTAATAGACTCAGGACTTAAACTGGAATTGATAAAAAGGTCACAGGCCTCCCTTTCTGCTAGCCAGTCCGTCTCGGCTGGCAATTCCAGGCACTGTAGTACGCGATCTATATGCATCGGTTCCAGCGGCACCGATTCCGCATTACCAATCAAGGTCAGCACGTAGGAAGTCATCAATTTTTCATTGGTTAAAGGCTATCCTGTTGTTTGCCAGGGTATTAACCGGCAGGCGAGGCTATTAATCGTACCGGACCGATAACCGGGGCACAATACCCGATTTCGTTTCCTGTTGAAGGGAGGAATATTCTAAGTTAGTATGAAATGCGGAGTAACATCGTGGAGTTGTATTTTAATTACGACGCCATGACCGGAAAACCGAAGGTAAGTAAAAAGTATCTAATAACCTTCCATAATATTAACAAAGGAGAAAATTAAGAAGAAAATTCTCGGCGCAGTTGCAGCATTTGTTATCGGTATCTACTCAGTATCAGCACTAGCCGTGACAGAAGTGCAATGGTGGCATGCAATGGGAGGCACCAGCGGCGAGCGTGTCAATAAAATCGCCAATGACTTCAATGCATCACAGTCCGACTACAAGGTAATACCAAGTTATAAGGGTAATTACACCGAAACCATGACCGCTGCGATCGCCGCATTTCGCGCTAAAAAACAACCCCATATAGTGCAGGTATTCGAGGTTGGCACAGCAACCATGATGGCTGCAAAAGGCGCTGTATATCCGGTTGAGCAGGTAATGAAGGATGCCGGAGAGACATTTAACAAGTCGATCGGTACTGACAAGTTAACTAGTGAGGGTGGGCTGGGGTGCCACATTGAGTGGTGTTTTGGCATGGATACAGGTTTAGAAACCCCACATTGACTCATAATTCCGATTTTCTGATGTATCAAATGCCCACCTGACAGACACGAAATTGGTTAACTTGTCAGTACCGGCCTGGACACCGCTCGCTCACGGCAAAATCGCTTGCTTCGAGCGGGGACTTCGGGTTCGATGAAAAATTAAAAGGGGGAAACCGGGGTTTGTTTGGGCGTTGGCATACCCATTTGTTGCAAAACTCCGCGCAGGTGGTCGGGGTAATCGGTAATGATACCATCGACCCCCATGTTGATCAGCGTCTCCATCTGTATTTTTTCGTTGACGGTCCAGACCTTGACCTCGAGACCCAGATCATGAGCCAGTTTTACCTGGTCGGAAGATACTTCCCGGTAGTATGGCGACCAGACGCGTCCACCGGCGGCCTGGATCATATGCGGGATGCTACCGTCGAAAGTGTTGATATCGTAGCCGGCGGTCCAGGGTGAGGGGCCAGCTCCATCACTATGGAGATTGTCATACCAGTCCTGCTGAACTGTCAGGTAAGACGTCGGCACGCTGGGAGCCTGGCGTTGTGTTTCCTGCAGGGTGCGCCAGTCGAAAGACTGGATCGTAATACGGTTGATGAAATCCTGCTTGTAAGCAACCTCGAGAACTGCCTCGACGAATTCTTTCGGCTCAGGAAAAAGGTCCGCATCCATCGGTTTCAGTTTTGTTTCGATGTTGAGGCGAACGCTTTCATTTCCCGAACGCTTTACCAGCAGCATAACTTCTTCGAGGGTCGGAATGCGGGCTCCATCGACTCCAACCTGGTGCGGGAAGCGTTCGCTATAGCGAGTTCCCGGATTAATACCACCGACATCGAATGTTTTGATTTGATCGAGGGTAGAGTACATGGATCGCCGGGACCCGTTTCGGTGAGCCAGTTACCCTCCACTGTCGCGAGTTGTTTCCGGCTCCAGTCTGGGGTTATGGGATGACGATGACGATGCTCGTCACGGGTAACGCCGACATCCAGTTCAAGGGTATTGACGCCGATGGTCAATGCGCGCGCAAAAGAGGGCCAGGGTATTTTCGGCTAGATGGCCGCGCGCCCCCCGATGGCCCTGTGCGTCAAGTGCGTGCGCAGCGGTCACACTACCGAGAGCACCCGCTGTCATCATCACAACCCCGAATTGCCAGTGTTTAAATACCATAGGACATCGTGATTAGAGTCTTTTACCAGTCTCGGTATCGAAGACGTGGGTATTGCTTCGGTTCAATGCTTGAGTGGCAGAACTTCACCCTGATTGATAGGTTCTGATTCCCTCGAGGCGAACGGTCAGCTTGGAATCGCTGCTACCGAAGGTGCCATGCAGCATCGTATCTGCTCCAAGATGCTCTATCATATCCACTTTTAGTGAAGCCATTTCGGTTTTAGCCTCAGTCTCCTGCAGATGTTCGGGTCGTATGCCGATCTGAACCAGTTGGTTTGCGTGTTTGGAAAGGTTATTTGAAAGACTAAGGGCTTCGCCACTGGCGAACGCGGCCTCGTTTCCATCCTCGCTGATGCGGGCCTCGAGGAAATTCATCGAAGGGGAGCCGATAAAACCGGCAACGAATTTCGTCGCGGGTCGTTCGTAAAGTTCAATCGGGGTTCCAAATTGTTCGACGTATCCCGCTATTGAGGACCAGCAATCGGTGTCCCAGTGTCATGGCCTCGACCTGGTCATGGGTGACGTAGACGCTGGTAATGCCGAGCCGATCCTGGAGTTTCTTTATTTCCAGGCGCATCTGCACACGCAATTTTGCATCCAGGTTAGACAATGGCTCATCGAATAGAAATACGCTGGGCTCACGCACGATCGCGCGTCCCATGGCGACGCGCTGGCGTTGACCACCGCTGAGTTGCCGCGGTGAGCGATCCAGGTATTCATCTATTTCCAGAGTTTCGGCAGCCTGTCTGACTCTTTTTTCGATTTCATCCTTTGCAAGTCCCCGGATTTTCAAGCCGTAAGCCATGTTGTTATATACGCTCATATGTGGGTAAAGTGCATAGTTCTGGAATACCATGGCAATGTCGCGCTGGGCGGGTTCCAGATCGTTAACTACTCGATCGCCGATGCAGATCTCCCCCGATGTGATTTCCTCAAGACCGGCAATCATCCGTAGCAGAGTTGATTTACCACAACCACTGGGGCCGACGATAACGACAAGTTCGCCGTCATTGATCACGCAATCCACGTTGTGTATGACCTCAGTGTTACCGTATACCTTGTGGATGTCTTTCAGAATTAATTGGGCCATCTTATGCTCGCTGTATACTATTTCTCGGTTTCCACCAACCCCTTGACAAACTGGCGCTGCATGATTAAAACCACCAGAACCGGCGGTAGCATCGCCACATCGCGGTAGCCATGGTGAGGTTCCACTCGGGTATCGCATCGGCCACAAACAACATGCGTTGAATGCCCATGACGATGGTGGTCATGTCGGTTTCTGTTGTGATCAACAGCGGCCAAAGGTACTGATTCCAGCCGTAGATAAACAAAATCACAAACAGCGCGGCGATGTTGGTGCGAGACAGCGGCAATAAAATAGTCAGGAAAAAACGAATCGGGACCCGCACCATCCACCCTGGGCCGCTTCAGCTAGCTCATCCGGCACGGTGAGAAAGAATTGCCTGAATAAAAAGGTTGCAGTAGCCGACGCAATGAGCGGGAGGGTCAGTCCCGGCATAGGTATTCAGCAAACCCAGATCCACCACGATCTTGTAGGTTGGCAGGATTCGCACTTCCACCGGCAACATCAAGGTCATGAAGATCAGCCAGAAGAAAAACATCCGGAATGGAAACCGGAAGTAGACGATAGCATAGGCGGAGATTATGGAAATGGTGATTTTCCCAATCGCTATACCCATCGCCATGATAAAGCTATTTAACATCATGGTGCCGACCGGAACACCGCCAGCGGTGATTTTCCCCGTCCGAATAATGGTCGAATAATTTTCAAGCATGTGCTCGCCGAACCAGCCCTGCACGGTGGCGATGAGATCTTCTGCCGGATGGGAGGAGGCGACAAAGGCGATATAAATCGGAAAAGAAATAACCAGCAGTCCCAGGATCAGGGAACCGTGGGTGAGGAAGTCGCGCGACGGCCGATTCTCAATCATCAGTATTGCACCTTCTTTTCCAGGTAACGAAACTGCACCACGGTAAATAATCCGACAATAATCATCAACACCACAGACTGTGCCGCCGAACCACCCAGGTCGAGCCCGACAAAACGATCGCTGTAAACCTTATATACAAGAGTATTGGTAGCCCCTGCGGGTCCGCCGGAGGTGACCGCATGAATGATTCCAAAGGTATCGAAAAATGCATAAACCACGTTGATCACCAGCAGGAAAAAGGTCACCGGCGATAACAATGGGAAGATAATGGTCCAGAATCGCTTTGTCGGGGACGCCCCGTCAATCGCCGCCGCTTCAAGCAGAGACTTTGGAATGGACTGCAGGCCAGCGAGAAAAAACAGGAAGTTATAGGCCACCTGTTTCCACGATGCTGCGACAACCACCAGGAACATGGCCTCGGCGCCCTCGAGAACATGGTTCCACTGGTAGCCCAGTGCCTGCAGCCACTGGGCGATAATGCCATTGGAGGGGCTGAACAGAAATAGCCACAACACACCAGCAACGGCCGGGGCCACGGCGTAGGGCCATAACAGTGTCACCTTGTAAATTGTCGCCCCTTTGATTACCCGGTCCGCCATAATGGCCAGGAACAGTCCCGATGACATGGCAAGTATCGTGGTCGCGGTGGCGAACACCGCGGTAACTTGCATCGATGCCCAGTAGTGGGAATCGGCAAACAGTTCATCGAAGTTCTCAAACCAGACGAATTCGCTGGATAACCCGAATGGATCTTCTATCAGCATAGACTGGAACAGCGCCTGGCTTGCCGGCCAGATGAAGAAAACCATGGTGATAATGACCTGTGGCGCCAATAACAAATAGGGCAACCAGAGATTACGAAAGGTGACGCGTTTTTCCATTATTTGACTCTGAGCTGATACCCCTCGCTATACATCCACTCCAGCGGCGAGGCACCAGGTTGTTCAAAGCAGGAGATGACCTTCTCCCTCAAATGGAAGAAGGTCATCGGGCCATTGCCTGATCCAGACGCCTGATCAGTTATTTGCTTTTTCGAACTTGCGCAACAATTTGTTGCCGCGGGAAACAGCATCATCCAGGCCCTGCTGCGCTGTTTTCTTGCCGGACCAGATGGCTTCCAGTTCGTCATTAATAATGTCACGGGTTTGCACGAAATTACCCAGACGCAATCCCTTGGAGTTGACGGTAGGCGCCTTGGCGCTCATCTGTATAATAGCGACATCGCGGCCCTCGTTCTGCTCGTAGTAGCCAGATCTCCTGGTTAATTCATAGGCTGCATTAGTGATCGGAACATAGCCGGTATTCTGGTGCCAGAAAGTCTGCACGAATACATCAGACAGATAGCTCATGAACATGGCAACCCCCTTGTATTCCTCTTTGGGATGACCCGTTAATACCCACAGAGTCGCGCCGCCGATTATGCTGTTTTGTGGCGCACCCGCCACCCCGGTCCAATAGGGCAACTGACTGGTGCCGAAATCGAACTTGGCGCTTTTGCGCAGGCCACTGTAATAGGCGGACGAATTAATCAGCATGGCGCACTTGCCATCGGCAAACATTGGGTTGCCATCGCCGCGGCGCCCTCCATAGGTAAAGACTTTATCGGCTTGCCAGTCGGCCAGCTGGCCAATGTGTTTCACGTGCAGCGGCTATTGAAGACGAATTCGGTGTCCAGACCGGCAAACCCGTTTTCTTTGGTAGCGAAGGGACATTGTGCCAGGTGCTGAAATTCTCAAGCATTGACCAGGACTGCCAGCCGACGGTGAAACCGCATTCGGCACCGCCGGAAGCGATGATTTTCTTCGAAAATTCGCCCATTTCCTCCCAGGTTCAGGCGCACGTGTCCAGGCCAGCCCGGGCAAACGCCTGTTTATTCCAGAACACAACAGGGGTGGAACTGTTAAAGGGCATCGACAGCAGATCCCATCCGTTGACGTGTAGTAACCGATAACGGCGGGTATATATCGACTCTGATCGAAGGGCTGTCCCTGATCGGCCATCATTTGGTGAATCGGATAAACCGCGCCTTTGGCTGCCATCATGGTAGCGGTACCCACCTCGAACACCTGCATGATGTGGGGTGGGTGTTTGGACCGGAAAG
>PVMK01127946.1_pt1:5000-26386 | contig 26386 bp, 22 predicted proteins | sample 1853481 | NCBI WGS metagenome assembly PVMK01 (sample SAMN08533507, study PRJNA380276) | Marine sediment metagenome, whole genome shotgun sequencing project.
GCATTGCCGGGTAGCTATGTTCGGAAAGGATAACCGCTGAAAGCATCTAAGCGGGAAGCCCCTCCCAAGATTAGATCTCTCAACACTTGATGTTGTAAGGGCCCTTGTAGACTACAAGGTTGATAGGCTGGGTGTGGAAGCACAGTAATGTGTGAAGCTAACCAGTACTAATTGCCCGAGTGGCTTGGTCATATAACACCAAAGCCCTTTGTTTGACACGAAGAAGCTATTGACAGAATTACCAGTTGCGACTGAATGGGGCCGGCATTTGCCGGTCCCTTTTAGTCAACAGTTTGCCTGGCGGCAATAGAGCATTGGAACCACCTGATCCCATATCGAACTCAGAAGTGAAACGATGCATCGCCGATGGTAGTGCGGGAGTTCCCGTGTGAGAGTAGGTCACTGCCAGGCGCCAAATGGAAAACCCGGTCTGTTCATTCAGGCCGGGTTTTTTCTTTTGGAGAACGGAAATTCGCACAGGTCAATTACATAGAGAGGCACCATAGCACGGCCACGAACACCAACAGGATGGCCGAAAGGATAAGTGCAGATTTTTTCAACTCGAGAGATACCGATTCAACTCCGTGTGAAAATGCCGCAGGCGTTGCTCCTGCTCACCCCATATTGCGCCGTCAAAACCCTTCGACCGGAGGCCTTTCTGAAGGACCGGCAGCAGTTCGGAATCCTGGTCTAGGACTTCGCCGAGATTCGGTGGCTCACCGATGGCGGTGTACTCGGTATCCGGCCTGATTTCACCCGTGGTATCCGTGCCTTCGGGTAAGCCCATCCAGCCCGGCACCGAGTAATCCGGATCATCCACGGGACGAACCAAGGTCATGGTGTCGTAATAGAACTTCTCCGGATCCGTTGGGTGGGGCATGAAACGCATCAAGAACGCGCCTTCGGGATGCAGGCCGATCTGGACGTTGGGAAAGATGCCGGTGGCCCAGCTATCGGTCAGCTGCCCGTCGGTGAATCGCTCATAATCGAGGTTAAGCCGGACTGAACGTTTCCGTTTGGCCTGCTGTATTGCCGCGCGCACTTGTGTCGCGCTGCCGTTGTATTGAGCAGGGTCGATGCTCGCTTCCATCATCATGTATTCCAGGCTGGGATTCATTGCGTCCTGGTCGGCCTGGCGTTTTGTCTTTATTGCAATGGGCACCAGCATGCGGCTGCAGCCATGAGGATAGAGATCAAGCTGTACGCCCATGTCATCCATCACGTCCTGGGTTTGTGGATGCACCGCGTGCAGGTGATAGGTTTCATAGAACGCATCAACACCGGTTTTCCAGTTGGCTGCCCACTCGCTGACCGTGTGCCTGACGCAGTGCATTTTATCCAGTTGGTAGACTTCCAGGTAACCCTCGGGCAAGCCGAACTGTTCTTCCAGCGGCGGCGGGTTTTCATCCATGTTGATGAAGATGATTCCTGCGTAGCGCTCGCAATGTACTTCCTTCATTCTCGGATTCTGGCAGAGCAGCTTTGGATTCAGCGTTTCCTTGTCCGTGATATGCGTACAGGCTCCGTCAAGGCCATATTGCCAGGAATGAAATGAGCAAGTAAATTGTACCAGGCTGCCCCGGTCATTGTGAACCAGCTGGTTGCCGCGATGTGCGCAGACGTTATACAACGCCTTCACCGAACCGTCTTCCTGTCGAACGATGATTATGCTCTCATGACCTGGGCGAAATACGGAGTAATCTCCCGGCTGTGGGATGTCGGTTTCAATGCCGGCGATCAGCCAGGTTCGGGTCCACATTTTCTCCCATTCCAGCGCCATGAATTCCGGGCTGTAATACCGGGAAGGATCAAGAACGTCCAGTCCATTATCGATAAATAGCTGCTTTGCCTCCAGGTCATCAGCTTTTGCATCCGGGTTGATCTGCCAGGATTCAACGACATTAGTGCTCATTAAGATTCATCTCCCATATCTCAGCCCGCTACTGCGTTCCAAACTCACAGTAATCTTCTTTTTCTACCAGGCCAAATGCGAACGACAGCTTGACCAGGCCTACGATAATGGATAGACACAGAGCCAGCTCCAGGACCTCCTCCTCGCTGAAGTGGCGTGTCAGTTTTGCATGCAGTTCCGGGGTCAACTCACCATGCGGATTATTCAGGGCCAGTTCATCGGCCAGTTCCATCACTGCCTGCTCGTCTTCGCTGAAGTTGGAATAATCCTTACGCCACATCGCGTCGATCTGTTCCTGCGAATAACCGATATTACCCACGCCAATCAGGTTTTGCAGGTTACAAGTGCGACAACCGTGGTTCATGCTCAGGCGCAAGCGGGACAATTGCTTGTATTTCTCGCTGACACGGCCATCAAAGAAAATATTCTGGTAGAACTGCACCATCGCAAAGTCCAGCAATTCCGGCGCATTGGCGAAAACATCGACAAATGTGGGTGTTCCGGTCAGCTCATTAAGGGCGTCCCAGGCCATGCGTGCGCCGTCAGACAATTCTTCACGGGGTACTCTGGTCATTAATGTTTCGCTCATGGTGACAACCTCTCTCGTTAATTTTCTGATGACGATCGTTCAATCATACCCGACAGGCGGGGAGCCACCCGCAACAGTTCAGGAATATGTTCAACGCCGATCCGGCGATCCAATTCTTCGTGCCAGTGATAAATACGTCGTTCCTGGTAGTTCAGGTCTGAAAAACCCCGCCGATCAGGTACTCCCCTGAGATTGCCTTCCAGGTCATAGGACCAGCTATGGTAGATGCAGGTCAGTCCTCCCGAAACTTTTCCGCTTGACGCCGTGACCAGGGGACCGCCCCGGTGGCGGCAAGTATTATAAAAAGCCCTGACTTGATCATCCTCACCTCTGACGATCAGGATTGGCGAGCCGGTCTTGTTCCACAGGATGTAACTGCCTTTGTGCGGTAGTTCGTTCCTGTGGCAGGCGTACAGCCAGGATTTTTTCCATAGGAATTTTTGTTCAAGTTCCAAAAAATCCGGATCTGTGTAGCGGCCTCCTGGAATCAGTGGCAGAACGGGGAAATCTGCCGGTGGTTCTTTGCGGGATCTCTCATATTCAAATCCTTCATATACGCGGTCGATAAAACACTGATCCATGGGGTAGGCACCGCCAGAAGGCATTGTCTTCAAGGACTTTAATTATAGGTGTTGCGGTTTTAAAAATAAACAATCATGATTGTTTATTTAAAATATCCGAAGCTTGCCGGCTTCTGACCGGACAGGATTTCAGGGGAATTGCGGTTATACTCAGAACAGCATGGATCAAGGTGGTTCGTGTAGAGCGAACATGGAACAGAGGCTGGAGTGGATGGATTTTCAACTGAACGAAGAACAAAAAGAATTGAAAGACAGCGTGCGACGTTACGCGAGAGAGCGCTTGGCGCCGATCGCCGAGGAAATTGAACAGGCTGATGAACCGCCGTCCGCTGAACTGGTGCGTGAATATGCACAGATGGGTTACCTCGGCATCAACATCCCGGAAGACCTTGGCGGTCAGGGACTGAGCAACCTGGATGCGTTGATCGTGGTTGAAGAGCTTGGACGAGCATCATCTGCGGTTGCTTTTCCGGTTTTCGAGTCCTGCGTCGGCCCGGTCCGTGCCATTGAAAAATTCGCCAGCCGGGAACTGGCGGAGGAAGTCGTGCCAGATGTTTGTGCCGGGGAAAAGGTGGTCGCTATAGCGATGTCGGAACCCGCGGCGGGGTCAGCCCTGACCGACCTGACGACCCGGGCTGATATACAGGGTGACAGTGTGGTGCTCAATGGCACCAAGCGCTGGTGCTCGGGCGGTGGTCATGCCGATGGCTACCTGGTTTATTGCCGTTTCTCCGATGAGCCGGGCGCAAAAGCAATCGGAGCTGTCTATGTAGAAAAGGGTGCTCAGGGACTGAGCTTCGGCCGCCCGGAACAGTTGATGGGATTCCGTGGTGTACCGTCATCCGACATTTATTTCGATAATGTGCGTGTGCCCATAAAGAACCTGGTGCTGGCCGCGGGAGGATTTGGGAAACTGATGGCGGCCTTCGACCTGGAGCGATGTGGTAACGCGACGATGGCACTGGCCCAGGCCGCAGCCGCCCTGGCTGATGTTTCCGAGTACGTGCAGGAACGCAAGCAATTTGGCAAGCCCATCATCGATTTCCAGGCCGTTCAATTAAAGCTGGCCGAGATGAAAATGCAGGTGGAAGCGTCCCGACTCCTGATCTGGCGGGCAGCCGTGGATGCAGAGCAGGGCTTTCCGAGCATCAGCGCATCCAGCGTGGCCAAGTGTTACGCTAACGAGATCGCCCGCACGGTCACCGGAAATGCTTTGCAATTGATGGGGGGATATGGTTATTCAAAAGAATATCCGATGGAACGCCGCTTCCGTGACGCCTGGGGCTGGGGAATAGCGGGCGGCGCGATCGATATCCAGAAAATCAACATTGCCAGCGCCATGATTGGCCGCCGTTTTAGTCAACGGGGATGATGATTGTGTGCAAATTAGTCCTTTGGGGGCAGAGCGATCTCGATTTTACCGTCCGCTATGCGCAGGGGAAATGAACGAATGGATTTGCTGGCGGGGGCGCCGGTGCAGGTACCGTCGCGGATGTCGAAAGTGGCGCCGTGCTTGGGACACATGATGCGGTAGCCGCGCATGCGGCCGTCATCAAAGGTGGACAAGGCGTGTGAGCATTTGTTTTCGATTGCAAAATACTCGTCCCGAAAACGGCAAATAACGATACCAGTACCGTTGATTTCGAATACCGAGAAACTTTTTTCCACTATGTCCTGAGCTTCTGCGACGAAAGTAAAGATCTGTTCAGCCATCCTGTATCCCCGGGGAAATTGAGACGGATTCTAACACTCACCGGTCGCTGAAATACAAGCAGCACAGTTTCCTTCAATACCGACGGATGCTAAGATAACTTGAATTCTATTCAAATTATTTTTCTGGAGAAATGGTGATGATGACTTTCCTGGCGCGCATGAAGGTCAAGGAAGGCAAAGAAGCAGATTTCGTGCGCCTGGCAAACGAACTGACACAGAAAGTACGCGCAAACGAGCCTGAAACCACGACTTATGAATTCTTCAAACTAAGAGATGAGCCACTGGGTTATGCCGTTTATGAGCAGTTCACCCATGAGGCCGCCGAAGAAGCACACCGTAACACGTCTCACTTCCTGGAAATTGCACCTGACCTCATCGATTGTATCGATGGTACTTACGTCAGGGAATTTCTTGATCCATTGGAATAGGAGGGCGCCGCATGAGTACTGATCTGGACACCGTCCGACTACAGGCGACTACGCTGGGCGACCTGCTTTTGATGGCTGCGGACACGCAGCCTGACCGCATGGCGATTATCCTGCCCGATCAACGCAGCAGTTACGCAGAAATTCGTGAAGCAGCCTTCCGCAGGGCATTGAGCCTGCAGGCTTTGGGTGTCGGCCCGGGCGATCATGTCGGACTGTTGTTGCCGACCGGAATGGATTTTGTTGAAACCATGTTTGCCACGGCCTTGCTGGGTGCGGTGACCGTACCCGTCAATGCCAGGTACATGCCACCTGAGCTGGCTTACCTGGTGGAGAATGCGGATCTGAAGGTCCTGCTGACCACGGACAAAATTGCCGAGGCTGTCAATTTTGTCGAACGGCTGAGCCTGGCTCTCCCTGAGTTGGCGCAGGCGGATGCGCGAAAACTCCGGCTCAAAGGTGCGCCACTGCTGCGCAATATAGTACTGTACGGAACATCTGAAGCACCGGGGATGCTGACTGAAGAGCAGTTCAGCGCACTCGCCGAGCAAGGTGAAATGGAACGCCTGCACTTGAGCCGTTTGCAGATTCGCCTCGGAAGTACAGCCCTGATCCTTTATACATCCGGGACCACGGCCAATCCAAAGGGATGCATGATTTCGCACGAGGCCATTGTGCGCAACAGCGCTGCATTGGCCGACCGTTATGAATTGACCGGCGACGACAGTTTCTGGTCGCCGCTGCCGATGTTCCACATCGCAGCCATTCTTCCTCTCACGGCCATTTTCGCCAAGGGCGGCACCTATGTAACCACCGGGTACTTCCAGGCGGGTGAAGCGCTTAAAATGATGGAAGAGGATCAGGTCACCGCAACCTACCCCTGCTTCTGGACCATCATGTCCGACCTGGTCGACCACCCCGATTTCGAAAAGACGGACCTGAGCCGGGTCAAGCTGATGAATGCCAATTTCGCGGTCCAGCCGCCGGAGATCGGTGAGAAAATGAAGAAGGCGCTGCCGAACGCGATCTTCGTCGGGACCTTCGGCATGACCGAAACAGCTGGTACGGTCACGACCAGTCGCTTCGACGCGACCGAGGAACAGCGCTTCAAGCGCCTGGGTACGCCGCTTTCCGGAATGGAAGTCAAAGCCATCGACCCCGAGACAGGGGAAGAGGCCGCACCCGGTGAGAAGGGAGAGGCCTGGATTCGTGGCTACAGTACGTTTACCGAGTACTACAAATCACCCGAAAAGACCGCCGAGGCTTTGGATGACGAGGGATGGTTCCATTCCGGGGACCTGATTTCCATCGATCCAGATGGCCAGTTGATGTTTCACGGGCGCCTGAGGGACATGCTCAAAGTCGGTGGCGAGAATGTCGCCGCTGTTGAAATTGAAACCTGGCTGCAGAACCACGAGGCGGTAAAGCTCGCACAGGTCGTTGGCATACCACATCCTCGCCTGATCGAGGTGCCGGCCGCATTCATTGAACTGGAACCCGGCAAGACCGCAGACGAAGAGGAATTGATTGCATTCTGCAAAGGCAAGATCGCCGGCTTCAAAATACCCCGGCACGTGCGGTTTGTGGAAGAGTGGCCGATTTCATCAACCAAGATCCAGAAATTCAAATTACAGGACCAACTGATCGGGGAACTGGGGCTTTAACCCGGCCTAGTCCTTTGGCCCAATGGCCAGCAACACGTTTCCGGGCATATGGAAATACATCCCATAGCCTGAGTTTATGTAGATCATGCCGTCGGCCACCATTGGGCCGCCGCCCATGAAGGAACCGCCCCGGGCTTTTTCCCCAGACACCGTGTCGAAATCCCGCAGGGTGTTCAACTCCCAAAGCAGTTTGCCGTCCTCTCCAGAGTAGATCCGCAAACGGCCGTCAAAATGGCCGGCGATAACCGCTCCAGGGATTGCTGTAATGGCCTGGCCAATGCCGGGATCACAGTATTCCAGGTCGCCGCAAACATCTGGTGCCGGAGCAGACCACAATATAGCGCCAGTTTCTGCACTGATGGCGTATAGGCCGGGTTTGGCGGGGGTTTTGAACTTGTAACGCGTCAAATCTTCAGGATAGAACATGTCGCTGATCGGTACATAGACGCGGCCACCTTCGGCCGCCATGCCGAACAGCACGCCGCCCTGGATGCCACCACGACCCACAGGAGTCTTCCACAGCGTCTGGCCGTTTTCGGGATCGATGCCGGCGACGCGGCCCGATTTCTGGCCGGCGACCAGGAACTCACGACCGTCTTCCAGTGTCACCAGAATGGACGAGGCTGCAAAATCATAATCGGGGCCGTTCTCGGCCGGGCAGTTGGCATCGTCTTCAGCATAGTCAGACAGGCAGCCCACGTTCCAGGCGTCGTTCCGCGTCTGCTGGCTGACCCAGCGCTTCTCGCCGGTTTCCATGTCGAAGGCAATAATGGCATCGGAGTTTCCGTCCGCCGGCGAAGTATAATTTTCGCCGCTGCCCACGTACAACTGCCCGCGTTTGATATCGATGGTCGGGCTGTTCCAGAACGGCGCCCCGGAAGGAGCGTAAATTGGCGTGCCGACCCGGTTGTGGCCAACCAATGCGGGTTCCTTGTCGACCGAGTAGTTCTTCCAGATCATCTTACCGCTGCCGGCATCCAGCGCGACGACAGCCCCTCTGAATGTGCAGCAAGGGTATTGCGGGTCGATCGCGGGAACCACTTCCAGCGATGAGACCGGCACAAACAAGCGGTCACCCGCCAGCGCCAGTGCGCCGGTGATCGTAGCATTGGGGTGGTCGTCCACCTTGGTCTTCCAGCGCAGTTCGCCGGTGATGGCATCCACCGCATAAGCGCGGGCCAGGATGTCACCGAAATAGATCGTTGGAGACGGATCGTCGCCCTTATTCCACGGAGAAATGATGATGGCATTGCGCACTTCGGCATTGGCCTTGAACGTCCAACGCAGGCAGCCGGTCTTCGCGTCCAGCGCCCGCACGGTTCCATCCTGGCTGCCGAAATATACGGCGCCGCCGGCCACGGTAGGCTGAGAGCGTGCCTGTGCCGCATTGGGATAGGCAAAGGCCCACTTAACTTCCAGGGCTGGTACATCATCGACGGTCAGGCCGCCCGCTTCTGCGGTTTGGAATCGCGAGTTGGCCCGGTCGTTACCCCAACCAAGAGACACGGGCGTCTGGCTGGCGTCGAAGCCGTGTTCATCGTCGCAGGCTGGCGGTGTTTTGGGTGCTCCTCCTTCAATCAGGCTGCGGCCGGCAATGTACTCTGCGATGGCGCGGCGCTGTTCCGGCTCGATTTTGGCCGCATACTCTTCCATTGTTCCACCATTCATGGAGTTGAGGATATTCTCCGGCCCGATCATGCCCAGAAACATTCTGCTGGGCGTCTTGTAGACGCCCTGGTCGTGACAGGAGGCGCAATGTTGCATGTAAGGTGTTTCACCCGGGTGGGCCGGCTCCGCTGCTTCGCTTTGCGCAATTGCGTCAGCGGAAAAAAGTAATGCCAATACCAATGTGTACCTGCAGATCTCCATTTTAGTACTCCAATTCATTGTTGTTGACAGACTCCGCCAATGCCTTCAAGCCATCGAGGGATAGATGCGATCATCATCCTGTGCCCGTACGCGCAACCATTCAGAAGGTTTCAGCCCGGCACCGGTCTGCGCACTCAGGTTGTCGCAAAGCGTGATAAAAGTGTTCAGTCCCATGGTATCGATGTACGACATCACGCCGCCGGTGTAGCTGGGAAAACCCCAACCAAGAGTTGAGGCCAGGTCTGCCGTGACCGGATCGACCAGGCCACTTTCCCAGGCGCCGCATGCTTCGAGGGCCTGGCAGCACAACAGCCGTTGTTTAATAATCTCAACATCCGCAACTTGCCTATTGGAGGCATAAATCTCCGGATTTTTAGCAGCCAGGGCCAATGGGCCTTCCGGCATGCCTGCAGCATATGCAGCATTTTCAATCAGCACAGACTTGATTCCTTCCGCGGCCAGTTGTTGCCCCTGGCGGATGTAAGTTTCCTCGCAACGTTGTTTCAGCAGTTGGGTATTTTCATCCGACATGATCTGTTCACGGGTTGATTTTCCTTTGTTGAGAAACTGGGTCCGAATCAGGTTGCGCGCCACCGGGTCACGAGTCAGGGCGGAAAATTCGCGGGTTTCTATTTTCAGTGCCGCATCCATCGACAATACCGTTGTGCCGTTGAACAGACACCTGAGCGCGGCGATAGGGGCTGGATAATTATGCCGGTGTTCAGCGCTGACCCTGGCCGTTAACACCTGGAAAAGCCGGCCGATATTCATATTGTTGAGCCCGGATCCGCCAGGCACTTTGAAGCCTTTCTGGTCCCATGGTTGCTGTGCATTTTCGGCACCGAGCACCCATTTCTCCGCCGTTTCAAGCAGATCGTTTTCGCTCACGACCCGGTCGACGATTCCGAGCTTCAATGCTTCAGCCGGATTCACATAGCGCCCTGACAAAATCAGGTCTGCAGCCGCTTTCAGGCCGATGAGCCTGGGCAGCCGCTGAGTTCCTCCGCCCGCCGGCAACAAACCCAGGGTGACTTCCGGCAAGCCGAGCAGGATTTTCGGATTATCGGCCACCACTCGGTAGTGGCAGGCAAGGGCCAGTTCCAGGCCACCGCCCAGGGCCGTGCCATTGATCGCCACGGCTACCTGTTTGCCGCAGGTTTCCAGCTTTCTCAATGAATCCGTGTAAGTGCGTGACTGCTCATAGGCTTCAGCAGGCGTTCGCTGCATATCGTAGTAACGGACGATACGCTTCAGATCGCCGCCGGCCATAAACGAGGACTTGCCCGAGTGAATGACCGCACCGATGGCGTCTTCATCCGTAGACAGATAGTCGGCCACCGTGCCAATGGCCTTATGCAATTCCGGTGTCAGTACATTGACGGGCCGGTCCTTCACATCGATCGTGATAAAAGCGACACCACTGTCTGAAAGCTGGTAGCTCAGCGGTTCAATTGAGATCGGCTGGGGCATCTTGTTTTCCTCGCTGATCAGAGCAGCTCAAATTCGCTCGATAATGGTCGCGGTGCCCATGCCGGCACCCACACAGAGATTGACCAGGGCTGTGCCCAGGCCCCGTCGTTCCAGTTCATCCAGCACCGTTCCCAGGATCATCACGCCGGTAGCCCCGATCGGGTGGCCCATGGCGATGGCGCCGCCGTTGACGTTTATTTGCTCGTGTGGAACATTCATCTCGTCCATGAACAGCAGCACAACCGATGCGAAGGCCTCGTTGAGTTCGAACAGGTCGATATCCGATCTTTCCATTCCGGCCTTACGCAATGCAATTTGGGCGGAAGGTGTCGGGCCGGTCAGCATCAGGGTTGGATCGGTGCCGACTGAAGCGCAGGAGCGAATGCGGGCACGCGGCTTCAGACCGAGCAGATCACCCATTGCGGCGGAACCGATCAGGGCACCGCCGGCGCCGTCAACGATGGCACTGGAATTCCCGGCGGTGTGAACATGCTCGATTTTCCCGATCTGTGGAAATTTCAGGATGGCCTGTTGGTTGAAGCCCATTTCTCCGAGGCGGGTGAACACGGCCGGCAGTTTGCCCAGGGATTCCGGGGTCGTGCCCGGACGGATGGCCTCGTCCTTCTCCAGCAGCGGCATCCCGATCTCATCGACCACCGGGATAACGGAGTGGTCAAAATAGCCATTTTCCCAGGCGGCTGCAGCGCGCTGTTGGCTGTGTGCCGCGTAGGCATCGACGTCCTCGCGCGAGTGGCCATGCAGCGTGGCAATCAGATCGGCGGAGATGCCTTGTGGAACAAAGTGGATTTTGTAGGCCAGTGATGGGTCGGAAGACCAGGCGCCCCCCGAAGAACCGATTGGTATTCGTGACATGCTTTCCACGCCACAGGCAATAACCAGTTCACATTGCCCGGACATGACCTTGGCGGCCGCCAGGTTGACCGCTTCGAGACCGGAAGAGCAATAACGGTGGATTTGCTGCCCCGGCACTGTTGACGCGTAGTCTGCGGCCAGGCAGGCGCTGCGCCCAATGGCGCTGCCTTGTTCCCCGATAGGTGAACCGCAGCCGGCAATCACGTCTTCGACCAGTCTTGTGTCCAGGCTGTTCCGGTCCCTGAGATGAACCAGAACCTGGGCCAGCATGTTGACCGGCGAAACACTATGCAGGCCGCCATCCGGGCGGCCCTTGCCCCGCGGCGTTCTCAGGTGATCGTAAATGTAGGCTTCGGACATGGACGACACTCATTTTCCAGCTATAGACCATTGGATAGGCTATTATACATTTTGTATTTAATTCAAAAACCAATACTTCTATGGAATTACAAAATAAAGTGGCTGTAGTTACTGGTGGCGCATCCGGACTGGGGCGGGCTACGGTCGAGAGATTCGCCGAACAGGGTGCCAGTGTTGCCATTTTCGACCTGAATGAAGAGGCTGGTAAGGATATGGTTCAGACCTTTGGTAGCAAGGTGATGTTTTGCCGGGTCGATGTTTCAGATGACGATTCGGTAGCTTCGGGAATCGATGCCGTGATGAAGAAATTTGACGCCATTCACATCAGCGTGAACTGTGCCGGCCGCGGTGGTGGTGCGACCAAGACCGTGAGCCGAAAAGGCGCGTTTCCGATGGAGTTGTTCCGGGATGTGATCAATATCAACCTGATTGGCACCTTCAGTGTTTTGAGCCAGGCCGCGGAAAAAATGGCCGAAAACAAGCCGGATGAAAACGGTGAACGTGGCGTGATCATCAACACGGCATCCATTGCAGCCTTCGAGGGCCAAAAAGGCCAGGTGGCCTATGCCGCCAGCAAGGGTGGGCTGGTAGGAATCACCCTGCCCATCGCCCGCGACCTGGCTTACTACGGCATCCGTATCGCCACCATAGCGCCGGGTTTGTTCGAAACACCCATTCTCAAAGGCCTGTCAGCCGAAGTGAAAGCGGGGCTGGCGAAAGACATTCCCAACCCTTCTCGACTGGGTGACGTATCGGAATTCGCAGCGCTGGCGGAGCATATCGTGAACAATCACTATATCAACGGTGAAACCATTCGCCTGGATGCTGCACTGCGTATGTGAGTTTAAATTTGGTCCAGAAGCAGGAGAATCCTGAGTCATGAGCGAAGCGAAAGAAGCCGTAATGCGGCTGATGAACGAATACTGTTACCTAATAGATGCTGGTGATGTCAATGGATTTGCCAGGCTGTTCGAACACGGTTCCTTCCACGTGCTGGGTGATCCCAGCGGCCCCGATGTCGGGAAGGATGCCGTACTCGAAACGCTGCAAAATGTGATCATGTACGATGGCAAGCCACGAACCCAGCACGTGATGAGTAACATTCAGATCGATGTTAATGAATCCGGCATCGAGGCAACGGCCCAATGCTACATCACTGTGTTCCAGGCTTTGCCGCCGGATTTTCCCATGCAACCGATATTCAGCGGGCACTATCACGACCGATTTGAAAGGGCGGAGTCCGGTTGGCGTTTTGCCAGTCGGGAAATTTCACCCGATTTGCTGGGTGACCTCAGCCGTCATCGTGCGGATATGGCCTGAGACGGGCTTTTTTCGCAGACGAGCACCGATCTACCTTCCTTGGCCAGGAGGGCGCCTGCCGACAGCCCGGGTTTGTTATCCACACCTGTCGGAATGAATAGTGAGGTACGGTAATGGATTTTGCGCTGAGTGAAGAAGTTGAACTGTTTCGTGATATGGCCCATCGATGGGTCGATAAGGAGTGTCCGAAAGACTGGTGCAGGGAATTGGAGCGCAAAGAGCATGAGTATCCGCAGGAATTGTGGGACAAACTGACCGAAGCCGGCTTTCACGGAGTAGGTATCCCGGAGGAATACGACGGCCTTGGTGGCGACATCGTTGTCCAGGCCACCTTCATGCGCGAGTTTGCCCGTAATGCGGCTGGTCTGGGATGGATATGGGGAATTACGTCTTTTTCAGGTGCGAAGTCGATCGGTTTTTACGGTACCGAGGAACAGAAGCGCCGATTTCTGCCAAAAATGGCCGCCGGCGAGCTGAAGACTGCGATCAGTTTCACAGAGGCCAGCGGCGGCACCGACTTGCTGGGTGGCATGAAGACCAGCGCAGACAAAGTGGATGGCGGCTGGGTAATCAACGGAGAAAAGACCTGGAGCACCACCGGCGATACTGCGGATTACCTTCTGTTGATTGCACGCAGTGATAAAAACGTCGAAAGAAGAACGGACGGTGTATCCCTGTTCTTCGTGCCGCGCGAGAGTGAAGGAATTAAGACCACACCGCTGCCCAAGCTGGGCATGAGGGCGCTCAGTTCCTGCACCATCAACCTGGACAATGTTTTCGTACCGGATGACTTGCTTCTGGGTGAAGAAGGCAAGGCGTGGAAGGACACGACGAAAACGCTGAACAATGAACGCATCATGATGTCAGCGATGTGCCTGGGCATGATTGATGGTGTGCTGGAGGATGCGATCGACTACATGAACCAGCGGCGCGCCTTCGGCAAGCTCATCGGCGAATTCCAGACTCTGCAGGGCTACGTTACCAATATTGCCATTTGGCAGAAGCAGACCGAACTGATGCTCTACAACGCCGCCTGGCTGCAGTCCCAGGGAAAGCCCTGCGTGATGGAAGCAGCGATGACCAAGACCATAGCGTCAGAGTACGCTTGCAAGGCGGCCGACCTGGGTATCTCTATCCTGGGCGGCATGGGCTACTCAGCGGAAACCGATATGCAGCGCTACTGGCGCGATGCACGCCTGCTGAAAATCGGCCCCGTCAGCAACGAAATGGCCCAGAATATGATTGCTCAGGGCCTGGGCCTGCCGCGTTCATTTTAATGGTTCTTCAGCGATCGCGTATTTTTCTCCTCACTTGCCTTATCGTCATGGCAGTTGGTATCGAGGCCGGGTTTGGGTCTGAACAACACCAGGCCAATACGAGGGACCCCACTCCCGGGGAGACCTGGATCGAGCGGCTGGAGAGGCTCGAACGGATCCTGGGCCTGCGCATTGATGACGTGGTAGCCAGCCTGAAGCTGGAGCCTGGTGACGTGGTGGCCGACATTGGCGCCGGTACGGGCGCCTTTTCCATCCCGTTTGCAAAAGCGGTTGCGCCGTCGGGGATGGTGCTGGGGAAAGGGGATGATCCGAATCTTCCACGGAACCATATCGACCTGGCCTTTTTCCACGACGTTTTTCACAACGTTGTGGATCGACAAGGCTACCTGGAAACCCTTACTTCTTCATTGAAACCGGGCGGGCGGATCGCCATCATCGAGCAGGAATTCCATGATCCGATTGCGAAAAAATGGGATATTCCCGAGGATCGGATCACCAGGGAGCAGGTTGCAGGCTGGATGTCCGGAATTGGATTCGAGGTGATCCTGGCTTTCCGCTGACGGTATGATAAACCCATACTGGGAATCCTGATTATGAATCGTAAAACAGACATGGCTTCTAGCCGCAAGGCGACAGGAAAGCAGGCGCGCAAGAGCCTGGCAACCCAGCGCCAGATCATCGAAACGGCAATCCAGTGTCTGGCGAAATACGGGTATCACGATACAACGTACATTCGGATATCCGAGGAATCGGGGATCTCGCGAGGGGCTATGCGCCACCACTTCCCATCCCGCATCGAGATCATGAAGGCGACGATCGAGCATCTGCACAATAAGCGACTGACCGCCTTCCGCAAAGCGGCCGCTAGTTTCCCGGACGGCCCGTCCAGAGCCCGGGCGAACGTCGAAGCGCTGTGGCTGCACGTCAATCACCCCACGTTCATGGTCTTCATCGACCTCGCACTGGCCGCACGCAAGGACCGCGAACTCGCCGCAATATTCAGACCGGCCCAGCGGACCTTCAGGCAGGAGTGCTACTATGCCGCGTTGGAGTTGTTTCCCGAATGGCTCAAGCACCGGGAACAGTTGCGGACGGCGATCGACCTGACGCTCTACATGATGGAAGGGATGGTGCTGGACGATCTGTCTCCGGACGGTGAAGGCGCCACGCGATTGCTCGATTTCCTGGCGCGGGAACTGGACGTTTTGCGGACCGAAGGCGCCGCACCGGAGGATGTGCGCGATCGGGAGGCACCAAGCCAGAAGTCATGATGTTCAGAGATGGAATCACACTTAATTGAGGTCACGGCCACCTACGATGCAGCCATCGTGGCCCTGGATCAGAATGCGGGTGTATCCCTGGCTGTCCTGCCATCACTGCTTTGTTGAACCCAGACGCCAAGAAGAACGATGGCGCCGCCCAGGAATAAGCTGAGCGATATGGACTCACCGTAAACCAGGATTGAAGACAAACCCGCAAAAAACGGGATGAGCAGGGCCCACGGCGCAACGTCAGACACGGGGTACCTGCGGTAGAGGCTGAACAACACGGCTTGGCCAATGAGTGCGGAAAAAACCACGGCAAACAAAAACGCCAGCCAGTGATGGATTTGCATCAAGTTCAGGTCCGGGTACAGTGGCCCGGAAACAGCTGCCATCAGGCCCAGGGGCAGCAACGACATTGCCGCGATCCAGGCCAGCATGCTCCATACACTCACCGATTTGGATTTTCCAATGATGATCGAGCCAGCCGAGTATAAAAGAACAGAAAGAACGGTCATCCCCAGCGCCGTTACAGACAAGCTGGATGTCGTAGCGCCTGCAAGGTAGACAGCGCCCATGGTCGCGATCAGGATCCCCAGCCACTTCCTGGGGGAAATATGCTCATGAAAAAAAAGTAATGCCAGGATTGCTGACAGAGGGGGCATCAGTTGCGTACCAACAGCCACCGTTGTCAGGCTTTCGGTAATACTGATGGCCTGGTACAACAGGTAAAACGACCCGGCGCCGATGGCCAGGGCAGCAGCCATGAGTTGCCAGGGAATGCGCTTGAACGGCTTCCACCAGGGCAGCAGGATCGCCAGCGTCAGAACGGATCTTGCGAAAGCCATCTGTTCGGGTGAGAATATTTCCAGCGCCACCCGGGTTGCCACGAAATTAAAGCCCCATACCGCCACAGTACAAAGCATCAGAAGAATGTGGATTGGTTTCATCCGACTGAAGCCTGATGATTTTCCACGGACCAGGCGATCAAAAAAGCCGGCTATTGCCGGCTTTTTCGATTTGCCTGTTTTCTAGAAATGGTACCTGGCCTGAAGACCAATTTCTCTTGGCGGGCCATGGTGGGTGAAAACCCAAAGCGTCGCAACGGCCTGACCCGACGACCGCCAGGTCTCGTTTGTCAGGTTTTTGCCATAGAGCGTAACACCCCATTTCTGATTCGCGTTTTGCCACATTATGAAGGCATCCAGCAGGGTACGCTCTTCACTCTGGGTATTCGCTTTTTGTATGATGATCGGCTCACCCGAGGCATCAGCGCCCTGGGCATTAGCAGGGAACGGGTCGGATTCAAATTTATCCTGATAATGCACGAAGGCGTTGTAAGTGATACTTCCACCGGAACTTAATTCCTGTAGGTAGGTCAGGCCCAAACCAAAATTGAGTTTCGGGGAAAACGGCGGTGTGAGGGCTGTTAAGTCAACGGGTATGGACGGGCACGGGCCCGTCTCAGGGTTACAGAGCCCGAGTTCGACAGAATTCATTTTGGGACTGTAGTGATCATAATCGTGGTCAAGAGTACCGAGGTTAAAGTCGACACGGAAGTTATCTGTCGGCAGCCAACTTATTTCGATTTCGATACCTTTGGCTGTGCTCGAACCCTCATTGACCGCAATGGTTTCCTGGAACTGATTGCCCGCTGCATCAATGATCGTGACCACTGTATCTCTCTGCAGGTTATCGTATTTCGTTCTGAAGAGCGCCACATTGAGTCGCATCCTGCCATCAAGCAAGTCACTCTTCATGCCTATCTCAAAGTTATTGTTTTCTTCAGGCAGATAAGGCTGACAAGAAAAAGTGGAACCACAAGTCTCGGAGAAACCGCCGGCATTGAAACCCGTCGCATAGCTGGCATAGGTCATCAGGCTATCCGCCCACCGGTAATCAAAAACCACGCGGTAGGTGGTCTTGGACCAGCTTTCGGAATCATCAATATTATTACCGAAAGCCGACTCGGGCAACGGATTTACATGTGGTCCCATGTATCCGTCTATGTCGATGAAGTTACTCACCGGGTTGGCCTCGGTGCCTAAATTAAGGCGAATGAAATCCTTATTGTCTTTCGTGTAACGGATACCGGCTGTCAAACGTGCTTTTTCGGTGAATTCATAGGTGCCATCCAGATAGAAGGCATAGCTGTCCCTGTCCTGCTCCGTCCACTGAATTTCAAACCTGTCCCGATAAAATTCCGCAGCAGCCAGCGGCAGGAAGAAACCCAGGTTTCCGAATACCACGAATTCCACGTCATCTTTGAAGTAGACCGCACCGGCCACAAAGTTGATTGGCCCATCCAATTCACTCGTCAATCTTAATTCCTGCTGCCACTGCTTGCGCTTGGTGTTCCTGCTTGCATCGTACAGGGAGGTGTAGGCCTCTCCAGTGTAGGTGCTGGCAAAGATTTCATCCGTTGTCCTGTACCCTGTTATTGACTTGAGTAAAAACCGGTCAAACGACCACGTCATGGTAAGGTAAAGGCCATCGGCATCAACCTGGTGCCCACCGTCCATATCGATCACTTCGTTCTGTTGCCACGACTCCCCCGTGCGGAGCGGGTCGGTCCAACCCATTTCCTCGATACCCGGAAAGCCGATAATGGGAAAAACGTAACCTTCCTCTGCAAATGAAGGTGTCTCGTTCGCGGTCGCAACGGGTTCGGATCTGTCCCTGAGATATTCATAGGTAAAATCGGCCAGGAAAAAATCACTTGGCTCCCAGCGCAGCTTCAGTCTGGCGGCAAGTACATCCTTGCCACCAATTCTCGAGCCATCACCCGTAGTTGGAAAATGGGTAAACAATGCGTCGGCGTCGCAACCTGGGACCAAACAGGCAAATGTGCCGCCCATCGGCTTGTCGTTCGTGTAATACCCATCAAGATCATCCTTGATGACTGCCAGCCTCATGGCCACTGTGTCGCCCATGGGAACATTGAGCGCGAATTTGAGCTTTTTAATTTTCCCATTGTTCGAGTCGTACTGGTCATAAGTGCCTTCGTCATCACCGAAGAATTGGCCCAGCACGGGTTTCTTGGTGGTAAATGCAATCGCGCCTCCGGTCGTGTTTTTGCCGAACAATGTGCCCTGTGGTCCCCTGAAAATCTCCACCTGCTCCATATCGAACATCTCGATAAACTGGGTTGCCACGTTGTTGAAGGCAAATTCATCCACGGTGATGCCGACTGAAGGGTCCTTTGTGACCAGGATTGAAATAAATCCCGTACCCCGTATGCCGCCTGCAACGGCGTTAAACCCGTTATTGATCGTGAGAGTCACGTTGGGCGCCACCTGCGTCAGCGCCGTAACGTCATTGCGGAAAGTCCTTTCAAGTTGTTGTGCGGTCATAGTCGTGATGGCGATTCCAAGATCCTGCGCGTAAGCTTCACGCTTTGTTCCTGTTACCGTAACTTCTTCAATCTCCAGCACCCTCACATCCTCAATCGCCAGCGGGTCCTCGTCATCGGTATCCTGTGCCAGGGCGATGCCGGAGCCAGCCAGTGACAGAGCCAAAACAGCTGGAAATAGAGTCTTTCTGAACAGTATTGTGGGATGTCTATTCATTATGAGCCCTCAGTATTTCAAGTTTAATGAATGGGAATTAAGTTATTTTTGTTTTCCATTTTATTTTCTGAAACCATCAGAGAGTCCTTCCTGCAGCTCTTCCGATTCTCTTTGAATATAGTTCAAAAAATATTGGTTGGCAAGGCGCCGCCGCAATTTTCATAATCCAAACTGGTGCCGGTGAGCCCGAAATTCTCACCAGGTTGTTACTCATTTGGGGCACCTGCTGGCGATTACATTACTGCCTTTCGCAATGTGCTGGGCGTGTTAATTTTGAATACTATTCAATTTGGTGCATAATTATGCCGGTACATTGCGGAGCCAGCATGATAGTCCCCTCAGAATCCCAGACGCAGGCCTTCTTTGCAACAGATCAGAGCAGCCCTGTGATGTTCGTCAATTATCACCGTTATTTTTCTCGGGCCAGATATCCCGGCGATTTCAGCGATGAGCGCTACCCCACAAATGTGTCAGGTCGCGAGGCATACCATCGTTACCTGAAAGAAGTTTCCAGCAGATTTGTACCCCAGGTCGGCGGCCGTCTCTTGTTGGCGGGCCCCGTTGAAATGGTATTCATCGGTGAAGGCCATTGGGATGAAATCGTCATCGGCCAATATCCTTCAAAGGCCAATGCCATGCGCGTAACGGCCCTTCCGGGCTATGAAGAAATAGCGGTTCACCGTGAAGCCGGCCTGGAGGTCGTTCAAACCACGGTGCTGAACCCACAGGATTTTCTTATTAACAACACATTGGCATTAACCGGAGATTGATCGTGAATCTGGACAAGAGCACATTACTCGATGCGTACCGGCAGTTGAAAACCATCCGGGAATTCGAAATGCGAATGCGGTTGGAAAATGAAGCGGGCCAGGTGCCGGGCTTTATTCACCTCTACTGCGGGCAGGAAGCTGTAGCAGTTGGCGCATGTATGCAACTTGAAGACAAGGACTACGTAGGCAGCACACATCGTGGCCATGGACACTGTATTGCCAAGGGCTGTGACATCGGTGCTATGTTGCTTGAAATATTCTGCAAGCAGGGCGGCCTTTGTAACGGCAAGGGTGGTTCGATGCATATTGTGGATATGAATAAGGGCATGTTGGGAGCCAATGCGATTGTCGGTGCTGCGCCACCGATTGCGGTCGGTGCAGCGCTCACCGCCAAGACGCTGAAAACCGGGGGCGTTGCCATGGCTTTCATAGGTGATGGGGCATCTAATCAGGGTACCGTGTTCGAGGCGCTCAACCTGGCTTCGGTGCTCGAGCTGCCGATGATCTTCATGTACGAACACAACGGCTATGGTGAGTTCACCGGTGCCGACTACCACTTGGGTGGAAACGATATCGTTGGGCGGGCGAAAGCCTTCGGGATGCCCGGTGAGAAAGTCGATGGCACCGACTTCTTCGCCGTGTATGAAGCGGTTGGAAAAGCAGTAGAGCGGGCCAGAAACGGTGGTGGACCCAGTGCGGTCGAAGCAAAAGCCCTGCGTTTTTATGGCCACTTTGAAGGAGACCCCCAACTTTACCGAGCCAAGGACGAGGTCAAGGAGTTAAGGGAGCATGCCGATCCAATAAAGAAATTCATCACGCGTGTCACCGGTTCCGGGCAAGTCACCATGGATGAGCTGACAGCGATCGATGATGAAATATTGGCTCTGCTCGACGAGAAAGTCGCGGCTGCCAAGGCGGCGCCTGAACCGCCTGGCGAAGCGCTTTACACTGACGTCTATATCAACTATTGAGGTTACACCGCAATGTCCATAAAAACCATGCGTGACGCGATCAATGAGGCACTCAGGCAGGAAATGCAACGTGACCCGACCGTCATTATTATCGGCGAAGATGTGGTCGGTGGCCGCGGCGGAACTTCAGGCGCAGAGGAGGCCAGTGGCGGCGCTTTCGGGGTGCATGCCGGGCTGGTTCAGGAATTTGGACGGGAACGCGTGATCGACACACCCATTACCGAGTCTGCAATCATGGGTGCGGCGGGAGGCGCGGCGCTCACCGGTTTACGGCCAGTTGCTGAGCTCATGTTCGTGGACTTTGTCGGCGTGTGTTTCGACCAGATCCTGAACCAGATCGCAAAGTTCCGCTACATGTTCGGCGGTATGGCAAAGACACCGGTCACTATCCGTACGACAATCGGCGCCGGTTTTGGCGCCGGCCCTCAGCACTCTCAGACGCTGTACTCGCTGTTTACGGCGATTCCCGGTCTTAAATGCGTCGTGCCATCGAATGCATACGATGCGAAGGGGCTATTGGCGCAGGCCATCCGGGATGACGATCCGGTGGTCGTTTTTGAGCACAAGATGATGTATACGGATGAATGCGAGGTGCCCGATGAGCCTTACCTGATTCCATTCGGCGAGGCCAATATCACCCGCAGCGGAGACCAGGTAACCATCGTGGCATTTTCACGAATGGTGAACCTGGCGAACCAGGTTGCAGACAAGATGGCAAAAGAGGGCGTTTCTGTTGAAGTGATTGACCCCTGACATGTGCA